>ENA-ORBV01000353-ORBV01000353.1-microbial-mat-metagenome-genome-assembly--contig:-NODE-353-length-104595-cov-11.269791_pt1 | contig 104595 bp, 99 predicted proteins | sample MGYA00237777_ERZ505514 | MGnify/ENA primary metagenome ERZ505514 (study PRJEB26160, sample SAMN06269048) | microbial mat metagenome | isolation source: Oligotrophic lake microbial mat | place...
TTCAAGCAGAAGACGGCATACGAGATTCGCCTTAGTCTCGTGGGCTCGGAGATGTGTATAAGAGACAGCTCATGCCGCGGCTCAGGCCCTTCACCGGATGGTCGATGCGTCCGCCCATGTCGGTCAGGGCCAGCACATCGTGCACCACCTGCCGGCGCTTCACCGGCGGCAGGCCATAGGCGGCGGCGAAGAAGTCGAGGTATTCGCCCACCGTCATCTGCCGGTACATGGTCAGGTGGTCGGGCATGAACCCGATGGTGCGGCGCACCGCCTGCGCATCCCGGGCCACGTCCTTGTCGAAGACCAGCACCTGGCCCTGCTGGGGCACCAGCAAGGTGGCGAGAACCCGTATGCAGGTGGTCTTGCCCGCGCCGTTCGGCCCCACGAAGCCGTGGATGGAGCCAGCGGCGACGGTGAAAGATGCCCCGCACAGCGCCTGATGGTTGCCGAAGGAATGCTGTAGAACGGTGATGGCGATGGCGTTCATGACGGCCTCGAGCGAAGTGGACGGACAGTCTCAGGGGGCGGGAAGCATCAGCAGGGCACGTCCCGGTTGCTCGCGGCCGTCGACCAACTGCCAGGCCTCTGGCAGGTCGGCCCAGACCAGAATGAGGTGCCGAGGATCCGGCACGGCCCCGGTGCCGGGCAGGCCCAAGGCGCGGGCAAGAAGGAGATCCTGGGTGGAAGTCATGACCTCGGCGGCATCCTCGCCCGTGCCATAGCGCAGCCTTTGCAGCGTGGGGACGGCATTCCGTCCGGTCTGCTCCCCATTCCAGCCATGCGATGCAATCCAGTTGTCGGAGTCATCGCGGCTCAAGGGCGTGAAGGCCCCGGCATGCCATTCCCAGACGTGGTGGATGGAAGGCAGTTCACCGGCGAGGTGGATGGCTGCGCCGCGCCGCTGCACCTGCACGTTTAGTCCCGCCACGCCACCGCGCTGCCGCAGCAAGCGCCGGCCCCACGGTGGCACCCGTCCGGCCAGGCTGGCCTGATGACCCGCAGTGGCCACCAGCGGCAGGCCGGCGTCATCGGCGTGACCAGTCCAGACGCCGTCACCGGGCACTTGCCAGCTCACTTGGCCGCCGGCTGGTTCCAGCACGGTCAGCCAACGATCAAGCACCCACCGCTCGGGGCCGGCGGCGGTGGCGATGACGACCTGGATCGCCCGCGGCGGGGCCCCGAACCCGCGGGAGGCCAGCACGGCGATGGCGGTGGTGCTGAGCAGGACCACGGCCAGCAGGACGCCATGCACGAGCAGCCAATGCCGCCGCCGGGCGAGCAGGCGCAGGCCAGGCCCAAGCACCAGGGCATAGACCACCAAGCCGGACAAGACCACGCCCCAAGGCACCTGCCGGTGCAGCGGCGAGCCCAGCCAACGGCCCAGGATGGTATCGAATTCCCGCCAATCGCTGGCATCGTCGGCCGCTTTCACCGGCATCGCGAAAGGCTCGGGCAGCGGCGGCGCCGGTATGGCCGGCACAGGCGGCACTTCCGGCGCTGAGGGCGGCGCCTCGACGGGCGCCGGCGCGATGCGATCGGATACGCCGGAGCGGACGGCGACCGCCTTGACCGAAGCACTGTATTCGATGAGCGGCGCGGGGACTTTTTCGACCGCTGGCAACGGCGGCGGTGACAGCGCCGGAACCGGCGCCTCCGCCGAGCGGACGAGATACGCGTACGCGTCGAATACGTGCTGGCAGCGGCCGCAGCGCACCTGGCCCTGGCGCGCGGCGAGTTGCTCGCGCGTCGCGCGGAACGCCGTGGCGCACGCCGGACAGCGGGTGGCGAGGGTGGCGGAATCAGGCATCGTGACCCCCGGTGCGCTGCCCGGAGAGCAGCACCCAGTCGTCCTGCGCCACCGGCGCATCGAAGGCGAAAGCACCGGCATAGGCCGCCATCACTTCCGTGGCCTGGTGCGCGAGCACGCCGGCGAGCGCGAGCCGCCCGCCGGGCGCGGTCAGCGAAGCGAGCAGGGGAGCGAGCATCTTGAGCGGATTGGCGAGAATGTTGGCAACCACGATGGCCACGGGCGCGGGCGGCGGCTGATCTGCCCCCGCGAACGTGACGTGGACACGATTCTGCAATGCGTTGCCCCGCGCCGCAACCAGCGCCTGCGGGTCGATGTCGATGCCGGTGGCGCTGCCCGCGCCGAGTTTCATCGCGGCGATGGCGAGTATGCCCGAGCCGCAGCCGTAGTCCAGCACCGTTTCCCCGCCGGCCAGCGTGCGTTCCAGCCACTGCAGGCACAGGCGCGTGGTCGGGTGGGTGCCGGTGCCGAAAGCGAGACCGGGATCAATGACGAGATTGACCGCGGTGGCATCGGGCGGGGTGTGCCAGGTCGGCACGACCCACAGCCGCGGCGAAATGCATACCGGGACGAACTGGGTCTGGGTCAGCCGCACCCAGTCCTGATCTTCGACCTGCGCCTGGGCCAATGGTGTTTCCGGGTCGAGTGCGCAAGCCTCCAGCGCCTCCCGCAGGCGGCCCGCCGCGTCCGCCTCCGCCGGGTAGAGGACGGCGATACGCGCCGCCCGCCAAGCGCCCTCAGCCGGCACGCCCGGTTCGCCGTATATCGCGCGTTCCTCGGGCGTGCCCTCGTCCGCGTCGCTCACATCGACAGCCAGGGCACCTGCCGCCAGCAGCACATCCGACAGCGCGTCGGCGGTATCGGTGGGAACGGTCAGCGAAACAGCGGTCCAGGGCATGTCGGTAGAAATATTGCGAACAAAGTATGCGGGCCGCGTTGGTGCACGGCCCCGGGAGGGTTATCGTAGCGGCCATCATGGACCGCGGGAAATCCTTTTGGCGCGGAGTCGCGCTGCTCGGCGCCGTGCTGGCGCTGGCGCCGGCGGCACGCGCCGCCGAGCCGTTGCCCGCGCTCGGCGCCGACCTTGCGCAGACCTCCGTCTCCGGCGTGTCCTCCGGCGCCGCGATGGCCGCGCAGTTCCATGTGGCGCACTCGTCCTTCGTCATCGGCGCCGGCCTGCTCGCCGGCGTGCCGTACTACTGCGCGCAGGGCAGTCTCCGCACCGCGCTGTGGAACTGCATGACCCCGCGCGACTGGTGGCGGCTGCCCGCCCCCGAGATGCTCGCCCACGTCGCGCTCGGGCTGGGCGGCACCGGCCTGATCGATCCGACCACCGGCCTCGCGCGCGCCCGGGTCTGGCTGTTCGCCGGCAGCGAGGACCGCACCGTGGACCCGCTGGTGACCGAAGGCGGACGGCGCTTCTACCGCGCCTTCGTGCCGGCGGCGCAAATCGCGGTCGTGACCAAGGTGCCAGCGGGTCATGCCATGGTGACGGCCGAGACCGGCGCCGCCTGCGCCACGACCGCCCCGCCCTTTCTGAATCAGTGCGGCTTCGACGCGGCGGGCGCATTGCTCGCCCACATCCACGGTCCGCTCGCGCCCCCCTCCGACGCCGGCGGCCGGCTGATCGCCTACGACCAGAACGAATTCCTCGACGGCGATGCCGGTGCGGCCAGTCTCGCGCCCGCCGGTTACGCGTGGATACCCGACGCCTGCGCGGGTGCGCGCTGCCGCGTGCACGTCGCATTCCACGGCTGCCGCCAGAGCGCGGAGGCCGTCGGCGAAACCTTCGTACGCAACGCGGGCTACAACCGCTGGGCCTCGGCGAACCGCATGATCGTGCTGTATCCGCAGACCATCGCCCGCAACGGCTGGCGCCGGTCTGCGCACGGCCCGAATTTCGTCTTCAACCCGCGCGGGTGCTGGGACTGGTGGGGCTATACAGGCGCGGACTATCACCTGAAGAGCGCGGCGCAACTGCAGGCGGTGCGGCTGATGCTGATGCGGCTCGCGATCGTTCCTCAGCCCGCACCGCGCTGACCGCCGCTTCGCGTTCAGTCCCGCCTAGAGATCCTGACAGCATGAAACGCACACGCGTTGCATGCCGTTAGGAACTCTTAGCCATCTTGGCGAGCTTCTGTTCCAGGTAATGGATGTTGGTGCCGCCGCGCAGGAAGGCAGCGTCGCGCATCAGGTCCTGGTGCAGCGGCACGTTGGTCTTGATGCCCTCCACCACGGTTTCCGACAGCGCGATCACCATGCGGGCGATCGCCTGCTCGCGCGTGTCGCCATAGGCGATGATCTTGCCGATCAGAGAGTCGTAGTGGGGCGGCACCAGATAACCATTGTAGGCGTGCGAATCGACGCGGATGCCGGGCCCGCCGGGCATGTGGAAAGAAGTGATGCGGCCCGGCGACGGCGTGAACTTGTACGGGTCCTCGGCGTTGATGCGGCATTCGACGGCGTGCCCGCGGAACTGCAGGTCCCGCTGCTTCAGTTTCATCCGCTCGCCGGCGGCGATGCGGATCTGCTGCTGCACGATGTCGACGCCCGTGATCATCTCGGTCACCGGATGCTCGACCTGCACGCGCGTATTCATCTCGATGAAATAGAACTCGCCGTCGTCGTACAGAAATTCGAAGGTGCCGGCCCCCTCGTAGCCGATCTTGCGGCAGGCCTCGGCGCAGCGTTCGCCCACGCGCAGGCGCGCGCGTTCGTTCATCAGCGGCGCCGGCGCTTCCTCGATCACCTTCTGGTGGCGGCGCTGCATGGAGCAGTCGCGGTCGCCCAGCCACACCGCGTTCTTGAACTTGTCCGCCAGCACCTGGATCTCCACGTGGCGCGGCTTCTCCAGGTACTTTTCGATGTAGACCGTCGGATTGTTGAACGCGGCCTGCGCTTCGGTGCGCGTCATCTGGATCGCGTTCAGCAGCGCCGCCTCGGTATGCACCACGCGCATACCGCGCCCGCCGCCGCCGCCGGCCGCCTTGATGATGACCGGATAGCCGATGGCCCGCGCGAGCTTCAGCAGTTCCTTGGGGTCCTCCGGCAGCGCGCCCTCCGAACCAGGCACGCAGGGAATGCCGGCCTTGATCATCGCCGCCTTGGCGCTGATCTTGTCGCCCATCATGCGGATCGTATCCGCGCGCGGCCCGATGAACACGAAACCGCTCTTGTCCACCTTCTCGGCGAAGTCCGCGTTCTCGGACAGGAAACCGTAGCCGGGGTGGATCGCCTCGGCGTCGGTCACTTCCGCCGCGCTGATGATGGCGGGGATGTTGAGGTAGCTGCCGGACGACGGCGCCGGTCCGATGCACACCGACTCGTCGGCCAGCTTCACATACTTGGCCTCGGCATCCGCTTCCGAATGCACGGCGACCGTCTTGATGCCCATCTCGCGGCAGGCTCGCTGCACGCGCAGGGCAATTTCGCCGCGGTTGGCGATCAGGATTTTTTCAAACATCTTGAATACCGAAAGAGGAGAGACGAAAGAGGAAAGAAGAAGAAACCCGGATGGAGACGCCGGCCAAGCGAGGAGAGGGCGGGGGGTCACCTCTCTCGTCTAGCGTCTCTCGTCTTTCCTTCTGCCTCACGCCTCACCCGATAACGATCAGCGGCTGCCCGTACTCCACCGGCTGTCCGTTTTCGATGAGGATCGCTTTCACGACGCCCGCCTTGTCGGCCTCGATCTCGTTCAGCAGCTTCATGGCCTCGATGATGCACACCGTTTCGCCTTCGGCCACCGTCTGGCCGACTTCCACGAAGGCTTTGGCCCCCGGCGACGCCGACCGGTAGAAGGTGCCCACCATTGGCGCCTTGAGGGTGTGCCCTTCGGCCACGGGGGGCGCGGCTGGCGGCGCTTCCACGGGCGCCACGGCTAGCAGTGCGACGGCGGGCGCGGCGGTGTTCTGCACGACCGCCCCGCCGCGGTTGATCCGCACCTTCTCTTCGCCTTCGGTGATCTCCAGTTCGGCGATGCCGGATTCCTGGACCAGATCGATCAGCTTCTTGAGCTTGCGCAGGTCCATGGTCATCGCCCCCGCAAGGCGTAATCGAGGGCCAGCGCGTAACCCTGCGCGCCCAGCCCGCTGATGACGCCGTCGGCGCGGTCCGAAAAGTAGGAATGCTGCCGGAACGGTTCCCGGGCGAACACGTTCGACAGGTGCACTTCGATATAGGGAATGCGCACCGCGGCCAGCGCATCGCGCATGGCCACACTGGTGTGGGTATAGCCGGCGGGGTTGATCACGATGAAATCCACCCCGTCGCGGCCGGCCTCCTGGATGCAGTCCACCAGTTCGCCCTCGGTGTTGCTCTGGAAGGCGGTGAGCTTCGCCCCGGCCGTCCGCGCCTGCTGGGTCAGACGTCCATTGATCGTATTCAGGGTTTCAGACCCGTACACCTCCGGCTCACGGGTGCCGAGCAGGTTCAGGTTGGGGCCGTGCAATACGAGAATGTTTTTGGCGCCGGGCATGGATCCTCCGGTCAGGGTGGGCGACAGACGGGAGCTGCAGTGATGGTACGCGTCTGATCTGCCGGGTTTGCTTGGAAATCAGCAATGTCAGCGAAGTTCGCTGCCAATTGCGTGAAATTCGACGCATTTTGCCCTTATTGGATCGGGCTGTCCACGAGGAATCCCGCCCGGCGGACGCCCTTGGCACCCATGCTGCGGACGCTACGGACTGTACCTATGGCATCGCGGGAGATTCCGGACAGCAGGGCCAAGAAATCGCCTGGGTCCGGCAGAGCCTTCAATACCTGAAGATTATTTTCGACGGAGATCAAGACAATTTCAAAGAAGTTGCTGAACGATAGCCTCTAGTTCAGGCTCTTTCAGCCCCCCCAGATGGCGCTTCACCAGCCGCCCCTCCCGGTCGAAGATCAGGGTAAACGGGAGCGCGGACACCGTGTTGCCGATCCCCTTGGTGGCCTCGATATCCGCGAGCCCGCCAATGAGAATGGGGTAGTTGATGCCGAGCTCTTTCGCAAAGGCGGCGACCTTAGCCCGCTGGTCGATGGCAATGCCGACGAAGATGAGACCACGATCGCCGTATTTAGCCTGCATTTTGACGAAGATCGGCATCTCCTCGCGACAGGGCGCACACCACGTCGCCCAGTAATTGGCGATCACCACCTTGCCCCGCCAGTCGTCCAGCGCCCGGGGTGTGCCTTCCAGGTCCGGTAAGCGGGTGGCCCGCAAGGCCGCCACCGCTGCCGCCGGCGCTTCGCCCCCCGACTGTCGCCAAAGCTGGGTGCCCACCCCGGCCGCCACCGCGAGCAGGGCGGCGCCACCATAGGCCAGCCAACGCAGCCGCAGACTCATGCGCGGCTCCGCCGCACCCGCAGTTCGACGCGATGCTCGTACGGCGGGTAGCACACGCCGACGTCGGCGCAGCCCTGCGACAGCACCCGCAGCTCGATCCGCGTCACCCCCGCAGGCGCGGTGAACGGCAACAGAATCCGGAACCGGCCCCGGTAGATTTCCACCTCGCCGAAGAAGGCATCGCGCCGGGACTGGCCCGGGGGTAACACCGCGGTGCCCAGCGCCGCCGCATCGGCCTGGAAGCGAAACTTGTCGCGATAGAGATAATAGCCGGGCGCCACCGTGTAGCGCAGTTCGAGCCGGCCCGCGTCAAGCGCCAGCGCCGAAAAACGGAAGGCCCGTTCCGGCGGCAGCAGATCGGCGTCGGTCACCGCAGCGGCGGGCGGCACAGCCGCGATCAGGAGCAACGCACCCAGCCCGTGCAACGCGCGACGGCGCTCCGGAGGTCCGTGCATCATGCGGCCGGCCCGGTCTGCGCCGCTAGCCATTCGAGGTAGGGCGCGGCGCCATGGTCGATGGCGATGGCCACCACTTCGGCGACCTCGTAAGGATGCAAGGCCTGGATCGCGCGTTCGACGGCCGCGTATTGAGTCTCCTGCGTTTTCACGAGCAGGGGGACTTCGGTCGCCGTCTCCACCGCGCCCTGCCAGCGGTACACGGACCGGCATTCGGCGAGGATGTTCACGCAGGCTGCGAGGCGCGCCTCGACGAGATGCTGCGCGATCCGCTCCGCCGTCGCGCGGTCCGGGGCATTGGTCAGGACGAGGAGCGCACCCATGCGGTACGGCCGCGTTCAGCGCCCGGACGGGACGCCGTCGGCGACCGTCGGATAGCGCAGGCGGAAGCCCAGTTCGCGCTTCACCCGCCCGTTGGCGATGCGCCGCGACTCGGCCATGAAGGACCACAGCGCGGGTGACACCAGGCCGCGCGCTGCTTCGCGCGTTACGCGCAGCGGGCGCGGCAGGCCGTGGCGGTCGGCCACGAGGTCGAACCAGTCGCCCATCTTCAGGACGCTGTCGTCCACCGCGTTGTAGGCACGCAAGGGCGCGGCACGCGACAGCGCCGTCACCGCCAGCCGCGCCAGATCGTCGGCGTGAATATGATTCGAGTACGAGTCCTCGTCGGCGCAAATCGCCGGCGTGCCGGCCTTCAGGCGGTCGAGCGGCAGGCGTTCCGCGGCGTAGATGCCCGGCGCGCGCAGCAGCGTCACGCGCACGCGGTTGCGGCGCCCCCATGCGCGCAACTGCATTTCGGCATCCACGCGCCGGCGCGCGCGATCGGTCGCAGGCTGCACGCGCGCAGTCTCGGTCACCACGGCGCCGACTTGATCGCCATAGACGCCCGTCGTGCTGATGTAGACGAGGTGCTGTGGTAAGCTCGCCGCGCCGCCGTTACGTGCACGTCCAAGCGCAGCAGTGAGATGCGCAGTGCGCGTATCGCGCACGCCCTGCGCGGGCGGCGGCGCGAAATGCAGGATGTCGTGCGCGAGCCCGGCCAGCGCTTGCAGCGAGTGCGGCCGGTCGAGGTCGCCGCTCACCGGCACGATGCCCAGGCCCAATGCGCGCAACCCGGCGGCGCGTTCGGGCGAGCGGACCAGCGCGTAGATGCGATAGCGCCGGGACAGCAGCGGCAGTGCGCGCTGAGCAATATCGCCGCAGCCGATGATCAACAAGCGTTTCATGCCAGCAGTTTAACGCACCGCCCGCACGGTCACGCCCATGCCGCATCAGGTCACCCTCAAGCCCAGCGATCACGTCTTCAGCGTCGAGGACGGCGAATCGGTGCTCACCGCCGCGTTGCGCGCCGGTTACACCCTGTCGTACGGCTGCCGCAACGGCGCCTGCGGCACCTGCAAGGGCAAGATCCTCGAGGGGCGCGTCGACTACGGCACGCACCAGGAATCCGCGCTGCCGCCGGCGGAGAAGGAAAAGGGCTACGCGCTGTTCTGCCAGGCGCAGGCGCTCACCGACCTCGTGCTCGAGGCCCGCGTCCTCGGCGGTGCGGGCGACATCCAGAAACGCACGCTGCCCTGCCGCGTGCAGAAGCTGGAACTGCTCGCACCCGACGTGATGCGCCTTGAGCTCAAGCTGCCGGCCAACGAGCGCCTGCAGTTTCTCGCCGGGCAGTACCTCGAATTCCTGCTGCGTGACGGCAGCCGCCGCAGCTTCTCGATGGCGAACGCGCCGCATGACGATGCGTTCATAGAACTGCACATCCGCAACTACGGCGGCGCCTTTTCCCAGCACGTCTTCGGCAAACTGAAAGCGCGCGACATCCTGCGTTTCCAGGCGCCGCTGGGCACCTTCTTCCTGCGCGAAGACAGCACGAAACCGATGGTGCTGCTGGCAAGCGGCACCGGTTTCGCGCCGATCAAGGCGCTCATCGAACATGCGTTCCATGCGGGCCACACGCGCCCGATGACGCTGTACTGGGGCGGCCGGCGCCGCGCCGACCTCTACCTGAACGACCTCGTCGAGGGCTGGGCCCGCGAGCGCCCGGACTTCCGTTATGTCCCGGTTTTGTCCGAGGCTGCACCCGAGGATGCCTGGACCGGACGCACCGGTTTTGTGCATCGCGCGGTCATGGAGGACCTGCCGGACCTGTCCGGCCATCAGGTCTATGCGTGCGGGGCGCCCATCGTGGTCGATTCCGCGCGGCAGGACTACACCACCCGTTGTGGTCTGCCCGCGGAAGCATTTTTCGCCGACGCTTTCACCCCGGCTGCCGTTTCGGTCTGACCGCTATTCCGCTGCAGCGCACCAGCGCCAGCGACGAAATTTTCCACTAGAATTCGCGCCCGCCCGCACTGGGCGGGAACCGTGTCAACGCAGGCCCCTCTAATACCCAACAACAGGGCCGTTGCAACGGGTTCCCATCCGCGACTGGTAATGACCGGCAAAACTCAGAGGAGGTTGTCATGTTGCACAGGATCACCCGCACCTTAGCCGCGGTCGGACTGGCGCTCGCCGCCACGCTTGGCGCTGCCCAGGATTTTCCGACCAGACCGATTACCGTCGTCGTGCCCTTCGCGGCCGGCGGCCCGACCGACACGCTCGCCCGCAACCTCGGCGTCGCGCTGACCAACGTCCTCAAGCAGCAGGTCATCATCGACAACTCGGGCGGCGCCGGCGGCACCATCGGCATCAACAAGGTGGCCAAGGCCAGGCCCGACGGCTACACGCTGCTGCTGAGCCACATCGGCATGTCCACGGCGCCCGCGCTCTACCGCAAGCTGCCCTACGATACGCTGAACGACTTCGAGCCCATCGGGCAGGTCGCCGACGTGCCGATGACGCTGATCGGCAAAAAGGGACTGGAGGCCAACAACCTCAAGGAACTCGTCGCGTATATCAAGGCCAACAAGGGCAAGCTCACCTACGCGAATGCGGGGCTCGGCGCTGCCTCGCATCTGTGCGGCCTGCTGTTCATGAGCGCGATCGAAGCCGACATGACCACCGTGCCGTATAAAGGCACCGCGCCGGCCATGACCGATCTGATGGGCGGCCAGGTCGACATCATGTGCGACCAGACCACCAACACCACGCAGCAGATCAAGGCCGGCACCGTGAAGGTCTACGGCGTGACGACCAAACAGCGCCTCGCCGCACTGAAAGACGTCCCGACGATCGCCGAACAGGGCATCAAGGATTTCGAAGTCGCCGTGTGGCACGGCCTCTACGCGCCGAAGGGTACGCCGAAGCCGGTCCTCGACAAGCTGGTGGCCGCATTGCAGGCGGCGGTGCAGGATCCGGGCCTTAAATCAAGACTCGCCGAACTCGGTGCCGAGCCGGTGCCGGTCTCGAAAGCGAATCCCGAGTCCCTGCGCGCGCAGCTGACGTCCGAGATCAAGAAGTGGGACCCGATCATCAAGAAGGCCGGGCAGTACGCCGACTGAACGCACGCCGGCAGTCGTTTCCCGCAGCCCCCTTCACGACAACGTGAAGGGGGTTTTTGTTTGTGCATGCCGCGGACGGATTGCTGCGCGCCGCCGGAGGTGGATGCAGGGGCTGGAAATCGGATTGGCCGCCAAGACGCCAAGAAATGCAGTTACGCAGAATGTCCTTATGCTTTTCTTGGCGCCTCGGCGGCTTGGCGGCGGACATGAATTTTGTATTGCGGTGCGTACGCGGTTGAAGCAGATCAAAAAGAAGCGCGCCGCCTGCCCCCGCTCGCTTCCTTCAACGCCGCCAGCGCGAGTTCCAGGCTCGTTTTCGCATGGCGGGCGGCCGCATCCGCGTTGCCGAGGTGTTCGTGCAGTCGCACGAACTCGTGGTGCGCCGACCACGTGGGCTCCACCGACAGGCTGGCCTCCAGATAACTCTGCGCTTTGCCCCACAGCTGTTCCCGCGCACACAGGCGGCCGAGCGTCAGCAGCAGCAGGGCGTCGCGCGGCTCGCGCTTGAGCCATTTCTCGGCGCGCTCGATCTGCGCGATCGTGTTCGGTCCCTGGCCCTCGGCATAGGCCGCGGCCAGCGCCGAATCCCAGCCGCCTTCCAGGGCCTGCTCGATCGCCGCATGCGCCTGCGCGCTGCCGCCGAGGGCGGTGAAGCATTGCGCGGCCGCCAGCGCGACCTTGGCGTCGCGTCGATCCTCCGCCGGCAGCTTCGCCCAGTACTGCTCCAGCGCGTGGCGGTCGAGCGCCTTGCGCTTCAGGTTCTCCACCTGCGCGGCGCGTTTCAGCTCCCGCGCCTGCGCGGGTTCGAACACCCCGCGCCGCGCCAGTTGCTCGATCAGGGACAGCACCGCATCCCATTGCTTCAACTGCTGCTGCGCGCGCAGTTCGAGCCGCAGCGCGCCGGTGTGCTTCTCCGGCAGCCCCGCCAGCGCCACGAGCGCGTCCTGGGCGCGGCGTTCTTCGAGCGCCATTTCGGCGGCGGCCATCGCGCGGGCCGTGGCGGTGCTGTCGCCCGCCTCTTCCGCACGCGCCAGCCAGCGGTCGCGCGCGGCGGTGTCGCGCAAGCCATGCGCGGCCCGGGCTGCGACCACCGCGCTCAAACCGTCACCTTCCTCCAGCGCGGCGGAAGCCTCGGCGGCGCGATGCGCGCGCGCGAGCCGGCCCTCGAACAGCGCTTGCAGCGCTTCGCTGAACGTCTGGCGCGCCTGCCGCGTGCGCCGGCGCGCGCGGTAGGCCTTCACTTCCGCCGGCAGTGCGAGCACCTGCGACAGGAAGCGCAGCGCAAGGTAGGCCAGCGCGAACACCGTGAGCAGCCCGACAATGGTCAGCGCCAGCGAGAGCTCCATGCGGTACGGCGGCCACACCACCAGCACGTAGCCGGTGGCGTTGGCGAGCGCCAGCGCCACCGCAACCGCGGCGGCGAACAGGAGGAGGGCCCAGATCAGCGGACGCATGGTGCTGCGGGGAATGGGGAATGGGAAACGGGGAATGGGAAAACCTGCGCCCGCAGCCGTCCTCCGCTTCCCGCTTCACGATTCACGATTTCCCCTCCCACTTACCGCTTCTCGCGCGTCAGCCGGTAATTGCGCACGGCATCGAGGCTGGTGTCGATGCCGGGCACCTCGATCGCGACGCTGGCGTCCTGCAACTGTTTCAGTTGCACGGCCGCGGCCGCCACCTGCGGGTTGCGCGTGTCGTAATACCGCGCGAGCCAGTCGCGGGCGGCCCGCAAGTCGGCCTGAAAGCTCTTCTCGTCGCGGGCGAGCAGCGCGATGCGTGCGGCGGTCAGGCGCAGCCGCAGGTTCTCGCGCAGGAAGTACGCCTGTTGCGGGGCGAGCAGCGGGGCCTCGTTACCGTCGATGCGCTCGATGCGCACCAGGTTCTTCAGTTCCGCCCAGAACTCGCCGGCCACCCGCCCCCATGCCGGGGCGGCGTCCGCCTTGGCCTCGGCTTTTTTCGCCGCGGCCTCGCGCGGACGGGCGTCCATCGCCAGCGGCCAGGCATCCAGCCCGGCGAGCAGGCCATCCAGCCGCGCCGAAAGCCCGCTGATGTCGACGTACGGCGCCTGCTTCAGCCGCTCGATGTCGCGGGCGAGCACCTTGCGCAGCGGCGCGAGCTGCGGGCGGTCGAGCCGGGCAAGCCGGCTATCCGCGGCCGACAGCGCGATCAGCGCCGCCTTCACATTGCCGGCCAGCTGCAACTGCTGGTTGGCGACCAGCAGCGTCTGCTCCACCTCGGCCAGCGCGGATTCGTCGCGCGATCGCGACAGTTCCTGGTACAGGGCTTCCAGCGCGACCTGCTGGTTCTGCGATTCGGCGAGCTTCGCTTCGACCACGCCCAGCCGGGTCTGCATTTCACGCGTGGCCTCGCGCGCAGTCTCCGCCACCGCGCGCGATTCGCGGGTCTGCGTTTCGCTTTCGGAGAGTCGACGCGCCAGTTCCTTTTCCACGCTGCGCGACGTGGATCGCACGTCGTACCACTGCGCGATCGTCAGCAGCGCTGCGGCTACCGCGATCCAGGTCGCGGGATGGCGCAGCCAGGCACGCGCGGGGACCGGCGGCGTGACGGGAGGCGGTGTATCAGTCATGCACGGAACTTTAACTTACCGCAGTCCGGCAAACCACGCGACGAGCCCGGCGACGAGACCTTCTTCGCCGGCAGCGGTGACCGTGACGGTGGCAACGCCCAGGGCCCGGGCCGCCTCCGCAATGCGGGCGTGCGGCACGAACGCCGGCGTTGCCCGCACGCGCGCCGCGCCCTCGGCGCCGAGCAGCGTGAACAGATTGGCGAGCGTTTCCGTGCTGGCCGCAGTAACGGCCTGCACGTCGCCGCGGGTCCAGCGCGCGAGCAACGCCGCGCACGCGGACGGCTCGACCGCCGGCAGGACGCGACGGTAGCACGCCGCGTACTCGACTGTTGCGCCCCGCGCGACGAGCGTGTCGCCGAGCGTTTCGCGGCCGCCGTCCCCGCGGAAGATGACGATGCGCCGGCCGGCGACCTGCGCGAGTTCCGGGCAGTCAAGCAGTCCCTCGCTGTCGAAGCGCTGGTGCGGCGCAACCACCTGCTCGATGCCCTGCCGGTTGAGTTCACGCACGGTGCTGCGGCCGACGGCGGCCGCGCGCAGGCCTGGGGGCCAGGCGCCGTGCGCGCGAATGCTGTCCAGCCCGCGGCTTGCCGCGTTAGGGCTGACGAAGATCGCCCAATCGAACCCGGCGAGCCGCGCGACGAGCGCGCGGAGCGGCGCGGGATCGTCGAGGCCGGCGATCGCCAGCGCGGGAAACAGGATCGCCTCGCCGCCCGCGGCGCCCACACGTGCGGCAAGGCTTGCGGACTGGTGGGCCGGCCGCGTGATCAGGATGCCGCGCCCCGCGAGCGCGCTCATCGGGGCTTCGCCCCGATCGCCGCCAGAATCGCGGCTGCGCCCTTGTCCACCAGTTCCGCGGCCAGCGCCTGGCCAAGCGCTTCGGGCGCGGCGACGGCGCCGGCACGTTCCGCCGCGAGATACTGCTTGCCGTCGGGGCTGGCGACGAAAGCCCGCAGGCGCAACGCGGATCCGGCGGCAACGGCGAACGCGCCCACCGGCATCTGGCAGTTGCCGCCAAGGCCGTGCGCGACGGCGCGTTCGGCGCGCACGCAGGCCGCGGCGCCGGCGTCCCCCAGCGGCGCCAGCAGCGCCGCCACGTCGGAGCGGTCGCTGCGGCATTCGAGTCCCAGCGCGCCCTGGCCCGCGGCGGGCAGGCTCTCCTCCGGCTCCAGCGCGGAACTGATGCGGTGGGCCAGCCCCAGCCGTTTCAATCCGGCCACGGCGAGAATGATCGCGTCGTAGGCGCCCTCGTCCAGTTTCCGCAGCCGCGTCTGCACGTTGCCGCGCAGCGATTCGATGCGCAGGTCCGGCCGCTTCGCCAGCAGCTGGCTGGAGCGCCGCAGGCTGGAGGTGCCCACGCACGATCCGGGCGGCAGCTCGGCCAGCGTGCGCCAGCGGCAGGAGACGAAGGCGTCGCGCGGATCCTCGCGCGCCGTGATCGCGGCCAGCACGAATCCCGCCGGCATCTGCACGGGCACGTCCTTCATCGAGTGCACGGCGAGGTCGGCGCGGCCATCGGCGAGCGCCTCCTCCAGTTCCTTGATGAACAGGCCTTTGCCGCCGATGGTGGCCAACGGCCCGCCCAGTTCGCGGTCCCCGGTGGTCGTCATGCCGAGCAGTTCCACCGCGATCGCCGGATATAATTCCTGCAGGCGTGCGCGGATGTGCCGCGCCTGCACCAGGGCAAGCGCGCTTTCGCGCGTGGCGATGACCAGGCGCGACGGACGCGAAGACTGCGGAGGCGACGATGGGGCCGATGACACGCGAAGGATTCCGGAGCGGGAGCGCGGGGAGTGGCGGTGGGCTGCGGCGCCGGCGACGGACGTCGGGACAGTGGGTTTCCCGCGTCAGTCAGGCGTTCTGGGCAGCGGCGATGATCTTAGCATGCTCGGCGGGCACAGCCGCCGCGCAAACGTCACCGCCGCTCGTCAAGGCCGACGACCTGCTGCCGCTCACCTCGCAGTCGATGGTGCAGGGCATTCCGATCATGCTGGTGTTCACCCACGACGAATGCCCGTTCTGCACGCGCGCGAAGAAAGAACACCTGGAGCCGATGGCCGTCAGCGCCGACTACGGCCCCAAGGTCCTCATCCGCGAGGTGGACGTCGACAGCAACGACACGCTGCGCGATTTCGAGGGCAAGCCCGTGACCCACCGTGAATTCGCGCGCCGCTACAACATCCGCTCGGTGCCGACCGTCATCACCTTCACCAGCAGCGGCCAGCAGGTCTCCGAGCCGCTGGTCGGCCTGCTCACCCCGGACTTTTACAACCTGTACCTGCACCGGCAGATCGACGACGGCCGGCTCTTCATCCGCCGCGCCGCCCAGCCGCGCTGACGGTCACGCCCGAAACGGCGCGCGCAGGGAAACCGTGCGTTCCACCGGCGCATACCAGCCCTGCGCCGCGTAATCGCTGGTGTGCAGGTAGCACCGGATGCGCGCCTCCCGGCTGCCCGGCGTGAAGGTGAACACCCGGCTCATCGGAAACAGCGGCCGCTTCTTATGCCCGTGGTGACGCGTCATCGCGGCGCAGTTGGCGAAGGTCACGCCCCAGCGCTCCTCGATCAGGCCCTTGTTGCCGAAGCGGTCGTCGGGATGCGTATGCGTGTGCCCGGCGAGCCACAGGTCCACCGCGCCGGGATGCGCCTGGAGGTAGTCCTGGAACGCGGTCGAGTCCGTCTCCTCGCCCACCCAGTAGAGGTACGACGAGCCTTTCGCATCGTCGAACTTGCCGTGATAGCCCGAGTTGACGCCTTCCCAGTGCCCTGACGCGACCGTGGTATCGCGCAGTACGTGGTGCGCGCAGGTGATGATGATCTTGTCGGGATTCGCCTCCACCTTCCGTTTCCACCACGCGAAGGTGTCCTGTGTCAGCGCGCCCGCCGGCCAGCCCCCCTTTTCCGAACGCCCCTTGGGCGGGCCGCCGTCATTGCGGTCGCCCAGCATGAGGAACAAGAGGTTGCCGGCGACGAAGCTGTAGCGCTCCCAGTTGCCGTCGATGGGAAACGGCCGCCGCTCCTTGTGCACCTGCGAGTACTGCGGATGCAGTCCTTCCGGATCCAGCCACTTGCGGAACCACCACTGCGTTTCCTCGCCGAGGCCGCTGGCGTCGTGATTGCCGAGCAGCGGATAAACCTGCTCGACGCGGTGCTGCTTGCCGGAGGTGAGTTGTTCGACCACCGGCGGGCCGTCGGCGTCGGCGGGCGGCGCCTGCGTGCCGGAGATGTCGCCCAGATGCAGGAAGATGTCCCAGTCGAAAGGCGGGCCGCCATCCGCGCCGCCGTTCTCGCTTTGTGCGATGGCCTCCGCGATGCTGCGGCGGCCGAACGCGAGGTCGCTGTGGACGTGGGAACAGGCGCCCACCCAGACGTTGAAGGCTGTCATGCGATTACTCCAGAGTGATGTTCATGCCGCTGAGCACCTTGCGCCAGCGGGCGATATCGGTCGCGAGGAACTGCGCGAGCGGCTGCGGGCCGGTCACGCTGAGTTCGGCGCCTTCCTGCGCGAGCGGCGCCTTCACGCTCGGGCTTTCCACCGCCTTGCCCAGCTCAGCATAAACGCGATCCACGATCGCCGGTGGCAGATTCTTCGGGCCGAACACGCCGTACCACTGCACGGACTCGAAGCCCGGCACGCCTGATTCGGCGATGGTCGGCAGATCGGGCAGCGCCGCGGACCGTTTCGCGGAAGTGACGGCGATCGCGCGCAGCCGGCCGGACTTAACCTGCCCCATCAAGGTGGGCACCGCCGTGATGACGAGCTGGACCTGGCCACTCACCGTGTCGATCACGGCCGGCGTGCCGCCTTTATACGGCACATGCGTCATCTCGATGCCGGCGGCGCGGCTGAACATCTCGGTCGTCAGGTGGCTGAACGAGCCCTGTCCGTTGGAGGCGTACAGCAGCTGGCCGGGCTTTGCCTTGGCGAGCGCGATGAGTTCCCTGATCGACTTCACCGGCAGCGGCGGATGCACGGTCGCCATCAGCGGCGCCGTCGCCACCATGGACACCGGCGTGAAATCACGCGTCGGATCGTACGGCGGCTTGCGCGACAACAGCGGCGTGAGGGAGAACCCGCTCGCGGTGACGAACAACAGCGTATAGCCGTCCGGCGGCGCGGCCTGGGTCATCTCGCCCGCGATGAGTCCGCTCGCGCCCGCGCGATTGTCCACGATGACCTGCTGCCCCATCGACTCGGCAAGCTTCTGCGCGACCGGCCGCGCGATCACGTCCGCACCGCCGCCGGCGGGAGCCGCGATAATCAGGCGGATCGGTTTGGCCGGAAATGTCTGGGCCGAAGCCCAGGTGCCAGTGGCGAGCAGGATCGCCGCCGCCAGCGGCCTGATAGGAATGTGTTCGAGAAACATGAGACGTCCACGGGTTGCGATGGCGATCTCCTTCTCCGGTACGGGTGCTGTTTTTTTCGATTCTGGCATTGCGGAAGGTTCGCCGCAATGAACGCGCACGGACGTCAGCGCCCGAACTCGCGCACGAGCTGCTGCTGCCGGCGGCTGACCGGCAGCCTTTCCTCCAGCGCGTTGATCAGCACCACCCAGTGGCCTTCGCCACCAGGCTCGGCGATGCGCTCGAAGCCACGGATCGCCTCCCTGGCGACCAGGCAGTTGCGGTGGATGCGCATGAAGCGGCCGATGAACTCCTCCTCCAGCTTGGTCAGAGACTCCTCCAGCAGAAACTCGCGCGCCGCGGTGCGCGCGGTCACGTACTTGAGTTCCGCCTTGAGGTACAGCACCTCCGGCACCGGCACCAGGTGGATGCGGCCGCGCTCGTTCACCGACAGGTGCGTGCGCGGTCCCGGACGCAGCCCCCGCAGCGCTTCGTCCTTCGGCGGCACGAGGCTGCGCACGCGCTCCAGCGCCTCGAGCAGGCGACTGGCGCGCACCGGTTTCAGCAGATAGTCCACCGCATGCACTTCAAACGCCTTCAGCGCGAACTCGTCATACGCGGTCGTGAAAATCACCGCCGGCGGATCAGCGAGCTTCAGCAAATGCTGCGCGACCTCGATGCCGTCCATTTCCGGCATCCGCACGTCCAGCAGCACGACGTCGGCATCGCAATGCTCCAGCAGCGCCACCGCCTCGCGCCCGTTGTCCGCCTCCCCCGCGATTTCCAGCGGCAGCTTGAGCGCGCAGTCGGACAGCACGTCGCGCAGGCGGCTGCGCGCGGGCGCCTCGTCATCGACGATCGCGACCCGCAACGGGGGCAGCGGCGCAGCAGTGCCTTCACTCATGGCTCAGACTTTCTCCGGCGAACTTTTCTGGTACGGGATCACGATCTCGACTTCGTAGGCATTATCCTGCACCGAACTCGTCAACTGTGCTTCGGCGTCGAAATGCAGTAACAGGCGCTCGCGGATGTTGGCGAGTGCCATGCGGTTGCCGGAATGGCGGTCGCCCTCGCCCCGGTACGGATTGCGCAGTAGCGCGCGCACGCGGTCGCCGTCACGCCAGATGCGGATCGTGACCGTGCCCGGTTCCGAGCGCGGCTCGATGCCGTGATAAACGGCGTTCTCCAGCAGGGGCTGCAGGATGAGCGGTGGCACCAGCGCGTCGCCCGGCATGTCCGCGACCTGCCAGTCGAGCTGCAGCCGCGGACCCAGGCGCAGCTCCTCAATGGCCAGGTACTGGCGGCACAGGTCCACCTCGCGCGCGAGCGGCGTGAGTTCGCGGTTGTCGGCCATCAGCACGCGGAACAGGTCGGACAGGTCCTCCAGCGCCCGCTCGGCTCGGCGCGGGTCCTGCCGGATCAGCGACAGCACCGCGTTCAGGCTGTTGAACAGGAAGTGCGGACGGATGCGCGCCTGCAAGGCTTGCAGACGCGCTTCCGACAGCGCCGGCGACAGCGCCCGCGCCCGCAGGCTGAAGTACGACAACGCGGCCAGCGTGACCAGCACGGCGAACATCAACGCCCGCTCCGGCTCGCCCGCGGGCCCGAACAGATCGGCGGCGAGCCAGTGCCAGCCCGCGGTCACCGCTGCGGCGAGCACCGTCACCACCAGCACGCCGGCGGCGAACGGCAGCCGCGCCAGCAGCGGCTGCAGCCCGGTCAGGATCAACACCACCGCGATCAGCGGCGGCTGCACCCGCGCGCAGATTTCAATCAATTCCAGCCAGGCCTCGGCCAGCGTGCCCGACTGCACCAGCGCGACGGCCAGCGCCGCGGCGTTCACGAACAGCAGGAGACGCAGGAGGATGCCGAGATTGCGGAAGTTGGGCAGGCTGCCCGCGAGGCCGTTCGCCGTGGATTTTTGATTTATACTCATCGGCTTATGTTGTTTATTCCGCGCAGCTTTTTGGCTGCGCCATTCTGAACAAGCAACCTCCGTGGCGCAAGCAAAATCCGGCAATCCCAGCACAGGCGACAAAGCCTGGTCCGGCCGTTTCGACGAGCCGGTGGACGCGCTCACCCAGCGCTTCACTGCTTCCGTTGGCTTCGACCAGCGGCTCGCCCTGTTCGACATCGAAGGCTCGCTCGCGCACGCGCGCATGCTCGCGTCTTGCGAGATCCTTTCTGCCGCCGACCTCGCGGCCATCGAGCAGGGCCTGGCACAAGTGCGGCAGGAGATCGAAAGCGGCAGCTTCGAATGGTCCCTCGCGCGCGAAGACGTGCACATGAACATCGAGGCGCGCCTGACCGAGATCGCCGGCGATGCCGGCAAACGTCTGCACACCGCGCGCTCGCGCAACGACCAGGTAGCGACCGACGTGCGGCTCTACCTGCGCGCGGCGATCGACCGCTTGCTGGCGCTCGTGAAAGACCTGCAGCGCGCGCTGGTCGACCGCGCCGAGACCTATGCCGACGCCGTCATGCCGGGCTTTACCCACCTGCAGGTCGCGCAACCGGTGACCTTCGGCCACCACCTGATGGCCTACTACGAAATGCTGGTGCGCGACGCGCAGCGGCTCGCCGACTGCCGCAAGCGCGTGAACCGGCTGCCGCTGGGCGCCGCCGCGCTCGCGGGCACGTCCTTCCAGATCGACCGCCTGCATGTCGCCAAGGCGCTGGGCTTCGACGGCGTCTGCGAGAACTCACTCGACGCCGTGTCCGATCGCGACTTCGCGATCGAGTTCAGCGCCTGCGCATCACTGCTGATGATGCATCTGTCGCGGCTGTCCGAAGAACTGATCCTGTGGGCCAACCCGCGCTTCGGCTTCGTCGAGATTCCCGACCGCTTCTGCACCGGCTCGTCGATCATGCCGCAGAAGAAAAATCCCGACGTGCCCGAACTCGTGCGCGGCAAGACCGGCCGCGTCTACGGCCACCTGATGGCGCTGCTGACTCTCATGAAGGCGCAGCCGCTGGCCTATAACAAGGACAATCAGGAAGACAAGGAACCGTTGTTCGACACGGTGGACACGCTGTCCGACACGCTCGCGATCTTCGCGGCGATGATGGCGGGGCTCGAGATCAACCGCGACAAGATGCGCGCGGCGGTGCTCGAAGGCTACGCCACGGCCACCGACCTCGCCGACTATCTCGTCCGCAAGGGGCTGCCCTTCCGTGAAGCGCACGAAGCCGTCGCCAAGGCCGTGCGCTACGCCGAAGAACGGGGTTGCGACCTCTCCGTGCTGAATACCGCTGAGCTGCAGCAGTTCTCGCCGCTGATCGGCAAGGACGTCGCGGCCGTGCTGACGCCGGAAGGCTCGGTGAAGGCGCGCAGCCACATCGGCGGCACGGCACCGGCGCGCGTCAAAACGGCGATTGCCAAAGCCAGGAAGAATCTCGAATGAAGACACCCAAGGCACCCTCGCCCGCCGAACAGAACGTCATCGACGCCGCCTACGACCTGTTTGCCGCGGACGGTTTCGAAGTGCCGTTGTCCGCCATCGCAAAAAAAGCGCGCATCACGCCGGCGAAGCTCGGCATGCTCTTTCCCAGCAAGAAAGCCCTGGTGGACCGCGTCATCGCCCAGCTCTTCGCCGGTCGCTGGCGTTCCGAGTGGGACGTCCTGCTGGCGGAGCGCACCATTCCGCTGGAACAACGCCTCATCCGCTTCTACGTCGAATACCGCAGCGGCATGCGCGCGGCCGACAGCCGGCTGTGGACGCGCGCCGGGCTCATCGGCGTGCACAAGTCCGGCAAGTTCAGCAGCCAGCTTGCGCAACGCATGCTGATCCCCATCATTCGCGAACTACGGCATGCGGCCGGCCTGCCCGCGCCGGAAACGCGCCCGGTGATGCCGCTGGAACTCGAGCTGGCGGGCGTTCTGCACGGGGCGATCGCCTTCATCAACACCCGCGGCCACGTGTTCGGCATGACCGTGCATGGCACGCTCGCCGAAATCGTGGGGATCAACGTGCGGGTGTTTCTGGCGGGTGCGCCTGCGGAGTTGCAGCGGCTGCACGCCTGAACCGTCATTCCAGCGAAAGCTGGAATCCATTGTCTTAGCCCACCGATTTACTGCGTCCATGGATTCCAGCTTTCGCTGGAATGACGGACGATTGCTTGCCCTGGCTGAGTTTCGGCGCGGCCGTACTCTCCCGCACCACCAGTTCCACCGGCAATTCCGTCTGCTGCGGCACCGGTTCGTCGGCCAGCCGCGCGAGCACATGCGCGGCCGCGCGCGAGCCGAGTTCAGCCGTCGGGAAGTGCACGGTGGTGAGGCCCGGCGTCAACAGCGAAGCGATTTCCATGTCGTCGAAGCCAGTCACCGACAGGTCGCGCGGCACCTGCAGCCCCTGCGCCTGCGCTTGCGCAATAGCGCCCAGCGCCAGCACGTCGTTGCCGCAGACCACTGCGGTCGGCCGTGGCGCGGTGGCCAGCACCGCACGCAGGCCTTCGCGGCCCGCCGCCAGGGTGAACGGTTTCTCCACGCAGCCGGCCAGACTCAGGCGCCGCGCCTTCAGCGCAGCCTTCACGCCCGCCACCCGTTCGCGCGCACGTTCGTTGTTCGCGGTGAGCCCCGCGATCATCGCGATCCGCCGGTGGCCGAGATCGAGCAAGTGGTTGGCGACCGCCATCGCCGCCGCGCGGTTGTCGAAGCCGACGCTCGGATGCTGGCCGGAGGTGTCGTAGGCCCAGGTCAGCACGTAGGGCACCTGTCGCGCGGCGATCATGCGGAACACTTCCGGGTCGTGGGTGGTGCCGAGCAGCACCAGCGCATCGACGCCGCGCTGGATCAGCGTGCGCGTGGCGCGGACTTCGGCGGCCGGGTCGAACTCGTGCGAGGCGAGCAGCAGTGTATATCCCGCGGCGTCGAAGGCGCGCTGCAGCGCGTGCGTCGTGTTCGCGAATATCGCATTGTCGAGCGTGGGGATGACGGCGCCGATGGTGTGGGTGCGCCGCGACGCCAGCGCGCGCGCCGCGCCATGCGTGACGTAACCCAGCGCCACCACCGCCGTCTGCACGCGCCGCAGCGTGGCGGGACTGACCATCTGCGGCAGCGACAGCGCGCGCGAGACGGTCGCCGTCGATACTTTCGCGCGGCGGGCGACGTCGGCCAGCGTCATGGCCTGGCCCTGGGGCGGGCGCGGGTCGTTCATGCGGGGCGGTCCCGGGGAAAGCGGCCGGGCGGTCCCGGCCGCGGCCCGCTCAGCGGTACTGCTTCGCGCTGTACTTGCGGTACTTGGCGAGCAACCGATGCGGCGGCTTGAAGGCGTCGCGCCGGAAGGGATCGCCCAGTTCCTGGGTGAGCATCAGGTTCACCACCGTTGGCTTGTTGGACTTCACCGCCGCCTTCATGGCGTCGCCGATTTCGTCCACGTGGTCCACGGTGATGCCGCTGGCGCCCATGGCCTCCGCAACGTCCGCGAAGTTGGGGTTCTCCAGATTGGTGCCGAGGAAGCGGTTGTCGAAGTAGTCCACCTGGTTCTTCTTCTCCGCGCCCCACTGGCCGTTGTTGAAGACCACCGCCACGACCGGAATGTTTTCGCGCACGCAGGTCATCACCTCGGCCAGGCTCATTCCCCAGGCACCGTCGCCGACGTAGGCGATCGCCGGCCGGTCGGGCCGACCCACTTTCGCGCCCATTGCCGCGGGAAAGGAATAGCCGCAGTTGCCGAAGCTCATCGCGGCCAGGAAGGACGGTGCCATGTCGAAGTTGAGGTAGCTGTTGGCCACCGAGCACACGTTACCGATGTCGGTGGAGACCATCGCGTTCTTCGGCAGCGACTTCGCCAGCGCGGCCAGCGCCTGGCGCGGGCCGATGCGGCCCTTCGCGTTCGGCGACGGCCATTTTTCCAGTTCCTGCACCCAGGCTTCCTTTTCCTTGCGCACGTCGCCGAGGCGCGCCTTGTTCGGCGGCATCTTGCCAAGGCCTTTCAACCGGTCCAGCAAGGCGAGCGCGGCGAGCTTGGCGTCGCCGACGATGCCGATGGACACTTTCTTGACCAGTCCGATCATGCGCGGATCGGCATCGACCTGGATGATCTTCGCGTGCTTCGGCCAGTAGTCTAGGCCGTGCTGCGGCAGCGTGCCGAAGGGTCCCAGCCGCGAACCCAGCGCCAGCACCACGTCGGCCCTGGCGATGATGTTCATCGCCGCTTTGGAGCCCTGGTAGCCGAGCGGGCCGCAGGCGAGCGCGTGCGAAACCGGGAAGGAATCGTTGTGCAGGTAGGAACTGACGACGGGGGCGGTCAGGTATTCGGCGAGTGCTACGCACTCCTTGATGCCGTTCGCCATGACCACGCCGCCGCCTGAGAGGATGACCGGGAACTTCGCCTTCGCCAGCAGCCGCGCCGCCGCGTCCAGCGACTCCGGACCACCGGGGCCGCGCTCGATGCGCTGCGGCTGCGGGATCTCGTATTCGCCTTCGCCGTAGAAGTAGTCGCGCGGGATGTTGATCTGCACCGGGCCGCGCTCGGCCATCGCGTAATCGAAGGCGCGCGAGGTGAGTTCCGCAATGCGCAGCGGGGAATTCACGTGCACCTGCCACTTGGTGATCTTGGAGAAGATCGGCAGTTGCTCCGTTTCCTGGAAGCCGCCCAGCCCCATCGTCAACGAACCGGATTCCGGCGTGATGCACACCACCGGCGAATGCGCCCAATAAGCGGCCGCGATGCCGGTCACGAAGTTGGTGATGCCGGGGCCGTTCTGCGCGATGCAGACCCCGTGCTTGCCCGTTACCCGCGAGTAGCCGTCGGCCATGTGCGCGGCGTTCTGCTCGTGCGCCACCGACAGGAAGCGGATGCCGGCCAGCGGGAACAGGTCGTGCGCGTCCATGTAGGCCGAGCCGACGATGCCGAAGGTGTCTTTCACGCCCTGCGCCACCAGCGTTTCGACGAAGGCTTCGGAGGGCGTCATGCGCACCTTGCCGGACAGCGCGAGGGATTTGGCTTCGGTCATGGTGTTCATGCGGAGGCGCTCCGATTGATCAGGGGAGCGGCAGCTTAACGCCGGATACCCGCTGCTGCAAGCGCTTGCATTGTGGAACGCATGGCCGCAGGGCGTGGACTGTCTCCGCTCTTTCCTTTCGGATTGCTGTTCGTTCCGAACCTCTCCTAGGTCTTGTCCGCGCCAGGGCCGTATTCGAGCTTGGGATACCAGTCGGCCCCACGACCGGCCGGCGTCAGGTCGAGGATGTTCCACAGCGGCGTCGGATCGGGCGCGCCGCGCGGATCCTGTCCCGGGTCGGCGGTTTCGCCTCCCCCATTTCTGCACCCCAGAAGTGGTGCACGACACCTACGCGCTTGATCCAGACATCGAGCGCGGGCCATTCCTCGCCGTTGGGGGCAAGGCCACGGTAGTCGCACGGGAAGTCGTCGTTCGTCGTGGCGTAGAACTTCAGATTGCGCCAGCCGCGTTCGCGCGCGAATGCGGGCTGCCGCGAGACAGGCGAACGGCCGATGACCGCCAGCGCCACACGCTGCGCGAGATCGCGCGCGGGAACATCGAGCGAGCCCAGGAACGAGCTGCACATAGGACACGGCCGCTTGCGCTGCGGGCCGTACATCCAGAAGTACGTGACGAGGGTGTCGTGATCGCCGAAGAGGTCCGCCAAGCGCACGGTCGTCTCGTTTTCGTCGGTAAAGACATACGCGCGCGGGGGCGCACCTCCCAACGGCAAAGCACGGCGTTGCGCCGCCACGCGCTCGATATGGCGGCGCAGTTCGATTTCATCGGTGAGTAGCGCCATGTGCGCGGTTCGATAGGCATCGCTGTCACCGGGGTAGGGCTTGCTGGCTTTCGCGGCGAGTTCGGCGGCGGGTTTGAGCCCGGACATGGTTTCATCCTTTGCGTCGTTCGGTGACGCGTGAATCGGTCATCCTAATGGGCGAGGCCCGGGCACGCTGTAGGTGATCGCCGGTACGATCGGCTGCGCTGGTGCTAGCATTTGTTGCCTGGCGCCCGCGGCGTTGATGCACTCCACTTGAGGCTCGCCTGACTTGAAAAACGCCAGGACGGGGAAAATCAATGTGTAAATCGTCGAAGACCCGCTCTCGAGACTGGGCATCGCCACGATGCCTCTGACGATCGCCGTCGCCTTGCTCGGCGATGCTTTTGCCACCGCAACCGCCTCCGAGGCGAACGTGCCGGTGGCGCCCGAGGAAGAAATCGAGTGGGTCGAACAAGGCGGGCCACGATACTGGCGTCGGGCACGTCGTCAAATGAGTCCCCGCCCCCCGGCCTTCGCGAACATCAAGTCGAACGCCTGATGGCGGACCCCGCCTCCGATCCCGCCGTCCTCTTCATGTCCGCGTTCGGGATCGCGGGCGTCGTGGCCGGCATCGTCATGATCGCCGCCGCCTTCCGCAGCCTGCGCGAGCGGCGGCGGGTGGAATCGTTTCCGACCTCGGCCGTGCGTTCGATGGCGCTGGGGCCGGTGGAGCTGAACGGCGTGATCGCGCCGGGGCTGGAAGTCCCGGATCCGGTCTACGCCAGACCCTGCGTCGATTTCTCCGTCAGCGTGGCGCACCGCGTGCTGACGAAAACCGACGCAGGCGTCGGCTGGGAGTGGGTGGGGATCCATCACGAGCGGACAGGACAGCGCCCGTTCTGGCTCGCCGACGGCACCGGCACGACCCTCGTCTGGGCGCCGGATGCGGACTTCCGCTTCGACCGCGTGAGCACGTATTCGTGCGGCTTTCTGGGTTCCCTCTTCGGCGGCTCGTCGCCCTCACTCGATTTCCTGCGCCGTGTGAAAAAGCAGCGGGTGTTCATCCGGCGTGTGCGCTACGCGCTGGAGGTGCTGCGGCCGGGGCAGCCGGTATTCGTGCTCGGCAACGCGGTCAGCGGGGACGGCTTCCGGCCGCGCGACGCGACGTTCGCCGACGTGCTCAAGGCGGCACTGCAGCAACCGCCCCGCAGAATCGTGACCAAGGGGGACGGCGACTTCATCGTCACCGAATCCGAGCGCACCGCCACGCAGAGCCGTGGCGGCATGTCCCTGCGCGTGGTGCTGGGATTCTGCCTGATTGCGGCGTCGCTGGGCCTGCTCGGCTTTTTCTGGTTCCTCTTCCAACCCTGAAACGCCGGGCGTAGGGCCTCGCCTACAGACCCTCAGTTGCGGGGCGTGGCACGCTGCCGGCTCTGTCCGTTACCGGAAACGCCCATGAATGCCTCGCTGCCCGTCGTCCTCATCCCCGGCCTGCTCTGCTCCCCGCGCTTTTACGCCGCGCAGATTCCTGCGCTGTGGCGTTTTGGTCCGGTGACGGTTGCCGACCACACGCGCGACAACAGCATGGCGGGCATCGCGAAACGCATCCTCGCCGACGCCCCGCCGCACTTTGCGCTCGCCGGCCATTCGATGGGCGGCTACATTGCGTTTGAAATCCTGCGCCAGGCGCCGGACCGCGTGACGCGGCTGGCGCTGCTCGATACATCCGCGCGCGCGGACACGCCCGAGCAGACCGCCAAGCGCAAGGAGCAGATCGCGCAAGCCCAAGCCGGCCGCTTCAATGAACTCCCGGATGCGCTGTACCCGAACTTCGTGCACCCGAGCCGCCGGGAGGATGCGGCGCTCCGCGGCATCGTCCACGCGATGGCCGAAGACGCCGGTGCGGAGGCGCTCGTGCGGCAACTGACGGCGATCATGCACCGGGTGGATTCATTGCCCGGACTGCCGGACATCCGCTGCCCGACGCTGGTGCTGGTAGGCGACGCGGACGTGCCCACGCCTCCCGAGCGCGCAGCCGAGATCACAGACGGCATCGCCGGCGCGCGGCTGGTGACGATCCCCGACTGCGGCCATTTGACCGCACTCGAGCGGCCGGACACAGTTACGCAGGCGCTTGTGGAGTGGCTGCGCGCCTGACCGGGCCTGCCAGTAGGCGCGTGCGCCGTGTGCAACCTGACAGCGGTTCACTTCGCTTTAATCTGTGCAGAGACCCTAGTATGCTGCGGATATCACGCTTGGATACTAGAGCGACTATAAAAATGCTCTGCGTTGAGTTTCTGATCGATCTAAGGAAGCATAAGAGCCTTTAAGAAGGCCCGTATGTCGGTTACCTGGGACGCTAGCGCCGTGGTGTACAGCGCGAATCGCTGGCCGCGGTAAAAAACTCTCTAGCGACTACGCGCAACAAGTGTGGTTGGGTACCGCATGTCTTTGCATGGTTCGTCGGAAAAAATCTGTAGCCTAACTTAGCTAGTTCATTTTTCGTTTAGCCGAAATAACCTGTAGCTTGAATGTGAGATTTCCTGCCTTGGCACATGCTCGAATCCCTGTAATTGATCTTTTTGCAGGACCTGGTGGGCTTGGGGAAGGTTTCTCTGGCTTTTCGGACAAAAGCCATAGATGCCCTTTCAAGATTGGCCTTTCGATCGAGAAGGATTCGATCGCTCATCAGACTCTCCAACTTCGATCCTTTTTTCGACAATTTTCTAAGGCAAGGATCCCTAATGAATACTACGCCCATATAAGAGGAGAAAAGTCGAGATCTGAATTATTTCGTGCTTGGCCGACTGAAGCCCAAGCGGCAGTCTCAGAAGCGTGGCTTGCAGAACTTGGTGAGGTGAACACTTCCGAGGTTCGAAGGCGAATACAGTCTGCTTTAAACGGAGCAAAAACTTGGGTGTTAATTGGTGGTCCACCATGTCAGGCCTACTCTCTCGCTGGCAGATCAAGAAATAAAGGAATTGAGGGCTACTCCTTAGCTAACGATCCTAAAGCAAAACTCTATCTGGAATACCTTCAAATCATTGCGGACTTCTGGCCACCCGTTTTTGTAATGGAAAACGTCAAGGGCCTACTATCCGCCCGCATTGGCGACGAACTTGTCTTTGATCATATAAAGCGCGATCTAACTGATCCCAGCGCAGCGGCTCGACTGCATGGGCTTACTCGCAGGAACACTCCATCGCACACATATACGCTGAAGGCTCTCACGCGAAATAATCTTCTTGAGTCAGACGCGGACTTTATAGTACGTGCCGAAAAGTTTGGAATACCGCAAGCAAGGCACAGACTTATCGTTATCGGAATACGAGATGATCTCAATGCAGGAAAACTTTCGCCGCTCTCACTCTGCGCCGCACCAACTGTTGAAGAGTTGCTTAGAGATCTTCCGGCAATTAGAAGCGGTCTTTCAAAAGAGAAGGACGACGTCGATTCGTGGGTAAGCGCAGTACTTGAAATCTGCAGACCAGCTAGACTCCGCAAACTCAGGAGTAGCGTTGAAGCCGCCGTTCTTGAGAAGTTAGAAAGTCTGCCCAGTCACGCACGCACAATGCGTGCCTTAGAACGGGGCGGCGAGTTTGTTCCCCATCAGGCAAAAATTACTTATCAACGAGATTGGTTTGTCGATGACTCTCTAAATGGGATCTGCAACCATAGTTCACGTGCCCATATCAGAGACGATCTTCAACGTTATGCATTTTCAGCTGCATATGCAGAAGTAAACAAGAAGTCACCAAGTTTAGGGGTCTTCCCGAAACTACTATTGCCGAAACATAAGAACGTTGCTGATGACGCGGATAAAAGTGACTTTGCTGATCGATTCAGAGTACAACACCGACATCGATACTCTACGACTATAACTTCGCATATCTCGAAAGACGGGCACTACTACATTCACTACGCTCTTGAACAATGCAGAAGTTTGACTGTCAGAGAAGCGGCGCGGTTACAAACATTTCCTGATAATTATTTTTTTACTGGTCCACGAACAGAGCAGTACATGCAGGTTGGAAATGCCGTACCGCCACTGCTAGCCACTCAGGTTGCCGCCAGCATTTACAAATTACTGACGTCTTAAATGGATTCCCTCAGTGAGGATAGACGCAGCTGGAATATGTCGCGCATTCGATCGGCCTACACTAAACCAGAGCGAATTGTCCGATCCATTCTTCATAGACTTGGCGCGAGATTTCAAAGCAAATCAGGACAAATGTTGCCGGGCAAACCTGATGTTGTATTGCCAAAATATGGTACAGCTGTCTTTGTTCATGGCTGCTTTTGGCACAGGCACCCCAACTGCAAATATGCATATACACCAAAATCTAGGCAGCGATTTTGGAATCTGAAGTTTCAAGAGAATAAAGCTAGAGATATGCGGGTAACTTCCGGAATTCGATCTTCGGGGTGGCGCGTAATTGTAATTTGGGAATGCGAAACAAAATTTATCGACAAGCTTGAGAACAAACTACGCCGTTATCTTGTCAGTCAGAAAAAACTCCTTGCACAAAAAAACATTAGAAAATTAACTCCTCGTTTTTGAGCGGAAGTTTTCAAACTCATCCGGAAGCTTCTGCAGCAGATTTTCCGATGTCATCCAGTAAAGATCCCATGTGACATCAAATTGATTCATTACATCCGCGAGACGACGAGCTGAACCTTTACCCTTTGAGGCGGCTCCGCGTCTAAAAGAACCGGTCTCAGTGTCATAGTAAATTTTCGTAGCCAATGCGACTGCATTTGGATTGGTAATAATTTCCTGGCGCGCCACAATCTGCTCGACAATATCTCCGGGCCTGTGAAGTGGCCCACACAACAAAATAAGCGCGGTTTCCGGTGCATTACGATGTGCTCGATATACTCGATAAGGCCCCGCAAGAAGATGACGATAGTACTTTCTGAAGTTTGATACGGCTGGAATATACCGGGCTCGCTCTCTAATTTTCCTGAATCCATTGCTCTCAGCAGGACAAACTTGATCAAAATATAGGAGGGTGATCCATGACCATAGACCCACATCCGCCTCCACATCACATCCCGTAACAGTCGACAGTATCCGGTCTAGGTGCTGTGCAAAATCAAGGCGATTCTTGAACGTAATATTTTGAATTTCCTCACTTGCGGAAACCGGTAGTGCCAATGCAGGGTTAGTTAGAAGTTGGTTGGGTATAGGAATTCCAGGGTTCACCTCTAAAGCATCTAAGAAATCTGCGAATTCCTTAATGCCCTCTTCATTAAATCGATGCAGTTTCATAAATCCGCCTCGACAGTTGATGCCTTGTAGTGATCTAACATCCTATGGCATCTCGCAAATGACGCCACAGCCTCCTCTATCCAAGTAGTCCATACATCTTCTTCCTCACTCTTTAACGGTGGATCACCCACACCAGGCAAGCCTGACGCAAACTTAAGCCACCGGCATCGCCAGTCGCTGGCATCTTCAGTAGTTCGCGTTTCGTCTCTAAAAACAGTCCATAGTACTAAGCTCATTGCAGCTGGATACACAAGAGATCTAAAAGCAGGCGAGGACGCCACAGCTTTCCAATCTCCTACTCGCTTGTTAATAAGCAGTAGAGGTCCAGACGACCCTGCAAAATCAATTCGCCAAATCTCTTGTCCTAAATCTGCGGGTGCGGGCGGGAGCAAAGGTACTCGATCGTTCGGCTGCTCCTCATCGTCGGCCGCTGGAATTCGGTCACCTTCTGCTAACAGCACTCCAGATCGTTCGCCAGTAGAGGTTACTTTGACACGAAACAACAATCCCTCTGGGCTACTAAATTCCGTCAGCTTTCGATCCACGTAACTCGGCGGCGAAGGCTCAGCTGCCGAGCCGTACTCGAATCTCATAAATGAGGTCTGACGATATGCCTCCACGAACACTTTTGAATCTGGAGGCAATTTGTAATCTTTTAAATCTAGAAGAGCATCAAAACCTAGTCCACCTTCAGCGTCACGCCGTATAAAAAACTGAACGTCTTCGCGCAGAATTCTTTTTCTGCCGGTAGAGTTAACGCGCCTAATTGTCATTTTCAGCCTCACTAGCTTCAGCTCGGATGTATAGATCACGATCCTGATCGAAGCCTCTTACTTCGACATTAAACTCCGGCTGTGCAATGGCGATTCGCAATCGATTGCCTGCACATTGCACAACTTCAGCACCCGCTATTGGGTGCACCTTTATGGGATGCTTACCAAGGTCAAAATCAGCTTCAACGTACTTCTTGAGCGGATTGCCGTGTCTTATATCGTAGGCCATCCGTACGTCTAAGAAATTGGGCGGCTGAACCCCATCCCCGCCAGGCCTAACTGCAAATCCGCCATCCATTGTGACTATCTTGAAACGTCGAGGTGTCGACGGGAGAGGTAGTGGCGGCACAGTGGGTCCCGCACCGTTCGCTTGTTTTGGTTTTCGATGACGCCCCGGTATTGCGTCCGGATCCTCCGGCTCAGATGGAATCGAAAAATAGTCGATCGTAATACTAGGGTCTGGTTTCTCTTCTGATTGATTAATGATCCGCAGGATCTCTGAAACGCTTTGGCGAACAAACTTAATTACTGCCGGTCCAAACTTGTATTTATTTTTAAAATTACTAGTGTCCGAATTCCACTGAGTATGTGCCGGCGTCTCGGCATCGCGGAGCAAGTTTGCCAAATAGGAATGTTCAATGATTACTAATGCACGTACTTGAGAGAGTCTGGACGATTTGACGTCAGTGATAATTAGCTCATCTCTTATGAAGACTGGACGCTCTCCGTCTTCATCACAATGCTCTAAAAACACATTGAAATATGTTTCTTTGGGCTCGCCGATCTTAGCTTGCACAGCCATGGGCACTTTTAGTGCAATGCGTTGACGGCTCGCGAAAGCACTACGTATTCTACTTACGACTTCAGAGGGAACTAATTCCGAAGTCCACGACTGGGCTCTTTTCGAGTCAGAGGGCAACAGATGCATAAACTCGTCAGGTCTACGAGTTTGCGCCCAGAAAGCCAAGTCAATTATTGGAAATATATTAAGTCCTAGCTCTTTCTCGATTGCCTTTGCTTCCTTAAAGATAGTGTCTTCAGCCAGCTTGAGTTCGCTGTTCGTGGTTGCAATCGTTATGGCCAGATGCCCCATCAAGATCGGATAAAAGAAACCTCTGAGGACCGCAGTTATGATGCTCTTACGACTTAATGTCTCATCGCCTTCTATTTCATACCAAGGTATGACAATAGAAAGTCCATTTTCTCCATTGCGCTGTAGCTTGAAGTCTTGTTTAAACTCGTCAATCGTTTTGGCATCATTGGTGGGCAGAATTAATCCGTCAGCGCCCAGCACGCCTAGATAGCCATCTGACTTAAAATGCTGAGTTCCGATTTGATGATATTTGAGTATTGAACGCCCAAGCAGCAGTTGTTTTTTGTCGCTACTACGAAAAGTTAAGCCGATAAAACTACCGATTCGACTGGATCTAGGAAATACGGTCTTACCGACGCCCCAGCTTCCTCTATCCTGTGCGCCTTTGTCTGAATGCCCCTCGGCACGGAAGAAATTCAGGAAGTGATTTGCAACATTGTCGACTGCCAGATGCGTGTCTGGATCACCATCCAGTCCAGTCGTTCCGAAATCTTCAAAGACAATAAATGGACATGGCGTCTCCAGCGTCGGCTGATCACGAAGGCCATTCCCTTTCGCTAATACGTGCGGCCACAATGTTTTGAACCAATAGCTCGCCCTCGATGGACGTAGCGCGCCATCCGCTTCCGATATGAATATCCTTACGTGAGCGGGTGATCTAGTCTGATCGCTCGCCTTTATTCGAGCATCAAGGGTGTTCTGGACTCCTTCACGAACTAACGCTTCTGCAATGTTACCAACGGCTTCTGTAGAGAAAAATTCACCCGCTATTGGGTTGCGAATCGAATCGGTCGCCTGCTGTTGATAAAACTGCCAGCTCAATGACATGACTACTCCCTAGTCGAACATTCTGTGAGAGAACTCTAATATTTTCTCGGCGTTTCGGCACATTAGTTACATTCTCACGCAAGCTAACAAGACATAGGCGATATCACTCTGATAGCCGATCGCTACCAATATACCAGCGCCCTCGCGTACAGCGTGCGCAGTTCCACCGGCCCCACCGCCCGCGGCGCATTGTTGATCACCCGCGCCTGCGGCAGCGCCCCCTTCACCAGCGCGTCGAGATCGCGCTCGGAGAAGCCCACGGCGGAGAGTCCGTTCGGGAAACCCACCGCGCGCACGAACTCGATCAGCCGCTTCGCCAGCACTTCGCCGGCGTCCGCGTCCGTCGCGCCCTTCGTATCCGCACCCAGGCGCCGCGCGGCATCGAGATGGCGGTCCGGACAGGCCTCGGCAGTGAAACGGTACACCGACGGCGCGTTGAGGATGACCGACATGCCGTGCGGAATGAAAGGCCCGTCCTGCGCGTAGTCCGGCGCGCGGTACTCGCGGATCAGGCCGGACACGGCGTAGGACATGCCGTGTGGCAGGTGGCAGCCCGCATTGCCGAAGGCAATGCCGGCGAGCGTGGCGGCGTACATCATCTCGGCGCGCGCGTCGGTGTCCGCCGGGTCTTGCACCGCGCGCAGGAAATAGGTACCCACCAGATCGAGCGCTTCATGCGCAACGGCATCGCTCCACGGATTGGCGCCCTGACTCACCGGCCGGCGGCTGGGCTGCGGCGCCTTTGCGCGCCGCGCATACGGAATGGCGGTCAACGTTTCCAGCGCATGCGACATCGCGTCGAAGCCGGTGGCGGCGACGATGGTCGCCGGCAGCGTGCGCGTGACGTTCGGGTCAATCAGCGCGGTGGTCGGCTTCATGCGGCGCGACACCATGCCGGTCTTGGCCTGCATGGGCAGGTAGTCGAAGATCGCGATGCCGGTGACTTCCGAACCGGTGCCCGACGTTGTCGGACAGGCGATATGCGGTTTCAGCGGACCGGGTACGGGTTCGCCGCGGCCGACCGGCGCGTTGATATAGGCAAGGAATTCCGCGGGATGCGTGGCGTAGACGTTCGCCGCCTTGCAGGTGTCCATCACGGAGCCGCCGCCGACGGACACGAAGCCGTCGAAGTTGCCCCCCGCCGCGAACCGGGTCGCCGCCTGGAACGAAACGTCGGTCGGTTCGACCGCAACTTCGTCGTACACCACCGCGTCGATGCCCGCGTCGGTCAGCGACTGGCGCACCACCGCGCAATGTTCCAGCTTCGCCACGCTCTTGTCGATGAACAGGGCGACGCGCTTCATGCCCTGCGCCCGCGCATGGTCGCCCGCTTCTTTGAGGCAGCCCGCGCCGAACGTGACGGTGGAGGCATCGAGCGTGAAGGCGTCATCGCCGAGGCCTGCCTGCTGGTAATAGTGGTGGCTGCAACTCATCGTTTACCTCGTCATAGGATCACTGCGTCTGCACGGCACTGCGTATTGCTATCAATGGATTCCCGTTTTCACGGGAATGACGAACCGGCTACAACCGCCCCGCCCGCTTGAGATCCTGATACCGGTTCACCAGCGCCACCGCGAGGTGCTGCGGCTCGACGTCGAGGCAGATCGCGCCGCGCTGCCCCAGCCGGCGGAAGGCCACCTCGCGCGACCGCAGGTACTGCGCCGCTGAGGCGTGTGTGAGCGCACGGTCGAAGCTGTCCACGCGCACGTCCAGCGCGCGTGTCAGCAGGCGCTCGCGCAGGCTCGCGAACAGCACCAGGTGCCGCTGCGACAGCAGCGCGAGCGCGGGGGCCAGGGTGTCATCGTCCTCGTCGCGCAGGTTGGACAGCACCACCACCAGCGCGCGCTTGCGGATGCGCTGCGCGAGCGCCTGCGCCGCGGCGGTGTAGTCGCTCGCCGCCAGCGTGGGCTGCAGGTCGTAGAGCTGATTCAGCATCAGGCTCACGGTGGCCGCTGATTTGCGCGGCGCCATGAAGCGCTCGACGCCGCCGAAGGTCAGGAAGCCCACGGCATCGCCCTGGCGCAGCGCGACGTAGGCCAGCAGCAGCGCGGAATTGAGCACGTGGTCGAAATGCGACAGGTCGTCGTCCTGCGCGGCCAGCCGCCGGCCGCAGTCGATCAGGAACACGATCTGCTGGTCGCGCTCCTCCTGGTATTCGCGCGACACCAGCCGCATGGTGCGCGAAGTCGCTTTCCAGTCCACCGAGCGCAGGCTGTCGCCCTCGCGCCATTCGCGAAGCTGGTGGAAGTCGAGCCCCTCGCCGCGCCGCCGGCGCTGCAGGATGCCGATCTGCGAGAGCCGGTTGTCGGTGGCGAGCAGGGCGTACTTCGTGATCGCCGCGAAGTTCGGGAACACGTGCGTCACGGACGCGTCGCCCACCGGTGCCGCTCGCGCCCACAGGGCCAGCGGCGAACGCACGCGGATCTCCACCGGCTCGAAGCGAAACTCGCCACGCCGCACCGGCCGCACTTCGTATTCGATTTCCGCCCAGCCCCCGGCCGGCAGCGTGACCTCACGCGGCAGCCCGCGCATTTCGAAGTACGGCGGATGGTGGTCGTAGAGCGCGAGCGTCAGGGCGCGGCGCTCGCCGTTGGCGAGCCGCAACTGCACCGCATGCCAGGTGCCCAGCGCGAGCGAGCCCGGCACCGCCCGCCGCGCGGACAGTCGCGGCGCGCTGACGGCGTACAGGCCATCACCCAGCGCGCCGACCGCCAGCACCGTCGCCACGAACGCCCATGCGAGCTTGAGTTCCGGCACGAACGCCGCCGCGATCCCGCCCGCGAGCAGGGCGGCGAGGATCCAGAGGAAGGGGCGGGAGGGAATCAGCATCTATGGGTAATGGGTAATGGGTAATGGGTAATGGGTAATGGGGGAGACACTACGTGCGGAGGATGGTTTACTTGTCACCTATTACTCATCACTCATTACCCATCACTGCCGTCAGGCCCTTGGCGCTTCCACCTTCGCCAGCAGCGCCGTCAGGATCGCATCGGCGTCCTGGCCCTCGATTTCGAGTTCCGGCGACGGCGTCAGCCGGTGGCGCAGCGCCGGCAGCGCCATGCGCTTCACGTCGTCCGGTGTCACGAAATCGCGCCCGGCGAGCAACGCGACCGCGCGCGCCGCGCGGATGAGCGCGATGCCGCCGCGCGGCCCCGCGCCCGAGGCCACACCGTTCCACGTCCGTGTCGCGCGCACGATGCGCACGGCGTAGTCGTGCACGGCGTCATCCACCCGCACCCCTGCGGTGATCTGCTGCAGCATGAGCACCTGGGCCGGCTTGATGAGCGTGGCGACCGCATCGACGTTGAGCTTCTCGCCGACCGTGCCGGTAGTCACCTGCCGCACCAACGCCGACTCCTGCGCCGCGTCCGGGTAGGCGATCTTCACCTTGAGCAGGAAGCGGTCGAGCTGTGCTTCGGGCAGCGCATAGGTGCCCTCATGTTCGATCGGATTCTGTGTCGCGAGCACCATGAAGGGCGGCTCCAACGCGTGCGACTCCCCCTCGATCGTGACCTGACCCTCCTGCATCACCTCCAGCAGCGCCGCCTGCGTCTTGGCCGGCGCGCGGTTGATCTCGTCGGCGAGCAGCAGGTTGGTGAACACCGGGCCGCGCCTCGTCACGAACTGGTGCGCGGCCTGGTCGTAGAGCGTGTGGCCGGTGACGTCCGCGGGCATCAGGTCCGGCGTGAACTGGATGCGGGCGAATTTGCCATCGAAGGTGCGGGCCAACGCGCGTACCAGCAGGGTTTTGCCCAACCCCGGCACGCCCTCGATCAGCACGTGTCCGGCGGCCAGCAGCGCGGCGAGCGTGTGCTCGACGATCTCGTCCTGGCCGACCAGCGCCTTGGCGATTTCGCCGCGCATGGCGAGCGCGGCGCGCGTGGCCTGCTGGAATTGTTCGGGTGTCGGGGTCGTCATGGTTGTTTCCTGTCAGCGGAGGACAAATGCGGTGATGGGTAATGGGTAATGGGTAATGGGTAATGGGTAATGGGTAATGGGGGAGACATTCGGTGCTGAGATTGGTTTGCCTGTCACCCATTACTCATTACTCATTACCACTTAGGCGCGGCGGTTCAGCCGCTCCTCGAAGAGTTGCAGTGCACTCACCGCCGCGGTGAATTCGCGTGCATCCACGGCAGGCAGTTCAAAGGCGATGCGCGCGGCGTCGGGCGAAAGGCCGGTGCGCGCCGCGGCCTCACGGGCGCGGTCCGCGGGTGCGAGCACGGCGAGGTCGGGATGCACGCGCGCCAGCCGGCGCAGGCAGGCCTCGCGCGCAGCGTGCAGCAGCGCCAGCGAGCCACCGCGCTGCCAGTGAAAGCGCCCCGCAGCGCGCAGGTGATCGAGCAAACGCCGCCGCGCGGCCTCGGGATCGGGCGCCATCGGGCCGAAGCGCGGCACCACGCGCCACAGCCAGAACAGCAGCAACACCACGGCTACCCCGCTAGCGCCCAGCGCGTGCTCGCGGATCCAGCGCGTGAGCGAGGGCAGTTCCAGCCGCGTGGCGGTCCACAGCGAACGGCGGTCGGGCTGCAGCTTGGCCAGTTGCCAGAAAGCTTCCGCATGGTCGAACTGGCCCAGCTCGCTGTTGCTCATGAACCCGAGGCTGGACAGCACGGTGACCGCGCCGCCGCCCACCGGTACGTGCAGTACCCAGGCCATGCCGGCCTTGTCGACGACCGAAAACGCGGCGCGCGGCGTGCCTTGCGCAAACCGCATGCGGCTCGTGCGCGCCTTCAACTGGATGCGCAGTGGTGGCGCGCCCTTCGACAGGGACAGGTCGTAGAGCGTCTGCATGCCGCTCTTGCTCCATTCGCGGCGGATGCGCAGCGGGTCGAGCAGCGGATCGTCGTCGTCTCCCGGGATGCCGGTGGTGATGAGATGGCCGCCCCGCTCCACCCAGGCACGCAGCTGGCGCGCGGACTGCGGCGTCATCGCGCGGCGGTCGGGCAGCACCAGCACGGCGTCGGCGGGGATGGACGGCAACTGGGCAACGGCCGTCACGCGGCGCGCGGGCAACCCCAGCTTCTCCGCGACGCGGCCGGCCGCGAGCAACGGATTTTCCTGCGCCTCGCCCTGGAAGCCGGTGAACTCGCGGTCGGTGACGCGCTCGAAACGCGTGAAGAACCAGTACGCACCGCCTGCGATAACGATGAGCAGCAGCAGCGACAGCAGGCGGTTGCGCGTCATGCCTGCGACTCCGGTGTAGCCGTCGCGGGCGCGGCAGCAAACACCACGGCCCATTCCTGCGCCAGCTGTTCGGCTTCCGTCGCCAGCGGGAACCGCCCCGCGTACGCCGCGCCCTGCCACGCGCCCACCAGCCGCGCGAAGTACTGCGCGGTAGCGCTAGGCGTGGCGGCGGTCACGCGGCGCACGCAATCGCCTTCGGTGTCCGACACCGCGATCTCGACGTGGCGCACGTGCACGAGCTTCACCAGCGCGCCGCGGTAGAGCAGCGCGAGCGCCTCGCGCAGCCGGCCCTCGCGCGTTAGTGCGGCAGCCACGCCGGCGACGTCGTCCGGAAGAGACTCGGGGCGCAGGTCGAGCCCGAACAGCGCGTCCGGCGGACGGTAGTCGCCATCGGCGCCGCGCCGCCACCGGCCCGCGTAGCGCACCACGATCCAGGCCAGCCACACGATGGCCGCGGCCGCCGCGCCCCAGGCCAGGATGCGCACGATCTCGGCGATCGCGACGATGAGCCGCGACCAATCCATGCCGCCGTCCTTGCGCGGATTGCGCTGGGCGTCATCGCCGCTCCAGCCGGGACCGACGTAGCGCCATCCCTTGCTGTCTTTCCATTGCTCGAACGCGGGGTCCTTCAGCACTTCGCGCGCGGCCTCGCGCGCCGGCGTCGACGGTTCCGCGGCTGGTGCGGGCAAGGGCGCCGCGCTCCACGCGAAAACCAACGCCAGCGCGGCGACCGCCGCCGCGTGCCGCAGCGGCGCACCGGTACGGGTTCCCGGAGCACCGGTGCCGGGAGCGGCCGCCAGCCGGCGCAGTTGCAGCTCCACGTCCCAGGCCTCGAGCTGCGTGCGGCGGTTGATATACAGCGCGAACCCGGAAGCAACATACAGCGGCTCGATCACGCTCACGGCCAGCAGGTAGCAGCCGTGTTCGACCGCCACACGCCACAGCGGCAGATCGTCACGACCGAGGAAGAAGGCTGCCCAGCCCCACTCCTCGCTCGCATGCACCGGGGTCACCATCCCCAGCAGGCCGATCAGGGACAGAAACAACACGAGTTCGAAGTGCAGGCAAATCAGGGTCAGCCACACGGCGTGCCCGCGGGCGCGGCGGTGCAGTGTCCGTGCGCGCTGCCGCGCCGCGCCACCACTGAGCCCTTCAAGCTGCCAGACCGGCAGGTTGAACGAGCGGGCAAGATCGAAGCGGTAGACCGTGAGTGACGCCAGCAGACCGCGGCGGGCGTACCCGAAATAGCCGCGCAGGGTTTCGCGCACCGCCGGTGGCGCGCCGAACACGGCGCCCCCCATCACGTGCAGCACGATGCGGTCGAACGCGGGTTTCAGCCACCACAGCACGAGCATCGTGAGGGTGGGATGCGCGTAGAGCACTGCGTGCAGGAGTACCGCTGCCGGCACGTACACGGCAAGCCAGGCGCCGAACACCGGCCGCCACCAGACGCGCAGCATCGCAGCACCCAGGTCCATCGCCTCCCACGCGTTGCGTGGACGCAGGTGCAGGGCGAGGCGTTCAAGCTCCACGGCCGCGTCCCGTGAAGGTGAAGTAGGCGAGCGTCAGCATCCACAGCGCAATGCCCACCCCCCATTTGATCTCAGGGGCCAGCGTGGTGACCGACGACCAAAAGGCCTCGATCACCGCTGCGAGCACCAGCATGCCCCCGGCGCCGTAGACCACCGGGCCGGCACGCGCAGCGGCCGCCACCAGCGCGGCCTTGCGCGACAGGCGCCCCGGCGCCACCAGCGCCGCGCCCAGGCGCAGGCCCGCCGCGCCCGACAGCGCGATGGCGGTCAGCTCGAATGCGCTGTGCCCGGAAACGAAGGACCAGAAAGTCATCGCATAACCCGTGTGCGTCAGGTGGCCGGCGACCGCGCCGAGCACGATCCCGTTGAACACCAGAGCGACCACCGCGCCGATCCCGAAGACGAGCCCCCCCGCGAAGGTCTGGAAGGCGATCCGCACGTTGTTCCAGATGTAATGGCCGAACATCTGGAACGCGGAGTCGGCCGCGCGCGTGCGGCCGAGGTGCTCGGCGGTCGGGCTGTACATTTCCTCGAACTGGGCCACCTCCGCCGGCGGAACGAAGTAGTACACGAGATCGGGAAACGGTCCCAGCGCCACCAGCAGCACGAGAAAGGGTCCGAACAGCAACGCGCAGGCGGCGGCAACGAAACGACCCTCCGCGCGCACCGCGCGCGGGAAGCCGCCGGCGATGAAATCGAGCATGCGGTTGCCCGGCTCCACGCGCGTGCCGTAGAGCAGGCGGTGCCCGGCGAGCGCGAGCTGGTTCAGGCGTTCGACGAGATCGGCGCTGTAGCCGCGGTCGCGGGCGAGCGCGAGGTGCTGGCAGAGCACCCGGTAGCGCTGCGGCACCGCCGCGTCTGTCAGGGCATCCGGCGGGGCGAGCCCCTTGCGGGCGCCGCGCGCGTCCTGTGCCAGCCACGCTTCGAACGCACTCCACAGCGGCCCGTGGGCGCGCTCGAAGTCCTCCTGCTTCACGCGCCGGACCTGCCGATCAGGAAGTTGGCGATGCGCAGGAGGCGCTCGACGGCGGCCGGTCCCTGCGTGCCGCCCGTCAGCCGCGCCGGAATCTCCGCGAGCTCGGCGGCGCGCTCGGGTGTCAGCGCCGGCACGCGTCCGGCGAAGGCCAACACCGCACGCTGCTCCGCGAGCGCAAGCGGTACGCGCGGCGCCAGCGGGGGTGCGGCGGGAATCGCCGTCTGCAGGCGTGCGTCATCGCGATAGACGACGACGGTGCCGGCGACAAGGTCGCCGAGGCGCTTGAAATCGCGGTTGATCAGCATGGCGATGAGGCCGATGCCGTAGAGAAAAGGCAGAAAGTCGACCGCGCGCAGGAAGTTGCGTACCAGCGCTTCGTGCCAGCCGATCGGCGTGCCGTCATCGCGCAGCACGGCGATCTTCATCACACGCTTGCCGGGCGTCTGGCCGTTCCACAGCGCCTCGAAGGCCGCGGGAAACAGCCATTCGAGCACGAACACCAGGATAAGGCCGAGACCCAGGCCCAGCTGGCCCAGCGGTACCAGTATGGCCATGCCGGTGAGATACAGCGCGATCCGCACAAGAAAATCCAGGGACCATGCGACCGCCCGCGCAGCGGGCCCGGCCAGCCGCAGTTCGAGCTCGATACCCTCCGGCGTCGCGACCGAGCGGACGGTATCGAGCATCATGGCCGCGGACGCGCGGCACTCACCCCTGGAAGATGCCCTTGTAGCTCGCGTAGATCGACGCGATGACCACGGGTGCCAGCACCAGCCAGCCGAGCATGAACGGGATCGAGGCGAGAATGGCCAGCACAAAGACGATGATGCCGTACAGCAGGAAGGGAATGATGTTCTTCAGGCAGGCCCCGAAGCTCACCTTCATCGCCTCGGTGGCGGTGTGGTTGCGGAACACCACCAGCGCGGGCGCGAACCAGAGCGCCATGTAGACCGGCACCATGAGGCCGACCGCCAGCAAGACCGCGATGATGAGGCCGGGACCGGCGCGCAGCAGCGCGGAACTGTCACCCGACATCAGCGCAGGCATCAACCCGAACAACAGCGCAACCAGCGCCGCCACGATCAGCACTGCGATGAGCGCCACCAGTTGCAGCACCCCGACGACCGCAAGGTTGCCGGTGTTGGTGCTGAAGCCCGCGAACAGATGGTTGAAGGTGAACGCCTCTTCGCTGTCGAGCGCGCGGCAGCCGAGCATCAGGCCGCCCAGGAACACCGGCGTCAGCAGGGTAGTCGCGATGCCGCCGATCAGCGGGATGAGGTTGAGCGCGATAAAGATTATGGCCCAGACGATGATGATGCCGATCCACAGGCCGGGCTGCTGCTTGAACAGCGTGAAGCCGTCGGCGAGCCACTGCCAGCCGTCGCCGGCCGGCACGGCCACCGCCTCGCCGCTGTCGTCACCACCAATGCCGGATACATCGGATACCGGCGCCTCCGGCGCCTTGTACGGATTCATCGGATTCATGTCGGCCATCATTGTCTCCCCGTGAAGTTACCCACCCGACCTCGCGCCGCACGGTGCCGAACGCCGCAATGTCCCCTATGAAATCATCATAGCATGCACCCTGCGCGCTGCCGGCCTCAGCGTGCGTCGGCAAGGATCAGGTCGGCGGCTTTTTCCGCGATCATCACGACCGGTGCGTTGGTATTGCCCGACACGAGCGTGGGCATGATCGAGGCATCCACCACGCGCAGCGCACCGATGCCGTGCACACGCAGGCGATCGTCCACCACCGCCTGCGGATCGGCGCCCATCCTGCAGGTGCCGACCGGGTGGAAGATCGTGGCCCCGTAGTTGCGCACGAACTCGAGCACCTCATCGTCGCTTTGCGCGGCAGCACCCGGGCGGTACTCCTCGCCGATCAAAGGCGCCAGCGCGGGCGTGCGCGCGAGCTTGCGCGCAAAGCGAACGCCCTCGATCATGGTTTTGCAGTCCAGCTCCGTGGACAGGTAGTTCGCCTGCAGCGCCGGCGCGGCCAGCGGATCGGGCGACTGGATGCGCACCGTGCCGCGCGAGGTCGGCCGCAACTGGCAGACGGAAAAGGTGCAGCCGGACCAGGGGTGCGTTTTCCCGCCCGCCATTTCCGCCGACACGGCGGCGAAGTGAAACTGGATGTCAGGGGTCGCCGCCGCCGGCAGCGCGCGCGCGAACATGCCGCCGTGGTTGATGCCGATGGCCAGCGGGCCCGTGCGCTGCGTGAGCCATTTCCAGCCCATTATGAAGCGCCCCCACGGGCTGCGCAGCGCGTCATTGGTGGTGATCGGCTGCGTGACCTTGAACATGACCCGCGCCTGCAGGTGGTCCTGCAGATTCTCGCCGACCCCCGGCAGGTGATGGCGCACGGGGATGCCGTGCGCCGCGAGCAGCGCGGACGGCCCGATGCCGGACAACTGCAGCAGTTGCGGGGTCTGTACCGCGCCTGCCGCGAGGATCACTTCGCGCGCCACGCGGGCTTCCTGCAGCACGCCGTGCTGCCGGTAGCGTACGCCGGCCGCGCGCGCGCCTTCCATCAGCACCTCGGTCGCCTGGGCCCCCGTCTCGACACGCAGGTTGGCGCGGCCGCGCACGGGTTTCAGGTACCCGGTCGCGGTCGAACAGCGCCAGCCGTCGCGCGTGAACAACTGGTAATAGCCGACGCCTTCCTGCCGCGCGCCGTTGAAGTCGTCGTTGCGTCGCACGCCCAGTTCGCCCCCGGCGGCGATGATCGCCTCCATCAGCGGATGCGTCTCGCCAATGTCGGAGCACGCGAGCGGACCGTCTCCGCCATGGTATTCACTGGCACCGCGCGAATTGCCCTCGCTGCGGATGAAGTAGGGCAGGAGGTCGTCAAAGCCCCAGCCGGCGTTGCCGAGCGCCGCCCAATGGTCGTAGTCCTCGCGCTGGCCGCGCACGTAGATGAGTCCGTTGATCGCCGACGAGCCGCCCAGGCCGCGCCCGCGCGGCCAGTAGATCTTGCGGTCGTTCATCCGCGGCTCGGGCTCGGTGGAGTACATCCAGTTGTAGACCGGATGGAACATCGTCTTTGCGTAGCCGATCGGGAGGTGGAGCCACAGATTGCGATCCGCGGGCCCGGCTTCCAGCAGCAGCACGGAATGGCGGCCATCGGCCGTCAGCCGGTTGGCCAGCACGCAGCCGGCGGAACCGGCGCCGACGATCACGTAGTCGTAGGTCCCGGCATTCATGCGGCGGTGGATAGCCTGGGCGCAAGACTCATGTGCCGAGTATTGCGGTGCATACACCCCGCTGTCCAGACGAGAACGCTGGCGCGGGCCGATTACAATCGCCCGGTGCAGCACTACGGATCGCCGCGTTGATCGCCGGCTTCGACGACCTCACCCTGCTGGGGTGGCTGGCGATCGGCCTGGTGATCGCCGCAGCCGGCTTCATGCAGGGCGCACTGGGGCTGGGCTTTCCCACCATCGCCACGCCGTTGCTCGCCATGTGGCTGGGCATGCCCAAGGCGATCGTGCTGATCCTGCTGCCCTGCCTTGCCGCGGTCATTCTCAACGTCATCCTCGGACCGCCGCTGCGCGAACTGTTCCGGCGCTTCTGGTTCATGCCGCTCGGCATGCTGGTGGGCGCGCTGATCGGCGGCTTCATTTTCGTCGCGGCGCCTGACGCCCCTTACGCGCTGGTGCTCGCGCTGGTCATCCTGCTGTGGCTCGCGCTCGACAAGATGGGCTTTGGCGAATCGCCGGCGGTGCGCCGGCATCCGATGGCCTTCGGCCTCACCGCCTCCGTCGTCGGCGGCGCCTGCGAAGCGACCGCCAACGTCGCGGCCGCGCCGTTGGTCATGTACTACTCCGCGCTGGGGCTCACGCCCGCGGCCTTCGTGCAGGGGCTCAACCTGTGCTTCGTCGTCGGCAAACTGACGCAGTTCGGGGTCCTCGCTGGCAGCGGGATGGTCGGCGCCGCGCAATGGCTTGCGACCCTGCCGCTGGTGGCGGTGGCGGTGGCGACCGCGCTGGCCGGCGTGCGCCTGCGCGACCGGCTGGACGCGCAGACCTACCGGATCTGGGTCAAGCGGTTTCTGCTGTTCGTGGCGCTGGCGCTGCTCGCGCAGTACGGCTGGCGCGTGTTCAACACGTAACGCGTTGCCTCACTCCGGCTTGATGCCGGCGTCCTGCACGATTTTTTTGAATTTCGTGACTTCGGCGCGGATATGCTGGTCGAGCGCTTCCGGAGAGGTCGGCGCCGCCTCCGCACCGGCCGCCAGCAGCCGTTCCTTGACCTGCGGCAACGACAGCGCCCGCACCACCACCCCGTTGAGCTTGTTGATGATGAGACGTGGCGTCTCCGCCGGCGCCAGCATCGCGAACCAAGGATCGAACACATACCCGGGCACGCCGGCCTCGGCCAGCGTCGGCACGTCCGGCAGCACGGCGGCACGCTTGCCGGTGGACGTCGCGATCGCAAGCAGCTTGCCGTCCTTGACGAGCGGCAACGCGTTCACCGCGGGCGCAAGGAAAAACGTGACCTGCCCGCCAATCACCGCGGTCAGGCCTTCCGGAATGCCCTTGTACGGCACGTGCGTGATCTGCACGCCCGCGAGGTTGCGGAAATACTCCGAGGCCAGATGGTTCGCGCTGCCGATGCCGGGCGAGGCGTAGGCGAGTTCGCCCGGCTTCGCCTTGGCCGCCGCGATCAGGTCTTTCACGTTGCGGATGCCGCGGTTGGGCGCCACCACCAGGATGCTCGGCACGTTGGCGAGGTTGGACACGCCGGCGAAATCCTTGACCGGATCGTAGGGCAGGTTGGGGTAGAGCGCCGCGCTCACCGCGTGCCCGGCCGACACCACGAGCAGGGTGTAACCGTCCGGCGTCGCCCGCGCCACCATTTCAGTGGCGATCACGCCGCCGGCGCTCGGCCGGTTGTCCACCACCACCTGCTGGCCCCAGGCCTCGGTCATGCGTGCGCCGACAGTGCGGGCGAAAATGTCAGAGGCACTGCCGGCCGAGAACGGCACCAGGATGCGGATCGGGCGGTTCGGAAAGCTTGCGGCCGAATCCGCCGACGGCTCCGCGGCGCCCGCGCCCACGGCGACGGCAAATGCGGCGAGCGCGAGAAAACGAGCCCACGGGTGTCGCGCTTGTGGCTTACGCATTGAATCCATCCTTGATATTGCGACAATCCGACGCTCTGCCCTTGGCACGGACGCTGCTTTTGATTTACGGTGGATGGTAGCCTAAAGCCTGTCTTTTCTGTCCTTCACCCCATGCAAACCGACCGTCCTGCTGACGACAGCGCCGTAGACAACGGCGCAGCCCCCGCCGAACCGCGCAGCGGCTTCGGCCTGCGTTCGCTGTGGAAGCGGCTCAAGAACCCCTTCGAGGAAACCCGTCCGCTATCGGCGCGCACCGCGTTGCAGTTGCGCCAAATCCTCGACGACAGCGCGCGCGGCGTCGGCGGCGAGATTTCCGCGCGCGACCGAGCGGCGGAGGTCACGGCCATCTACGCCACGCTGGCCGACCCCGGCAAGCACGCGTTCTTCGAGCTCCTGCTGGACCGCTACGGGCCCGACGGCGCGACCGTCGAGCAGGCGATCGCGCAGTACCATGCCGCAGCGGATCCGCGCGCCTCGCGCGCCGCGGCCCTCGCGCTGCGCCGCGCGCTGGCGGCCCCCAGCAGCCGCATCTTCACGCACTTCAATTCCTTGCCCGACGGCGTGAAGTTCCTCGTCGACATGCGCACCGACCTGCTGCGGCTGGTCGCGCAACATCCGGGACTGGCGCCCCTCGATGACGAGTTGCGCGGCCTCTTCGCGCGCTGGTTTGACGTCGGCTTCCTGCGCCTCGAACGGATTACCTGGAACTCGCCGGCCTCGCTGCTCGAAAAGCTCATCAACTACGAAGCCGTGCACGAAATCCGCTCGTGGACCGACCTGCGCCACCGGCTGGACTCCGACCGCCGCTGCTACGCGTTCTTTCACCCGCGCATGCCCGACGAGCCGCTGGTGTTCGTTGAGGTCGCGCTGACCCGGGGGATGGCCGCGAACGTCCGGGACCTGCTCGACGAAGCCAGGGCCGCCGGCGATCCGGCGCGCGCGGAAGTGGCGGTGTTCTATTCGATCTCGAACACCCAGAAGGGCCTGCGCGGCGTGAGTTTCGGCGGCTTCCTGATCAAGCGCGTGGTGGAGCAACTGCGGACGGAGCTGCCGAAACTCGCCACCTTCGTCACGCTCTCGCCGCTGCCCGATTTCCGCCGCTGGCTCGACCCACGCATCGCCGCCCGCGATCCTTCGCTGGTCCCCGCCACGGCCGCCGATGCCATCTGCGCGGCAGCCCGCAAGGGCGACCCGGCGGCCGCGCTCGGCGCGCTGCTCGATGAGGATAACTGGCCCGCGCGCCCGGAAGCAGCCGCTGCGCTCGCGCCGGTGCTGCCGGCATTGGCCGCGCGCTACCTGCTCACTGAAAAGCAGGACGAGCGCCCGCTTGATCCGGTCGCCCGCTTTCATCTCGGCAACGGCGCGCGGCTCGAGCGCATCCATGCGCTGGCGGACACCAGCCAGCGTGGCCTGGCGCGCGCGGCAGGCCTGATGGTCAATTACGTGTATCCGCTCGACGAGATCGAGGAAAACCACGAGGCCTACGCCCGGGACGGCCGCATCGCGGTCAGCCACGCGGTGCGCCGGCTGGCACGGGGTGCCTGAAACGCCACCGCAGCGTGCCGCGCCCCGGCGGCGGGCAGCAACCGCATCGCCATGAACCGCTTCATTCCGCATCATGTGATCGACGGCGCAGGACCGCCGCTGGTGTTGATCCACGGCGTCGGCGGCGCGCTCGACAGCTGGGATTTCCTCGTCGAGCGACTGCGACCGCACTACCGATTGATCCGCTATGACCTGCGCGGACACGGCGCGTCGGCGAAGCTGCCCGGACCGTATGCGCTGCGGGATTTCGTCGATGACCACATCGCGCTGCTCGATCACCTGGGCCTCGCCAGCACCGACGTGGCGGGTTTCTCGCTGGGCGGACTGATCGCGCAGGCGCTGGCGCTTGAATATCCCTTCCGGGTGGCACGCCTCGCACTGATCAGCGCCATCGGCGCGCGCACGCCGGAGGAAAGTGCGAAGGCGCGCGCCCGGGCGGACACACTGGCCACGCAGGGCGCCACGGGGCATCTTGCTGCCGCCGTGGACCGCTGGTTCACCGCCGCCTTCCAGGCCGCGCACCCGGAGATCGTGGCACAGCGCAAGCGCGCGAGCCTGGCGAACGACCCGCACTGCTACGCGGCGGCTTACCGCGCGCTGGCGGACAGCGACATGATCGACGAATTGCACCGCATTCCGCACCGTACGCTGGTGATGACCGGCGAACTCGACGGCGGCTCCACGCCGCGCATGTCCGCGGCGATGGCCGGGCGCATGCCAGACGCGCGCCTGATCGTGCTGCCCGGCCTCAAGCACAGTGTATTGCTCGAATCCCCGGCGACGGTCGCCGGCCATCTTCTCGATTTTCTGAAGGAAACGAACCGATGAAATTATGCCGCCCACTCGTGATGGCGCTGCCCGCCCTGCTGGCGCCCACGCTCGATGCTTTTGCCGCCGATGACTACCCCACCAAGCCTATCCGGCTGGCGGTGGGCTTCGCGCCCGGTGGTTCATCGGATACTTCGGCCCGCGCCATCGCCCGCCGCATGGGCGAAAGCCTGCGCGTCAACTTCGTTATCGAGAATCGCGCGGGCGCCGGTGGCAACATCGCGGCCGACACGGTCGCCAAGGCTGCGCCGGATGGCTACACACTGTTCTGGGGTAGCGTCGGGCCGCTGACGATCAGCCCGGCCATGGGCACCAAGCTCACGTACGATCCCGTCAAGGATTTTTCCCCGATCGGCATCGCCGTCACCTTCTGCAACGTCCTCGTGGCCACGCCCTCGTTGCCCGCACAGACGGTGCCCGAACTGCTGGCGCTCGCACGCGCAAAACCCGGCCAGCTCAACTACGCCTCGCCGGGCAACGGTTCGGCGGGCCACCTTGGTGGCGAACTGCTCCGCAAGCTTGCGAAGATCGACATCGTGCATGTGCCCTACAAGGGCGGCGGCGAAATGGTCACCAACCTGATCGGCGGCGAAGTCCAGCTCGCCTTCGTGACGGTGACGACGATCAAGAGTTTCGGCGGCACCCGCATCAAGTCGATCGCCGTCACCAGCCTGAAACGCGACCCTACCCTGCCGAACGTGCCATCGTTCGCGGAAGCCGGTGTAACGGGCTACGACGCGACCTTCTGGTACGGCCTGCTGGCGCCCGCGCGCACGTCGCCGGCCCTGGTGGCGCGGCTGAACCGCGAGATGGTCGCGGCACTCGCCGACGCCGAGGTAAACAAGCCGCTCGAAGCCCAGGGGCTGAACGCGGCGCCGTCCACGCCGGAGGCGTTCGCCAAACTCATCCGTAGCGATCTGGACAAGTGGCAGGGCGTGTTCGCCGGCACGAAGATCGTCCAGTAGCCCTGCGCACGAAAAAAACTCCGCCCGAGGCGGAGTTTTTTTCAGCGCGTAGGCGCCGGATTACTTCAGCAGCTTCTGCAGTTCGCCGCTCTGGTGCATCTCGGTGATGATGTCCGAGCCGCCGACGAATTCGCCATCCACGTAGAGCTGCGGGATCGTCGGCCAGTTCGCGTATTCCTTGATGCCCTGCCGGATATCCGGATTCTCCAGCACATTGACGGTGAACGGATCGTTCACGCCACACGTGCGCAGGATACTGACCGCATTCGCCGAGAAACCGCATTGCGGGAAATCCGGCGAACCTTTCATGTACAGCACGACCTTGTGACCACTGACCTGCTGCTTGATGACGTCCTGAGTGCTCATGCTTGCGTTCTCCAGATCGAGACTTTACGAGACTGTAAATCAGCCAAAACACTAATACCTGAGTAAATCCATCGGACATAGTTTAATGGCTGGCCACCGATAGCGTCAAGAATATCGCCCGCCCGACAGTCGCTCAATTCCGGCCAGATCGCGGCGCGAGAACACGGCTTTGAACCCGGCCCGCGCCAGCAGTTCACGGCAAACCTCCGCCTGGTCGTAGCCATGTTCGAAAGCCAGCCAACCACCGGCTTCGAGATGCGCCGGCGCCGCCGCCACGATGGTACGGATGGCATCGAGACCCTCCGCCCCCGAGGCCAGCGCTGCCGCCGGTTCGAAGCGCAGATCGCCCTGCGCCAGATGCGGATCACCTGCGGCCACGTACGGGGGGTTGGCCACGATTAGACCGTAGCGTGCCTCGCCTTCGGACGCAGCGAACCAGTCACCCTCCACAAACCGCACGTTGGCCACGCTCAGCGCCTGTCCGTTGACGCGCGCCATCGCCAACGCCTTGCCACTGCGATCGACGGCTGTTACCTGTGCTTGCGGACGTTGCTTTGCGATGGCAATCGCAATGCATCCGCTGCCGGTGCCGAGATCGAGTACGCGGGCCGTGGCTGCGAGACCCACGACCTCCAGCGCGAAATCCACCAGCAGTTCGGTTTCCGGGCGCGGGATCAGCACCGCGGGACTGACCCGGAACGGCAGGCCGTAGAACTCGCGTTCGCCGGTGAGGTACGCCACGGGTTCGCCCGCCCCGCGTCGTGCGAACAACGCGGTCAGTTTCGCCAGCCTCTTCGCGTCCGGGACCTCGAGACCTCGCGTGATGAGCTGGGCGCGCGTCAGGCCCAGCGCCACGGCGGCGAGCGCCCGCGCTTCCGCCAGCGGCAGGCCGCTCTCCCTGAGTACGTCGTCCAGTGTGGGCATGCGAGCAACCGGCGCCACCGGACGGTCAGGCCGCCTGCGATTCTTCGGCCAGCTGCGCGAGCTGTTCGGCCTGATGCTCGGCAATCAGCGCGGACGTCAGTTCGTCAAGGTCGCCGTCCATGATCGCGGCGATCTTGTGCAGCGTGAGGCCGATGCGATGGTCGGTCACGCGGCCCTGCGGGAAGTTATAGGTGCGAATGCGCTCGGAACGGTCGCCACTGCCGATCAGCGATTTGCGCGTGGCGGCTTCCTTCGCCTGCTGCGCGCGCAACTGCTGGTCCTTGATGCGTGCCGCCAGCACCGACAGTGCGCGCGCCTTGTTCTTGTGCTGCGAGCGGTCGTCCTGGCACTCGACAACGATGCCGGTTGGCAGATGGGTGATGCGGATCGCAGAATCGGTCTTGTTGACGTGCTGCCCGCCGGCGCCGGACGCGCGGAAAGTGTCGATGCGCATCTCCGCCGGGTTCAGCACGACATCGGCTACTTCGTCAGCCTCCGGCATCACCGCCACCGTGCAGGCCGAGGTGTGGATGCGACCCTGCGTTTCCGTCAGCGGCACGCGCTGCACGCGATGTCCGCCGGACTCGAACTTGAGTTTGGAATACGCGCCCTGACCGTCGATTCTGGCGATGATTTCCTTGTAGCCGCCCATCTCGCTGCCGCTCTCGGACATGATCTCCACCGACCAGCGGTGGCGCTCGGCGTAGCGCGAGTACATGCGGAACAGGTCGGAAGCGAACAGCGTGGATTCGTCGCCGCCGGTGCCGGCGCGGATCTCGAGGAAGATGCTGCGCTCGTCGTTGGGATCCTTGGGCAGCAGTTCGAGACGCAGCTTCTCCTCCAGCACCACGATGCGGGCCCGCGCCTCCTTCAGTTCCTCATCCGCAAAGGCTTTCATCGCGGGATCGGCGGCCATCTCCTGCGCGGCGCCCACATCAAGCTCGGCGGCGCGGAAGTCGCGGTAGAGCGCGATCACCGGCGTCAGATCGGCGTGCTCGCGCGTCAGCTTGCGATACTGCTCCAGGTTCGCCGTGGCGCTTTCGGCGGACAGCAGGCGCGTCACCTCTTCGAGCCGCCCCGCGAGCTGTTCGAGCTTGCCCGCCATGCTCGGCTTCATTCTTTGTCGCGCAGGTCGTAGAGCTTGGACAGCAGCGCGCGCAGCGGCTCGTGGTCATCGCCGCCGGCCTGCGAGAGGGCGTGGGTGGGGGCGTGGAGGAGCTTGTTGGTGAGGGAATGGGAAAGCTGCTCGATTGCCTCGGCCGCAGAGCCGCCGTGCGCGAGATGCTTGAGCGCACGCTCGACGGCACGGCGGCGCGCCCGGTCCGCGTCGTCGCGCAGGGCGCGGATCGCCGGCACCATGGCGCGGTTGTCCAGCCAGTGCATGAAATCGACCACCTGGGTGTCGATGATGGCCTCGGCCTGGGACACGGCGGTGATGCGGTTCTCCATGCCTTCCTGCGCGATGCGGCCGAGGTCATCGACGGTGTAGAGGAACACGTCGTCCATCTGCGCGACTTCGGCTTCCACGTCGCGCGGCACGGCAAGGTCCACGACGAGGATCGGCCGGCGCTTGCGGGCGCGCAGCGCGCTTTCGAGCATGCCCTTGCCGATGATGGGTAACTGGCTCGCCGTACAGGTGACGACGATGTCGTGCAGGGGCAGCTGCGTCGCAAGGTCATTCAACGCGATCGTACGGCCGACGAAGCGGTCGGCCAGCACCTGCGCGCGCTCAACGGTGCGGTTGGCGAAGGCCATGTGCTTCGGCCGCCGCGCCGCGAAGTGGGTCGCGGTCAGCTCGATCATTTCGCCGGCGCCGATGAACAGCACGTTCTGCGCGTCGATACTCGGATAAATGCTTTCGGCGATGCGCACGGCGGCGGCGGCCATCGACACGGTGCTGGCGCCGATGTCGGTCTCGGTGCGCACCGCCTTGGCCACCGAGAAGGTGCGCTGGAACAGCTTGTTCAGCAGCAGGCCCAGCGTGCCGGCGGATTCCGCCGCGCGCACCGCGTCCTTCAACTGGCCCAGGATCTGCGGCTCACCCAGCACCATGGAGTCGAGGCCGCTGGCGACGCGAAAGGCGTGCTTCACCGCGCGGTCGTGCGAGAGCTTGTAGAGGTAAGGCTCGACATTCGCGGCCTTGAGCTGGTGATAGTCGGCCAGCCATTCGATGGCGTGGCGCGGCGTGTCGGTCGTGCAGTAGACCTCGGTGCGGTTGCAGGTGGAAACGATCGCCGCTTCCTGCACCGGATGCCGCTGCACGAGATCGCGCAGTGCGTCGCTCATGCGCTCGGCCGGAAACGCCACGCGCTCGCGAACATCGAGCGGCGCGGTGTGGTGGTTGATGCCGAAGGCGAAGAGCTGCATGGGGGCGGGAAAGCCGTAAGGGGCTGTTTTCCGGCCATTTTAGGCCGCCCCCCCGGCAGGGGCAACGCCCGCCCGGGCGGCCCCGGGACGGCCGTCCGGCGGCCCTACTTCTTGTGCTGGGCGAACAGCGCGTCGAGCTTCTGCTCGTAGTGGTGGTAGCCCAGGTAGTCATACAGCTGGTCCCGGGTCTGCATGGTGTTCACCACGTTCTTCTGAGTGCCGTCCTGGCGGATCGCATGGAACACGTTCAGCGCGGCGGCGTTCATGGCACGGAACGCCGACAGCGGATAGAGCGCCATGGCCACGTCCGCGGAGGCTAGCTCCTGGGTGGTGAACAGCGGCGTCTGGCCGAACTCGGTGATGTTGGCGAGGATCGGCACCTTCACCGCGTCGGCGAATTTCTTGTACATCGAGAGCTCGGTGATCGCCTCGGGGAAGATCATGTCGGCGCCGGCTTCCACGCAGGCCACCGCGCGCTCGACCGCCTTGTCGAAGCCTTCCACGGCCAGCGCATCGGTGCGCGCCATGACCACGAAGTTCGGATCGGTCTTGGCGTCCATCGCGGCCTTGATGCGATCCACCATCTCCTGTTTGGAGACCAGTTCCTTGTTCGGCCGGTGGCCGCAGCGCTTGGCGCCGACCTGGTCCTCGATGTGCATGCCGGCGGCGCCGAACTTGATGAGCGACTTCACCGTGCGCGCGACGTTCAACGCGCTGGAACCGAAGCCGGTGTCCACGTCCACCAAGAGCGGCAGGCTGCAGGTGTCGGTGATGCGGCGGATGTCGGTCAGCACATCGTCGAGGCTGGAAATGCCCAGGTCGGGAACGCCGAGCGAGCCGGCGGCGACCCCGCCACCGGACAGATAGATCGCCTTGTAGCCTTCGCGCTCGGCGAGCCGTGCGTGATAGGCGTTGATGGTGCCGACGATCTGCAGCGGCTTTTCGGCGGCGAGGGCAGCGCGAAAGCGGGCGCCAGCGGAGGTGAGGGCGGGGGTGTTACCCGGTCCGGTGGACAGGTCGGTCATGTTAATCTCCAGCGAAGAGCCGTGAAGTATAGCGCGGCCCCCGCCGGCGCAGAGCGCCCCGCAGTACCCCCGGAGGACCACCATGCAGCGCTTTTTTTATGTTCCGCTCGTCGCCTTCGCCTCGCTCGCCGCACCGCACGCGCTCGCGCAACAGTGGGCGCCCGCCAAGCCGATCCGGGTACTGGTCGGCTCGCCGCCGGGCGGCAGCAACGACATCCTCGCGCGTGCCGTCGGCCAGCGCCTCTCCGAAGTCCTCGGCCAGCCGGTGCTGGTGGACAACCGCCCCGGCGCGAGCCAGATGCTCGCCGCGGATCTGATGGCGAAATCGGCGCCCGACGGCTCGACGATCTACATTTCCTCCAGCACCTACACCACGACCGTCGCGCTGCAGCCGAAACAGCCCTTCGATCCGGTCAACGACGTCACCGGCGTGGCGCTGCTCGGCAACGGCCCGCTGGTGCTGGTGGTGCATCCGTCGGTACCGGCGAAGAACGCCCGGGAACTGATCGCCATCGCGCGTGCGAAACCCGGCCAGTTGAACTACACCTCGTCGGGCGTCGGCGGCATCAACCACATGGGCACCGAAGTGTTCGCCTCGATGGCGAAGATCAGCATGGTGCACGTGCCGCACAAGGGTATGGCGCCCGCGCTCGTCGATCTCATGGCCGGGCAGGTGCAGGTCCTGCTGGTCAGCGCGGCCTCCGTGGAAGCGCAGATCAAGAGCAGCCGGTTGCGCGCCATCGGCATGAGTACCGCCAAGCGCTCGGCCTTCCTGCCGGACCTGCCGACCATCGCGGAAAGCGGCCTGCCCGGTTACGACGTCTCGCTGTGGTGGGGCTTTTTCGCACCGGTGAAAACGCCGCGGCCGATCGTGGAACGACTGAACGCCGAGATCAACAGGATCCTCGTCACCGACGACATGAAGAAGCGCTTCGCGGACTTCGGCGCCGAGCCAACGCCGACCACCCCGGAAGCGTTCACCGCGATGTTCAAGGCGGAGATCGCGCGCTGGGTGAAGGTCGTCAGGGAAGCCAACATCAAGGCGGAATGATGGGAGCGGTTGCCAAACGCGATTACGAACCCGGCGCCAAAGGCCCGCTGAACGGCGTGCGCGTGCTCGATTTGTCGCGGCTCGTCGCCGGCAACCAGGTCACGCAGGTGCTCGCCGACTTCGGCGCGGAAGTGATCAAGGTTGAGCCACCAACCGGCGACACGCTGCGCGCGTGGAAGGTCAAGGACGTCGACACCAACTGGAAGCTCTACGCCCGCAACAAGCAGAGCTTAGGCCTCGACCTGCGGAAAGCGGAGGCCCGTGAACTGCTGCTGAAGCTCGTGCCCTCCGCGCAGGTATTCATCGAGAGCTTCCGCCCCGACACGCTGGAGAAAATGGGCCTCGGGCCGGACGTCCTGCACACAAGGAACCCGAAACTCATCATCGTGCGCATCTCCGGCTGGGGCCAGACCGGCCCCTACCGTCGCCGGCCCGGCTTCGGCACGCTGGTCGAAGGCATGTCCGGTTTCGCCTCGCTCAACGGCTTCGAAGACCGCGAGCCAGTGCTGCCGCCCATGTACCTGGCCGACACTATCGCCGGGCTGTACGGCGCGAGCGGCGTGCTGGTCGCCCTGCGCGAAGTGGAAATGAACGGCGGCAAGGGCCAGGTGATCGATCTGCCGCTCCTCGACCCTTTGTTCGCCGTGCTGGGTCCGCAGGCCGCGTACCACCGCCTGACCGGCAAAGTGAAGCCGCGGACCGGCAGCCGCTCGACGAACGCGGCGCCGCGCAACGCCTATCGCTGCAAGGACGGCCTCTACGTCGGACTGTCGGCCTCCATCCAGAAAATGGCCGAGCGGGTATTCAGTTCCATCGGCCGCGCCGACCTCATCGACAACCCGCGCTACAAGACCAACGCCAACCGCGTGAAGTACGCCGAGGAGCTGGACGCGATCATCGGCGCCTTCGTCGCCGAGCGCACGCAGGCGGAGAACGTCGCGTACTTCGAAAAGGCCGACGTGACCATCGGCCCGATCTACGACATCGCGCAGATCCTCGAAGATCCGCACGTGCTGGAACGCGAGCTGATCGCCGACTATCCGGACGCCGACATGGGCCAGTTCCCGATGCACCATGTCGTGCCGCGCCTCTCCGGCACCCCTGCCTCCATCCGCACGCCGGCGCCGCGCCTCGGCGAACACAACCGCAGCGTGCTCGCCGGCGTCGGTGTGGACGATGCCGCCTATCAAGAACTGCTGGCTGCGGGCATCGCCTGCGAAGGCGGTGCCCCCACCCCAAAGGATGACGCATGAAAACCAAGCAACTGCCGGTCTGGCGCTCGCTCATGTACGTGCCCGTCAATGTGGACAAGTACGTGGACAAGGCGCACACGCGCGGCGCCGACGTGATCCAGCTCGACCTCGAGGACGCCGTGCCGCCCTCCGAGAAGGACAAGGCGCGCACGCTCGTCGAGAAAGCCGCCGCCCGGGTACGGCAGGCGGGTGCCGACGTGGTGGTGCGGATCAATCGCCCGCTGTCCATGACCGTGCGCGACCTCGAGCATTCGATCTGTCCGGACGTGGACGGCATCGCCTGCACCAAGGTGGACAGCGCCTCGCACGTGCGGCTGCTCGACGAGCTGGTGACGGAGCTGGAAGAGAAGCGCGGCATGCCCGTCGGCCACACCAAGTTCATCACCATGATCGAGACGCCCGATGCGTTCTTCCGCTTCCAGGAAATCACGCAATCCTGCGACCGCGTCGTCGCCTGCAACATCGGCGGCGAGGATTTCGCGCTGAACTGCAACATGCAGCCCACCGGCGAAGCGCTGTTCTATCCCAAGCAGCACATGATCATTGCCGCCAACGCGGCCGGCATCATGCCGCTCGGCTTCATCGACAGCGTGGCGGGCTTCGGTGACTGGGAGAAATTCCGCAAGATGGTGCGCCGCTCGCGCGATTTCGGCTTCATGGGCGCGGGCTGCATCCATCCCGGGCAGGTCACCATCGTCAACGAGGAATACACCCCGACCGCCGAGGAAGTGGAGTACGCGCGCAAGCTCATCAAGCTCGACGCGGAAGCCGCCGCCGCGGGCCGCGGCTCGTGGTCGCTCGACGGCAAGATGATCGACATCCCGGTCATCGTGCGGGCGCAGAAGCTGATCGCGCGCTACGACGCGATCAAAGCGCGGGAGGCGAAAACGCTCGCCGCAACGAAAGCGTGACGGGCCTTCGGTGACGGGACGCTGGAAGCACCGCCCGCCCGGCTCCAACTGGGGCGAGTTCGGTCCGGACGACGAGTGCGGACGCCTCAACCTGCTCACGGCCGACAGGGTCCGGCAGGGCCTCGCCGAGGCGCGCGAGGGCATAGCCTTCAACCTCTCGCTGCCGCTCGACTACCCCGGCGGCAACCGGCTGCAGCCGCGCCGCCATCCGCCCCGCCTGCAGGCGGCGAGTCGCGACGGCGCCGACTACTACGTGCGGCCCGCGCAACTGGATCATCCCGGCTGTAGCGATGTCATCTGCGACGATGCCGTACTGCTGCACCTGCAGTATTCGACACAGTGGGACTCGCTCGCGCACGTGGGCTCGCTGTTCGACGCTGACGGCGACGGCGTGCCGGAGCCGGTCTTCTACAACGGCTGGCGGGGGGGCGAGCACATCGCGAAGCCCGCACCGGACGGATCAGGCCCACAGGGCGCGCGCCGGCTGGGCATCGAGAACATGGCCGAACGCTGCGTCCAGGGTCGTGGCGTCATGATCGATCTGCGCCACCACTTCGGCGACGACCGCCGGCGCATCGGCTACGACGACCTTATGCGCGTCATGGCCGCGGACGGCGTCGCCGTGGAGGCGGGCGACATGCTCTGCCTGCACACCGGTTTTGCGCAGCGCGTGCTCGACATGCACGGGGATCCGGACGCCGCCGCCCTGCACGGGATGTGTACCGTGCTGGCCGGGGACGATCCCCGGCTGCTGCAGTGGATCACCGACAGCGGGCTCGCCGTGCTGGTGGCCGACAACTACGCGGTGGAAGACCGGCGGTTTCACCTGCCCGCCGAGTATCGCGGCCCGCTCATGCCGCTGCACGAACACTGCCTGTTCAAACTGGGCGTGCATCTCGGGGAACTGTGGCACCTGACGCCGCTGGCGCACTGGCTGCGCGAGCACGGCCGCTCGCGCTTCCTGCTGACGGCCCCGCCCCTGCGACTGCCGGGGGCCGTGGGTTCGCCGGTAACGCCCATCGCCACGGTTTAGCCCCTGCCGGCTTGGTGAACGCCCGCCAAACGCGGGTAAACTACGCGGCCCTCGCCCCGCACCAGCCCGGCGCCCGACCGGCGGACGGATCCAGCGAGGCCCTACGGAGGAGAACACCATGCACCGCTGCTTCCCCGCGCAGGTCTGCGCACTCATCGCGGCCCTTGCCGCAGCCCCGGTCCTCGCGCAAGCCGCCCCCGCCGGTTTTCCGACCAAACCGATCCGCATCCTCGTTGCCTTTCCGCCCGGCGCCTCGACCGACATCATCGCGCGGCTCATCGCGGTCAAGCTGACCGAGGCCTGGGGGCAGAACGTGATCATCGAGAACCGCGGCGGCGCCGGCGGCAACGTGGGCGCGCAGGTGGCCGCACGCGCCAACAACGACGGCTACACGCTGCTCGGCACCAGCGTCGCCTTCGCGGTGAACGTCAGCCTGTACGCCAATCCCGGCTACGCGATCAAGGACTTCACGCCGGTGATCCAGGCCGCGTCGACGCCGAATATCTTCTTCGTGCATCCGTCCGTGCCGGCGAACACGCTGGCCGAGTTGATCGCCCTCGCGAAGACCAAGCCGATGAGCTACGCCTCCTCCGGCACCGGCACGACGACCCACCTCGCGATGGAACTGCTCAAAACCCTCGCCAAGATCGACATCCAGCACGTGCCGTACAGCCCGGCAACCGCCGTCACCGCAGTGGTCGGCGGACAGGTGCCGATCGGCAGCACCTCCATGCCGCCGGCGGTGCCGTTGATCAAGGCCAACCGCATCCGCGGACTCGCGGTCACCAGCGCGAAACGCTCGCCCGCCCTGCCGGAGGTTCCGACGGTCGCCGAACAGGGCTTCCCCGGCTTCGCGGATTACACGTGGTTCGCGTTCTTCGCGCCGGCCGGCACGCCGATGCCCATCGTCAACAAACTCAACGCCGAGATCCAGCGCGCGCTGCAGGCGCCGGACGTGAAGGAACGGCTCGCCGGCCTGTCGTTCGACGTGCTGCCGAACACCGCGGCGGAATTCGCGAAGACACTCAACGCGGAAGTCGTGAAGTACGCGCAGGTCGTGAAGGTCTCCGGCGCCAAGGCCGACTGAACGCCCGCCCATGCACGACATCGACCGCGACCGCATCACCGAAGCGGTCATCCGCTCCTTCGACCAGAGCGACGATGCGCGCCTGAAGCAGGTCATCGCGCGGCTGGTCACGCACCTGCATGCCTTCGCGCGGGAAGTCGAGCTGACGCCGGAGGAATGGCGCCGCGCGATCGACTTCCTGCACCGGGCGGCGGCGATCTCCACGAATGATCGCAGCGAGTTCGTGCTGACCTCCGATGTGCTGGGCCTGTCGTCACTGGTGGACCTGCTGCGCGACCGCAGCGGCGCCACCGAGCGCAGCGTGCTCGGGCCGTTTTATGCGGAAGGCGCGCCCATGCTGCCGGTGGACAGCGACCTCATCGGCGCCAATGCCGGCATGCCGATGCTGGTGCGCGGCCATGTCCTCAATGGCGCCGGCGAACCCGTCTCCGGCGCGCTGCTCGAGTTCTGGCAGGCGGCGGACAACGGCAAGTACTGGCAGCAGGACGCGGCGCAGGCAAAGTACAACCTCTACTGCCGGATGCAGACGGGGGCCGACGGCCGGTACGCCTTCACCACGATCAAGCCTGCGCCGTACACCGTGCCATACGACGGCCCGGTCGGCGACCTCCTGCGCGCGGGCGGGCGGCACGCCTGGCGCCCGGCGCATTTCCACTTCAAGGTCTCGGCGCCCGGACGCCTTGCGCTCGTGACCGAGCTGTTCTTCAAGGGCGGCCCCTATCTCGACGCGGACGCCGTGTTCGGCGTGCGCGCGAAGCTCGTGCTGGATCCGAAACCGGGAGAGGCCACCGATGCGGCGCGTTACCGGCTGCAGAAACCCCACGAATGCGTCGAGTTCGATTTCAGGCTGCCGCTCGCGTAGTCCTGCGCATCACCTCCTTCCTCCAACGGAGACTTTCATGTCGATACTGACGAAGACACTCGCCGCGGCGTTTACCGCGGCCCTGACCCTGCCCGCGCTGGCGCAGGACTACCCGACCAAACCCATCCGCATCATCGTCCAGTTCACGCCCGGCACTTCCACCGACATCCTCGCGCGCGTGGTCGGCCAGAAAATGGGCGAACAGTGGAAGCAGCAGGTCATCATCGACAACCGCCCCGGCGCGGGCGGCATCGTCGGCACCGAAGTGGCGAAGAACGCCACGCCGGACGGCTACACGCTGGTGATGGCGGTCTCCAGCGCCTTCGGCATCAACCCCTCGCTGTACGCAAAGTTGCCGTACGACGCGCTCAAGGATTTCGCGCCGATCTCCAACCTGGGTCTCACCCCGCAAACGCTGGTGGCGAGCCCCTCCGCGCCCTTCAAGTCGGTCAAGGAATTCGTCGCTGCGGCGAAGGAGAAGCCGGGCCAGGTGAGCTACGCCTCACTCGGCGCCGGCTCCACCAGCCACTTGTCGATGGAAATGTTCGCGTCCGCAGCCGGCATCAAACTGAACCACGTACCCTTCAAGGGCAGCGCCGACGCCCACACACAGGTGATCGGCGGCCAGATTCCCGTCATGTTCGACGCGATTCCCGCCACCCGTCCGCACATCCAGTCCGGCAAATTACGCGGCCTCGGCATCGCCACGCTCACGCGCTCGCCCTTTCTGCCAGATTTGCCCACGATTGCCGAACAGGGTTATCCGAAGTTCGAAGCGGTGGGCTGGATCGGCATCGCCGCGCCGGGGAAGACGCCGGTCGCCATTCTCGACAAACTCAACGCGGAGATGGTCCGTATCCTGAACCAGCCCGACGTCAAGGAGCGGCTCGCCACGCTCGCGTTCACGCCGGTGCCTGGCACGCGCGCGGAGTTTGCGGCCTACATCAAGGCCGAGATCGCCAAATGGGGACAGGCCGTCAAGGACTCCGGCGCCAAGGCCGAGTAAAACGGGATTGGGGATTAGGGATTGGAGAACGCGCGGCGCGTGCAGCTTAGGAAAGCTGATCGGTGCGCTCGCGGCGTCTGCACTTTGCAGCGCGCCTCTCGCGGCGGCGGACACTGCCGCCAAACAACAGTCGGTGGCCGTGCTGCAACAATGGAACGGCTGGGTGCCCGGCGCGCCGGACACGGCACCCGCGGTCATCACCGACCGGACCACGCTGGAAAATCTGTGGCGTGCCTGGCAGATCAAGGCGCCGCTGCCAGCGGTCGATTTCACCCGCGAACTCGTGCTCACGCACGTCGCGCGGTCCAGTGTTACGCGGTTCATGGGATTTTCTCTCGACGAGCAAGGTGATCTGAAACCGCAGATCGTCGCCACACCCGACCTGCCGGGCTTTTCTTCCTTTGCGATCTGCGTGATCAAGCGCGCCGGCATCAAGACCGTGCGGGGGCAGCCGCTGAAATGAAGAGGGGCCGGGCTTTGTAGTTCCCGGCGGGTTCGGCTATTGTCGGCGCTAGCCCGTGAACGTAGCCGCCTCTTGCCGGCCGGCATCGCACAGCAGGCGAAGGTCTTCAGAAACCCCGTGATTCAGAGCAGCCCCCAGAGCGAAACGCGCGTTTCATTCAGGGCCGCCTTATAGGAGAGCAGCAACGTGAACGCCCCCGTGAAATCGCTGGACGACCTGAAGCAATGGATCGGCCGCGAAGAGACCGACACCGATTTCGTCACCGTGCCGGCCGTGCAACGCCTGGCCGCGACACTCGACCGCGACGACCCGCATCCGAAGCTCGGCGACACCCTGCCCATCGGCTGGCACTCCATTCTGTTCCCGCGCGTGGTGCGCCAGTCGCAGATCGGCCCAGACGGGCACCCGGCGCGCGGCGACTTCCTGCCGCCGGTGCCGCTGCCGCGTCGCATGTTCGCCGGCAAGCGCATCACCTTCCACACCGACCTGCGCGCGGGCGACGAAGTCACCAAGCGCTCGACGATCAAGAGCGTCACGCCCAAACAGGGCCGCACCGGCCAGATGGTGTTCGTAACGGTGGTGGCGGAGATTTCCAGCGCGCGCGGCCTCGCCATCACGGAAGAACAGGACATCGTCTACCGCGACGAGCCGGAAAAAGGCGCGGCGCCGCCCGCACCGCAGCCCGCGCCCGGCACGGCGGTGTGGAAGCACACGGTCACGCCCGATCCCGTGATGCTGTTCCGCTACTCGGCGCTGACCTTCAACGGGCACCGCATTCACTACGACCTCCCGTATGTGATGCAGGTCGAGGGCTATCCGACGCTGGTGATGAACGGCGGCCTGACCACGCTGCTGGTGTTCGAACTTGCACGCGCGAACGGCGCGCGTATCCGTCACATCGCCTCGCGCAACGTGCGGCCGCTGTTCGTCGGGCGGCCGATTTCCGTGCAGGGCGAGCCGGCGACCGGCGGCAAGACTGGCCGACTGTGGGCGCTCGACGACACCGGCGCCCTGGCGCTGACCGCCGAAGTGGAGTTCAGCTGATGTCGGGCGGGCCGCTCGAGGGCGTCACCATCGTCGACCTTACCTCGGTCGTCGTCGGTCCGCTGGCGACGCAGATCCTCGCCGACCACGGCGCCGAAGTGATCAAGGTCGAGGCCCAGTCCGGCGACCTGATCCGCACCATGAACGGCCAGTCGGTCACGCCCGGCATGGGTGCGAAGTTCCTGCATCTGAACCGCAACAAGCGCTCGATCGTCCTTGATCTCAAGCGGCCCACCGCCTTCGCGGCGCTGAAAAAACTCATCGCCCGCGCCGACGTGCTGGTGTGGAACGTGCGGCCGGCGGCGATGGCACGGCTCAAGTTGTCCTACGACGACGTGCGCGCAATCAATCCTAAAATTGTCTATTGCGGCATGTTCGGCTTCGGCCAGGACGGCCGCTACCGCGACAAGCCCGCCTACGACACCATCATCCAGGGCTCCGGCGGCATGGCGGCACTCCATCACCGTGCAGGCGGCGAGCCGCGCTTCGTGCCCATGGTGGTCGCCGACAAGGTCTCCGGGCTGATCGCGGTGCAGATGATCGCGATGGCGCTCTACCGTGTTGCACGCACCGGCGAAGGTGCCTCGATCGAGATTCCGATGTTCGAGAACATGGTCAAGTTCGTGCTCGAAGAGCACATGTACCTGAAAACCTTCGAGCCGCCGCTCGGCGAAACTGGCGATCCGCGGCTGCTCGATCCGCAGAACAAACCGATCCCGACCAAGGATGGCTACATCTGCATCTCCGCCAACACCAACGACCAGGCCTTCGCCTACTTCGATGCGATCGGCCGCCCGGAACTGAAAACCGACCCGCGCTTTTCCACTGTGCCCGGGCGCTTCGCGAACGTGAAGGACTATTTCGAGATCCGTCTGGCCGCGCTGCGCGGCAAGACCACCGCCGAATGGCTGGAAATCTTCGACGCCAACGACGTGCCGGCGATGCCCTACCACACGCTCGACAGCCTGCTGGCAGACCCGCACCTGAAAGACATCGGCTTCTTCGAGATGAAAGACCATCCGACCGAAGGCAAAACACGCAGCATGCGCCTGCCCAACCTGTGGTCGTGCGGCCTGCGTGAAGGCTGGCGGCCGGCGGACAAGCTGGGACAAAGTTCCGTCGAGATCCTGCGCGAAATCGGAATTCCCGAAACCGAGATCGAACAGATGATGGCGACGGGCGCAACGCTGGATGGCCGGCTCGCGTAACCATAAAGGGCCCCGCATGAAATCCGGAAAGTGGCTGATTGCAGTTGCGACGGGCCTTGTGCTCGGCGCAGGCGCGAACGCACAGACGTTTCCGGTCAAGCCGGTTCGCTTCATCGCGCCCTTCCCGCCCGGCGGCAGCACCGACTTTCTGGCGCGCCTCGTGGCGCTGAAGCTGAGCGAAGCCTGGGGCCAACAGGTGGTTGTCGAGAACCGCGGCGGCGCCGGCGGCACCATCGGCGTCGAGCTGGCCTCGAGAGCCCCGGCCGACGGCTATACGATCGTCATGGGCCACATCGGCACTTTCGGCGCGAACCCGACGCTGTATCCCAAGCTGCCCTACGACGCCATCAAGGACTTCGCTCCGATCACGCTGCTCGCGATGGTGCCGAACGGCATGGTCGTACACCCCTCGTTCCCGGCGCGCAACGTAAAGGACTTCCTCGCGATTGCGCGGGCGAAGCCGCGGCAGGTGCTGTACGGCTCCGGCGGCAGCGGCAGCGCGACCCACCTGGCCGTGGTGTACTTCGAACTGCTCGCCAAGGTCGAACTCGTGCACATTCCCTACAAGGGCGCCGGCCCGGCCATCTACGACCTGATCGCGGGGCAGACGCAGATGACCATCACGGGCATGCCGGCCCTGATGCCGCACATCAAGTCCGGCAAGCTGCGGCCGATCGGGGTGGGCACCACCAAGCGCCTGCCCGTCATGCCCGAGGTGATGGCGATTGCCGAAGCCGTGCCCGGCTACGAAGCCACGCAGTGGTACGGCGTGCTCGCGCCCGCCGGAACGCCGCGCGAGATCGTGGCCAAGCTGAACGCGGACATGGTGAAAGTCCTGCAGCGGCCCGACGTGCGCGAACGGCTGGCGGCCGACGGCGCGTACCCGGTCGGCAACACCCCCGACGAATTCGCCGCCCACATCAAGGCCGAGATCGCGCGCTGGGCGCCGGTCGTGAAGGCTTCCGGCGCGAAGCCGGAGTAAGATCGCGCTTCCCCCGGTCCGGTCATTTCCACCAAGGAGTTTGCAATGCAATTTGTTCAATCTCTCGCGCCCGCCGCGCTCGCGCTGGTGCTCGCCCTCCCCGCCGCTGCCCCTGCCGCCGATGCGACCTACACGCCGCAGGTCGGCCAGGAAGGCAAGGACGTGATCTGGGTGCCGACGCCCGAGGCGCTGATCGCCAAGATGCTCGACATGGCGAAGGTCACGCCCAACGACATCGTGTTCGACCTCGGCTCCGGTGACGGCCGCACCGTGGTCGCCGCCGCCAAGCGCGGCGCGAAGGCCACCGGCATCGAATTCAACCCGGACATGGTCACTCTCTCGAAGACCAGCGCACAGAAGGCCGGCGTCGCGGACAAGGCTACCTTCATCAACGGCGACATCTTCGCCACCGACTTCAGCCAGGCCACCGTGGTGACGATGTACCTGCTGCCGTCGCTGAACCTCAAGCTGCGCCCGACCCTCCTCAACATGAAGCCCGGCACGCATGTGGTGTCGCACGCTTTCACCATGGACGACTGGAAAGCCGACGAAACGGCCAGCGTGGAAGGCCGCACCGCCTACCACTGGATCGTCCCCGCAAAAGTCGCCGGCACCTGGGCATGGCAGGCCAACAACCAGAACTACGAAGTCACCTTGACGCAGAAATACCAGGAACTGTCCGGTACGGTCACGGTCGGCGGCAAGCCCGCCAGGCTCGCCGGCGCGAAAATCACCGGCGACCAGATCACCTTCAGCATCGACGACGGCGGCACCGCCCGCGAGTTCACCGGGCGCGTGAACGGCGCGGCCATCGACGGCATGGCGAAGGCCAACGGCAGCCAGTCCAAGTGGACGGCGACCGGCAAGCTCGCCAAGTCCTGACCGCGATGCGGCCCGCGCGCTGGGGATCCCGCACAACGCTCGCGCTGCTGCTGTGCGGCGCCGCGGTGGGCGCGTTCGCACAGCCGCAACCCACAGAGAAGTTCGAGCCCTACTCCGGCCAGCCCGGCAAGGACGTCGTGTGGGTGCCCACAGACGAGCGGCTGGTCGGGCGGATGCTCGACATGGCCAAGGTCACAGCGAACGACTACGTCATCGACCTCGGGTCCGGTGACGGCCGCACCGTCATCGCGGCCGCGCGGCGCGGGGCCACTGCACTGGGCATTGAATACGAGCCCGAGATGGTGGAGCTGTCGAAGCGCAACGCCGCGGCGGCCGGCGTCACGGCAAAGGCCACGTTCGTGAAAGCCGACATCTTCGAAACCGATCTCTCGAAAGCAACGGTCATCACGATGTACCTGCTGAGCCGCCTGAACCTGCAACTGCGGCCCACACTGCTCAACCTGAAGCCGGGAACGCGCATCGTGTCGCACGCCTTCGACATGGGCAGCTGGGGCGCCGATCAGGTCGAGTCGCGCGGCGGTACCGCCTACCTGTGGATCGTGCCTGCGAAAGCAGCCGGGACGTGGACATGGCAGGCCAACGGCCGGAGCTACGAGGTCCGGCTCGAACAGCGCTATCAGGAACTCTCCGGGCAGGCCGTGGTGGACGGCAAACCGGCGCAACTCGCCGCTGCAACGCTGCGCGGCGACCAGATCGCCCTCACCGTCAGCGACGGCACGACCGCTCAGGGATTTACGGGCCGTGTCAGCGGCGCCACGATCGAAGGCGCCATGCGAACGGGCACAGCACAGTCTCCTTGGGTGGCCGCCGGCAAACTGACGAAGCCGGCGACGGACTAAATCGTTTCGCCGCCAGGACGCTCGAAAAAAACATCAACTTCAAAGGCGAGAGGCGATAGACGAGTGAAGAAAGGCAAAGGCCGCCGGGGAATCTCTTGCGTCTGTCGTCTCTTCTCTATCGCCTCTCGCTTCTTGCTGTCTCGGTCCCTATCGGGGTTCCCACGGCACCGTGTCCAGTGCCATCGGCGTCAGCAGCCGGTAGACCGGCACTTCGCTGGCCGCCCCGCCCATGGTGGTGGCGCCTTTCTTGTCCACCGGGATCAGGCCGAAAGTCACGAAGCTCGACGGCGATTCCGGCTCAAGCGCGACCGCAATCAGGTTCGCGTTCGCCTGGGCCATTGAAAACACGTATGCGCCCGGCTGAAAGGTCACCGGCTTGCGGACCACTTCCGTGGTGACCGTGTTGCGGATGCGCCCCTCGTAGAAGATGTCCCCGACCCGCTTGTCCGTCACCTGATAGCTCTCGACGTCGAGCGTCACCGCCTGCCGCAGGCGCCTTACATCGACCCCGGACAGTTCAAGGCGGCGGGCGATATCGCCATACGACGGCGGCATCAGATAAGCCGCGGGGCGCTGCCGCACAAGATCGGGAATGGCGGCCAGCGAATTCTCCCACTGCACCTCCACGTCCGCGGGCTCGCCGGTCTGCGGATCGAGCATCGCCAGCTTGTGCGGACCCACCGGGTTCTTGGACCGGATGACGATGACATCCTGCGGCGACGGCGCGGCGCCGCGCTTTGCCGTCGCCAGCCGCGCCGCGCGCACCGTCGCGCGCAGCTCGTCGGCGCTCGCCGCAGCCGTCTGCAGCACGGCGGTAATCGCCACCAGGTGCGTATGCACGCGACGGGCGTAGCTTTCGCGGCCGATGCCCACGCCGCGCGTCTCGATCAGGAAGGAAATCGAATTCTGCAGGCCGGCCGTGTTGCGGCCGATGTCGGGCGAGGTGCCGCCCATCGACACCTTCTTGTCCTCCATGTTGTAGGAGGTCGTGAAATACCAGTGCTGGGTGTAGCCCGCCTTCTCCACGTCGCGCACGATCGCGGTGCGGAAGCGCTTGTCCGCCAGTGCCGTCAGCTCCGGCGCCACGTTGAGATTGGTCGCGTACAGGAAGGTCAGGTCGTAGGCCAGCAGCTTGCCGAACTTCTGGACCCAGCGCGTCGCCACGCTGAACTCGTGCGCGTCCACGAACACCTCGGGCTGGAATTCGTTGATCACCTTGTGCAGCGCGATGGTGTCCGGCAGGTCGAGCTTGATGTGGTCGCGGTTGATGTCGATGCCGCGCCCCGGCGAGCGCGTGAAGTAGAACGCCCCATCCGGATTGCTGCGCGGGACGATCACCACGGTGATGCGGTCGAGCAGCGGCTTGAGTGGTCCGATCGTGAGTTCCTGCGCCAGCGCCAGCATCACCTCGCCGCCCGCCGGCTCATTGCCGTGCTGCAGGCCGGCCAGCAGCACCACCGGACGGTTCAGCCGCAGCACCTCCGGCGCGGTAAACACCCCGGCGTTGCTCAGCACCAGCATCGGGATCGAACGCCCTTCCTCCGACTCACCGATTACGCGCAGTTGCAGGTTGCCCGGCGCCTTGCGCTGCAGACCGTGGAGAAAAGTCATCATCTCCTCGTGCGTGGTGAAGTCGGCCTTGCCCGGCGCGAAACCGGGCGTCTCGAAGCGCACTGGCGGATCGGGATAACGTTTTTTGACAGCCTCGCTCTGCTTGTAAGCCCTTGCCGGATCGAACTGCGCGACGGCGGACAGGGGCAGCGCGGCCGCCAGCACGGAAAGCACCAGTGCGGCCCATAGCCGTCTCGCCAATGGCAACGAATGCATGCCGGAGCCTCCTCTATAATCGACGGGCATCATTTCAGCGTGTTGGCGCGAATTCTATCCCGGAGGAAGCAGCATGGCGCAGCAAGCGGGTCAAGGCAGGGCAATGGCGGTCATTGGCGGCGGCATTATGGGCGGCGACATCGCGAGCATCTTCGCTGCGGGGGGCTGGCAGGTGCACATCATGAGCCCCTCCCAGACAACGCGGGATGCGCTGCCGGCGCGGCTCGAGAGTGCGGTCAAAAAGCTCGGCGCCGATGTCTCAACAGCAAAAGCTGTGCAGTTGCATGCGTCCGTCGAGGCCCTGCCGTGGAAGGACCTGGCCCTGGTCGTCGAATGCGCGACCGAAGACCTCGAACTGAAGCGTAAGCTGTTCTCACAGTTCGAGACGCTCGGCAACCCCGACACCATTCTCGCCACCAACACCTCCACTTTCCCGATCGGCGACATCGGCAAGCACCTGAAAACGCGTTCGCGGGTCGCCGGCCTGCACTACTTCATGCCCGCGCACCTCGTGCCCCTGGTCGAGGTCATCAAGGCGGAGTTCACCGACACCAAGGTCTGCGATCAACTGGAAGCGTGGTCCAACGAACTCGGCAAGACGCCGATCCGCGTGAACAAGGACGTGCCGGGCTTCGTCGGCAACCGTCTGCAGCACGCACTGGTGCGCGAGGCCCTGTACCTGATCGCCGACGGCGTGACCACGCCCGAAGGCATCGACAAGGCGGTACGCTACGGTTTCGGCTTCCGCTTCATCGCCTGCGGGCCGATGATGCAAAAGGAGATGTCGGGCTGGGACACCAACCTCTACGCCGGCACTTCGCTCTATCCGAGCCTGCACACCGAGCAGAAGCCGCCGCAGTTCCTCGCCGACATGGTCGCCAAGGGCCATATCGGCATGAAGACCAAACGCGGCGTGTGGGAATGGACCGACGAAAATATCGCGAAGGAAAAGGCGCGGATCGAGGGTGCACTGCAGAAGGCTTTCGCGATTCTGAAATCGGAATGAGTGCGGGCCGCCGGTACCTGCGCGCAGGCGTCCTTGGCGCATGCGCGCTTGCGACCTCGATGGCCGTCGCGCAAGGCACCGGCTACCCCGGCAAGTCGGTGCGCACGGTGGTGCCGTTCCCGGCCGGTGGCGGCATCGACGGGGTGGCGCGTCTGCTCGCGCCCAAGTTGTCGGAACAACTTGGCCAGCCCATCGTCATCGACAACCGCGCCGGGGCCGGCGGCACGCTCGGCACGGAACTCGTCGCTAAAGCACCCGCGGACGGCTACACGCTACTGGCCACCTTCGCGAGCCACGCTATGAACGCCGCGCTGTACCAGAATCTGTCATTCGACACGCTCAACGATCTGGCACCGATCACCCTGATCGCCACGGTGCCGAACATCCTCGTGGTCAATCCCGTGTTGCCAGCGAAAACAGTGAAGGACCTGATCGGACTCGCAAAAAAACGCCCGGGCGAACTCCTCTATGCGTCGGTCGGCAGCGGCACGCCCGCGCACCTCTCCGCCGAACTGTTCAATCTTATGGCCGGCATCCGCATGACGCACGTACCCTATAAAGGCGCGGCGCCGTCGATCATCGCGCTCATCAGTGGCGAGACACAGCTTACTTTCACGACCGTGCTGGTGGCGCTACCCCACGTACAGACGGGCCGGCTGCGTGCCCTGGCCGTGGGCTCGCTCAAACGCTCGCCCGTGATGCCGGACGTGCCGACGGTCGACGAGTCGGGCCTGAAGGGGTACGAGTCCACCGCCTGGTACGGATTGCTCGCACCGGCGAAAACGCCAGTCGCCATCGTCGAACAACTGCATCGCGAAACGGTGAAGGTGATTCAGTCGCCGGACATCCGCGACAGCTTACTCAAGCAGGGGGCCGAGCCCGTCGGCAGCACGCCAGAGGCGTTCGGCCGTCTGATCCGCGCCGACATCGACAAGTGGACGAAGGTCGTGAAGGCAACCGGCGCCAGAGTGGACTGAGGAAAATGGTGGCCAGGGGCGGAATCGAACCGTCGACACGCGGATTTTCAATCCGCTGCTCTACCAACTGAGCTACCTGGCCACTCGAACTACGACTACTCAAACGTACTGCGGCACGCGAATTTTGGCTCCGGCCGCTCGCCGATCTAGGGGATCGACTCTCTTAACATCGCATAAAACCGCGATGTTAGCCTTCACCGCAACAAGCCCGCAAAAGCGGCGGGCGTGTTGTCAATCCGCTGCTCTACCCACTGAGCACCCGGCCTCCGTACAACCAAAAAAACTCTAAAAAAGCCTGGAGCCATCATTCCAGTGAAAACTGGAATCCATTGAATTCCGTTACTTGGACACTGGCTTTCGCCAGTGTGACGAACCAAATCAGAGGTTCCTTAACCCTTAACGCGGCACGCGGATTTTGGCTCCGGCCGCGCGCTGAGGCGAAAAACGAAGGGCGGAATGTAAGGGGTACGCCCGCACCCGTCAAGCCGTAAGCCCGGGGCAAGTGAGGCCGTGGGCCAGGCAGGTGAACCGCTTCCAGTTGATCACCGCAATGCCCGCGATGATCAGCAGCAGGAAGGTGATGAGGGGCACGTGCTTGTCGATCACGAATTTCGGCGTCACGGCGCGCGTGCCTTTCACCAGCCACGCGGTGCCTTTTTTGAGGAGCTGGTAGAACCAGTTCCGGTCGCGCTGCGCACCGGCCAGCACGTAAAGAAACCCCTGCCCGAGCATGAAGTAGATCGCCACCTGGATCAGCACCAGCAGGACGGAGGCAATCTGGTATTCAAGTGGCATGGTGTTGATAGCGGTGCTCCCCGGTAGATTCTAGCCTGTACGGAACGCGCAAAAAAAGCCCCGCTTACGCGGGGCTTCTCTCATTCCAGAGGAAGGGGGTAACGGGGGAAACCTGCGGTTCCCCCTGTTCCGTATCCTCAGGATATGCAACTCGCGCAGCGAGTTACATATCCATGCCGCCCATGCCGCCCATGCCACCACCGTGGCCGTGACCGCCGTGCGAGTCTTCTTTCGGGCTCTCGGCGACCATCGCATCGGTCGTGAGGATCAGGCCGGCCACCGAAGCGGCGTTCTGCAGGGCGCAGCGCGTCACTTTGGTCGGGTCCAGCACGCCCATCGCCACCATGTCGCCGTATTCGCCGTTGGCGGCGTTGTAGCCGTAGTTGCCTTTGCCTTCGACGACCTTGTTCACCACCACGGAGGCTTCGTCGCCGCTGTTGTAGGCGATCTGGCGGAGCGGCTCTTCCAGCGCGCGCAGCAGAATCTTGATGCCGGCGTTCTGGTCGGGGTTCTCGCCTTTCAGGTCCTTGATCGCGATGCGGGCACGCACCAGCGCGACACCGCCGCCGGGAACGATACCTTCTTCCACCGCTGCACGGGTCGCGTGCAGGGCGTCTTCAACGCGCGCCTTCTTCTCTTTCATCTCGATCTCGGTGGAAGCGCCGACTTTCACCAGCGCCACACCGCCAGCGAGCTTGGCGACGCGTTCTTGCAGCTTTTCGCGGTCGTAGTCGCTGGTGGTTTCCTCGATCTGGGCGCGGATGGCTTTGACCCGGCCTTCGATCTGCTTGGGGTCCCCGGCGCCGTCGATCAGCGTGGTGTTCTCTTTCTCGATTTCGATGCGCTTGGCTTTGCCGAGGTCTTTCAGCGTGACATTCTCGAGTTTGAGGCCGAGTTCTTCGCTGATCACCGAGCCGCCCGTGAGGACGGCCATGTCTTCCAGCATCGCCTTGCGGCGGTCGCCAAAGCCCGGCGCCTTGACGGCGCAGGTCTTGAGAATGCCGCGGAGGTTGTTGACGACCAGGGTCGCCAGCGCTTCGCCTTCGACATCTTCCGCCACGATCAGCAGCGGCTTGCCGGCTTTCGCCACCTGCTCGAGCAGCGGCAGGAGGTCGCGAATCGCCGAGACTTTCTTGTCGTAGAACAGGATGAAGGGATCTTCCAGCACGGCGTTCTGTTTTTCCGGGCTGTTGATGAAGTAGGGCGAGAGGTAGCCGCGGTCGAACTGCATGCCTTCGACGACGTCGAGTTCGTTCTCGAGCGACTTGCCGTCTTCAACCGTGATCACGCCTTCCTTGCCGACCTTGTCCATCGCATCGGCGATGATCTTGCCGATGTTGGCGTCGGAGTTCGCGGAGATCGAGCCGACCTGGGCGATTTCCTTGGAGTCCTTGCACGGCTTGCTCATCTTCTTGAGCTCGGCCACGACGGCTTCCACCGCCTTGTCGATGCCGCGCTTCAGGTCCATCGGGTTCATGCCGGCGGCAACGTATTTCATGCCTTCCTGCACGATCGCCTGGGCCAGCACGGTCGCCGTCGTGGTGCCGTCACCGGCCACGTCGGAGGTCTTGGACGCGACTTCCTTCAGCATCTGCGCGCCCATGTTCTCGAACTTGTCCTTCAGTTCGATCTCTTTCGCAACGGACACGCCGTCCTTGGTCACCGTGGGGGCGCCGAAGGAGCGGTCGAGAACGACGTTGCGGCCCTTGGGGCCGAGGGTCACTTTGACCGCGTCGGCCAGAATGTTGACGCCGGCGACGATCTTCGCCCGGGCGCTGTCGTGGAAACGTACTTCTTTCGCTGCCATATTGAATTCTCCTGTCTGGGGTCGTGGGAGTGAGCCTGCGGCTTACTCGATCACGCCCATGATGTCTTCTTCACGGATGACCAGCACTTCGTCGCCCTTGACCTTGACGGTCTGGCCCGAGTACTTGCCGAAGAGGATCTTGTCGCCGACCTTGACGTCGAGCGGGCGCACTTTGCCATCTTCCAGAACCTTGCCTTTGCCAATGGCAAGCACTTCACCCTGATCGGGTTTCTCGGCGGCGGTGTCGGGGATTACGATGCCGGAGGCGGTTTTGCGCTCCTCATCCAACCGCTTGACGATCACGCGATCGTGCAACGGACGAATATTCATTAGCTTGTCTCCTCAGAACTGGTTGACGAATGACTGCAGGGTTCGAAACCGGGCGGGCCCGGGAGCGCCGCCACCGGAGGTGCCGGGCTCTGACGCGGCTACCGCGATTGCTGCGCCAAACCCCTGGCTCCCGATTCCGGGGCTTCCCGAACCGGAGTTCGGGCTTAGCACTCACCGCAATCGAGTGCTAATAATAGGGGGGGCAGGCTGAAATTTCAAGCACAATGAACGAATAACGCCATGTGAGCTAGCGCTCACATGGCGTTATAGACTACAAACCATGGCCCCGGAAGGGCGATTCAGTGTTCGATCAAATGGCCGGGTCCGGACACGCCAAAGCGGTAGAGGGTCTTGCGCACGCCCGCGCAGGTCGGCGCGATCGGACGATGCGGACAGGGCGCGGGGCGGCCACCGTCATCCGCCAGGGTCACGTCATCGGCCACTTCCCCCCAGATACCACCCCGCACCGGCCGGAACAGCCACATCAGATAACCGCGGCGCGAGGCCAGCTCCAGCAGATCGTCGGCATCGGGTGTATCCGCGACCACGGCCTGATTGCCGTTGATGCCGTACGGAAAAGCGCCGAAGGCCTGCAGGCACTCGAGGGTTTCGCGGGCATCGGCGCCGGGCCGCATGCAACCCGGCCGCTCGGCCCGCGCCACATCCCACGCGCCGAGCTCCCAGGCCGCATCAAGCGTAGCGCGATCGAGCGCGACCAGATCGTCCCAGCGCTCGTTCACCTGCAAGGCCGAACTCGGGATGGAGGTAAAGGCAACGGGCTCTGCGTTCTCCACATCGGCCAGCTTCTCCTTGATGAAGCCGTGCCAGTGGAGCGTGAGGATGACGGGAGTGTCGGGACAGGGAACGGCGGCCACGGTGATGGCGACGAGCGGGAGCTTGGTGGCGGCCAGTTGATCTTCGATGCGATCCAGCAGTTGCACGGGCATGGCGAGCGACCTTTCTCGGCGATGCGTTACACTCAATCAGAGCAAAAACGGTGCCAAAAATTCTGTGCTGTCCTTGAAGCAACGGCGAACAACACAGAACGTTGACGGCGATGAACTCGATTGCGGTTCAAGCACGCGGCGATCGGATGATCGAGGATGTCCGGATTGAAAACCGTCTCCCGCAGAGTGGCGACGCGCAAAATTTTGCATACCCCGCGCACGAAGTAAAGATGCCGCGTCTCGTTCCCGCAACACTCTCCCCTGCTGCTGGCACTCACGAGGCTTCGCTGCTAACACGCAGCCTCGCCGCCGTGTGGCATCCGTGCACGCAAATGAAGCACCACGAGCAACTGCCGCTCGTTCCGGTGGCACGCGCGGAAGGCGTCTGGCTGTACGACGACGCGGGCCGGCGCACCCTGGATGCGATCAGCTCCTGGTGGGTCAACCTGTTCGGCCACTGCAACCCGCGTATCAACGCGGCGCTGATCGACCAGCTCGGCACGCTCGAGCACGCGATGCTCGCCGGCTTCACGCACGAGCCTGCGGTCGCGCTTGCCGAGCGCCTCTCCGCCCTGACCGGCGGCACGCTGGGCCACTGCTTCTATGCGAGCGACGGCGCTTCCGCAACCGAGATCGCGCTCAAGATGAGCTTTCACTACTGGCGCAATACCGGGAAACCGGGCAAGAACGGCTTCGTGAGTCTCACCGGCGGCTACCACGGCGAGACGCTGGGCGCGCTGTCGGTTACCGATGTGGCGCTGTTCAAAGAAGCTTATGCGCCGCTGCTCCGCGCGAGCCACCAAGTCCCCGCGCCCGACGCCCGCTCGGTGGCGCCCGGGGAGTCCGGCCGGGAGGTCGCGATTCGCTGTGCCGCCGTGCTCGAAGCCCACCTGGAGGCGCACCACGCCACGACTGCCGCGCTGATCGTGGAGCCCATGCTGCAATGCGCCGCCGGCATGATCATGTACGACGCCGAGTACCTGCGTCGCGCGCGCGCGTTGTGCGATCGCTACGCCGTGCACCTCATTGCCGACGAGATTGCCGTCGGCTGCGGCCGCACCGGCCCTTTTTTCGCGCACGAGCACGCTGGCATCCGGCCGGATCTGCTGTGCCTGTCGAAGGGGATCTCCGGCGGTTACTTGCCCCTGTCGGTCGTGCTGGCTACGGACACCATTTACGCGGCGTTCTATGACGATGCGACGGCGCGCGGTTTCCTGCACTCGCACTCCTATACCGGCAACGCGCTGGCCTGCCGCGCGGCGCTCGCCACACTCGACATTTTCGCGGCGGATGACGTGCTCGCGCGCAACCGCGCGCGCGAGGCGCCGCTGACCGCGCTTTCGGCGCCATTGCTGCGGCATCCCCGCGTGCGCAACTTCCGCCAGCTCGGCACCATCCGCGCCTTCGAAGTGGAGAGTGCGGACCCGGCGTTTGCGCAGCGCTTCTTTTCGGCTGCTCTCGAGCGGGAAATGTTGCTGCGGCCGATCGGCAACACGATCTACTTCATGCCGCCGTACGTGATCACCGATGAAGAGTACGCGCTGCTGGTCGCGCGCACCGTGGAGACCCTTGATGTCCTCCCCGCTTGACTGGCTGCTGCGGGTCGCGCTGGCGCTGGGGTGCGTTGCGGGCACCGCGCAAACGGTAGCGCAGGGCCTGCCGCAGCCCGTCCGCCAGGCGCTGGCGCAAAGCGGCATTCCGGAGTCTGCGGTGGCGATCTACGTACAGGATGTGGCGCAGACCGAACCGCTGGTGACGCTCAACGTTGACACCGCGTTCAACCCCGCCTCCACGATCAAGCTGCTCACAACCTACGCCGCGCTCGACCTGCTGGGTCCGGCGTTCGCGTGGAGCACGGAAGTACTGACGACGGGGCGGCTGGAGGGCGACGTGTTGAGCGGCGACCTCGTGCTCCGCGGCAACGGCGACCCCAAGCTCACGCTGGAAGCCTTCTGGCTGCTGCTGCGACAGGTGCGGGCGCGGGGCATCCGCGAGATCCGCGGCGACCTGGTGCTCGACCGCACGGCCTTCGCGCCCGACGACGGCGACCCGTCGCGCTTCGACAACGAACCGACGCGCCCGTACAACACGCCGCCGGATGCGCTGCTCGTGAACTTCCGTGCCATTCGCGTGAGCTTCGTTCCGGACCCCGAGCGCCGAACTGTGAACGTGCTGGTGGAGCCGGCGCTGCCGCAGGTGCAGGTGCTGTCGAACCTCGTGCTCGACAACGAGCCCTGCGGGGACTGGCTGGCGCGCATGAAGGTGACCGCCACGGGCACCGGCAACGCGGCCCGCCTGTTGCTCAGCGGCGCCTACAGCACGCAATGCGGCGAGCGGACGCGCAACTACAGCGTGCTCAACCACAGCCAGTACGTGCTGGGCCTGTTTCAGTTGCTGTGGCGGGAACTGGGCGGCACGTTCAACGGCGGGGTGCGGGACGGCGCGCCGCCACCCGGGGCGAAGCTGCTGTTCGCCCAGCCTTCGCCGCCGCTGGCGGAACTGGTGCGCGACATCAACAAGTACAGCAACAACGTGATGGCGCGGCAGCTCTTCCTGACCCTGGGCGCCGCCGTCATGGGCGCGCCCGCCGATGCCGACAAGGCCGCGCGCGCCGTGCGGCAATGGGCCGCGCAGAAAAAACTCGCGCTGCCCGAACTGGTGCTGGAAAACGGCTCCGGGCTCTCGCGCATCGAGCGCATCACCGCGCGTGGCATGGGCCAGTTGCTGCTATCGGCGTGGCGCAGCCCGGTGATGTCGGAACTCATGTCGTCGCTGCCGCTGGTGGCGGTGGACGGCACCATGAAGCGCCGGCTCGCGAATTCCGAGCTCGCCGGTCAGGCCCACATCAAGACGGGTTCGCTGACCAACGTGCGCGCCATCGCCGGCTACGTTCTCGACGCGCGCGGGCGCACCGTGATCGTCGTCTGTCTGGTCAATCACCCGCGCGCCCTCGCCGCGCAACCCGTGCAGGACGCCCTGCTGGCCTGGGTTTACGGCCGCTGACCCCGCGGGCGCCCCCGGCGTGTCGGAGGCAGGTTTCGCGCTACCCGCTAATCTGTTGTTTATATTGAATAACTTTATGGACGCGTTGTGTCCATACAACACCTATAAACAATCTTTACAATAAATTCATGTGCTTGTAGGTGAAAACTCAGGCAGTTTCGAGATATGATCAAGCTGCAGTATTTTCCCCTATTTGTTTCAGGAGGATGCACATGAAAGTTAAGACACGGCTTCAAATGACTCTGGTCGCGCTCATGCTCGCGGCCAGCGGGGCCCACGCGCAGGTGTACGTCGGCGCGGGAGGCGGCTATGCACTGGGCAAGCTCGGCACCAGCGGCACGTCGAACTTCATCTCGTCGTTCGTGGCTTCGCCGACCATCACCCAGGTCACCGATGACAACGCGCTCGGCTGGAAGGTGTTCCTCGGTTACGACTACAACCAGAACCTCGGCTTTGAATTCGGCTATGCCAACCTCGGCCAGTACGGCACGACCTCCGTCACCGCCATTCCCAGCACGATTGTGGGCCAAGTGAAAGCGAGCACATGGTACTGGGACGTTCTCGGCAAGGTGCCGGTGACGACCGGCGTCAGCCTCTATGGGCGTCTGGGCCTGACCTACTACCAGGCCAACAACACCCTGGGCGGCATCACCAAGCTGACGGATGAGGCGATGGGCTGGAAGGGTGGACTCGGCGCCCAGTTCGATGTCACCAAGAAAATCGCCCTGCGCGGCGAGTGGGAGTACTACGGCAACATGGGCTCCAACACCGACGGCATCGGCAAGCTGGACGTGCACCTGTTCAACGCGCAGATCCTCTGGAAATTCTGAGCGGACGGGCATGGGCGTGGCGCATGGCGCCGCACCCATGCCCTTTTCAATTTAAGAATCATGCGTTTATCGATCGTTGCAGATACGCAACACCGTTTTCGAAGTCGCGCTTGTATGCGGTTAGTTATCTCGACAACTTAAAGTGAATTCTTTAATCTGGTTCCAACGGTCTGATTGACGAACGATTCTTTACCGGGGCTCTGCCCTGTGACGCGGAATCTCAGACGATCAGACTAGTAGCAGTCGAAGTAGTGAAGAAGGCAAAGCAACAACAGCAGGCCCAGCACTAATTGCTAAACGAAAAAGCTGCGCCGCTTTAGAACACAGCCGGGTCGCTCCCGGCTTTTTTTTGTCCGTCATTCGGGTCGCTACAGACCCAAGTCTTTCCAGAGCGTGTCGATCCGCTGCTTCACGGTGGCGTCCATCTCGATCGTCCGCCCCCACTCCCGAGCGGTTTCCGCCGGCCATTTGTTGGTGGCGTCGATGCCCATCTTGGACCCCAGTCCCGACACCGGGCTGGCGAAATCCAGGTAGTCGATCGGCGTGTTGGGGACGATCAGCGTGTCGCGTTCCGGATCGACCCGGGTGGACAGCGCCCAGATGACTTCTTTCCAGTCGCGCACGTTCACGTCGTCGTCGGTGACGATGATGAACTTGGTGAACATGAACTGCTTGAGGAAGGACCACACGCCGAACATGACGCGTTTGGCGTGCCCCGGGTACTGCTTCTTGAGGCTGACGCAGGCGATGCGGTAGGAGCAGCCCTCGGGCGGCAGGTAGAAGTCGGTGATCTCGGGAAACTGCTTGCGCAGCAGCGGCACGAAGACCTCGTTCAGCGCCAGGCCCAACACCGCCGGCTCGTCGGGCGGCTTGCCGGTGTAGGTCGAGTGATAGAGCGGATTTCGGCGCATCGTCATGCGCTCGACACTGAAGACCGGGAAGCGGTCGCGCTCGTTGTAATAGCCGGTGTGGTCGCCGAACGGCCCCTCCAGCGCGGTCTCCCCCGGCTGGATCCAGCCTTCCAGCACGATCTCGGCGGTGGCTGGCACATCGAGGTCGTGCGTCAGGCAGCGCGAGGTCTCCGTCCGCGAGCCGCGCAGGAGGCCCGCGAACTGGTACTCGCCCAGCGTGTCCGGCACCGGCGTCACGGCGCCCAGCATGGTCGCGGGATCGGCCCCCAGCGCCACCGCCACCGGGAACGGCTCGCGCGGATGCGCCAGGCAGTGATCGCGATAGTCGAGCGCGCCGCCGCGCGTGGCGAGCCAGCGCATGATGAGCTTGTTCGGGGCAATTACCTGCTGGCGGTAGATGCCGAGGTTCTGGCGGCGCTTGTGCGGGCCCCGTGTCACGGTGAGGCCCCAGGTGATGAGCGGCCCCGCATCGCCGGGCCAGCAGGTCTGAATGGGCAGCCGCGCGAGATCGACGTCTGCACCTTCCCACACGATCTCCTGGCACGGCGGTGAAGACACGCGTTTGGGCGCCATCGCCATCACCTGCCGGAGCAGGGGCAGTTTGTCCCAGGCGTCCTTCAGGCCCTGCGGCGGCGCGGGCTCCTTGAGCTCGGCGAGCAGTTGGCCCAGTTCCCTCAGCGCGGCCACCGACTCGCGGCCCATGCCCCGTGCGACGCGCTCCGGGGTGCCGAAGAGATTGGCCAGCACCGGCATGCTGTGACCTTTGGGCTTCTCGAACAGCAGCGCGGGGCCGGCCGCCTTCAGCACGCGGTCGGCGATCTCCGTCATCTCAAGGCGGGGATCGACCTCGTGTGCGATGCGCTTCAATTCACCCGCGGCTTCCAATTGCGCGAGGAAGTCGCGCAGATCGCGATAGGCCATGGGTCGCTCAGCCCGCCCGGAACAGCGGTACCCGCAGCAGGAAGTCGAACAGCAGCCCGCCGTAGATCGCGGCGCCGACGATGTTGTTGCTGAGGAAGGCCTTGAAGCACTGCTCCCGGTCGCGGTCCCGGATCAGCCGGTACTGGAAGCCCACCGCCACCGCGGCAACGAGCAGGCCGGCGAAATAGCACACGCCCAGCCGCACGGTGACGCCGACCCACACCATCAGGCCAAGGAAGATCGCGTGGCTGACCATGACCGCCAGCACGTCATGGCGGCCGAACAGCAGGGCGGAGGACTTGAGTCCGAGCTTGCGGTCATCCTCGCGGTCCACCATCGCGTACTCGGTGTCGTAGGCAATCGCCCAGAACACGTTGGCCACGAGCATCACCCACGCGATGGGCGCGATCTGGTTGTGATGGGCGGCGAAGGCCATCGGGATGCCGAAGCCAAAGGCGATGCCGAGCCAGGCCTGCGGCAGCCAGAACACGCGCTTGAGGAAGGGATAGATCACCGCCAGCGCCAGCGCCACGACGGCGAGCTTGACCGTCAGCGCGTTCAACTGCCAGACGAGGCCGAAGGCCAGCAGGGCCAGCCCCGCTGCCAGCGCCAGTGCTTCGCCGGGAGACACGGCGCCGGTGGCCAGCGGCCGGTCCTTCGTGCGCTCGACCTGGCCGTCGAAACGGCGGTCCGCGAAATCGTTCATGACGCAGCCCGCCGAACGCATCAGCGCCACGCCCAGCACGAAGATCGCGAACACGAACGGGTTGGGGAAACCGAAGGAGGACAGCCACAACGCCCATAGCGTAGGCCACAGCAGCAGCAGGATGCCGATCGGCTTGTCGAGCCGCATCAGCTTCTCGTAGGTGTTGAGCCGTTCCTTGAGCGTCATGGCGCCAGGCCCAGGATCGCGGGCAGGAAAACTTCCGTGACGAGCAGCGGATGCCGCCCGCGCAGGAACACCGAGCGCCGCGCCCACAGGCCGGGAGCACCGGCCTTGAAGCTGGCGCCAAGCGCGGCGCCGATCCGCCGGTGCAGACTGTGGCCGTGGCCCACGCGAGAAAAGTGCAACGGCTGACGCGTCACCGTGGGATCGGCGAAGACCGCGGCGCCGAGCGGCCGGGTACCGAGGCCGCCCACCATCCGCCACGGACCCCGCAGGCTGCGGTGCGCCAGCACGGAACGGGCAAACACGACCGGCAGGCCATCGCACAGGAGCCTTACTTCGCGCACTAGTGCGCGCTGGGCGCGCGGCACGCCGAGCAGCAGGCCCTCGTCGCGGGTCGCCGGCAGCAGGCGCTGCGCGACCACCTCGACGCTGAAGCGCCGGCAGCGTGCCTGCAGACGGCGCGTCAGCGAACCGCGGTCGATCAGCCACCGCCGCAGCCGGACATCCCAGCAGGGCGGTGCCGGCTGCCACCCGTCATCACGCGCGTTCGCATTTACCATGGGCGGCGATTATCGCATCAGGCCCGCAGCAGCTCTTCGCGACTGCCGAGCCAGCGCTCCAGATGGCGCCCGGCGCAGGCGCGCGAGCCCGCGTCCTCCGCTGACAGCAGCTCCGCGGCGGCCGTGCGGGCGGCTTCCAGCAGGCCCAGATCGTTCTCGGGATCGGCAAAGCGCAGCATGGGCACGCCGCTCTGGCGGGCGCCCAGCAGTTCGCCGGGGCCGCGTAGCCGCAGGTCGTGTCGCGCCACCTCGAATCCGTCGGTGTTCTCAAACACGATTTTCAGCCGTTCGCGCGCCATCGGCGTGAGCGGGTTCTGATAGAGCAGGATGCAGGCGCTGGCAGTGGCGCCGCGGCCGACGCGGCCGCGCAACTGGTGCAGTTGGGAGAGGCCCATGCGCTCGGCGTTCTCGATCACCATCAGACTGGCATTGGGCACGTCCACGCCGACTTCGATCACCGTGGTCGCAACCAGCAACTGCAGCGCACCGGCATGGAAGGCCTGCATCACCGCCGCCTTTTTCGCGGCGGGCAGACGGCCGTGCGCCAGCCCCACCCGGAGCTCGGGAAACGTCTGCTGCAGGTGCGCGTGCGTCGCCAGCGCGGTTTCGAGCTGCAGCGTTTCCGATTCCTCGATCAGCGGACACACCCAGTAGGCCTGAGCGCCGCCGAGGCAGGCGTCGCGCACGCGCGCGAGCACCTCCGGCCGGCGCGCGTTCGAGACCAGGCGTGTCGCCACCGGCGTGCGGCCCGGCGGCAGTTCGTCGATCGCGGACACGTCGAGGTCGGCGTAATAGCTCATCGCCAGCGTGCGCGGGATCGGCGTCGCGCTCATCATCAGTTGATGCGGCTGCACCGCGCCAACCGAACCCTTCGCGCGCAACGCGAGCCGCTGGTGCACGCCGAAGCGGTGCTGTTCGTCGATGACGGCCAGCCCGAGCTTTGCGAATTCCACTTTGTCCTGGAACAGCGCGTGGGTGCCGACCGCCACCTGTGCCTCGCCACTGGCGACCGCTGCCAGCGCGGCGCGTTTCTCGCGCACCGGCGCCGCGCCGGACAACCAGGCCACGCGGATGCCGAGCGGTTCCAGCCACGATGCGAACTTGGCGTAGTGCTGGCCGGTGAGGATTTCCGTCGGCGCCATCACGGCTGCCTGATAGCCCGCTTCGACGGAGCGCAGGCACGCGAGCGCGGCCACCACGGTCTTGCCGCTGCCGACGTCGCCCTGCAGCAGACGCTGCATCGGGTGCGGCACGGCAAGATCGCGGGCAATCTCGGCCCACACCCGCTGCTGCGCGGCAGTCAGCGCAAACGGCAGTGCGGCCAGCAGCGCGCGGGTATGGCGACCTTCGGCATCCCGCAACGCCGGCGCGCGCACGCGGCTACGGCGTTCGCGGTGCTGGCGCATCGATAATTGCTGCGCGAGCAGTTCATCGAACTTGACGCGGCGCCAAGCCGCCGTGGTCCGCGCCTCCAGTGCAGGCGCGCTGGCGTCGGGCGGCGGATAGTGCAAAGCACGCACCGCGTCCTGAAAAGCGGGCAGTTGCAGCCGCGCCAGCAACGGCGCGGGCAGCGTGTCGTCCAGCGCTTCCTCCCGCACGGCCTGTTCGATCAGTTTGCGCAGCGGATACTGGCCAAGCCCGGCGGTGGTCGGATACACCGGCGTCAGCGTCTCCGGCACCGGCGTGTCCGTGCTGACCATCCGGTAGCGCGGATGCACCATCTCCGCACCGAAAAAACCCTGTCGGATCTCGCCGAACAGGCGCACGCGCGCGCCGGGCGCGAGCTGTTTGACCTGGCTCGGATAGAAGTTGAGGAAGCGTGCGATCACCACCCCGCTCGCGTCCTCGATCGTCACCAGCAACTGGCGGCGCGGGCGGTATTTGACCGCGTTGTCGGTGACCGTACCCTCGACCAGCACATGGCGGCCGTGGGGGGCTTCGCGGATCGTGTGCAGTTCGGTCTCGTCGTCGTAGCGCAGCGGCAGATGGAGGACGAGGTCGAAGGCGCGGCGGATGCCGAGTTTGGCGAGCTTGTCGCGGGTGCCCTTGGGCACCCGGGCGAGCGGCCCCGTTTCCGGCGCCGCCGGCGCTGCGGCGGCTGGCGCCGGACGCCGTTTCGCGATCTTTTGTTTGCTCACGTAGAAGGGTCTGGCGATGGCGGCACAGGAACCTGATTATCTGCGGCGCGAACCCGAAGCGGCTGTTCGCCATGCACGCCGAATCGCCCGCTCATTCAAGGCGGCGGCAATCATCATTTCGGGCGCGGGCCGTCCCAACCAGTCAGTGCCCGGGCAGCCCGAGCACGTATTTGGCCATGATGTTGCGCTGAATCTCGTTGGACCCGCCGTAGATGGTGCCCGGCCGCGCGTAATAAAACGGCGTGAGGAAGTCGGTGTTGACGCCGTTGATGTCGTGCTCGCCGGGCACCACACCTTCTTCCGCGCCGGTTTCAACGAGCAACTCCGTCAGGCTCTGCCAGGTGTCCATCGCCCAGATCTTGAGCATGGAGACGTCAGGGCCCAGCGCTTCTCCGCGCTTGGCGATCGCGACGTAGCGCTCGTAGAGCGAGGACAGGTCCTCGATGTCGAGCTTGAGCGCGATGAAGCGATCCACAAAGCCCGCATCGTCGAACAGGCCCTTGGCGCGGGCGATCATCTCCAGCCGGCGCAGCGCGTACTGCGGACGGCGCGGGCTGCCGATGGACAGGCGCTCGAACCCGAGCAGCGCCTTCGCCACCGTCCAGCCGTCGTTCAGCTTGCCGACCAGGCGATCGCGCGGCACCCGCGCCTTGTCGAAGAAGACCTCGCAGAATTCTTCATGGCCGGCGATGTTGCGGATCGGCCGCACGAGGATGCCGGGCGTATTGAGGTCGATCAGCAGGAAGCTGATTCCCTCCTGTTTCTTTTTCGCCTGCTTGTCGGTGCGCACGAGCGTGTAGATGTGCGAGGCATCGTGCGCCATCGTGGTCCAGATCTTCTGGCCGGTGATGACGAAGTGGTCGCCATCGATCACCGCCTCGGTGCGCAGGCTGGCGAGGTCGGAACCCGCATTCGGTTCCGAATAGCCCTGGCACCAGACGAACTCGCCCTTTAGCGTCGGTTCGAGGAAGTACTTTTTCTGCGCCTCGGTGCCGTACTGCATGATGATGGGCCCGACCTGCACCACGCCCTGGTCCGGCGGCCGCGCGACGCCCCAGCGTTCGATCTCTTCCAGCCAGATCACCATCTTGCCGGCGTCCAGCCCCATGCCGCCATGCTCGCGCGGCCAGTTGGGGCCGGCCCAGCCCCTGCGGTACTGCGCGTCCCACCAGCCCCGCATTTCGCTCATGCGGCCCTTGCGCAGCAGGTAGCGGAACTCGGCCGGATATTCCTTCTCGAAAAAGACGCGCACTTCCTGGCGGAAGGCGTCGTCGTTCAGAGCGTTGTAGTCGCGGGATTCAGCCATGGTTGCTTACTCCTCGGCGGGCGCCAGCGCCGCATAGCGGCGCCGGTGCGCATGGGCATTGCCGAGCCACGCGGCGAGCACCATCGCCCGCTTGGTGTAGAGCCCGACGTCGTATTCATCCGTGAAGCCGATCGCGCCGTGGATCTGAATGGCCTCGCGCGTGACGCGGGTGCCGGCTTCCGAGCAACGCGCCTTCAGGCGGCTCGCCAGCACCGTGCGCCGCTCCGGCGACGCACCGCGGTCCAGTTCGGCGACGATGGCATCGAGCGCCGCAGACGACAGTTCCTTCTGCAGGTGCAGGTTTACCGCGCGATGCGCCAGCGCCTGAAAGCTGCCGATCGGTTTGCCAAACTGCACGCGGGTTTTCATGTACTCGACGCTCATGTCGAGCGCGCGCGTCATGGTGCCGAGCAGTTCGGCGCCAACCATCACCCGCGTGTCGTCGAACGCGCGCTGCAGGGCTGCCGTGACCGCCGGCCCTTCCGCCAGCACGTTCGCCTTGGGCACCACCACGTCTTTCAAGCGCACGGTGGCCGCGCTGCGGCCGTCCGCCTGCGGCAAGGGCTCGGCCGACACGCCGCCAGCGCTGGCCGGCACCCAGATGAGGGCCACGCCGCCGTCGAGCCGCGCGGTGACCGCATAACCGTCCGCGCCGAGTCCGCCCTGCACGAAACGCTTCTCCCCGGAAAGCTTCAGTGCGCCTTCGAAAGGCCGCGCGCTGAGCGCAGGACTGCCGCCGTCGAGGTCTCCCGCCTGCTCCTGCCAGGCTAGCGCGGGCAGCAGCTTGCCTTCGACCAGTGCGGGTAGCAGTTCGTCCTTCAGCTTGCGGTTGCCCGACTCGCGGATGGCGGTGCCGGCCAGCACGGCCGCCGCATTGAGCGGTTCAGGCGTGAGCACGCGTGCGAGCCCTTCCAGCACGATGCCCATCTCGCGCAGCCCGAGGCCGAGACCGCCGCTGTCTTCCGGAACCAGGATGCCGGTCCAACCGAACTCGGCCATCTGCGCCCACACCTTGCGGTCAAACCCCGGCACGGTGTCGCGCAGCTTGCGCGCGCGCGCGACGTCGGTGCCGCGCTGGATGAAGTCGGTGACGCTTTGCTTGAGCAGCGCGGCCTGTTCGCTGTCCGCGGACGCTGCGGCTTGGGAAGTAGTCACGCGAAGGTTGTCCTCTGGAAAGGGTGCGGACGTGGTCTGCGCCGCTGATTGTTGGCGGTTCCGGCGATTCTAGCCAATGTCTCGAGTCGCCTGCCAAGCCTTTGCCTGGCGCAGTTTCGGGACGATTGAGGGCTTTTTCGCGCCAGTGCACCCGTTCTGCGGTAGTATATGGCTTGGGTTCTCGCTGCGCGCATCCGGTTCGCGCACAACCCTTTCGTGATTACTCCGCATCCGCTTTTGTTTTTCTCCGCGGTTTTCCCGAATTTCCCGAATCACTCCTGCCTGAACCGGTGGAGCGCACGCGCAAGCGTTGCGGTCCCGGGCGGCATTTTCACTGCGTTTTATTTGCGTACGCACAACTGCGTCCGCTCTGGAGATCATCATCGTTACTGCTTTTTCCCAACTCGGCCTGACGGCCGAACTCGCCCGCGCGGTCGCCGACACGGGCTACACCGAACCCACGCCTGTCCAGGCGCAGGCCATCCCGGTCGTGCTCGCCGGCCGCGATTTGCTCGCCGCCGCGCAAACCGGCACCGGTAAGACCGCCGCGTTCACGCTGCCCATGCTGCAACGGCTGACCGCCAGCACGCCGGCTTCGTCCGCGAAACATCCCGTGCGCGCGCTCGTGCTGACGCCGACGCGTGAGCTTGCCGCGCAAGTGCAGCAAAGCGTGCGCACTTACGGCAAACATCTGCCGCTGCGCTCGACGATCATCTTTGGCGGCGTGGGCTTCAATCCCCAGGCCACCGAACTGCGCCGTGGCGTCGACATCGTGGTGGCCACGCCCGGCCGCCTGCTCGACCACGTGCAGCAACGCACGATCGACCTGCGCCACGTGGAAATCCTGGTGCTCGACGAAGCCGACCGCATGCTGGACATGGGCTTCATCCACGACATCCGCAAAATCCTCGCCCTGCTGCCGAAGCAAAGGCAGAACCTGCTGTTCTCGGCCACTTTCTCGGACGACATCCGCAAGCTGTCCGGCAGCATCCTGCACGACCCGGCCACGGTCGAGGTCGCGCGCCGCAACACTGCGGTCGAGGCGATTTCGCAGGTGGTGCATCCCGTGCATCGCGAGCGCAAGCGCGAACTGCTGTCGCACCTGGTGCTGTCAAACGACTGGCAACAGGTGCTGGTGTTCACCAAGACCAAGCACGGCGCCAACCGCCTCGCGCAGCAGCTCGAGCGCGACGGCATCCAGGCCGACGCCATCCACGGCAACAAGAACCAGAACGCCCGCACCCGCGCGCTCGCCAGCTTCAAGCGTGGCGAACTGCGCGTGCTGGTGGCGACTGACATCGCGGCTCGCGGCCTTGATATCGAGGCGCTGCCGCATGTCGTCAACTACGACCTGCCGAACGTGCCTGAGGATTACGTGCACCGCATCGGCCGCACCGGCCGCGCGGGCGCGTCGGGCGAGGCCGTGTCGCTGGTCAGCAACGACGACCGCCCGCTGCTCACCGCCATCGAAAAGCTGATGAACCGGCGGGTTGAGAGCCGGATCGTGCCGGGCTTCGAGCCGGGCACGCCGCCGCGCCCCGGCAGCGTCGAGCCGGAACCCGCGCGCCCACCGCGCCAGCAACAACCCGGGCGCCGGGGCCAGCAGCAGCCGGGCGGCCAACGCCAGGGTGAACGACAAGGTCAGCGGCAAGGCCAGCGTCAGCGCGACGACCGCTCGCGGCAGCGCAGTGGGCCGGCAGCCCCGGCTCCGGCGCGCGACGGACGCGAGTCCGGACGCGCGGCGCAGCCGGCCGCGGCACAGCGTTCACACGCCCAGCCGCCGCAGCAGCAACCCCAGCAGCGGCGCCGCGAGAAACAAGTACCGGCGCTCTTCACCAACACGCCCCGCAAAGCGGCGTAATCGTTCCATCACGACAGGAGCAAGACCGTCATGGCGATCTCGATGTACCGGGCTTCGGTCCCGGTGTTCGTGCAGATGCTGAACGCGCTGGCCGGCGTGCTGAAGAAAGCCGCCGATCATGCGCAGGCGAAGAAGATCGATCCTGCGGCGTTGCTGACCGCGCGGCTGTATCCGGACATGTTCGCGCTCATCAAACAGGTGCAGATCGCCTGCGACTTCGCGAAAGGCTGTTCGGCGCGGCTGGCCGACGTGGACATCCCGAAATACGAGGACAACGAAGCCAGCTTCGCGGATCTTGACGCGCGCATCGCGAGAACGGTCGCCTTCCTGGGTACGCTCAAGCCGGCGCAGATCGACGGCAGCGAGGACAAGGCGATTGCACTAACCATCGGCGGACAGGCGATGAATTTCGACGGCCTGACCTACCTGCTAAACTTCACGCTGCCGAACTTCTATTTTCACGTCACGACCGCCTTCGGCCTCCTGCGGCACAACGGCGTGGAACTCGGCAAGCGGGACTTCATGGGCGTGCGTTAGCGTTTTCGCACGCCCCCTGCGTCAGCGCCCCTTGAACACCGGGGCGCGCTTCTCGAGGAAGGCCTTGACGCCTTCCCGGTGGTCCTCCGTCTCCTTGCAGACATTCTGCGTAAACGACTCGAACTCGAGCCCGGCACGCAGGTCGGCCGTTTCGTTGTGCTGGAGCGCCCGCTTGGAGAGCCGGATCGCCACCGGCGCCGCATCGGCCACCTTGCGCGCCAGCTTGTAGGTCTCTTCCATCAGCGCCTCGGGCGCCACCACGACATTGACCAGGCCGAGTGCTGCCGCCTGCGCCGCGTCGATGGCATCCCCGGTGAAGATGAGCTCGCTCGCCTTGGCCGTGCCGACCACGCGGGGCAGCAGCCAGGACACGCCCCAGTCGGGCGTCAGTCCGCGCCTGGCGAAGGACACCGCGAACTTGGCGTTCGTCGACGCAATCCGCATGTCGCAGGCCAGCGCGAGCCCCACGCCGGCGCCGGCCGCCGCGCCGTTGATGGCCGCGATCACAGGCTTGGGACACTCGCGCAGGGCGAGCACGGCGCGGTCGCGCGGCGGGGCGTAGCGCTCCTCGGGCGGCGGCGGCGCGCCACTCTGGTTGCGCTCGCCCATCGACTTCACATCCCCGCCGGAGCAAAAGCCGCGACCGGCGCCGGTGATGACCAGCACGCCGACCTCCGGGTCGGCGGTAGCCTTAGTCAGCGCGTCGAACAGATCTTCGCGCAGCGTGCCGCCGAGCGCGTTGAGCCGGTCGGGCCGGTTGAGGGTGAGGGTCGCGATGCGATCCTTCACTTCGTAGAGGAGGCACTCGTAGGCCATGGCGATTCCTGTCGTTGAGATGGGCTTTCCAGTTCAGATGTGCGGCGGCGGGCTCGTAGTTTGCATCAACGGCTGAGGAATATCTTGCCCTGAAAGCAGTTCTGGCCTAACTCCGAGGAGAAGGTTGTGCCGGGCTCGCCTTGAGGCGATCCCGGCATCCCGAAGCCGCTGGCTTCGGGACCGCAATCGCCGAATAGCCGGCCATTGCGTCCAAAGAAACGTCCCCCGGACGTTTCTTTGTCGAACTCAGGGGAATTTGATCGCATCCCCCACTTCACCAAATAAAAAGGCCACCCGAAGGTGGCCTTTTTATTTGGTGGAGAGGAGGAGGATCGAACTCCCGACCTCCGCATTGCGAACGCGGCGCTCTCCCAGCTGAGCTACCCCCCCGTAATTGATGGTATTTTAACGTAAATTCACCCTCCCGGAAAACTCAGGTCATGGCCGAATCCCGTTCCACGAAAGCACCCACGCCGATGCAGATCAACCCGCCCTACGGCTTCCAGGAAATCGTGCCGCTGGAAAAGAAACACAAGGTCGCGCTGCCGAAATCACGCACCCTGCCAACGGTATTCCGCACCATGAACCCCATCCCGGTCAGCTTCGTGGAATTCGTGACCGCCAGCCGCGACTACCCGGTGGTCTTCATCAGCGGCGACGGGGCCAAGACCTTCATGCCGATGGCGGTGCTGGGGCTCGCCCAGCAGCAGAATCTGTTCGTGCTCGGCGACAACACCTGGGACCGGCGCACCTACCTGCCCGCCTACGTGCGGCGTTATCCGTTCTGCATGACCCGCGTATCGGTGGACGGCCAGGAACGTCCCGAGCGCGTGGCCTGCGTGGAAAAGAATGCGCTGTCGGACAAGGGCGAGGCACTCTTCAACAGCAAGGGCGATGCCACGCCGGAGTGGGAGTCGCTGCAGAAGCTGCTGTTCGAATACGAGGCCGATCTCGCGCGCACCGACGAGTTCTGCAAAGTGCTGGCGCTGCTCAACCTGTTCGAACCCTTCGCGATGCAGGCAACGCCGGCCGACGGCGGTGAACCCCTGGCGCTGACCGGCATGTTCCGCGTGTCCGAGCAGAAGCTCGCCGAGCTGGACCCTGCGCGGCTGAAGGAAATGACGGCCAACGGCATCCTCGCGCGCGTCTACGCGCACCTCATGTCGCTGGACAATTTCCGCCGCCTGCTCGACCGGCGCGCGGCCTACGCGAAAAAATCCGGCGGCGACAAGCCGGACAAGTCGAAACTGAACTAACCGTTCACGGAGATCGGCTGGCGCCGGCTCCACCAGAACATTCCCATCCCGGCCGCGATCATGGGCAGCGACAGCCACTGCCCCATCGTCATGCCACCTGCCAGCACGCCAAGGAAGCTGTCCGGTTCGCGCGCAAACTCGGCCGTGAAGCGGAATACCCCGTAACCGATCAGGAACAGTGCCGAGACCGCCCCGCGCGGGCGCGGTTTCGCCGAGTACCACCACAGGAGCACGAACAGGGCGAGTCCCTCCAGCGCGAACTGGTAAAGCTGCGAAGGATGGCGCGGCAGGCGGTCCACCTGCGGAAAAATCATCGCCCAGGCCACATCGGTCGGGCGGCCCCACAGTTCGCCGTTGATGAAGTTGCCCAGGCGCCCCGCGGCGAGCCCGAGCGGCACTAGCGGTGCGATGAAATCGGTGATGTCCAGCCAAGCGCGGCTACGCATGCGCGCGAACAGCCACAAACCCGCCAGCACGCCCAGGAAACCACCGTGGAAGGACATGCCGCCCTCCCACACCCGCAGGATGGCGAAGGGGTCGGCCAGATAGTCGTGAAACTTGTAGAAGAGCACATAGCCCAGGCGGCCGCCGAGGATGGTGCCGAGGATGCCGTAGAACAGCACGTCGTCGAGATCCCGCGCCGTCAGTGTGGAATGCGGCCGCGTGCGGATGGCGTAGCGGCCGACCCCCAGGATCAGCGCGAAGCCGACAAGGTACATGAGCCCGTACCAGCGGATCGCCAGCGGGCCGAGATGGACAGCGACAGGGTCGAACTGCGGATGAACGAACATGGGGGAACCCGTAGCCTGCGATAAAATATCCCGCATTATAAGAGCCCGCCCCTCCCTTTCCGCCCGATCCGCCCTTTCCAAGGAAGTTTCATGGCCTACAACCGGCGTTCCCAGCTCATCACCGCGGGCGTTGCCCGCTCCCCCAATCGCGCCATGCTGCGCGCGGTCGGCTTCGGCGACAGCGACTTCGAGAAGCCCATCGTCGGCGTGGCCAATGGGCATTCGACGATGAATCCCTGCAATGCCGGCATCCAGCCGCTGGTGGACCGCGCGATGGCGGCGCTGAAGGAAGCCGGCGCGATGCCGCAGGTTTTCGGCGTGCCGACCATCACCGACGGCATCGGCATGGGCACCGAAGCGATGAAGTATTCGCTGGTGTCGCGCGAAGTCATCGCGGACTGCATCGAAACCGCGGTCAACGGCCAGGCCATGGACGGGGTGCTGGTGTGCGGCGGCTGCGACAAGAACATGCCGGGCGGGATGATCGCCATCGTGCGGATGAACGTGCCGGCAATCTACGTCTATGCCGGCACCATCAAGCCGGGCAAATGGAAGGGTCAGGATCTCACCATTGTCAGCGCGTTCGAGGCGGTTGGCAGCTTTGTGGCCGGCAAGATGAGCCAGGAAGATTTCATCGGCATCGAAAAGAACGCCTGCCCGTCGGTCGGCGCCTGCGGCGGCATGTTCACCGCCAACACCATGTCCTCGTCCTTTGAGGCGCTGGGCATGAGCGTGCTCGGCTCCTCGCAGATGGCCTCGCCGGACGCGGAGAAGGCAGATTCCGCCGCCGAGTCGGCGCGCGTGCTGGTGGAAGCGATCAAGCGCAACATCCGGCCGCGCGACATCGTCACCCGCAAGTCCATCGAGAACGCGGTGTCGCTCATCATGGCGACCGGCGGTTCCACCAACGCGGTGCTGCATTACCTCGCCATCGCGCACGCCGCGCAAGTGAAGTGGGCCATCGACGATTTCGAGCGCGTACGACGCAAGGTGCCGGTGCTGTGCGACCTCAAGCCCTCCGGCCGCTACGTGGCCGTGGACTTCCACCGCGCCGGCGGCGTGCCGCAGGTGCTGAAAATGCTGTTGAAGCAGGGCCTGCTGCACGGCGACTGCATGACGATCTCCGGCCAGACCCTGGCGGATGCGCTGAAGAATGTGCCGGATGCGCCGCGCGCCGATCAGGACGTGATCCGACCGTGGGGCAAACCGCTGTATCCGCACGGCCATCTCGCCATTCTCAAGGGCAACCTCTCGCCGGAAGGCTGTGTCGCCAAGATCACCGGGCTCAAGTCGCCGAAAATCACCGGCCCCGCGCGCGTGTTCGACTCCGAGAACGCGTGCATGAAAGCGATCATGGCCAAGAAGATCAAGGCCGGCGACGTGGTGGTCATTCGCTACGAGGGCCCCAAAGGCGGCCCGGGCATGCAGGAAATGCTCGCGCCCACCGGCGCGCTGATCGGCCAGGGCCTGGGCGAATCGGTCGGCCTCATCACCGACGGCCGCTTCTCGGGCGGCACCTGGGGCATGGTGGTCGGGCATGTGGCCCCGGAGGCTTTTGAAGGCGGCACGATCGCGCTGGTGAAGAACGGCGACTCGATCACCATCGATTCGCTGAAGCGCGTGATCCAGTTGAACGTGCCGGTGAAGGAAATTGCCGCGCGCCGGAAAAAATGGAAGCAGCCCAAGCCGCGTTACACGCGCGGCGTGCTGGCGAAGTTCACGAAACTGGTGTCGACAGCGAGCAAGGGGGCGGTCACCGACTGACGCGCCCATGCCTCCGCATCTCGTTACTGCCGCCTGGTCGACCTGGAGCGCGATCAATCTGCGTTCGCCCGCGGGCGAAACGCCGCCCGCGATCCCGGAAGCGGTGGTGAAAATCGGCATCCGCGTCCCGGAGAACGCGCGCACGGCAGAATCGCTCGGTGCGGAACGCGAAGGCACCGGCATCGTCGTCAGCGCCGACGGCCTGATCCTGACCATCGGCTACCTGATCCTCGAGGCCGCCTCCATCCTGATCGTGACCCAGGACGGGCGCGTGTTTCCGGCGCAGGTCGCCGGTTTCGACCACGCAACCGGCTTCGGGCTCCTGCGTGTCGCCCAACCGCTGGGCTGCCGTCCGCTCGTCTTTGGCGACACCGCCGGGGTGCGCGAACTGCACAGCGCCACCATCGCGACGCACGAAGCCGCCGGCGGCGCGACTCGCGCCTGCGTGGTGGCGCGCCGACCCTTTACCGGCTGGTGGGAATACGCGCTCGAATCGGCGATCTTCACCGCACCCGCGCGCGGCAATCACAGCGGCGCGGCCCTGCTGGACGCCCGCGGTCGCCTGGCCGGCGTAGGTTCGCTGTGGGTCAGCGACGCACTGGATGCCGGCGCGGCCTTTCCCGGCAACATGTTCGTGCCGATCGATCTGCTGCCGCCCATCCTCGACGACCTCGTGACGCTCGGCCGCCGCCGCGGACCCGCCCGCCCTTGGCTCGGTTTGTACTCGGAGGAAGTGCGCAGCCACGTCGTGGTCACGCAGGTGCTACACGAATCGCCGGCCGCCGAGGCCGGCGTGCAGCGCGGCGATGTGATCCTCGGCGTCGGCCGCGAAGCCATCGGCGACCAGCACGAGTTCTACCGCGCGGTATGGGCGAGCGGCGAAGCGGGCGTCGAGTTGTCTCTCAAACTGCTGCGCGACAAGCACGTGCGCGATGTCATGATCCGCACTTCCGACCGCCTCGACTACCTGCGGCCTTGGGCGGAGACTTTCTCGTGACGGTTCCCGGCCGGGGGGTCGCTTGACCCGTGGCGCCGGCGCGCTGCTCGCGGCGATAAGCCTCGCCACGGCAGGCGGCGTCGAAGCCGCGGCACCCCCTCCGGGCGAGGCGACTTACCAGACCGCTTGCGCGAGCTGCCATGACGGCGGCACGGCCGGCGCCCCCCGGCTGGGCGACCGTGCGGCCTGGGCCCCACGCCTGAAGCAGGGCATGGATGTCCTCTACCGGGTGGGCCTGAACGGCAAACCCGGCACGGCCATGGTCGCGAAGGGCGGCTACGCCCGCCTGAGCGACGCGGAGGTCCGGGCGGCCGTGGATTTCATGGCCGCCGGCGCACGCTGAACCGGCTCAGCGCACGTAGAAAATTGACAAGGCGGACAGGCAGTCCCGACAATAGCCCGGTCATCCGTGCGCCGTCGCCGGCGCAGCCCGTACCGGCGGCCCGTCTGCCGTCCCTTTAGTCCCTGTTTAGCCACCTGTTCATTCCCTTCCCGCAGGAGTCCCCATGAAGCGTTTGCATCCTTCCCTCATCGCCGCCGCGCTGCTGCTCGCCCTCCAGGGCTGCGGCAAGGACGAGCCCCCTGCCGCGGCCAAAAAGGCCGAAGCCCCGCCCCCGCCGCAGGAGATCGTCGTCAAGATCGGCTCCGCGTCGCCGCTGACCGGCCCGCAGGCGCACATTGGCAACGACATCAGGAACGGCGTGCAGCTCGCGGTCGAGGACATCAACGCCAAGGGACTGGAGATCGGCGGCAAGAAAGTGAAGCTCGAACTCGTCGCCGAGGACGACGAAGCCAACCCGACCAAGGCCACCACCGTGGCGCAAAAGCTGGTGGACGCGAAGGTTGTCGGCGTGGTCGGCCACTTCAACTCCGGCGCTTCGATTCCGGCCTCGAAGATCTATTCGGACGCCGGCGTGCCGCAGATTTCGCCCTCGTCCACCAATCCCAAGTACACCCAGCAGGGCTTCAAGACCACCTTCCGCGTGGTGGCGAACGACGACCAGCAGGGTCCGACGCTGGCGAAATTCGCGCTCGACAAGCTGAAGGCCAAGAGCATCGCCGTCATCGATGACTCGACCGCCTACGGGCAGGGTCTGGCCGACGCCTTCGAGGCCGCCGCCAAGGCCGGCGGCGCCAAGATCGTGGCGCGCGAACACACCACGGACAAAGACACCGACTTCAAGGCGATCCTGACCAAGATCAAGGGCAAGAAACCCGACCTGATCATGTTCGGCGGCATCGACCCGCAGGCGGGGCCGATGGTCAAGCAGATGTCGGAACTGGGCATCAAGGCCAAGTTCATGGGCGGTGACGGCATGCAGACGCCCAACTTCATCAAGCTCGCCGGCACGCCGGCCGAGGGCGTGATGGCCTCCATCCCCGGCCTGCCGCGCGACCAGATGCCCGGCGGCAAGGAGTTCGTGGAGAAGTTCAAGAAGAAATTCAACGCGGACGTGGAACTGTTCGCGCCCATGGGCTACGACGCCGTGTTCGTGTTCGTCGACGCGATGAAGCGCGCCGGCTCCACCGACCCGGCCAAGTTCCTGCCCGAGGTCGGCAAGACGCAGATGAACGGCGTCATCGGTCCGATCGCCTTCGACGACAAGGGCGACCTGAAAAACGGCCCGATCACCATCTACGTGGTGAAGGGCGGTATCTGGGAACCGCTGGAAACGGTGATCTCGGGCGGCGACGCCAAACCGGCCCAAGCTGCTGCCACTCCGGCTGCGGCCCCGGCCGCTGCGCCGGACGCGAAGAAGTAATTCGCTGACGACCGCAACCCTGGTCTTTACGGCACGGAAAACGGCACCCTTCGCGGTGCTGTTTTTTTTGTGCCGGGCAACCGAATGATCGATACCTTCCTCCAGCAACTGATCAACGGCCTCGTGCTGGGCAGCGTCTACGCGCTGGTCGCGCTCGGCTACACCATGGTCTACGGCATCCTCGGGCTGATCAACTTCGCGCACGGCGACGTGGTGATGGTCGGCGCGCTGACCGCGCTGTCGGTCTGCCTAGGGCTCGCCGGCGTGGTGCCAGCACCACTCGCGCTGCTCGCCGGTGCCGGCGCGGCCATGCTGGTATGCACCGCGCTGGGCCTGACGATCGAGCGCGTGGCCTATCGGCCGCTGCGCCATGCGCCGCGGCTGGCGCCGCTGATCACCGCGATCGGCGTCTCCATCCTCATCCAGTACTCGGCGGCGCTGGTCTGGGGCAAACAGTACCTGTCGTTTCCGGAACTCCTCACGCCGACGTCCTACGCGCTCGGCGGCGCCAGCATCACCGACGTGCAACTGGCGATCTTCCTGCTGGCCTGCGCGCTGATGGCGGGACTGCTGTGGTTCATCAAGCACACGCGGCTCGGCACCGCCATGCGGGCCACCGAACAGAACGCGGAGGTCGCCGGGCTGATGGGCGTGGATGCCAACCGCGTGATCGCCATCACCTTCGCGCTGGGTTCAGCACTCGGCGCGGTGGCGGGCCTGATGGTGGTGATGTACTACGGCATCGGCCATTACTTCATGGGCTTCATGCTCGGGCTGAAAGCCTTCACCGCCGCCGTGCTGGGCGGCATCGGCAACATTCCCGGCGCGGTGCTGGGCGGGCTGCTGCTGGGGGTGATCGAAAGCATGGCTTCCGGCTACATCGGTGACCTCACCGGTGGCGTCTTCGGCAGCAATTACCGCGATGTCTTCGCCTTCCTGGTACTCGTGGCGGTGCTGATCGTGCGCCCGTCGGGGCTCATGGGGCAGCCGAGCGGCGAGCGGGCCTGAGAACCGGTGATGAGCGATGGGTGATGGGCGAAAAGCGATGAGAACGATACCAACGATCGTGAAGGTGTTCCCCATCACCCATCACCCATTACTCATCACCGATCACCCATCGCCCACGGCAAGATGATCGAAGCCGTCGAAAGAATCCCCGCCTGGGCGCGCTGGCTGCTGCTCGCGGCCGGTCTGCTCGCGCTGCCGTTTGCCACCGAAGCGCTGCTCGGGCGCGCCTGGGTGCGCATAATCGACGTGGCGCTGCTGTTCGTGCTGCTGGCGATCGGTCTGAACATCGTGGTGGGCTACGCCGGGCTGCTCGACCTCGGTTACGTCGCGTTCTTTGCGGTCGGCGCCTACGCCTACGCGCTGCTCGCCTCGCCGCACTTCGGCCTGCACTGGCCCTTCTGGGTGCTGGTGCCGCTGGCGGCGCTGGTGGCGGCCTTCTTCGGAATACTGCTCGGCGCGCCCACGCTCAGACTGCGCGGCGACTACCTCGCGATCGTCACCCTCGGCTTCGGCGAAATCATCCGCATCTTCCTCAACAACCTGAACCGGCCGGTCAACATCACCAACGGGCCGCAGGGCATCACGCTCATCGACCCGCTGAAGATCGGCGACTTCTCGCTTGCGACCACCCATACCGTAGGACCGTTCACCTTCTCGGCGGTGCACAGCTATTACTTCGTGTTCCTCGTCTGCGTGCTTCTGTCCATCGTCATTTCCCGCCGGCTGGAGGACTCGCGCATCGGCCGGGCGTGGATTGCGATCCGCGAGGATGAAGTCGCGGCCCGGGCCATGGGCATCAACACACGCAACGTGAAACTCGCCGCCTTCGCGATGGGCGCCACTTTTGGCGGCGTCGCGGGCGCGCTGTTCGCCGCCTTCCAGGGCTTCATCAGCCCGGAGAGTTTCACGCTGCTCGACTCGATCATGATCCTGTGCATGGTGGTGCTGGGCGGCATGGGCAATGTCTACGGGGTCGTGCTCGGCGCGATCCTGCTCACCGCGCTGCCGGAGGCGCTGCGCTACGTCGGGCCGCTGCAGCAGGCGCTGGTCGGCCGCGTGATCGTGGAGCCATCGGACCTGCGCATGCTGCTGTTCGGCCTGGCACTGGTGCTGATGATGTTGTTGCGCCCCGCCGGCCTGTGGCCCTCGCGCCTGCGCCAGCGCGAACTGGCGGGCGAACCCCAATGACAGCGCCCCTGCTGGAAGCGCAGGCCGTCAACAAGCGCTTCGGCGGCCTCGACGCGCTGTGCGACGTCTCGCTGACGATCGCGCGCGGCGAAATCTACGGCCTGATCGGACCCAACGGCGCCGGCAAGACCACCTTCTTCAACGTCCTGTCAGGCCTCTACAGGCCCGACGGCGGCGCCTTCCGCATCGACGGTGGCGCCCTGCCGCAGGGGGCGCCGCACGCCGTCGCGGCGGCCGGCATCGCGCGCACCTTCCAGAACATCCGCCTGTTCGGCAACATGTCCGCGCTCGACAACGTGATGGTTGGCCGCCATGTCCGCATGCACGCCGGCATTCTCGGCGCGATCCTCCGCCTGCGGTCGGAGCGGGACGAAGAAGCCGCCACCCGGGTGCGGGCGCAGGCGCTGCTCGAGTACGTGGGCCTTGGGCCACGCGCCGGCCAGCTTGCCCGTCATCTCCCGTACGGCGACCAGCGCCGGCTGGAGATTGCCCGCGCACTCGCCACCGAGCCCAAGCTGCTGGCGCTGGACGAGCCGGCCGCCGGCATGAACGCCGCGGAAACCCGCGACCTGCGGGCCCTCCTCGAGCGCATCCGTGCCGACGGCGTGACCCTGCTCCTGATCGAACACGACGTGCAGCTCGTCATGGGCCTGTGCGACCGCGTCTGCGTGCTGGACTATGGCCGCAAGCTCGCCGAAGGGCCGCCCGCCGAGGTGCGGCGGGATCCGCGGGTGATCGAGGCTTATCTGGGCACGCCGGCTACGGCATGACTACCCCCCTGCTTGCGGTTTCCGGCCTGGAAGTCGCCTACGGCGGCATCCGCGCCGTGAAAGGCATCGATTTCACGGTCGGGGCGGGCGAACTGGTGACCCTGATCGGTGCCAACGGCGCCGGAAAAACCACTACTCTCAAGGCCTTGGCGGGATTACTTCAACCCATTGCAGGTTCTGTCCGCTACAATACAAACGACATAACGGCAATGGCGCCGCACCGCCGAGTGGCGGTGGGGATGGCGCTGGTGCCGGAGGGACGGGGCGTGTTTCCGCGGCTCAGTGTGGACGAGAACCTCACGATGGGTGCGTACAGCCGCCGCGATCCGGTAACGGCACGTGCTGACCGCGAACGCATGTTTGCACTGTTTCCCCGCCTGGCCGAGCGCCGCCTTCAGCTTGCCGGCACGCTCTCGGGAGGGGAACAGCAGATGCTGGCGATCGCACGGGCCCTGATGGGGAGACCGCGCCTGCTGTTGCTCGACGAACCGAGCATGGGACTTGCGCCGCTGATGGTTCAGAAAATTTTCGAGACGATCGCCACGATCGCCCGCGAAGGCGTCACGCTGCTGCTGGTGGAGCAGAACGCCCGGCTGGCGCTCGCAGTGTCGCAGCGCGGCTACGTGATGGAAAGCGGACGCATCACGCTCTCCGGTCCGGCGCGCGAGCTCGCCGCGGACCCCCAGGTACGCCGCGCCTACCTCGGCGAATGACCGAATCGTGAACCACCGCCCGTGAAAGCACTCCGCATTGTCCTCATCGTCCTCGGCGCGCTGCTGCTGGCTGGCGCGCTAGGCTTCCTCTACTTCAAGACGGAAGCGGGGAACTTCAAGGACCAGAACGCCGCGCTGGGCGCGCTGCGCGAGATCAAGGATGTCGACAACAAGTGGGACATCGAGGTCCTGCGCCTGCGGCTCGAGCCGGGCGCCATCTCGCCCACGACGAAAATCACCGGCGCGCAGCTGGTGCGCGCGCGGACGTCGCTCAGCGCCGCGGCCGCGGAACTGAGCAGTCCCGCCCTTGCCGAGGGCCTGCCGCAACTCGACGCCGCACTGACGCAGAAAACCGCGCTCGTCGACCAGTACCGCACGCTCAGCGTGGCGGTGAAGGCCGCGCTCGACGAGGCCCTGAAGTCGGCCGCCGCCAGCGCCGACACGGCGAAGAAAGACGCCAAGGCCAGCGCGGCAGTACTGACCGAGCTCATCCAGCGCTATTTCGCCGCACCCGCCGACGAAGCCCGGGCCGCCCTTGAGAAGGAAGCCAGAGCCGGGGGCGAAGCCACCGATGCCGCGGCCGCTGCGCTGATCAAGGCACGCACGGCCGAAGACGAACTGTTCCGCAAGGTGTCCTTCCTGTCCGCCGGTCCGCGCGTGGACTCCCTGACCAACGCCTTTAACCGGGAACTCGAGGCGACGCTGGAGGACAAGGAGCGCTGGCGCGTCTACCTCATCTACTTCGCCGGCGCGTTGCTCATCCTGCTCGGCTACCTGGGCCAGCGCCTCACGCACAGCTACCGCGTGCTCGACCGCCGCGTCGAGGAGCGCACGCGCGATCTGTCGGAAGCCCTCAAGCAGTTGAAGGAATCCGAGTCGCAGTTGATCCAGTCGGAAAAGATGTCCTCGCTCGGCCAGATGGTGGCGGGCGTGGTGCACGAGATCAACACGCCACTCGCCTACGTCAAGAACAGCCTCGGCACGGTGCAGACCAGCCTGCCGCAGATCGCGCAGACCATCACCGAAACCGAGAAGCTGATGCAGGTGCTGGCCTCGGGCACGGCGAGCGAACAGGAACTGTCAGCGCAGTTCGCCGCCGCGCAGGGCCACATGGACCAGCTGAAGACGCAGCGCGTGCTGCCCGAAATGACCGCGCTGGTCGGCGACGGCCTCTACGGCATCGGCCAGATCACGGACCTCGTGTCCAACCTCAAGGACTTCAGCCGGCTCGACCGCAGCAAGACGCAGTCCTTCGATCTGAACGAAGGCCTGAACAGCACGCTGATGCTCGCGCGGCACCTGCTGAAGAAAGTGACGATCCGCAAGGAATTCAGCACGCTGCCCGCCATCGTGTGTTCGCCCTCGCAGATCAACCAGGTCTTCCTCAACCTCATCACCAACGCGGCGCAGGCCATGGAGCGCCCGGACGGCGTGATCACCATCACCACCCGGACCGTCGATCCGACGCATGTGGCGGTGGACGTCGCGGACAACGGCAAGGGTATCCCCCCGGATGTCATGCCCAAGATCTTCGATCCCTTCTTCTCGACCAAGGGCCCCGGCCAGGGCACCGGCCTCGGGCTGTCGATCTCCTACAAGATCGTCAACGAGCACGGCGGCACCATCGAGGCACAATCGACGCCGGGCGAAGGCACCCGCTTCACGGTGACGCTGCCGCTGGAACCGCCGCCCGCGCCCGAGGATCTCGTCGCCCGTGTCGAGTCCGCTGCGCCGACGCCAACAAAGAACGCCTGAGGCGCGGAGCGATGTCCGTTCCAACCACTGTCGGCAAGTACCTGGTCCAGGGCGTGATCGGGAAAGGCGGCATGGGCGCGGTCTACCGCGGCTTCGATCCCGCCATCCAGCGCCACGTCGCGATCAAAGCGATCAACCGCTCGCGGCTCGACGAAAACGAGCTCGCGCACGTGCTCGCGCGCTTCCGCCACGAAGCGCAGGCGGTCGGCAAACTGGTGCATCCGCGCATCGTCGCCATCTACGACTTCGGCGAGGACGGCGATTTCGCCTACATCGTGATGGAGCTGGTGCACGGCCGCTCGCTCTACGACCACATCGCGCAGGGCCAGACCTACGACGTGCGCGAAGTCAGCGAAATCATGCGCCAGCTGCTCGACGCGCTGGGCTATTGCCACGGCGAAGGCGTGATCCACCGCGACATCAAACCGTCCAACATCCTCATCAACAACGACGGCCGCATCAAGCTGTCGGACTTCGGCATCGCGCACATCGAGGCGTCCAACCTCACCAAGCTGGGCGAAGTGCTGGGCACGCCGTACTACATGGCGCCCGAGCAGTTCATGGGCACCGAGACCGACCACCTCGCCGACCTCTACGCGGTCGGCGTCATCACCTACGAACTGCTGACCGGGGTCAAGCCCTTCACCGGCACCACGGCGACGGTGATGCACCGCGTGCTGTCGGAAGCCCCGCGCCCCGCCTCTGAAATCAACCCGAACCTGACGCCCGACGTTGACGCCGTGCTGGCGAAGGCGCTCGCCAAGAAGCGCGAGGACCGGTTTACGAGCGCCCGCGAGTTCCAGGACGCGTTGCGCGATGCGCTGGACGGTGCGCTGGCGGTGGCGGCCCGCACACCGGCGCCGCAACCGCTGCCCGGCGGCCTGGCGCGCGCCGCGCGCGCGCTTGCCGGTGCGCCCGTGACCGGCGGGAGTGGCAGCGGCCCACTGACGCCCGCACCCAAACCACCATCGTCCGCCACCTTCCCGGCCCCCACGCGCGGCGGCCAGAAGGCGCGCATTCTGTTCGTGGACGACGAAGAACGCATCGTCACCGCGCTGAAGTCCGTGTTCCGCGCCGGCTACCATGTGTTCACCACCACCGATGGCAAGAAGGCGCTCGACTTCCTGTCCAAGCACCCTGTGGAAGTGGTGGTGAGCGACCAGCGCATGCCGGAGATGCTGGGCGTGGAACTGCTGCGCGAAGTGAAGCAGATCGCGCCGCAGTCCGTGCGCATCCTGCTCACCGGCTACTCGGACCTTGCGGCGATCGTTGGCTCGATCAACGACGGCGAGGTCTACCGCTTCATGAACAAGCCGTGGGACAACCTCGAGATCCAGCGCATCATGGCGGAGGCCGCCACCATCGCCTTCGCGCTCGCCGACCTGCCAAAGAAGCCCGCGGAGCTGCCGGCGAAGCTCGACGAAGCGATCATGGTGATTGACGACGACGAAACGATCTTCCGCGCCACGCGCGAGATTTTCTCGGGCCTGTGCCCGGTGCTCTACGCGGAAAGCATCGACAGCGCGCTCGCCACCCTGCAGGAGCAGGATGTATGCGTCATTCTTGCTGACGTGGAATCCAGCCACCGTGACAATACGGCAATGTTCAAGCTGCTGAAGCAGGAACATCCGGAAATCCTGACCATCGTCATGACCAAGGCCTCGGATTCCGAGCTCGTGATCCAGCTGATCAACCAGGCACAGGTGTTCCGCTTCCTGAACAAGCCGGTGAACCTGAAAGTGCTGCAGGGCCACGTGCACGCGGCATTGGTGAAGTACCAGACCTTCCGCGGACAGCCGGTGCTGATGCGCCAGCACGGCGTCGAGCCGGCCGACACGCTGCGCTTCTCGCAAATGGGGCGGATGATTCTCGAGCGGCTGCGCTCGTTGCGGAAAGTGCTCGGGCCGACGGAGAAAGAGAAAGAGCGTTAGGCTCCGCTCGGCCACCTCGCGGGGCCGCGCGCCAGGTTCAAGCCCATACAGCATGCGTGGTTCCCTATACTTCTGACAGACCTTCGATATGCCGGTGTTTGCATAAATATGCCGGTATCAGCATAATGTCGCGATGAAGTGCGTCGTCTGGATGGGGCGCAGCAAGGAGGACCTCAAAGCCTTGCCCGTGTCCGTCCAGCAGGCGGCAGGATTTGAACTGCACAGGGTTCAGATCGGTCAGGCGCCCAGCGACTGGAAACCGATGACGACCGTTGGGCCGGGCATCAGGGAAATCCGCCTGAAGGAAGCAAGCGGGGCCTATCGCGTGCTCTACGTCACGAGCATCGGGACGCAGATATACGTGCTTCATTGCTTTCAGAAGAAAGCGCAGAAAACCGGATTACAGGACTTGCGGCTGGCGCAGGAACGTTACAGGCAGATACCGAGGTAAAGCATGCGCAAGCGCAAAAGCGAACACGGCCCCCGCCACGTCACCCCCAAGGGGGTGAGCGTGTTCAACGAGCTATTCGACCCCGAAACGGCTGCCGAACTGAAGATGCGGGCTGATCTGCTGATCGCCCTCCAACACTGGCTCGCCGACTCAGGACTGACGCAGGTGAGAGCCGCAAAAACTCTGGGCGTGACCCAGGCCCGGGTATCTGATCTCAAGCGCGGAAAGTTTGCGGTGTTCAGTCTCGAAATGCTGGTGCGGCTGGCGGCCAAGGCGGGTTTGCGTCCTGAGCTCAAACTGGCGGCTTGACTTGGTAGCGGGCGCTGATGCGGGAAAAGAGTTGACTCCGACACGAATGGCACTGACTTAAGGTTCCTTCCCTCGCTTGCGGGGGAAGGCCAGGATGGGGGCAAAGCATTAACTACACGAGCGGCCTGCCCCCTCCCCAGCCCTCCCCCGCAGCACTGCTGCAAGGGAGGGTGA
>ENA-ORBV01000354-ORBV01000354.1-microbial-mat-metagenome-genome-assembly--contig:-NODE-354-length-104497-cov-11.396179_pt1 | contig 104497 bp, 75 predicted proteins | sample MGYA00237777_ERZ505514 | MGnify/ENA primary metagenome ERZ505514 (study PRJEB26160, sample SAMN06269048) | microbial mat metagenome | isolation source: Oligotrophic lake microbial mat | place...
GTATAAGAGACAGTGTGTCTGTTTCAGAGTGGCTCACACGCTCGCTCGCGGCGTCGCTATTGCACGGCGGGCAGGGGGACGGCGGCGGTTCGGATAGTCGGAAGAGCTTGGGCTCGGAGCCCATCGATCGATGCCAGGATCTGGGCATAGATGGCGGCGTCGGGCTGCCCGACCGTGACACCTCGGGCCGTGCCAGCCGTATCAAGCACGAGCACGTTCGGCTCGTCGGGCACGATCCCGAAACCCTTTCGCATCGCGTCCTCGTAGTCGAGCCACACCGGCAGGTGCGGTGAGCCCTTGCGGATCTGCGAGCGGACAAGGGCGCGGAGCATCTTGGGCACTTCTGGTACGCAGGCCACCGGGATCACATGCACGTCCGGGACCGGTACACCGGCCGGCCAGCCGGCGATGCCGATGACCGGCTGCTTCGCCTGCTCTGCGGGATCGGCCCCGGCAGCGGATGGGTGGTAGTGGGTGTGCAGTTTGCGGCCGAGATCGACGGCGGCTTCGGAACCGTGGCGACCGGCGTACACGAGCACGACAACGTGGCCGCGCAGGGCCGCGGTGGCGCAGCGGTTCTCAAACTGATCCTCCATCGCGAGATTCACCGCCAGCTCTTCGGCCTTTGAGGCGGTTTCCGCGACCAGAAGCATGGTCAGCGCGACGAGTGGCAAGAAAGCGACTTTCATGGACACACCTAAAGGTTCGGTGGACGTGATTCGGTGCGGAGGTACCGCGCCGGGCCTGAGGGCACAAGGCGGGAATGAGCCGCTGCCGCACGCTCAGGCCGCCAGCCGCACGTCCACCGCGTCGACGGCTCCTTCGTCCGAGGCGTCTGCTGCCTCAGCGGCGTCGGCCGTTTCTTCATCGACATGGTGGGCAGGTTGCAGCCAGGTGAGGACTGCCGGCAGCACGATCAGGGCCGTGAAGGTGCAGCAGGCCACACCCAGCGTGAGCAGCCGGCCGAGGCTCTCAAGGCCGCGGTGACTCGCCACCATGAGGGCTCCAAATCCGAGGATGGTGGTGAGCGCATCGACGAGCACGGAGTTGGCCGTGGACGCACTCATGCGGTACGGGCCTGGCCGCTCCAGGAAGTCGTGCATGACGTGCACGCCGTAATCCACCGCGATCCCAAGAACGAGCGGGATGCCAATGAGATTCGCTGGGTTCAGGTCGAGGCCAACGAGCCCCATCAGGCCGAGCATCTGAACGACTCCCACAATGAGCGGGAGCACGGCAAGGAGGGAGTGGCGGATACTTCGGAAGTCGAGCCAGAGGACGAACAGAATCACGGCGAGCGCCGAGAGGCCCGCCTGTTCATAGCTCCGCTTCATCTCCAGGGAGGCTTCATACGCCTGCAGGGGATTGCCCGTTGCCCGTGGGTCGATGCTGCGGACATCGTGGACGAACCGCTCGAGCGACTTGAAGTTCCAGATGTCACCTCGTCCGTAGATCTTGAGGAGATGGCGACCGCTCGAACCCACGAACCGCTCCACGAGGCTCGGCGGCAAGTCGTCGAGCGCGGGAGGAGCGGGGTTGGATACCGCAGCAAGAGCATGCAACCGGCTGAGCAGCTCGCCAGCAGACCGCTGTTGAAAGGCGGCGAGAGCGCGGTAGCACTCCTCGGGGCCTTTCGTGCGGAGGCTTTCTCGTGCGCGCTCAAGGTGCCACGCGGTTCGCAGGCCACCGGGCCGCTTGGCGACCTCGGCCTGGGCCCAGGCGAGCGTCTCTCCGAGGGCTTCGAGGCGGTCGACGGGAATTTCCGGGGGTCGCTCCGGAAGCTTGGCGAGTCGCTGACCGATCCGCTCGATCGTGGGCCGCTTGAGATCCTCATCAACCGGGAGCAGAGAGGCGATCTCGTCCACGCGGTCCACGCTCGGGAGGGCCATGAGCCGCTCCTTCCGCTCCAGCAACTGCTCACGCGAGTCGGCGATCGAGAGGGCGTACCAGACGCTCTGGTCGCACTCGGAGAGGAGCCGTTTCTCAACCTCGACGCTCTCGAGGCCTTCGGCCTGGAGATTGAGGAGGTTGTGGTCATAGTCGAGCTCATGGAGGCCGCCGGCAAGCGCCAGCGAGCAGGCGATTGCAGCGAGCGTCACGAATCGCGGATGCCGCATGAAGGGCGCTAGCCACGAGTGCACTGGCACCGGCTCTGGGATTCGACGTCCGAGGAATCCTCGATCGATGATCGCCACGACGGCCGGAAGCACGAGCAATTCAGCGGCGGCACACATGAGAATGCCGCCCCCTGCGATCAGCCCCAGCTCCGCAACGCCCACGAAGCTGGTGAGCGCCGCGGCAAAGAAGGCGACGCTCGTCGTGATGGCGCCAGTAAGAATGCCAGGGCCTACCGCGCCGCTCGCCTCGAGCAGCGCCTCGTCACAGGCAAGTCCGCGACGACGGTCCTCGAGGTATCGGCCGATGTAGTAGGTGCCGTAGTCGATCCCCACGCCGATCATGGTCACCGTGAAGGTGACACTGAGGATGTTGAGGTGACCGACGCTGGCGGTGGCCCATGCGAATGCCCAGGCCATGCCGATGATGAGGACGCCGTTGGCCATGACGGCATGCCGAACGCCGCCGAAGCCCGTCACGATGATCAGAATCACCGCCCCGAGTGACAACACACTCGCATAGATCATCGACTCCTGACTGGTCCGCATCTCGTCGTCTTCCATCACCGGGAGGCCCGTGAGGCCGATCGTGATCCCCGGATGCCGCTGGCCGACGGCAGCGATGATCCGTCGCAGTTCATCCGTCGCGCGAGAGGCTCCCGCAAAGCCACCCTCCTGCTTGGCAAGCCGCAAGAGGACAAAGCCGAGCTTGCCCTCCTTGGCCAGGAGGTGCTGGCTCGAGAGATCGCGAAGGGTGGAGAGCGATTCCGGCATGCTCGGCCAGGGGGAGGAGTACTCCGGTGCCCGCCCGGGCTGGGGCGCCGGCGCCTCGAGGGCCGCGAGCAGGCTTTCGCTGAGTCGCTCGAGTGATGCGGTCGTGTTCTCGCCGCCGGCAGGCTCGCCCGCGCCGGCTACCATCTGGCCGGCGAGCCCAGCGACCATCGTGCCCACTCGCAGCTGGGCCCAGCCGCCTTCAATGATCGGCTCGGTCCGCTCGATGAACGCATCGAGCGCGGCGAGATCTGTCGGGGAGAGGTAGTGAAGCCCCTTGGAGCGAATCTGCGAGAGGTCCACCTCATGGAGGACAGAGCGGAAGAGATCCTTCTGGCCGTCAACGACCCGCGAGAGATCCCCGAGTACGTCAATCACGTGCTCGCGTGATTCGCCTTCCACGACGATCACGGCATCGTCGTCTTCACCGAACTCACGGATGTAATCGATCCACAGTTTGTTGTAATCGCTGTCGGGATCGAGGAGGTCGATGCGGCTGACCTTGTAGCCAAGGTTGCCAGCCGACCATGCCGCCGCACCGACCGCCAGGGCGACGGCCATGAGGAACACGAACCACGGCTGCGCCAGGCAGAAGCGAGTCCAGGCTACGAGTCCCCGCGCGAGCAGGGAGTTGGCATGCCCTGAGGGCTTTCCGGGCGACGGTGGTTCCGCGGAGGATGAGTCGTGAAGTGTGAGCATCGAACGCGGACGAGAGGGCTGCGAGACAGGGAAGAGACGTTAGAAAACCGCAGCCCGTGGGCCAAGAGACGATCGACCGCGTTTGCCGAAGAGCGGTGCCGAAAGCCATTCACGGCCTTTTTTCACCCTCGAACTCCTCGCACGCGGGGACCGCCGCAAGCGCCAGGGCTCGCCATCGTGGGTGACTACCCCATCTTCTGGCTTCCATCACGCTTGAATCGATGCCGTGTGGAATGGTGGCAAGCTAGGGGGATGGCGTGGAGTTCCCGAATCGTGACGAAGATTCATTGGTCAGGGCGCGGCCCTGACGCCGAACAACAGGAGTGGGAGCGGCGCCGGGGCGGCCCGCTCACGGGGAGGCAGGATGAGGGGGGGCTCCAGTATGACTGCGCGGATCGCTTGGGCGATTCTGTCGGGGATGGTCTGTCTGATGGCTGGCGTGGCGGATGCCGCTGACCAGACAACTTCCCGAGGGGTTTCAGCGTCGTCGAGTGCCGACGCAGGTACCGGTGGCCGCGACGCATGCCGTCGAGGCCTCAATGCTCTTCCCGCTCTTCGCATGGCGGCTGATGATCGCCGTATCATCGAGCATTTTCATCAGGCGACCACGCTCTACCGACGGCTCCCAGCCGAGATGGTCCAGTGTGATGCTGCCCTGCTCGAGTTCGTCCTCACGAAGCCTGAAACACTCGTCGACGTATGGAGGGTACTCGGGATCAGTCGGGTCGCGCTCGATCCTACAGGCCCTGGATGCTGGCGGCTTGCCGACGGATACGGGACTGAGGGCCTCGTCCGGCTCATGCATCATGAGGCCGGTCCGGATGGCAGCCTGTTGGTATTTCATGGGAGTGGCGGCTACACCGGACCCCTGGCTCCAAAACGCCTGACGGGATCGTGCTTGATCGCGGTCCGCTATCAGCCGGTCGTTGTGGACGGTCGCACGGTGCAGCGCATGGAGGTCGAGGCGTTTCTTGACGTCGATGGGCTGGGCCTCGAACTCGTGACCCGCACGCTCCAACCACTGATCGTGCGGAGCGCTGCCGCGAATGTCCACGAGATCTGTCTCTTCGTCAGCCAGTTTGCGTCTGCCGCCACTCGCAACCCGGCGGGCATGGCCGTGTTGGCCGAGCAGTTGCCACGGACTGCCGCCGCTGACCGACGGATGCTCTGTGCGCTTGCGACGGGGCGCCGCGTACCCACGCCCGAACCTGCCGCGGCGGCAGATGTGAGTGAGGAGCTGGCCGCCCGCTGGATGACCGCCGACGATCTCGACGCCACCCGGCGATAATCAATAGCCGTTCCACGGGCCGCGAACGGCGTTCACACCAAATTGGACCGTGTCGCTGGGCTGATTCGGCGTGGGCAGGAAGCCGCCGCCGCCACCCGCCACCGCACCGGGCCCTGGATAGGGCCGGCGGAACTGGTGGTAGATCGGCGCCACGCGCGAACTGGGAACTCCCCAGGAGTACTGCGTCTGAAACTCGGCTGTGGGTGGAACGACCAGCGCGATGGGTCTGCCCTCGGCGGGGTCGTACCAGGCGCTGTGCCAGCTCTTGCCCTGGCTGCGGAGGAAGTACCGCTTCTCGATCGTGTCATGCTTGTGGTAGTGACCGCAGTCGCCGTGGCTGCACATGCCAGGGCCGCAGTGGTTGCAGTGATGTCCCTTGCAGCCCCGCTGGCAGTGGCCATGCCCGCATGCGTCACCCTGACAGCACGCACCCTGCTGGCAGCATTCGGCGTAGCCGTTTTGGCTATGCCGCCCATGGCCTCCAGCAGCCGCGGGGCTGGCAATGAGGCATGCCGCCAGGGCAGTGATGGTGAGAAACCCGAGTGTGAAACTCTGAACCCGATACATATTGCTTCTCCTCACCACCAGTAGCCGTGAACAGTGGTCCGCATGCCCGTGACGCCAGCGGGCCGCACATACTTGCGGCGATGCTGGTACAAGAACTCGTGGGGCATGAACGGTGGATACGTATGCCATGTATGTCCGACCCGCGGCGGCACGGGCCTGGGCGACACGTAGAGCTGGGCGCCCATCGCCGGATACGGTCCGACGGGCACCGGCGGCGTATAGAAGTTGTAGAAGACGTCGGGCGTGGGGCCCTCGACGCCGCCGTCGATCGGCAAAGCGAAGGCCGTGATTTCCCCAAAGCATCCGAGAGCGACGACCGCGATCATGAGCGAGCGACGGCAGGCGACTGAGCGTGGCATCGAAAGGATCTCCCGCGACGGGGTGGCGCGCAACCGTAGACTAGGAAAGTGACCCAGCGCCCCCAATATGGGAAAGGTCGGCGAGATGCGAGCCCGCGCATTACTCTGGGCATGTTCCGATGGGTCGTCCTGCCCGACAGGCACACCTTTCCACGGCAGGGGCAGGAGCCCGCGCGGCCATCAGTCCCGCCCTGACCGGCAAACTCGGCCCCACTTGCCAACTCGCCCTGAGGCGATCAAAGTCTCTAGCGGTCCGTGGAAAAAGCCCTCCATGGCCTTTTTCCATCGCTGGCCGACCGATGGAAAAGCCAAGGTTTTCCATGGTCGGCGATCGCCGCTTCGTGCGGCGGCAAACTTGTTCCACAAGCTGCCAGCAGCTTCTCCGCGGAGTGTTCATGGCCAGCGCCGTCAAAGCAAAGCGTGCCCGCTCTTCGGAGCGAAGCGAAGAGGCCTCGGACGACCTACCCACCGTCACGGCGCCGCCGCCGCCGTCCAAGCCAACGAAACGCCGCGCCACGGCCCAGACCCTTGCCGCCGGCCAGCGCGATATCTCGGTCAGCGAGTTCTTTGCCAAGAACCGCCACTTGCTTGGCTTCGACTCGCCCCGCAAGGCGCTCCTGACGAGCGTGAAGGAAGCGGTCGACAACTCGCTCGATGCCTGCGAAGAGGCAGGCATCCTTCCGGAGCTCTGGGTTCATATCGAGCAGGTCGGGGAAAGCGGCAGTCGTTACCGGATGGGGGTGCAGGACAACGGCCCCGGGATTGTCAGCAAGCAGATCCCGCTCATTTTCGGCAAGCTGCTCTATGGCTCCAAGTTTCATCGGCTGCGGATGAGTCGTGGCCAGCAGGGTATCGGCATCTCGGCGGCCGGCATGTATGGAGTGCTCACCACCGGCAAGCCGGTGAAGATCATTTCCAAGATCGATAAGAAACACCCGGCCCACTACTACGAGCTGCGGATTGACACGAAAACAAACCAGCCCGAGATCCTGAACGGCAAGGGAGAAGGGGTCGATATCCCGGTCGGCAAGGGTGGGGCCGAGCTCATGAAGAAGCACTCGATCGAGTGGGTCGCGGAGAACGACCGCGGCGAGCCGATCAACCATGGCACCCGTGTCACGATCGAGATGGAGGCGAAGTTCCAGCGGGGCAAGGGAAGCGTCGAGGAGTATCTCGAACAGACCGCGATCTCGAATCCGCATGCCCGCATTCACTTCGCCGGGCCCGACGGGCAGGAACGGATTCTCGAACGGGCAAGTGATGATCTTCCGCCAGAACCCAAAGAAATTAAGCCGCATCCGTACGGCGTTGAGTTGGGCCGCCTCGTGACGATGCTCCAAGAAAATCCCAAGATCACGCTCGCACAGTTTCTCACGCAGTCCTTCTCGCGGGTCTCCCACGGCACGGCCAAGAAGCTCTGCGATACGGCGAAACTCTCGACGCGGGTTACCGCGGGCAAACTCGGCCGCGGCGAGGCCGATGCTCTCTACAAAGCCATTCAGGACACAAAGATTCCGCCGCCGGCAACCGATTGCGTCGTGCCGATCGGTGAGCAGCGACTCCTAGCCGGTCTCCGGCAAGTGGTGCCCGGTGAGTTTTTTACCGCGGCTACCAGACCTCCGTCGGTGTATCGCGGCAACCCTTTCGTGATCGAGGCGGCACTCGCCTTTGGTGGCGGCGTGGCCACGCAGAAGGTGACTCGCGAGGCCCTCGGCGAGCTTGCCGGAGAGAGCGATGCCCGCAGCCTTCGGCAGTTTTTGACGACGACGTTTGCCGGTGTCGGAGCCGAAGGGGCCGACAAGATTCTCACCGAGGCAGAGCTCGCTCCGCGGCAGTCACCCTCAAAGCTCAAGAAGCAGCAGCTCGATGCCCTCCATGAGGCGATGCAGCATGTGAGCGTCGAGGAAGGACAGAGCATGTCGGTCCTGCGGTTTGCCAACCGCGTGCCACTCCAGTTCCAGCACGCCGCCTGCGCCGTGACGCAGACAATCCTTTCTACCAACTGGCGGTCCTACGGTCTCTCGCAGTCTCGCGGGAGCCTCCCCTCAGGGCCCGTGACGGTGATGGTGCATGTCGCGAGCGTGTGGGTGCCCTTCACGAGTGAATCGAAGGAGGCCATTGCCCACTACCCCGAGATTCAGAAGGAGCTTCGCCTCGCGCTCCAGGCTGTTGGCCGCAAGCTTGGGATGTACCTCCGCCGCCGGCTTCGCGTGGCCCAGGAAGGGCAGCGGCGGAACATCTTCCTGCGGTACTTGGGTGAAGTGGCCGGTGCCGTCTCCCAGATCAACGGCGTCGATCGGGCGAAGCTCTACGAGCAGCTTCTCGCGGTGGCCAAACGGAAGACAGCCGAGGCCGACGTGAAGCTCGATGACCGCGGCAAGCCGATCGAGGAGGAAGACGACCTCGACCTTGGTGACAACTGCATCATCGTGTCGCGGGAAGTCTAGGACGGTCAATGACGCCTTCGTCACCGCAAGTGAATGTCGGTCGCTGGCAGCCCGTCGGGCGAGGCCTGCACGCTCGACGCCGTCGCGCACGACTCCGGAGATGTTCGATTTGCTGTATACTCGACGCTTTCGCGCTTGATGCGTTCAACGGCGCACATGCAAGGGAGGTTCAGTGCATGTTTCGGATTTCTTGGAAAAACTGCTGCGGCTAATGGCGTGGCGGCGGAGTGCAGCTCTCGAAGCCATGCTGGCCGGCCGCGCTGACGAAAAGCCGCTCCGCGCAGAACTCTTTAGTATTGACCAGCTCGAGCGGCACGCGAAGTCCATCGCGGCCTCCCATCGTCTGGCTGTCGGGCGGGCGGGCGACAAGCTTTTGCCGCGACTCGGCGAAAACGAGCGTGTCCTCATCGAGACGTACGATCTCGTGAGTGCAGCCGCAGATCAAAGCCGCTGTATCGAGCCCGCTGCCGAATGGCTGCTCGACAACTTCTATCTGGTGGAAGAACAGATTCGCGCCATCCGTCGGCTGCTTCCCCCGTCCTACAGCCGCGAATTGCCGCGTCTGGCGAACGGGCCTGCGGCGAATTTTCCGCGGGCCTACGGAATCGCGCTCGAGCTCATCGCCCATGTCGACGGCCGCGTCGATGCTGCCAGCCTCAACGGCTTCGTGACTTCCTATCAGTCTGTCGAGCCGCTTACGCTTGGCGAGCTCTGGGCGCTCCCCTTGATGCTCCGGTTGGCACTCATTGAAAATCTACGACGTGTCGCCGTTCGAATCGCTTCAGCACGACGCGACCGCGACCTCGCGAGTGATTGGGCCGAGCGCATGGTCCAGATCGTCGAGCAGAAGCCGACCGACTTGATCCTGGTTCTGGCGGACATGGCACGCGATGATCCGACGCTTTCGGGCGCTTTCCTGGCAGAACTGACGCGGCACTTACAGGGTCAGAATCCAAACTTTGCCTTCGCGAGCGACTGGATCGAGCACCGTCTGGCCGATCAAGGGCTGACAACGGAAGACTTGGTGCGTGCCGAGGGCCAATCGCAGGCGGCCGACCAGGTTTCAATCGGCAACAGCATCAATAGCCTGCGGTTTCTCGACTCGAGCGATTGGAGGCAATTCGTCGGTGAGCAGAGCTTAGTAGAACACACCTTGGCGGATGACCCGTCTGGAATCTATGCGCGAATGGATTTCGCCACTCGCGACCGCTACCGGCATGCAGTCGAGGGCATCGCGCGGCGCAGCCAGCTCACAGAATACGACGTGGCTCGCAAGGCGGTGCAACTTGCCGAGCACCATGCCCGCGAAGCACCAGCGGACCGCGCGGCACACGTTGGCTATTTTCTGGTCGACCGTGGCCGGCCGACGCTCGAACGATTCGCGGAAATGCGGCTTTCGCCCAGTGTGCTCATTGACAAGCTGCGGCGGAAGTTCCCCCTGACGGTGTACTTGAGTTGTCTCAGTGCGGTCAGCCTCGTCGCCACTTTGCTCCTCTTAGGTCGTCTGCATCAACTCGAAAGTGGCTGGCCTGCGTTGCTTCTCCTGGCCTTGCCAGGAGTGGTCTGCGCTTCGAACTTAGGAGTCGCTTTAGCCAATTGGCTAGCGACGGAACTGCTGAGTCCGCAGTCGCTACCGCGCATGGATTTCAAGGAAGGCATTCCTCCCGAGCATCGCACCCTGGTGGCGGTTCCCACCATGCTCACCAGTTCCGCTGGAATCGATCGTCTGCTCGATGGCCTCGAGGTTCGCTATCTGGCCAACCGCGACCACTGCCTGCATTTTGCCCTGGTGACGGACTTCGTCGACGCCGCCGCAGAGACGCTGCCTGGCGATCCGGAGCTGGTGCGTCTCGCCAGCGAAGGGATCGAGCGCCTGAATGAGAAGTATGCCGCCGCGCGACCCACTATCTTCTACCTCTTCCATCGCGCGCGTCGCTGGAATGAACAAGAGAGTTGTTGGATGGGCCGCGAGCGTAAACGTGGCAAGCTCTCCGACCTCAACGCCCTGCTGCGTGGGGCAGCGGATGGATTTGCCCAGGTTGTCGGCTCCACCGCCGTGCTGTCGGGCGTGCGATATGTCATAACCCTCGACACGGACACGCAATTGCCGCGCGACTCAGCCCAGATGATGGTGGGTACGCTCGCGCATCGACTCAATCAGCCTGTATTTGATGCCAAGCTCGGCCGCGTCGTCGATGGCTACACGATTCTCCAGCCGCGAGTTGGCGTGAGCCTGCCTACCACCGAGCGATCCCGCTTCGTGGAGCTCTATTCTGATGAACCGGGCATCGATCCCTACACGCGCGTCGTATCCGACGTGTATCAAGATCTCTTTGGCGAGGGGTCCTTTGTTGGCAAGGGAATCTATGAGGTGGATTCTTTTGAAAGGCTTTGTTGTGTCTTTCCAGACAACGCGATTCTAAGCCACGACTTAATCGAAGGAGCGTACTGCCGCTCGGCCTTGCTCAGCGACGTGACCCTCTACGAGGAGCATCCCTCGCGCTACACGGTCGATATGGCCCGTCGGCATCGCTGGATGCGCGGCGACTGGCAGATTGCCACGTGGCTCCTTCCCTGGGTCCAGAGCCAGATAGGGCAACGTGTCCGCAATCCGATCTCGGTTTTGTCGCAGTGGAAGATACTCGACAACCTGCGCCGCAGCCTCACGCCGATGTGCCTGCTGCTGGTCCTGCTCGTCTCGTGGCTGGCCTTGCCGGAGGCCGCCGGAGCGATGGCGGTCTTCCTCGCGAGCCTGGTCTTGCTGCCCGTCCTGGTCGGAGCACTGACGGCACTGTTTCGCAAGCCTGTGAACCTTCCGCTGCGACTGCATTGGGGCGTGACGCTCAAGTCACTCGTTCGACCGCTGGCTCAGAGTGGGCTTGCCCTCGCCTTTCTGCCCTATGAAGCCGCCGTTTGCGCGGATGCGATTCTGCGTACGCTGTTTCGCATGGTGTGGAGTAAACGGCGACTGCTCGAATGGAAGACCGCCAGCGACTCAGAAAGAGGCCACACAGGCACACTGCCAGCAACGATTCGCTCAATGATCATTGCTCCCGCCTTGGCTACGACGACCTTCCTGGCGATTGTCAGCTACCAACCCCAGGTGCTGCCCTATGCGGCTCCTTGGCTCGCTGCCTGGTGGGTTTCGCCGCTGCTGGCCTGGTGGCTCAGCCAGCCGATCCCCAAGCGAACCTCGAAGCTTTCCGTTGATCAGCGTCACTTTCTGGAAACACTCTCACGGCGGACCTGGAGATACTTCGAGGAATTCGTCACCGAGAAGGAGAATTGGCTGCCGCCGGACAATATCCAGCAAAACCCCGAACTGGTCGTCGCGCCACGAACCAGTCCGACGAACATAGGTATGGCGCTCTTGGCGGACCTGGCAGCAGTCGACTTCGGATACTGTTCGGCGGCGCGCTTCCTCGAACGGACGCAGCACACGTTCGACACGTTGTCTCGCATGGAGCGCTACCGCGGGCACTTCTTCAACTGGTACGACACCCGGTCACTTGTGCCGCTCAATCCGCGCTATGTATCGGCGGTCGACAGCGGAAATCTGGTGGCGAATCTCCTGGTTCTGAGTAGCGGGTGCGTGGAACTCGGTGATGCACGTGTCTTGCCACGCCGTCTCTTTGGTGGGTTACGCGATACGCTTCGAATTCTCCTTGAGTCCACCCGCAAAACAATCGCTCCACGAGTCGGCGCCGATGTGTTGCGCAAGATCGAAAGGGCGATCGAAGACCTCAACCAAGAGCCCACTTCGCTCAGTGCCGCACACCATCTTTTGGCTCGGCTCGAACTGACTGCCGGTGAACTCAATGCGGGTAGCAGCCCTGACTCCGAAGTTGCGTGGTGGACGCTCGCCTACGACCGTAGTTGCCGAGACCATCACGCCGACCTACTCAACGTGGCGGGGTGGCTCACGCTGCCCGCTCCTCCGGAACACTTCTGGGAGACCGGATCCGTCGCACAACTTGAACGAGTGAGGTTGCTGCAAGCGCTCTTAACGCACCTCGACGCGGGCGCCACCGTCCGGGATGTGGCTGAATTGCCGGGCTCCGCATTGCCGCTCATCGAATCAATTCTTGCGGAAGCGTCGCCTCCCGACAGACCGTGGCTCGACCAACTTCGTGGGGCGTTTCAGCTGTCATCAGAGCATGCAGCAGTCAGGATCCTTCGCTTGCAAGCAGTCGCTGCCCAAGCCCGCGAGTTGGCAGAGATGGATTTCGAGTTGCTGTACAGCCCGACTCGTCACCTCTTCGCGGTTGGCTACAACGTTACCGAGCGGCGATTAGATGGGAGCTTTTATGATTTGCTGGCCTCGGAGGCCCGCCTGTGCAGCTTCGTCATGATTGCACAGGGGTACTTCAATCAAGAGCATTGGTTCGCGCTGGGGCGGCTCTTGACGAGTGCGGGCAGAGCACCGGCATTGCTGAGTTGGAGCGGTTCGATGTTCGAGTACCTGATGCCGCTGCTCGTGATGCCCAACTATGAGAACACGCTCCTCGACCGGACCTATCATGCCGTGGTCCTCCGGCAGATAGCCTATGGGCGCCAGCGAGGAGTGCCGTGGGGGATTTCTGAATCGGGTTATAACGCCATCGACCAACACAGGACGTATCAGTATCGGGCGTTTGGCGTGCCCGGCCTGGGTTTGAAGCGCGGTTTGGCTGAGGACTTGGTGATCGCGCCGTACGCAAGTGCACTGGCGCTCATGGTCGCGCCCGAGGCAGCTTGTCAGAATCTGCAGCGGCTCTCGGCGGACGGCCAACAAGGGGCGTATGGTTTTTATGAAGCCATCGACTACACCCCATCACGGTTGCCCCCAGGTGCCAAGAGCGTTACCGTTCGGCAGTTCATGGCGCATCACAAAGGCATGACCTTCTTGGCGCTGGCGTACGTGCTTCTTGACCAACCCATGCAGCGCCGCTTCCTTGCCGATCCCATGTTGCGTTCCGCAGAGTTGCTCTTGCAAGAGCGGGTTCCCAAGGCCACCGCTCCCGTGTTTCCGCATGCGAGCGAAGCCAATGTGACGCGGCTCGTGACTGCCGAGGAAAGCGGGAGCATGCGAGTCATTACCGATCCCAACAGTGCAACAATCGAAGCGCACCTACTCTCCAACGGCCGCTATCACGTGGCCATCACAAGTGCCGGCGGTGGATACAGCCGCTGGTGCGATTTGGCCGTCACTCGCTGGCGAGAGGACGCGACACGTGATTGTTACGGTAGCTTCTGCTATGTCCGCGATCTGGACAGCGGCATCTTTTGGTCCAATGCCTGGCAACCGACCCTCAAGCCGGGCAGCAACTATGAGGCGATCTTTAGCCAGGCCCGTGCTGAGTTTCGCCGCAGGGATGAGTTGATCGAAACCTATACCCAGATCAGTGTCTCGCCCGAGGACGATATCGAACTGCGCCGTGTGACCCTCACGAACCGTTCCGACGTGCGCCGCACCCTCGAGATTACGAGCTATGCAGAAATCGTATTGGCAACGCAGGCGCAAGACGAAGCCCATCCGGCGTTCAGCAACCTCTTTGTGCAGACCGAGCTCGTTCGGGCGCGACAGGCGATCTATTGCACACGTCGTCCGCGTTCCACGGAGGAGCACCCTCCTTGGATGACGCACATGATGACCGTGCAGGGGCAGACCGTAGGCGAGCCCTCGTACGAAACGGATCGCGCCCGTTTCATCGGCCGGCATCGAACGCTCGCTGCCCCTGCTGCCCTGGTGGGGAAGTCACCGCTTTCCAACAGCGAAGGCCCGGTGCTCGATCCGATCGTCAGTATTCGCCAACTGGTGGTGCTGCAACCGAATGAATCCGTTCAGATCAACATCGTCACTGGGGCGGGTGAGTCGCGCGCTGCCGTTGATGCACTCACCGAACGATATAGCGATCCGAGCCTCACCGATCGCGTGTTTGACTTGGCCTGGACGCACGGTCACATCCTGCTTCAGCAGCTCAACGCGACCGAGGCCGACGCACAAGTCTATGGCCGATTTACAGGGTCCATCATTTATGCGTCAGGCACGCATCGTGCCAGGGCGAGCACGCTTCTTCGCAATCGCCGAGGTCAATCGGGTTTGTGGGGCTATGGAATCTCGGGCGACGTGCCAATCGTGCTCGTCCGAATTCGCGACCACGATCGACTCTCCCTAGTGCGGCACGTTGTGCAGGCGCATGCCTACTGGCGGCTCAAGGGGCTCGCGGTGGACCTCGTCATTTGGAATGAGGACGACTCGGTGTACCGGCAGACGCTCCAGGAGGCGATCATCGATCTGGTTGCTGCCAGTCCGGAGGCCTCGCTTGTCGACCGTCCTGGCGGCGTTTTTATTCGCCGCGGCGAACAGATGTCTGAGGAGGATCGCGAGCTGCTGCAGACCGTTGCGCGGGTTGTCTTGCTGGATGACGGCGGAACGCTGGTCGAACAAGCCGATCGGCGCGGGCGTGCGGATATCGCCATTCCTCAATTGAAGCCGGTCCGCCGCCGCCCCGAGACCGCCGCGGCCGAAGGAGCGCCCTTTCGCGACCTGGCATTTTTCAACGGCCTTGGCGGATTCAGTCGCGACGGTCGCGAGTACGTGACCATCCTGCCATCCGGTACGACCACACCAGCCCCATGGGTCAATGTCATCGCCAACCCTGGGTTTGGAACCGTTGTATCGGAGGGTGGAAGCGCCTACACGTGGGCGGAGAACAGCCATGAATTTCGCCTGACACCCTGGCACAACGACTCCGTCACCGATGTCAGCGGCGAGGCAATGTATGTGCGCGACGAAGAGTCGGGGCAATACTGGTCCCCATCACCACTGCCGGCCCGGGGGCACAATGCCTACGTTGTTCGGCATGGCTTCGGCTACAGCATTTTCGAGCATACGCACGACGGGCTGACCACCGAACTGTGCGTCTACGTGGCGACAGATGCCCCCGTCAAATTCTACAAACTCAAAATCACCAATCGCTCGGGACGATCGCGACAGTTGTCGATTACCGGCTATTGGGAGCTCGTATTGGGGACCGCGAGAAGCAAGTCGCTCATGCACGTTGTGACAGAGGCTGATCCCGCCACGGGCGCCATTCTGGCAAAAAATGTCTACAACCCCGAGTTCGCTGATCGCGTGGCGTTCGTCAACTGTAGCGAATCAAGTCGCACGCTCACCGGAGACCGCGCAGAGTTTCTGGGGCGAAACGGAAAACTGGCGACTCCCGCAGCCCTTGGACGGGTTCGACTCTCGGGGCGTGTCGGCGCAGGCTACGATCCCTGCGCTGCCATTCAGGCGCCGCTCACCCTCGAAGACGGACAGGAACGGACGATCACGTTCACCATGGGATCAGCGTGCGGCGCGACGGAGGCCAAGGTCTTGGCCCATCGGTTCCGCAGCGTTGACAGCGCCAACCGGGCCATCGAGGCCGTATGGCAGTATTGGAGTCGGACACTGGGCGCCGTCCATGTGGAGACTCCCGATCCCGCGGTCAACTTCCTGGCGAATGGCTGGCTCGTGTATCAGACTCTCGCTTGTCGGATGTGGGCACGTTCCGGTTTCTACCAATCGGGCGGTGCATTCGGGTTCCGGGATCAATTGCAAGACGCGATGGCCCTGGTCCATGCTCAGCCTCAATTGCTCCGCGAGCATCTGCTGCGAGCAGCCGGTCGGCAATTTCGAGAAGGAGACGTTCAGCACTGGTGGCATCCGCCAGCGGGGCGTGGAGTGCGGACGCACTTCTCCGATGATTACCTCTGGTTGGCATTGGCCGTGTGCCGCTATGTCGCCACGACAGGTGATACCGGCGTGCTGGACGAGCGCATCCCCTTCTTGACGTCACGCGCCTTACGCGACGACGAGGAGTCGAATTACGATCTGCCGATTGTGTCGGACGACGTCGGCACGCTCTTTGAGCACGCCGTTCGTGCGATCGACAATGGCTTGCGATTCGGTATTCACGGCCTGCCACTGATGGGTTGCGGTGACTGGAATGACGGTATGAATCTCGTCGGCCAGCATGGGCGGGGCGAGAGCGTCTGGCTTGGGTTTTTCCTGTTCCATGTGCTGACGCAGTTTGCAGAACTGGCGCGGCAGCACGGAGATGAAGGCCTCGCCGATCGTTATCTGATCGAAGCAGGCCGACTTCGGAGCAACCTTGAGGAACACGGCTGGGACGGCGAGTGGTATCGTCGGGCCTATTTTGATGACGGCACGCCGCTCGGCTCGGCAGTAAACGAAGAGTGCCAAATCGATGCACTCTCGCAAAGCTGGTCGGTGTTGTCAGGTGCTGGCACAAGCGAACGTACCAGCCAGGCCATGGAGAGCGCCGATCGCCGGTTGGTGAAACCTGACGACCGCCTGATCCTGCTCCTGGATCCGCCGTTCGATACATCAGATCTCAATCCCGGGTACATCAAAGGGTACGTTCCCGGTGTGCGCGAGAATGGAGGACAATACACGCATAGTGCGATCTGGACAGCGATGGCTACTGCCGCGATGGGAGATAGCTCACGCGCGTGGGATCTCTTCGCGCTCATTAATCCAATTTCGCATGGCTCAACGCCAGAACAGGTTTCCGCCTATCGTGTTGAACCCTACGTGGTGGCTGCCGACGTGTACGGCGTGGCCCCGCACACGGGCCGAGGTGGCTGGACCTGGTACACCGGTTCCGCGGGCTGGATGTATCGCCTCATTATTGAATCGTTGCTCGGGTTGAAGGTGTCTTCTGACCGTCTGGAAATCACTCCCCACCTCCCGCTACACTGGCCGAAAATCCAGATTCACTATCGTTATCGCGAGACCTTCTATCACGTTACAATCGAGCGGAGCGGGGAAGCCTCGCAGGGAAACTACATCACTCTGGATGGAAGGGCGCTGACCGATGACTTTATCACGCTGGTCGACGACCGCAGAGACCACACGGTCATCGTCCAATTGCAGCCGATGGAAATCGCAGTGCCTTCGCCATAGAACTCGCCCGATCCAATTCACTGCGATTGTCTTCGCGGCTGTTGCAATGGCGTGGAATGTGGCTCATGGCTACGATCCGCTCGACGTTCCGGCTGCGGCGGTGGCTGCTGCGCTCGATCTCGATGTGAACGACGACAGACGGGAACGGACGATTCCCGTGCGTATCTTTCTTCCGTCCGATGGCGGAAAAGCACCTCAGGCTGCTCCGGTCGTGCTCTTCAGTCACGGCCTCGGTGGCTCGCGAGAGATGGGGGCGTACCTCGGGAAACACTGGGCGGCCCGTGGCTATGCCGCCGTGTATCTCCAGCACCCCGGCAGCGATTCATCGGTGTGGCAGGACGTGCCACGGGCTCAACGGATGGCGGCGATGCGGGAGGCGGCCTCGGCGAAGAACCTCCTGCTTCGCGTGGAGGACGTGCCCGCGGTGCTCGATCAGCTCGCTGCGTGGTCTCGCGAAGAAAACCATCCTCTTGCGGGCAGGGTTGATCTCTCACGCGTCGGCATGTCTGGCCATTCTTTCGGGGCGCAGACCACACAGGCGGTCGGTGGGCAGCGGATGCCGCTGGTTCAGAATCGATTCGTCGAGCCCCGCATCAAGGCTGCGGTCATCATGAGCCCAGGCGCGGCGCAGGGACGGACGGATCCAGCGGATGCCTTCGCGGACGTGACGATTCCTTGGCTCCTCATGACGGGTACGGATGACGTGTCTCGAATCGGTGGCCAGACCGTGGAGTCGCGGCGCGCGGTCTTTCCCGCGCTCCCGAAGGGGAGGGCCTACGAGCTCGTGCTCGATCACGCTGAACATTCCGCGTTCACTGACCGGCCGCTTCCCGGTGATCGCGAGACCCGTAACCCGAATCATCACCGGGCGATCCTCGCCACGTCGACGGCCTTCTGGGATGCGTTCCTGCGGGAGGACGTCGAGGCCCGCGGCTGGCTCGATGGTGACGGCCCTCGGAGGGTGCTCGAAGAAGGCGATCGCTGGCAGCGGAAGTAACGAGAGCACATCCGAGGTTCATGGAGCGGCCATGCGCGCAAAAATGCATGGAAGCCCCTCGCGGCAGCGAGGGGACGGTGGGTCCTTGGGCGAGCCCGTTTGAAATAGAAAACTGGACGGCCTTCAACCCGCAGTCCCCCGGCTATCGCCGAGGGCTTCAACTCAGTCGAGGCCAACACTCGCCCCACCAACCCCTCGATTCGCTCATCTGTCTGCTTTACGGCGGCAAGGGTCAGCTCAGGATGCCGTGAACGACTTCACCGTGAACGTCGGTGAGTCGGAAGTCGCGGCCCTGGTACGGGAAGGTCAGGCGGAGGTGGTCGACCCCCATGAGGTGGAGGATCGTGGCGTTGAGATCGTGAACATGGACCTTCTGATCGGGTGTCACGATGTTGTAGGAGTAGTCGTCGGTGGCACCCCAGGTGAGCCCGCCCTTCACGCCGGCGCCTGCCATGAGCATCGTGAAGCACCGCGGGTGGTGATCGCGGCCGTAGTTCGTTTCCGTGAGCGCACCCTGGGAGTAGATCGTGCGGCCGAATTCGCCCCCCCAGACGACGAGCGTCTCATCGAGGAGGCCTCGCTGATCAAGATCGTCGAGCAGGGCGGCCGTGGCCTGATCGGTGTCGTGGCATTGGCCGCGAATCGCCGCGGGGAGACCACCGTGGTGGTCCCAGCCCATGTGAAAGAGCTGCACGAACCGCACGCCTTGCTCCGAGAGCCGCCTCGCGAGCAGGCAGTTGAAGGCGTAGCTGCCGGGTCGCTTGATGTCGGGGCCGTAGGCGTTAAGCACGTGCGCCGGCTCATCGGAGAAGTCAACGATCCCAGGGACGCTGGCCTGCATCCGGAAGGCCATCTCGTACTGGGCCGTACGGGCGGCGATGTCGGGATCGCCGAGCAGGCTTCCACGGGTCGCGTTGAGCGCACCGATCCGATCAAGCGTGGCCCGGCGGTGGTCTCGAGAAATCCCGGGCGGGTCGGCAAGGTAGAGCACCGGGTCGCCCGTGTTCCGAAATCGCACACCCTGATGAATCGTCGGGAGAAATCCCGAGCCCCAGAGCCGGTCATAGAGTGGCTGATCGTCCTTCCGGCCTGACCCAAAACTCGTCAGCACGATGTAGGCGGGCAGGTCGGCGTTGTCGCTCCCCAAGCCGTAGCTCACCCACGAGCCGATGCTCGGCCGACCGGCGAGCTGGTGGCCGGTTTGAAAGAAGGTGATTGCCGGGTCGTGGTTGATCTGCTCGGTTTCCATCGAGCGGATCATGCACCAGCGATCGGCGTGGCGGGCCATGTGGGGCACGAGATCGCTGAACCACATTCCACTCTTCCCGTGCTGGGCGAATTTGAAGAGAGAAGGGGCCACCGGAAAACTCGTCTGGCCACTGGTCATCGTGGTGAGCCGCTGGCCCATCCGGATCGAGGCGGGCAGATCCTCGCCCCGATGCTTCTCCATCTCGGGCTTCGGGTCGAAAAGGTCCATCTGCGACGGAGCACCCGACTGGAAGAGATAGATAATCCGTTTTGCTTTGGCGGGGAAGTTTGGGAAGACCTGCCCCGACGAACCGGTCGCCGCGGCGGTGCCCCCCGGAGCCAGAAGGCTTGCCAGGGCGGTGGCACCGAGCGCGCCAGCGGTACCGCCGAGAAAGACACGTCGATTGAGCGCGTCTTGCACGCGGAGGACATGGTGGTGGTTCATGAGGTCACTCCCGCATTACGAATTCGTCGAGGTTGATCAACACGTTCGCGGTGAGCGAGTAGGCGGCGAACTCGGGGAGCGGTGTGCCCTCCGGCGGCTTGACGAGCCCAAACCCGGTGTACTTGCCAGCGGCATGTGCGTCGGCGGCGAATATCGCGAGGTCAGCCTTGAAACCGGTGACAAGCGTATCGAGCTCATCGGCTGTCGGCTGTCGGCCGATCGCCAGTCGGAAGCCATGGGTGATTCGTGAGACCGGAGTATCGCCGCCCGCGCTCATCATTCGCCTCGCCAGGCCGTGGGCCGCCTCGACGAATGTGGTTTCGTTGAGCAACGCGAGCGCCTGGAGCGGCGTGTTGGTTCGCGACCGCTTCACCTGGCAGGTCTCGCGGTTGGGGGCGTCGAAGAGAAGCATCGTCGGCGGCGCTGCGGTTCGCTTCCAAATCGTGTACATGCTGCGGCGGTAGCGGCCGGGGCCGGTGTCGGGTTTGTAGCCACGAAGGTCGCCGTACTTACTCGTTTCATCCCATACTCCATCGGGCATCCAAGGCCGGACGCTCGGGCCGCCGACCGTGGGCACGAGCAATCCCGACGTCGCGAGCGCCTGGTCGCGGACGATTTCGCCCGGGAGCCGGATGCGCGGAATCCGCGACAAGAGACGGTTGGTGGGATCGTGAGCAAGGTTCGCTGGCGCCACGACGGCCGACTGGCGGTAGACGGCGCTCGACACGAGAAGCTTCACGAAAGCTTTCATATCCCATGGTTTCGCCGGCTGGCCATCGACCGAAGGCAGCGAGTTGCCCTCCATGAATTCGGCTGCCATCCAGTCGAGCAGTTCCGGATGGCTCGGAAACTCGGCCTGGCTCCCGAGGTTCTCGCTCGTCTTCACAAGGCCGGCACCGAAGAATCGCTCCCACAGACGATTGACTTGCACCCGCGCGGTCAGTGGGTTGTCACGCGAGACGATCCAGCGCGCAAGCGAGAGCCGATCAACCTTCGAACCTTCCGGGAGCGGTGGCAGAAAGGCTGGAAGCGCCGCCGTGACCTTCTCGCCGCGCTTGTCATATTCGCCGCGGATCAACACGAACGCGTCCCGCGGTGGCCCCTCCTGCATCACCATCGCCGATGGGAGTGTGTTCCGAAAGTTGGTAAGGCTTTTGGTCGCTGCACCGAGGGTCGCCTCGGCTGCTTTGGTGGCGCCGCCAGAGCGGTCCACATAGAACTTTCGGATGGCTTGTCGCTGCTTCGGGGAGCGATCGTCGCGGGCCACCGTGAGCGCTTTCTTGACCGGGTTCGGTAGGTTCAGACCATCCACGCCGAGAACGGATGGGTCGGCACCGGTGATCGCCAAGCGGAACCTGCCGATGGTGTGCCCGTCAAACGCCTCTTGGCGAATCCGAACCACCAGCCGTGAGTTTTCCTGGACATTGATGGCGATCGCCGGAAACACTGCCAGCTGTCGAGGCTGCCGCTTGGTCGGATCATGGCCGTCAATCGCCCAGCCTTTCTTGGCCTGTCCGAGAAGGACGGCTGTCGCAGGCCACTTCTCCTGCTCGTAGTCGGCCTCAGCCCGCACGAGCGTCACGGGCACGGTATCACCGCCGTCGGCGGGTTCGATCTCGACCTCGAGCTTCGATACCACGATGTTGCCGTTGCCACCCCGACCGAAGCCGTCGCTTGCAAGCGACGGGTCAGGAAGCACTTCGAGCCGCACGCCGCCGAATGACTGGCCCGGAAGCAGGGCCTCGAATTCGTAGGTGTCACGGGGTGGGTTCTGGCCCTCGACCAGCCATGAACCATCCTCGCTTCGCCGGAACGATGCTCCGCCGACGCTTCGCAGTTCAAGGGGTTCGAAGGGCTCCCAGGCCGATTCGGCGCCACCGAGCACCGGGCCGAGTGAGTTTTCCCACTGCACAAGAAGATCATCAAGATTCCCTGCTTCGGCAGTGACGGCTGCCTCAGCATCGGCCACGACCCGCTGCAGCCGGGCGAGCTCATTCTTCTGCTCCTTGGAGGCGATCTCGTAGAGCGGGTCGGAGTTGCCACCCGCCCGGTTCTGCGAGCCCATGATCGTCCCAGTCTCTGGAACGTTATTGAACAGGGCGAAGAGCGAATAAAACTCCTTCTGCGAAAGCGGGTCGTATTTGTGATCGTGGCATCGGGCGCAGCCGACCGTGAGCCCGAGCCAGGTCTGCCCGGTCGTTTCCACGCGATCGATGATGGTCTCCACCCGCCACTCCTCGGCAATGATGCCTCCCTCGCCATTGATCCGATGGTTGCGGTTGAAACCGGTGGCCACGATCTGGTCGTGGGAGGGGTTCGGGAGCATGTCACCAGCGAGCTGGTCAATCGTGAATTGATCAAAAGGCACGTTGTCGTTGAACGCCTGGATGAGCCAGTCCCTCCACGGCCAGTTGGAGCGGCTCGAATCGGTCTGGTAGCCGTGGCTGTCGGCGTAGCGGGCTGCATCAAGCCACTCGATCGCCATGCGCTCGCCATAGTGCGGGCTGGCGAGGAGGGCATCGACGTACTTCTCGTAGGCGTTGGGAGACCCATCGGCGAGGAACGCATCGACGGCCTTCGGCTCGGGCGGCAACCCGGTCAGGTCGAGCGCGAGCCGGCGGGCGAGCGTCACGCGATCGGCTTCGGGATTGGGTGCGATGCCCTCAGCCTCGAGTCGCGCGAGGATGAACCGGTCGATTGGCGTCCTGGGCCACGAACCATTCTTCACCGTCGGGGATGATGGCCGCTCAATTCGCTCAAAGGCCCAGTGCCCACGGTACTCGGCGCCGTCCTTGATCCATCGTTCGAGCGTCGCGGCCTCGGCGGGCGTGATTGGCTTGCGGATCTGCGGCGGTGGCATCACGACATCGGGGTCGGTGCTGGTGATCCGGGCGATGATCTCACTGGAGGCCAGATCCCCCGCGACGATTGCCGTCGTGCCACTCTCGAGCTCGGCCGTCGCCGCTTCTCGAAGATCGAGCCTCAGGCCAGCTTCCCGTGTCTCGGCGTCAGGGCCGTGACAGGCGAAGCAGCGGTCCGAGAGAATCGGGCGGATGTCGCGGTTGAAATCGACGGCCGGCTCACCAGCGCGAATCGTACCGAACGGCAGGGCAAGTAAAGAGATGAAACAGCCCAGGCAAAGACGGGCGGCATAGCTCGTGGAATTGCTCATCGGGAATTCCAGGTCGCGGAAGCGGCTTGCAAACATGAATAGGGCAAGCTCCGCCACCATACGAAAGGAGGGAGTGGCGACGGCCCGCCACTCCCTCCATCAGACTTCGTGATTCAGCCCGAGTCAAGTTTCCCGGTCGCTGCGCGAACAGAGAAAGCGACTTTCAAGAATCGCGAGACTTAATGAGAGCCTCTTTCACTCGCTCGAGCTCTGCCTCGAGTCGCTTGACTCGGTGCTCGAGCTCCGCAGCACGCTTGCGAGCAGCTTCGATCATCGATCGACCTTCCTCAGCCTTCGGCCTCATCGCCTCAGCTTTCGGCGAACGCTCGCCCTCTTTGGGCGTCCACGACATCCGCTCGCGGCCTTCCTTCATGCGGGCTTCCATCTTCTCCTTCATCTCAGCCCGCTCTTCGGGTGAAGCGTTCTGCCACTTCTCGCGGACTGCCGCCATTTTCTCGCGGCCTTCCTTCATGCGGGCTTCCATCTTCTCCTTCATCTCAGCCCGCTCTTCGGGCGAGGCGTTCTGCCACTTCTCGCGAGCCGCGCTCATCCGCTGGTAGGCCTCCTTCTTGGGGCCCTCCATCGCCTCGCGCTTACCGTGGTGGCCGCCGTGGCCGTGACCTGCCATCGGTGGGCCGCTCTGTCCCCGCGCGGCGAGCATTCGCTCGATGCGCGCGAGTCGCGCGTTGATGTCGTGAAGAAGCTTGACGGCGTCACCGCGAGGGCCGTGATCGGCATGAGGCCCCATGTGCCCGTCGCGTGGGCCGTGACGGTGCATGTGCTTGCCATGAGGCCCATCGCCGCCCCGCTTGTGGTCACACTTCTTGCAGTCCTTTTCGCAATCGCCATCACACTTCGAGTCGTCATCCTTTTCGTCTTCCCGCTCGCTGTCCGAGCCGAGGAGCGTGACAACGCCCATCCAGGCCTGCACGGCCGGCTTGAGATAGGTGGTTTGCCATTCGGCGGCGGGCGCGCGGGAGGCTGAGCCTCCCGCAGCCAAAATGGCGGCCATGCTGGCCGCAGCGACGGTTGCTCGGGTGACGTGAATCATGGAAAAACTCCGAAAGGGGACTTGAGAAAGGGGTCGTAGGATCGCCTCAAAGGGGAGATGTCGCCAGGTGGCGAGCCGGCCCCTATGGGGATTGAACGGGTAAGGCAGGCCCGGGTTTCGAATGCACCGAAAGCGCCGGAAATGAACGTGCCTGGCGATCAACTCAAGATTCCATTCACCACATGCCCATGCACGGAAGCTTCACGCCCGGCTCCGGCATCGTGCCGGCCCTGGCTTGGCGACCCTCCGGTCGCTGGTCGCGGCCAGGCTTCCAGCCTGGCGATCAACTCAAGATTCCATTCACCACATGCCCATGCACGTCGGTGAGCCTGAAATCGCGGCCCTGGTAGCGATAGGTGAGCTGCTCGTGGTCGAGGCCGAGGCAGTGGAGGATCGTGGCCTGGAGGTCGTGGACATGCACTTCGTCCCGGGCGATGTGAAACCCGAGCTCGTCGGTTTCGCCATACGTGATGCCCCCTTTGATGCCGCCACCAGCCAGCCACATCGTGAACGCATTCGGATGATGATCACGGCCGAGTGAGCGACCAAGCACAGCGCTCGACTCCACCATCGGCGTGCGGCCAAACTCACCCCCCCAGACCACGAGCGTGCTGTCGAGCATCCCCCGCTGCTTCAGATCAGCCACGAGCGCTGCCGAGCCCTGGTCGGTGGCTCCGCTATTCTTCTTCACGTTGCCCGCCACGTCCGAGTGGGCGTCCCATCCTTCATGATAGATCGTCACGAACCGGACGCCCCGTTCCACGAGCCGCCTCGCGATCAAGCACGCCCTTGCGAAACTCGACTCCTCGGGCTTGCAACCGTAGAGGGCAAGCGTCTCGGGCGTCTCATCGGCCAGATTCATGAGATCGGGCGCGGAGGTCTGGAGCCGATGGGCCATCTCGTAGGACGCGATCCGTGTCGCAATCTCGGGGTCGCCGTCGGCAATGAGCCGACGTCGGTTCAGCGATGAGACGAGCGCAAGCGTGTCGGCTTCGAGCAACGCGTCGGCGCCCTCGGGTGAATCGACGTTGAGAATCGGCGGCCCGGCATTGCGGAACCGAGTGCCGGTGTAGACGCTCGGCAGAAAGCCGCTCGACCAGCATGCGCTTCCGCCACTGATTCCGCTCCCGGTACTCATCACGACGAAGGCAGGCAACTCGTCACTCTCGCTGCCAAGTCCGTAGGTAACCCACGACCCCATGCTTGGGCGGCCTGGCTGGGCGAAGCCGCAGTTCATGAAGATCTGGGCTGGCGCGTGATTGAACTGGTCGGTGCGGCAGCTCTTCACGATCGCGATGTCGTCGGTGACCTTCGCAAGCCAGGGCAGCATCTCCGACAGCTCGGCACCGCATTGGCCATGCTTCGCGAACGTGAATCGCGGCCCGAGCACCGCGGCATCGGGCCGGATGAAGGCGTACCGCTGGCCGCCGATCACCTCCGGTGGGAGCGGCTTCCCCTCGATCTCGGCCAGCTTTGGCTTGTGGTCAAAGAGCTCCAGCTGGCTCGGCGCCCCTGCCATGAAGAGCTGAATGACTGCCTTCGCTTTGCCGGGAGAGTGTGGTGGCCGCGGCGCCAGCGGCGAGACTGACTGCGTCCCGTTCGCCGACTGTCGAAGCGCCCCCGAGAGCAGGCCCGCCAGCGCGATTTTCCCTACACCGACGCCACACTCGGCAAAGAAATGCCGGCGTGTGACATCCATCGGGTCAGCATTTGAATTGTGCATCATCACCTCTTCACGATCGCTTCATCGAGGTTCATCATCGCCCGGGCCACGAGCGTCCAGGCCGCTCGTTCGACAACACCATGGTCTGCCTTGCCGCCGGCAAGTTTCAGGGCGTCGAGGTCACGGCTCGTCAGGCGTTTGTGCTGCTCGCCGAGATAGACCACGAGTACCTTCTGCTCGTCCGGTTCGAGATGCCGCGACAACAGACGCATTGAAAGCATGTCGAGCCGAGCAGCGTCGTCGGGGCCGGCGGCAGCCGCCAAGCGACCAAGGGCCTGGGCAATCTCGAGGAACATCGGGTCGTTCAGGAGCGTGAGCGCCTGGAGCGGCGAGTTGGAGACCTCACGCCGCGGGATGCACGCCTCGCCGGTGGGCCCGTCGAACGTCGTCGTAAATGCAAACGGCGCCGTTCGTTTCTGGAAGGTGTAGATGCTGCGACGGTAGCGGTCTTCCCCTTTGCTCACGTTCCATGTGGGTGATCCGTAGGCCACCTCCGTGACGCCGGCTGGCTGGGGGGGGCGCACGCCGGGCCCGTACATTTTGGTTGAGAGCATCCCTGATGCCGCGAGAAACGCGTCGCGGATGACCTCAGCATCGAGCCGCACCCGCGGGCCGCGAGCGAGGAGGGCGTTCACAGGGTCGTGATCCTTCAGCGTTCCAGTCACTCGGGAATCCTGGCGGTAGGTCGCGCTCGTCACGATGAGCCGATGAAGCTTTTTGAACGACCAGCCGAGGCCGCCAGACTCTGCCGGCTCACGGAACGATACGGCCAGCCAGTCGAGGAGCTCGGGGTGACTCGGGATCGCCCCCTGATAGCCAAAGTCAGCCACGGTCGCCACGATGCCGCGGCCAAAGAAGGTTTCCCACTGGCGATTGACGGTCACTCTCGCGGTCAGCGGATTCTCCGGTGCGACGAGCCACCGCGCCAGGGCGAGACGATCGGCCGGGGCGTCGGCAGGAAGCGACGGTAAGAACGCCGGGACGGCGGACGTCACTTCCTCCTCCGGCTGCGTGAACTCGCCGCGGTGATGGCGATGGGTCTTTCGCGGATTGTCGGCTGGCCTCTGCTCAAGCACGAGCGTCGCGAGGCCTTCGCGAAGGCTTGCTTCGAGCCGCTCGATTTCCTTGACGCGGTCGCTCACCTCTGGGGCCGTCGCCAGGAACGTCTGGAAGATCGCCTCCTGCTCCTCGCTCGAGCGAGCATCCGGTTCCTTCACGAGCGCCGCCTCGACGTCGGCTGGATGGCCGTGGGCTGGGGCGCCGCCGGCATCAGTGACCGAGAGCCGGAATCGACCGAGCGGGCATGCGAAATGCCGCTCAAACCGCATCGTCACGACGATGGGCTCGCCTGCGGCAACGGGCTGCGCAAGCTCGAACACAGCCGCTTCGGCATGGCCCTGACGGCCATTGGTGCTCCAGCCCGTCGACATCACGCCATCAATCGCAGCCGCGGCACCGCTCGCGCCGTGGCCATGCGCCGCCGTGCCGCCGAAGGATTCACTGGTCTTGGCGATCTCGATCCTCGCGGCTTTCGGCGGCACCCGCACCTCGAGCTCCGACAGGAAAAACTCACCCGGCGTTCCCTCGTAGCTGCACATGCCTGGCCCGCAATCCGGCAGCGACTCATGCGGCAACACTTCAAGACGAATGGCTCGCACTGGAGTATCCACCCGTGGAAGGGTGACCGTATAGACATCGCTCTTGGTCTGGTCGCCACTGGCGAGCACCGAGCTGTCATCCTGGATCTCGAGCCAGGGCATCGATGTTTCGAGTGAGTCGGGGCGGACGATCTTCCACGGAACGGCCTTGGCTGATTCCTCGCGGTTCCATGCATCGAACCGCGAGGTCAGGCCAGCCGCTCGTTCGCCCGTATCAGCGGCTGCTGCGCCGGGCTCAGCAGAGCCTGCCAGGTGCTCCTTCGACGGGGCCGACGAGGGCCAGTGGTCAGGCAACTCCTTCCAAAGCCGTTCGATTGTGGCTCTTGCGTCGGCAAGCCGCTGCGACCGATCCTCGCTCGGGATGATCCACTCGGGCTCGTCAGCGTTGTTCAAGAGCGCAAACAGTGAAAAGTAGTCGGTATGGGTGAGGGGATCGTATTTGTGCGTGTGGCACTGGGCGCAGGCGGTTGTTAGGCCGAGCCACGTCGCGCCCGTCGTGCCCACGCGGTCCACGATCGAGAGATATCGAAACTCGAGCGGGTCAATGCCACCCTCCTCGTTGATCATCGTGTTGCGATGAAAGCCCGTGGCCACGATGTCATCGACCGTCGCGTTCGGCAGCATGTCGCCGGCGACCTGCCGGATCGTGAATTGGTCGAACGGCATGTCGTCGTTGAGGGCTCGGATCACCCAGTCGCGCCAGGGCCAGATCGTGCGAGGACGGTCCTTCTCGTAGCCGTTGGTGTCGGCATAGCGTGCGAGGTCGAGCCAGCGACGGGCCCAACGCTCGCCGTACCGAGGGCTCGCGAGCAACCGATCGACAAGCGTCTCATAGGCATCGGGCGAGGTATCGGCGAAGAAGGCTGCGAGCTCATCGGGCGAAGGTGGGAGACCAATAAGGTCGAGATGCACGCGGCGGCAGAGCGCGGCCCGATCGGCCTCCGGGGAAGGGGAAACTTTCTCGGACTCGAGCCGAGCGAGCACAAAGGCATCGATCGGATTCCTGACCCAACCGTCGCGGGCGACCGGCGGGACTGCAGGCTTGGCTGGCTTCACAAAGGCCCAGTGCGGGGCATAGGGAGCACCTGCGTTGATCCACTCGGTGAGCACTCGCTTGTCGTTGTCGGAGAGGGTCACCTTCGTGTGTGGCGGAGGCATCACGAGATCGGGATCATCGCTCGTGATGCGGGCGACGAGCTCGCTCGAGTCAGCGTGGCCCGGCACGATTCCCCGCTCGCCGCTGTCGAGCTCCGCGAGTGCCGCCTCGCGAACGTCGAGCCGCAGGCCGGCCTCCTGGTGCTCTGAATCGGGCCCGTGGCACTTGAAGCAGCGGTTCGAGAGGATCGGCCGGACCTCGCGGTTGAAGTCAGGGCCAGCGGCGGCGACCGAAACGGACTGAAAAACGCTCGCGACCGTGAGCACGCAAGCGAGCCATCGGAGTGAGCTACGGAAGAACGTCATCAGCACCCTCAGAAAGGCTCGTGCGACCGATTGCATTAGTATGGTATCCCCATGCCCTGATCACCACTGCACCGATGAAGCCTTGTGGATCCGCTTGAAACCATTACGAGCCCCGCAAATCCCCGCGTGAAGCAGGCTGCGCAGCTGCGCGAGGCCGGTGAGCGACGGAAGTCGGGGCTCACGCTCGTGGACGGCATCCGAGAGCTGGCCCGCGCGGTGGCATCTGGCGTCGAGATTGTTGACGTGTTTGTGACGACCGACCGCGACGCGGCGGCATCGGCTCGGACATCTGATCGCAACGCGTGCCTGGAGGCATGCGCTGCCCGCGGTGCAGCCATCGTGCATGTGGGTCCGAGAGCCTTTGCGAAGCTGGCCTTTGGCGACCGCAACGAGGGGATCGTTGGTGTCGTGCGGTTCGTGGCTCGTGGGCTTGCCGATGTGAGCTTTGGAGTGGGACGGCCTGTCCTCGTTGCCGAGGGCGTCGAGAAGCCGGGCAATCTCGGCGCGATTGTGCGGACCGCCGATGCGGCCGGTCTCGCTGGCGTCATCGCCTCCGATCCAAAAACGGATGTCGCCAATCCTGCCACGATCCGGGCAAGTCTGGGCACCGTCTTCCGTGTGCCGCTCGCGGTGGCGACGGCCGCCGACACCATCCACTGGGCCGCTGCATCACGGCGGCGGGTCGTGCTCGCGACGCCAACAGGCACTCGGCGATGGCACGATGTGGATCTCACCGGCAACACGCTCTTGGTCGTGGGCAGCGAGGCCGATGGGGTCTCGCATGCCTGGCATGCGGCCGCGACGGCGGGCACGATTTCGCTCGAGACGATTCACCTGCCGATGCGGGGCATCGCCGATAGCCTCAATGTCTCGGTGACGGCGGCGGTCCTCGCGTACGAGGCACTCAGGCAGGAGGCGACATGATGAAGGTTCTCGGTCAGACCGACGCCCTCTTGGAAACGGCCGACTTCGAACGCCTCGAGCGGTGCTGTGCCGACCGCGGCCCATCGGCGATGTGTGACGAACTGGCTGCGTCGCTTGCTGCACGAGGCCGTTGGCATGCTGTTTTTGACCTGCGTCTGGTGCAGGCGCGGCTGTCGCTCGGTCTTCCGACGGTCGGTCCGATCAACATCGCTGACGAGGTGACTCAAGCGAGGCTCGACGACCTTACGCTTGCCGCCTGCCGTGAAGCGGGCTGGCCGCTTGTGGACGCAGGGCAGGTGGCGGCGGCGTGGATGTACCTGCGAGCCGCCGTGTCTCCGGAAGATGTGGCGGCTCGGCTCGGGCCGATCGCCGCGCAGGCAGTGCTGGCGGTGAAGGAACGCGCCGACGATAAGGATGCTGCGAGGCTTGTCGAAGAGATTCTCGGCGTGACGCTCTGGGAGTCGGCCGATCCGGCGATCGGCATCGGTCTCGTGCTCGAGACGCAAGGCACGTGCAACGCCATTACGGCCTACGAGCAGGCGGTGTCTCGCCTGACGGCCTCGCGCCAAGAACCCGCGGCTGCGAGGCTCGTCGCCCATCTTCACGACGAGCTCGTGCGGGCCGTAGCGAGTGACCTGGCGGCGCGCGGGATCGACACGAGTGGATCGCTCGTCGCCGATATGCCGCTCGTCGCGCTGCTCGAGTCGGCGGGTGGACTCGTGGGCGATGCGAGTATCCATGTCGATGTGTCGCACCTGCAATCGGTGCTGCGGATCGCGAGGGTGTGTGCCGACCCAGCGACACTTCGTCGCTGCTTCGAGCTCGCGACGTACGGCTGCCGGCTCCCGGAGGAGGTGACGTACCCCGGCGAGCCCCCCTTCGAGAATGTCGCCGAGGCCTCGCGACATTTTTTTGGAGCGCAGAGCGGCCGCGATGTTCGCGAAGCGGTGGCCTTCTTTCGACGCGAGGCGACGAATGCCGATTTCGACGTGGCCGGCTCACTGCCGCTCGACACGCTCGTGCTTTTGCTGACACGGCTGGGACGCTCAGCCGAAGCACTTCAGGAGGCGGTGAACCGTCCCCGTGAGGGTGGTCCGCCGAGCACGATGCAGGCGGCCGGCCTGCTGCCGTCGCTTGTGGATCTTGCCCGCGCAAGTGGCGAATGGGATCTGCTGCTCGACGCCTGCCGCCGTCACGGCGACGAAGTCACGTTCGCCGCGTCGCTCGCCGCCCGAGCTGCGAATAATCGCTAAGTTGCGTAACAAGACATAACATATTAGTTTTGTCTTGTTACGCAAAACGATGGCTCCCCCGTGGCGGATGAACGGCATCAGATCACCGAGCAGATTCAGGGGATGGTTGCGGCACTGGTGGCCACGCAACCGGCTGGGGTAGGGCTCTGCCTGGTTGGCGGTTTTCGTTACCGAAGGCTCGATCGGGGGCCCAGGCGGTCGGTCGTTGTCGCCTATCACTGGCATGGCGACCTCGTAGCCAAGCAACGGGAGCTGATCGCCCTTTTTGAGCGGCGACTCCTGCCTGACGTTCGAAGGCAATGCAGCCTCGATGGGGCCGTGGCGGCCGGCGACGTTCGTAACGGATCGGATGCCGTGGCCGTGGTCGAGCTGGCGTTCTGGCGACTCGGCTCGTCGCTTGGACGCATCGAAATACCGGTCGATGTCACGCGAATCGCAATCATCGATCCGCCCGTGGCCAGAACAGTCGATGGCGTTGTCTACCGCACGCCGTCAAATGCCGACATGCTTGAATCCAAGGTGATCGCGATCATGTGTCGGCCCTTCATCGAGTACCGCGACATCCTCGACCTGCATCTCTTCGCGAACCATGCGGCCGCCGACGCGCCCAAACGGATCGCCGACAAACTTGCCCGCCTCGGCGTGGACGGGCATGCGGTCAAGCGGCGGCTCGACAACCTCGTCCACTCCGCAGGGCACCACGTGAGGGCGATCGACGCGCTGATTGGTGAGCAGGTCGATGCCACGCAGGCCTCCGCGATTGCGTCGACCGGTGGGGGACAATCTGTCCTCGCGAGCGTCATCTGTCTTCTCGTCGAGCTTCTCGGCTTGCCAGGGGCGACAACCCCATGAAGGCGATCGAGTGGGTCCGTTTTTTTTCAGATCAGCGGGCACGGTTTAGAAAGAGCCTGTTTACCGTCACGGAACTTGCGAACGTGGCCGATGCGTCGCCGGCGGTGATGAATGTCGAGCTGGGCCGGCTTGTGAAGCAGGGCGTGATCTGCCGCTGGGTGCCCGGGCGGTATGGACTGCCAGACGGGGTGACTGCCGATGAGCTCGCGGCGTCGATCGACTCCGATGCGTATGTGACCGGCGCCCATGTCCTCGCCTACCACGGATACATCACCCAGATGCCTCGGGAGATTGACTGCTTCACGCGGCGGCGACACAACCGATCACGAAAGCGGCCAGGGCCGCTGGGAACGCTTGTCTTCGTGACCGTGAGCCCGCGTGTGTACGCGGCGCCTGCGGAAAGCCGTATGGCCGGCCCTGAGCAAGCCTTCTGTGACTTATTCTACGTCTCGCGCCGCCGTGGCCTTGATCCCCGAAGCCTCTACACGTTTCGCAAGCTCAACCAGCTTGCCTTCACGACCAATCTGCTTGCCCGCTACCCGCAGACCGTGCAGCAAGCAGTCGCGTCCCTCGCGACCTCAGAACCACCAGAGGGGACCAGGACGGAAGCCTAGGATGCTGCCCTTCGTGCAGGGGTGGCATGCGCCAGGATTGTCGCAGCCGCCCCGCGTCGGGCCATAGCCAAAGTATTGTGGCGGCACAAAGCCTCGCCCTGGCGGAAGTTGCCAGGGCGCCAGCATGTCTGGTCCTTGCGGCACCCCATGGCAATCAACCAGGCGGCCGTGGCAATCGCATGGATCGGTCCAGGGCAGCTCTTCGAACACGGCACCCCAGTAGCGTGGGCCGCAGCCGGAATCGCCGCAGGGGCTTTCCATGCCCGCGGCAGTGCCGCCGCACGGACGACACGGCCCTCCGGCAAGCGCAGCAGGCGCCGCCGCGAAAACGCATGTCATTCCAAGCATGGCAAGAACGATTGTGCGTCTCATGCCAACGGTATCGGTCAGGACGGGGGCGACACGCCCGCCAGGTCGTCAGGGAGCCCTACGCTTTGCCTGCTTTACCTCGCCGCCCGCGATGCACGGCTTCGGACCTGCTCGAAGAGGCGGAGATACTCGCGGGCGCTCGAGTCCCATGACCAGTCCTGCCGCATGACATGACGGACGAGGCCAGACCACAGCTCGGCATGGGCGTGGGCGTCGAGGGCCCGCTCGACCGCGTGACGGAGCGCCCCGGTATCAAACGACTCGAACATGAAACCGCTGGCGCGGCCTTCGCGAAGCGCGTCGTGCGTGGCATTCACCACGGTGTCGGCGAGACCGCCGGTGGCCCGCACCACCGGGATCGCGCCGTACCGCTGGGCGTAGAGCTGCGTGAGCCCGCAGGGCTCGTAGAGGCTCGGCACGAGAACGATGTCGGCCGCGGCCTGGACGAGATGCGAGAGGGCTTCGTCGAAACCGATGACCACGTCCACCGCGCCAGGGAAGGCCGCGGCCGCGCGGCGAAGTGCCTCCTCGTATGCAGGATCACCGCTGCCGAGCACGATGAACTGCGCTCGGCCCGTACCAGCGAGACGGCCGATCAACTCGATGACAAGCTCCACGCCCTTTTGGACCGCCAGGCGACTCACGAAGGCGATGAGTGGCCGGCCCGTGGGAGCCGCATGGCCGAGCCGAGCAGCGAGCGCGACCCGCGCCGCGTACTTCCCGTCGGCTACGTCATGTTCGCTAAAGTGCCGCGGGATGTGCGGATCGGTCCCTGGGTTCCAGGACACCGTGTCGATGGCGTTGACGATCCCTGAGACCGTACCGCCGCGGGAGGCCAGCACGCCCTCCAGGCCACAGCCCCCCGGCGACTGCTGGATCTCACGGGCGTATGTCGGGCTGACTGTGCTGATGGCATCGGCGAACACGATGCCAGTCTTCAAGAGGTTGAGCTGCTGGTGGAACTCCATCTGATGGAGGTTGAAATACTTCCAGTCGAGTCCCGTCAGCAGCATGTCCCAGTGCCAGAAGAGGCCCTGGTAGGCCATGTTGTGGATCGTCATCACCGTGCTGGCTGCGCCCACTGCCGGCCAATCCCCGTAGAGCAGCTTCTGGTACGCCGGCACGAGGCCGGTCTGCCAGTCGTGGCAATGGATGATGTCGTAGGCCGTTGACTGCCTACCAGCCAGTTCCATCGCAGCACGCGAGAAGAAAACGAACCGCTCGGAGTTGTCGGGATAGTCCTCCGCGCCACCGTAGAGGGTAGGGCGGTCGAAGAAGTCGTCATTGGCCACGAGCAGGACGTTCGTTGCCGACCCAGGCAAGCTGCACCGCAGGATCCGCGCGAGTGGTCGCCGGGTGCCGATCGGCACCTCGAACTCGATCCCCGTCGGCTCGATCGGCAGCCCTTTGGCGAGGGCTTCACGGTGGGCCGGGATCACGAGCGTGACGTCGCAGCCCAGCCTCGCGAGCGCTTCTGGAAGCGCTCCAGCAACGTCGGCGAGCCCGCCGGTCTTGGCGAACGGAACGGCCTCGCTGGCCACCTCGAGAATGCGCATACGACGGGGAATCCTGGTGCCCCGCTACTATACGTTGCGGTTCAGGGCGAGGGATGGCTGCGGCCGGCTGCGACGAGGGCGTCATACACGGCCTTCATGGCCGTCACGCGATCGGGTTGCTCAAGGGCCAGATTTTCCCGCTCGCCGCGATCAGTCTCGAGGTTGTAGAGCTGGACATCTGGGCCGTCCTTGCTCGCTGCGGCCCCTTTCGAGAAGCCCCCGGCGCCCTTCCCCAGGATGAGCTTCCACTGGCCGTCACGAATCGACGCCAGGCCGCTCATGGCACAGCTCACGGCGTGCTGACGCACGGGCTCGCTGCCGCCGCGCAGCAGTGGCATGAGGCTGAAGCTATCCTCGCCGGCGTCGGCGGGAAGCTCCACGCCAAGCACATCGGCGAACGTGGCCATGAGATCGGCCTGATGCACGAGGGCGTCGCACACGCTCCCAGGCTTTGCAACACCGGGGTAGCGGACGATACACGCTACGCGATGCCCGCCCTCCCAGGCATCTCCCTTGTAGCCACGAAGAGGACCGCTCGGAAAGTGGCCGCGTGCTTCGAGGTCTTTCGCGCCCACGTAGGGCGCGAAGCCGTTGTCGCTGGTGAACACGACGAGCGTGTTGTCGGCGATGCCCACCCGTTCGATGGCCGCGAGCACGTCGCCGACAACCGCGTCGGTCTCCATCACGAGATCGGCAAAGGCGTTGTCGAGGCCGCTCGCCCCACGCCAGGGCTCGTTCACTGCCAGCGGCGTGTGGGGCGAGGTGAGGGGGAGATAGAGGAGAAACGGTGTTTTGTCGCTGGACGATTTCTCGATCAAGGCCACCGCCCTGTCCCGAAGTGTTGGGAGCACGCTCTCAAGCTGCCAGCCTTCGAGCGCCGGCCCCTGCCGGCTTGCGCGGTAGTTCTTGAGGTCATCAAGAGGAAGAAGCGTGGTCGGGATACCGACCGTTCGATCGTTCTCGATGAAGCAGAAGGGGGGCCAGTTGGGCACGTCGGTGCCGAAATACGTATCGAAGCCGCACGCTGTCGGGCCGCCGCCGACGGGTTTGGAAAAGATCCGCTGCCAGGCCGCGCGGTGGGCGTCGGTCATGGCCCCGGGGCCGCGCAGTGGATTCCGTTTGTCCACATCTTTGAGCAGCCCCGCATCAGCTGGATCAGCGGGCCAGTCCCAACCGAGATGCCATTTCCCGATGGCTGCCGTGCGGTACCCATGGGCTGTGGCGAGATCGGCGATCGTGAGCCGGTCGGCATCGATAAGCGGCTTCTCCCAGAGGCCGACGATGCCGCTTTTCAGCCGTGTCCGCCAGTGATAGCGGCCGGTGAGGAGCGTGTAGCGGGACGGGGAGCAGACGCCGGACGATGAATGGGCATCGGTGAACCGCATTCCATCGGCTGCGAGACGATCGATATGAGGCGTCGGGATTTTGCTGCGGTCGGGGTTGTTGCACTGCACATCGCCATACCCGAGGTCGTCGGCATAGATCACCAGGATGTTGGGCCGTTCGGCCGCGTGCACCACCGCGGCCGCGAAGAAGGCAGCCGCTGCGAGGGCAACGGCGGCCGGCTGAGAGCACGTTGAACGCATGCAGTATCCTCCCGAGAACCAATGAGCCGCGGTGACCGTCCTGTTGTACTTCACCAGCGATGGCGCCGCCTCAGGGTCTCGCATGGTGATCCTCAGAAAAAGTGCCTGACCCCTTCGTGCCAGTGGGTACGATGGTGTCATGAGTCCACTGGTCAATCCTGCGGCGCTGTTTCGATTTCGGCTGGCCTGCCCGCGACGGGAAAAACTTTGGCCGCCGGCGTCGTGGGGGATCGACGAGGGCTGTCGGCTGCCGTCGCTTGCGAGCCTTGCTGGTGTGCCCGATGTGCTCGAGGTCTTTGCGGCGTGGAACGACGATGGGATCGCGTTCCGCGGCGTGGCCCGTGGCGTGGGAAACAAACGATGGTGCCACCCCACCAAGCCAGAAGACAGTGACGGCCTCCATCTCTGGATCGCCACGCGGCCAACCGGCGAGAGCCATCGCGCGGGGAGGTTTTGCCGGCGTCTTGCGATCCTGCCCACGGGTGGCGGCCTGCGGGCCGACAAGCCCGTGATCGTGCCAGCCGTGATTCCGCGGACGAGCGAAATGCCCGCCGACATTCCAGAAGGCTCAACGAAGGTCGAGGCGACGCTCCTTCCTGACGGCTGGGAGGTCCACGCGCTCATCACGGCTGCGGCGCTGCCGGGCTGGGAGCCTGCGGAGATTTCGAAGCTGGTTTTTTTTGCGGCGCTCGTGGATCGAAGACTCGGTCAGGTGCCGTGCTACGCCCCGCCTGAGTTTCCATGGGAGAGTGACCCGACGACGTGGGCCGAGCTCGAGCTCGTGTGATCGCGACCTGCCGAGGTGCACAAAGACCTTCGAGAATGTCGTGAGATCCTGTGCCCGGCCCGCATTCGCCCTCGAACGGCTCAACGTGGTGAACAACGCCGTCTGACGCGGCGCACGGCAACGGCGAGCCGCATCAGGTATCTTCAGCCCCCCACGAGCATCTTTCAGACGGTCGCGGAAAGGCCGTTGACCGCCCTGTCCCTTATTCTAGGGATACAACGTCCCGCGGCGGACCCTCCGGGCCAATCACTGCGATGGCGGCGGAATGGTGCGGGTAGAGTCGGCCAGGGAAGCGTGCTGCATGGGAGGTGTGGAAATGGATGCGCGGTTCATACGCTCGCTCGACGAGGACGTCGCGCGGGAGGTGGCCTGTATCGACCCCCGGCAGTACCGGGCGAAGCTCGAGGAGTTGCTCTATTACGACGAGCGCGAACCATACGACGCCTCCATCGTGCCGCTGGTGATCTCGCTTGAGCAGCACCGGGTCTACGAGGAGGCAGTCCGGCGGATCTGTGGAGCGGCGATGCACGCATTCATCGAGCGCCGGGACGCGGCACGCTTCCGGGGCGATTCCTTTCAGCAGATCCTCCAGTCGTTGCCACTCGAACAGGATTCGATCTCGGGAACCGCGCGGTTCGACTTCCTCGAGGCGCGAGACGACCTCAAGCTCGTGGAGATGAACTTCCTTGGCGTCGGCACAGTGGGGCATTCCCTCCAGGCCACCGCAGCGCTGATGGATGTCGCCCCGGCCCTCCGGGACCGATACCATTGCCTCCATCCCACCGCCGGCCTCCGTGACCACCTCCTGCGGCTCGGCGTCCGGACGGCCGTCCTGCTCACGAAGGATGACGATCAGAGCTACTATGGTTCGTGGCTCGATCGGGTGATCATCGCCGCGGGCGTGGATCCGGTGCGGATGATCATCGTCCCGAAGCGGGAGTGGGGGGGGTTTGCGACCGATGGTCGGACGCTCACCTTTCGCGGGGAAACGATCGACGCCATCTATCCGCGCGAACTCACCTGGCGGCCTTCGATCGAGGAGGGGCAGGAATGGTGCCGGTTCTTCCTCACTTCCGGCGCCCGCTGCCTCGATCCCTGGCCCCTTGTTCTTCTCGAGGACAAGGATCTTCGCTTCCTGATTCGCCACGATCCTGGCGTGGAACGCTTTATCCCCAAGACCTGGTGTCTGGGCGAGCCAGGGCAGCCGGCCGATTGTGCGGAGCTGGTTCTCAAGCGACAGCACGAGCATGCCGGAGATGGGGTGTGGGTTGCACCCAGTGAACTGCCGACTGAGGATCGTTCCAGCTATGTTCTCCAAGAGCGGATCGCGATGAACCGGGTGGCGGTGAGGAGCGTCCTGGGATACGAGGGCATTGTCTCCTACGACATTGCTGCTCATGTCAGCTACGACTTCGATCTGCGCACCGGCACGCTGCTCGATTGTCGCGTGACCGGCTACCTCTCGCGGTACGCCCCGGTGGGCGACATCGTCAATATCAGCAAGGGGGGGGGCGTGATCCCGGTGCTCGTTGAGGGGAGCCAACCGTCGCGGGCAGAGAATCTTCGGGCCGAACAGAAGAGATCCGGGCGATAGCCACCAACACGTCGCGAACGTGCCGTTGGCCGTCCTATCCTTCGGCCATCACGTCAGGAATCATCGTCGAGCCGCTCAATCTCCACCGTTGCCGGGGGAAGGCTCTCCAGAAATGTTCGGCCGTAGGGCTTTGTGAGCATGCGTGGATCGAGGATGACCACGGTGCCCGTGTCGCCGGCTGTGCGGATGAGCCGCCCAAAACCCTGTTTGAGTTTGAGGACCGCCTCGGGAAGCTGATACTCGAGGAACGCATTGCCACCAGCCTGGTTGATGGCCTCGATCCGCGCGGCGACGAGTGGCCGATCGGGTACGGCGAAGGGCAGCCGCGTGATGATCACCGTCACGAGCTGGTCGCCCGGTAGATCGATTCCCTGCCAGAACCCATCGGTGCCCAAGAGCACGCTGCTCGGCCCTTCACGAAACGCTTCGAGCATCCGCGAGCGGGGCAGGCCGTCGGCCTGGCTGACAAGGCGGTAGTTGTTTCGCACACACCAACCAGAGAGATCCGCCGACGCCTTGGCGAGCGCCTGATGGCTCGTGAAGAGCACCATCGCGCGGCCTTCGCTTCGGGCCACATAACGGCGAATCATTTTCACGACGGCCGCATCAAACGCAGCGCGGCTTGTGGGGTCGGGGAGCCGATCGACGAGCACGAGTCGCGCCTGCCGTGGGTAATCGAAGGGACTGCCAAGCTGGGCCGAGAGAGCTGTGTCGGGAACCCCGAGCCGGTCGCGGACAAAGACAAAAGCGTCTGCGGCGGCTGGCTGGTCGGTGGTATCGGCCGGCCGGCGGGCCGCGCGTGCGTGAACAGCCAGTGTGGCGCTCGCGAGCACGATCGTGCCGATACGCCCAAAGAGATCCTCTCGAAGCACGTGCCCCACATCCACCGGCGCGCTCGAGAGCGTCGTACGGGGACGACCGCGGCGGCTTCGGGCCGTCTCCACCCACCAGACATGCCCCGTTTCCTTCTGGTCGAGCCAGGTGTTGATCGCCGCCGCGTGGGTGTCGAGGCGATCAGCAAGCGACACGAGATCATGCCGCTCGGCCGGTTTCTCGATGCTGGTCGCCGCGCCACGGAGACGACGAGCCAGGTCGGAGAGCGGGCCTCCCAGTGAGTCGGTCACGAGACCACTGGTAGCGATGCGCTTCGGGCCGTCGCCGTGGGCGTGGCAGGCGTCGCGAATCGACGCAAAGAACTCTTCGGCGATCTTTCGGCAGTACCGCACGACGCTCTCGAGGTCGTCGAGGTGGTAGTGGGTGAGGAGACCACGACTCGACTTTTCGCTGGCGAGTCGCGAGAGCACCCGCTCGACGCCGCCGCTCGAGATACGCACGCCCAGGTGGTCGCCCGCAACGGCCTCGAGCGAATGGGCCTCGTCGAAGATGACGATGTCGTGCGGTGGCAGGAGGCTCGCACCGGCCCGTCGCATGGCGAGGTCGGCGAAATAGAGTGCGTGGTTCACGACGAGCACTTGCGCGTGCTGCATACGACGCCTCGCGGCATAGTAGAAACACTGGCCGTGCGTGGGGCAGGCGCGACCCATGCAGTTGCCCGAGTCGCTTTTCACTTCGTCCCAGACCGCGTCGGAGGGCAGGGCGGGCAGGTCGGAGAGCGAGCCGTCGGTGGTGCGTTTAGCCCATGAGGCGATCGCCAGCACCTCGGCCCGTGCGGCATCGTCTTCAAAAAGGCTGCCGGATCGCTCGAGGGCCAGCCGCAGCCGACGCAGACTCAGGTAGTTGCCGCGGCCCTTCACGAGGACTGCCGAGAACTCGCGAGGCATGACGGCCGCAACGAGGGGGATGTCTTTGTCGATGAGCTGTTCTTGAAGCGCGATCGTGTGGGTTGAGATGACGACCCGCCTCGGCCGTGCCGCCGGGGCGGTCGCAGTGTCGTCGTCATCCCAATCCGTGTCAGGATCAGCCGACTGACCACTCGACGGTTGCGACACCCGAACAGGCTCAACCTGATCCGAGGTCACGGCGAGGACTGCTGGCACGAGATACGCAAGGCTCTTGCCCGTGCCGGTGCCCGCCTCAACGATCGCATGCCGCCGCGCGTGGATGGCTTTGTCCACAAGGTGGGCCATCGCGAGCTGCTGCGGCCGCGACTCCCAGCCGGCCAGCCTGGCAGCGAGCCGGCCCTCGGGCCCCAGCAGATCATCGGGAGTGGTCATTCTCAGGGTCTGAAAAACCGTTGTGCCGAAGTCTGCCCAAACCCCCCGTCGCGGAGCGACGGGAACACGGGAGGAGGATTATCAAACGTCAATAAAGCCGAGTGTAGCGGAGGCCCGTGGGTGGATTCCCGCACGACGACGTGCGAAGTAGTCTTGCTTCGTCCACCGAACCCCATGAGGAGCGCATTGTGCCCCAGCCCACCACGTCATCAAAGGCCTGGGGCGGAGTCTTTCGTGAGCCGACCGACGCTCGCGTCGAGGCCTTCACCGAGAGCGTCTCCTTCGACCGGCGGCTGGCCGATGATGACATCGACGGGTCCATCGCCCACGCCCGGATGCTCGCCTCGGTCGGACTCATGACGGTGCATGAGGCCGACTCGGTCGCCCACTCGCTCGAGGAGATCCGGAGCGAAATCCACACGGGCCGCTTCGAGTTTTCAGTGTCGAAGGAGGACATCCATCTTCATGTCGAGGCGGCGCTCACCGCGCGGCTCGGCGATACCGGTCGCAAGCTCCATACCGCGCGGAGCCGCAACGACCAGGTGGCGACGGATCTCCGGCTCTATTGCCGGCGGGCCATCGACCGGCTCGATGCGGGCCTCGCCGAACTTCAGCGAGCGTTTCTCGGGATGGCCGAGCGGGAGCAGGATCTCGTCATTCCGGCGTACACACACCTGCGTCCGGCCCAGCCGGTGCTCGCCGCCCACCAACTGCTCTCCTGGTGCGAGAAGTTCGCGCGTGACCGTGACCGCCTGGCCGACTGCCGGCGGCGAACGAACGTTCTCCCGCTCGGCTCCGGGGCCGTGGCCGGCACGAGCCTCCCGATCGATCGGGAGCATGTTCGCGAGGCGCTCGCCTTCGACACGGTCGCCGCGAACAGCCTCGATGCGGCGAGTGATCGCGACTTCGTCTGCGAGCTGGCGTTTGTCGTGGCCCTCACCGGTGTGCACCTCTCGCAGTGGGCCGAGGAGTGGGTGATCTACAGCACGCACGAGTTCGGGTTCCTCGCGCTCCCCGAGGGTTTCTGTACGGGGAGCTCGATCATGCCGCAGAAGATCAACCCCGACGTGCTCGAGCTCGTGCGGGGCAAGTCGGCCAGACTCGTCGGCAATCTCCAGAGCTTACTCGTGCTCCTGAAAGGTCTGCCCACGGCGTACAACCGTGATCTCCAGGAAGACAAGGAACGGATTTTTGACTCGATCGACACGCTCGAAGCAGTCCTGAGCGTGGCACCTCCGCTGGTAGCCGGCACCCGCTTTCACCGCGCGCGGATTGCCGCCGCTACCCACCACGGCCATCTCGATGCGACGAGCCTCATGGAGGCACTCATCGCCCAGGGAGTGCCGCAGCGAACTGCCCACGAGATCGTGGGCCACCTTGTCCGGCGGGCGATGACCCGCGGGGTCTCGTTGGGAGAGCTTTCCGACGAGGAGATCTCTCAGGAATATGCCGGCTGGAACGCCGCGCTGCGTGGGGCACTGGGCGCCTCTCGGGCAGTGGAGCGGATGCAGAGCTTCGGCTCGACCGCGCCGGCCGCGGTGGCCGACCAGATTGAGCAGTGGCGGCGACGGCTGGACGGCGCCGCATCCTGACCGGGGACTGGCTCGTTTTCCGAAGGAAAAGGTGCCTGTCCCCTTGCGCGGCTTGTCCCCGTGTTGTGCGGCTTGTTTGGCCAGAGGATGACGCGATGGCCCACGTGCGAACAGACCTGGTGGCTTTCGTGCGGGTGGCGGCCGTGGCGCTGTTTGCGACAGCGTCGGTCCAGGCACAGCCGCCCGTCGATCCGCCACTCGACCCGATCCAGCGTGCCGTGGTCGAGTCGCTCGACGCGTCGCTCGCGCTGCCCGGTGGCCGCACGCCATCAAACCTGCTCGATGCGGCGATCAAGGCATTTGATGTCGGCGTGCCTGCCGCCGCCGAGCGGTACCTCGCGATGCTCGCCAATGTCGTCGATGCTGCGAAGGAGGCAGGCCCCGACATCTTGGCCGACCTGGCCGATGCGACCGACGAGGCCGCGATTCGACGGCTCGAGCGGGCCATGCTCGCCAGGCAGCCGGGCGCGGCTGGGCTCGCGAGAGGCATCCTCGAGGCTGGCCGCATGCGGCGGCGGGACGCGGGCACGCTGGCGGAAGACGTGGCGGCACTCGAAAGCCCCGTGGCGACAACACGGCTGGCTGCCGCTGAGCGACTTGTGCGGACCGGTGTGGATGCGCTCCCGGCCCTGGTCCCTGTCCTTGGCCGCGGCCCGGGCGATAACCCACGGCAGTTTCAGTTGGCCCGAGGGATCGTCGCGCGGCTGGGCGAGTCGGCCCGACAGCCGCTGCTTGACTGGCTCGCCATCGGTGATCCCGCTGATTGGGCGGGCGTGATCGAAGCCCTCGACGCAAGCGGGTCTGACGACATCGAAGCCTTCCTTGCGGCGCCCGCGCTCGTGCCGCAAACGCCTCCGCCGACTCGGGACGCCGCCCTTCGCGTCTTGCGAAGCCGCGCCGCGGCCCGTGACAGCGACACCGCAAGCGTGCCGCCGACGCCCCGCGAGGCCGCAGCCCGCCTGGCAGCACGGCTCGATCGGCTCCTCTCGCCGGCTGGGCTGCCCCATGTCGATCATCTTTTGCTTGAGCCGATCAAAGACCCTGCGAATGCCAAAGCAGCCTTCGGAGGGAGTGTCACGGGAACGGTCGATCGACGGTTCTGGAATCCTCAGGCGCGGGTATTCGAAGCTGTTTCGGTGCCGCCGCAGGTCGCCAGGGCCCGCGAGGCGATGCACCTCGGCCGCGACCTTCAGGCGCTCGACGTGCGGGATGAAGCGACGGTTGATCTCGTGCTCTTGGCGGGCCTCGAAACGCTCCTGGCGACGGCGGGTGATCCTGTCACCGTGCTTGATCGGGTGCCCGCTGCCGCGATCCGCCAGGCGCTCACAGGTCCAGATGGCTACTCGATTGACACGGCGGGGCGGGTGTTTGAGCAGGCAGTTGAGCGGGGCATGTGGCTTGCGGCTCGTGCCGTAGCGACGACGCTCGCGCCCGATGGAAAAACCGTGACGGCCAAGGCGGGTGCAGCCGGCACGCTGCCACCGGCTGTCCGCGATGTGCTCGTGCGATCACTCGATGTGCCTGACGCGGCGCTCCAGTTCGCAGCGGCCCGGGCGCTCGTGCTCGCCGCCGGCATGCCACCCTACCGGGGCTCGAGCCGCGCGGTTGAAGTGCTTCTGCATGCGGCTACCAGTACGGGCGTGGATCGTGTCGTCGTCGCCCACCCCGATGCCGAGGTGGTCCATGCGCTGGCTGCTGGCGTGTCTCGCTTTGGCTACGACCCGGTGCGCGTATCGACCGGTCGCGAGGCTGTGTTCGCCGCGCGGTCGAGCGCCGACACGGTGCTTGTGTTCGTGGCGGCGCGGATCTCGCAACCGACGGCCATCGAGACGGTGCAGTTTGTGAAGCTGCCAGCGGTGGGTGACATCCCTCCGGTCCTCGTTGTGGTCGATCCGCTCGACGATGACGCGCGGGGCAAATACCTGACGCGGCTCCTCCTCTCCTTCTGCGACTTCGACGGCGTTGGCATCATCGACCGCCTCGACAGTCTCTTCCTGCCGAGCCTTGATCCTGAGACCGACAAGCCCAACGGGCCACCGCGATTCCCCGATCTGCTCGCGCAGACAGCGGGCCCGGCGGCGGTCGATCCGGCATCGCGGAATGCCGCAGCGGCCGCGCGACTGGCCCGTGCCCGAGAGGCTTTCTCCCTGCTTGGGCGGGTCTCCCGCCGTGGGCAAGACGCCTCGCCTGTCCTCGCGACAGCCACCCTGGCGCTTCTCCACGAGGAGCTCTATGCCCCCGCCGCGTCGCTCCTGGCGTCGCTTCCCATGCCCGAGGCCCAAGAAGCCCTCGAGCAGGAGGCCCGCCGCAGTGACCTACCGGAATCGCTGCGGCTCGTGGCCCGTTCCGCGTTTGAGACGAGCGTGGACCGCTTTGGGATCCTCCTCGACAGCCGGGAGCTCCTCACCGCCTACGCAAGGTACAATGAGGCCGCCGACGACACGACCCGCGGTGCGGCCGGTAGCATCCTGGATGTACTCGAGGCGGCGGGCACCACGTCCCGGGTTCGTCCATCGAATGCTCCGCCCCAGCGGCCACGCCAGTGAGCCCATCTCGGCCGCTCCGATTGCCGGCCTGATTGGGGCCAGCGCAGCGATGCTCGAGGTCTATGCCACCACCCGCCTGGTGGCGGCGTCGAATGCCTCGGTCCTCCTGCTCGGCGAGACGGGCACCGGCAAGGAGCTCATCGCCAAGGCGATCCACGAGCTCTCGCCGCGGGGTAGCGGGCCGTTTGTGCGGGTCAACTGCGGGGCCCTTTCCGAGAGCCTTCTCGAGAGCGAGCTGTTTGGCCATGTCCGCGGCGCGTTCACTGGCGCCGTCGCGAATCGCACGGGCCGATTCGAGGCGGCCCACACCGGCACGATTTTCCTCGACGAGATCAACTCCACCACGCACCACCTCCAGGTGAAGCTCTTGCGGGTGCTCCAGGAGCGGGAGTTTGAGCGAGTGGGCGACACCGAGACGATCCGGGTCGACACCCGCGTGATCGCGGCGAGCAATCGTGATCTCCTTGATGAGGTGGCCAAGGAGTCGTTTCGTGAAGACCTCTATTACCGGCTCAACGTCATCCCGATCCTGTTGCCGCCGCTGCGGTCGAGACGGGATGACATCCCGCTCCTCGTGACCCACTTCCTCGAGTTCTACAACGAGCAGAACGATCGCTACGTCGTTCACATCCAGAAGGAAGCCCTCGACGCACTCGTTCGCTACCACTGGCCGGGGAATGTTCGCGAGCTTCAAAACGTGGTCGAGCGGTGTATCGTGATGGCGCCCGGCGACGAGCTGACGCTCGGCCTCCTGCCGACGTCGATCCGTGGCGGAAGATCTGCGGCCTCGGTGCCAGGCCGCGGTGGCGACCTCGACAGCCTTGCCCGCGATCTCGTGGAACAGGGGCTGGCGACGGCCCCACCCGGCGACGACACCCTCTTCGACCGTGTGGTCAGCCGCGTGGAGCGGGAGCTCATCGCCCAGATGCTCGCGGCCTGCGGCGGCGTCCAGCTCAAGGCGGCGGCGCGTCTCGGCATCAATCGCAATACGCTCCGCAAGAAGCTCCTCGAGCACGGCCTCGAGGAAGGCGACACCTCATAACGCGGCAGTATGACGAGGCTCGCTGGTGCTCCCTTTTGCGCTCCAGCCACGGGGTTGTCGGGCCTTCAGGGGGGCGATGAGCCGGTCGGAATGCCGTCTTCGGCCATGTCGCGGGCATGGTAGCTCGAGCGCACAAGCGGTCCACTGGCCACCTTGCGGAAGCCAAGCGAACGGGCAAGATGGCCCAGGTCATCGAACTCTTCCGGCGGTACGTAGCGGTCGACCGGGAGCGACTCGAGTGTCGGCTGGAGGTACTGCCCGAGCGTGAGGTAGTCGACGCCGTGGTCGAGGAGATCGGCGAAGACGTCGAGCAGCTCCTCGCGGGTTTCGCCGAGGCCGAGCATGAGGCCGCTTTTGGTTTTGACATCAGGCATGATCCGCTTGGCCCGCGCCAAAAGCTCGAGAGTCCAGGGGTAGACGCTCTTGCGACCGCGGACGGTGCGATAGAGCCGCGGCACTGTTTCGGTGTTGTGATTGAAGACTTCGGGGCGGGATTCCATGAGCCGTTCGAGGGCGCCCTCCTTGCCGATGAAGTCAGGCACGAGCACTTCAATCGTCGCACCGGTTGCCGCACGCACTGCTTCCACGGTGAGTCGAAAATGCTCGGCGCCACCGTCGGGGAGATCGTCGCGGGTGACGCTCGTGATCACGACATAGGCCAGGCCCAGCCGCCGCGCCGCCTCGGCCACCCGCTCAGGCTCGTCGCCCTCGAGCTCCTCGGTCTTGCCGCGGGGAACCGAGCAAAAACCACACGGCCTCGTGCAGACATTGCCGAGGATCATGAACGTGGCCGTTCGCTGCGACCAGCACTCGAGCCGGTTGGGGCACTTGGCCGACGAGCAGACAGTTTCGAGGCCAAGCTCGGCGATGAGCGATGCGGTTTCACCGAGGCCGCCGCCCGGGGCGAGGTTCTGCCGCAGCCACGGAGGGAGGCGCCGCGACGGAGTCGGCGGCGCCGCGGGGGCGTCGAGCGAGATGACCGGGAGCGCGACGATCGAGGGATTATCCGACACGGCTCATGGGCTCCGTGGGGCGAGGGCGAAGGGCCGCAGGGGCAATCGGAAACCCTGCATGGATATGCGGTGCATCAAACCTAAAGGCATCGGCGATTGCTTCGACGAGGGCGGTGCGGGCATCCTGAAGACGAACCCGTCGCTGGATGTCGGCTTCGACAGAGCCCATCGTGACCGGCGCGATTCCGCCAGCTGCCGTTGGGACCCGCAGGCTCGTCACGCGATGGAAGAGCTCGAGCGCGGGCGAGACATTCACAAACGCCCCGTGGGCAACGCCACCGCGGCGCACGGCAACGCCGACCGCAGCCAAGAGTCCCGTCCGCCCAAAAATGCCCGGCGTGCCCGGATGGCGGATCGGTCCGGCCTTGAGCGTGCGTAAGACCGCGGCGAGGCCGCGCTCGAATCGCTCGAGGTACTCGCCGACGTCATGCTCGCCGAGGCCGAGGTCGGCCATCGACGCGAAGAGCGACACGCAGACCTGGCCCGGGCCGTGGAGGACCGCGCCGCCGCCGCGACCGGTGAACCGCAGGGGAAGCTGCCGTGAGGCGAGCTCGTCGTCACCGAGGGCGATGTCGACCCGCGAGCCGAGCCTTCCGATCGTGATGCAGGGTTCCAGCTCAAACACGATGAGCGTGGGATTGCGGCCGCCCGACGTGGTCTCGCCAGCGAGGCGTTCGGCGAGCGCGGCGTACCGCGGCCAGTCGATCCGCCCGGCGAGCCAGGCGGCAAGCGGCCGGGCGGGAACGCTGAGCGGTGACTGGGAACCAGAGAGGGGCATGTGGCTCGTGGAATTTGGTCGTGGCATCGTGCCGGTTGCCGGGGCGGCACCGTCACTATGATAGGGCTATCATAAAGCCTGGCCGACCACCCGTGCGGCCATGTCATCTGGAGGGCATGTGATGCCCAGCGGCTCCGATCGCTTTGATTTCGCTGGACGTCAAGACAGCATCGACCGCGAGATTGCCGCGACCAAGGGGCGGTTCTGGCAGTTGGCCACGATGCGGCTGGCCCGCGAGATCAATCTTGGCTGGTGGCTGGCCTCGTGGATGCCCATGGCCGTGGCCATCGGCCTGATCGGAATGGTCGCGATGCTGGTGGCACGCTGGCGCGGCGGGCACCCTGGTCTGGTCGCCACGGGAATCGCGGGGGCGCTCACCGTAGCCGCGGTGGTTGCCTGGTGGCAAGGCCGTGGTCGGTTTGAAACCGTGGCCTCGGCCCGCGTGCGACTGGAGGAGTCGCTTGGCCTCAAGGCGCGGCTCACAGCGGCGAGCGCCGGCGTGGGATCGTGGCCAGACCGGCCGTCGACAGAGTCGCTGGCGTGGCCGGTGCGGTGGCGATGGGAGCGCCCGCTCGGCTGGGCGACCGTCATCGCCGCGCTGGTGGTGCTTGCGGCGCGGGTTCCGATCGCTGATCCAGCAGCCGCGAAACCATTCCTCATCGAGAAGCCGCCAGACGCCCGCGTCGTCGAGCAATGGATGGATGCCCTCCGCCGTGAGGAGGCTGTGGACGAGCGGTCGGTCGAACGGGTTCGTGATCGCATCGCTGAACTGATGGAAAGGCCGACCGAGGCGTGGTATGAGCATGCGAGCCTCGAGGCGGCTGGCACGATCAAGGAGCAGACGGCCGCCGACCTGCGCCAGCTTGTTGAGAACCTCACGAAGGCTGAAGCGGCTGCGGCGAAGCTTCGAGAGATGACCGACGCGGTGCCCCATGAGCTCCGCGAGCAGCTCGCCAAAGACCTGAAGCTCGCGGCCCTCGCGCTCGAGCTGGGAGGCTTCCAGCCGCCCGCGGATCTGGCGGAGCTGCTGCGTGATTTTCAGGGCCGCGACCTCGGTGATCTCTCGCCCGCGGAGTGCCGTGGCCTCTGCGAGAAGCTCGCTGAGAACAGGGATCTCTTGAAGCGGGCGCTTGCGGAGTCGCCTGAGCTCAACCTGGATGGCATCCCGATGGCAGGCGTGCCGGCAGCGGGGGGCATTGACCGCGGCCGGGGCGTCGCAGAGCTCACGCTCGGCGAGGAGCATGATCTGAAGACCACGCGGAAGGAGAAGGTCACGCAGCCACTCGACCCGGAGCGGGCGGCCCCCGACGAGCTTCTGGCGGTGATCGACGGGGAGCATGAGATTGACGAGACGGCGTACACCGGGCCCAAGGCTGGCGGGATGGCCAAGGAGGGTGACGGTGGCACGGCCGTCGCCGTCGATGCGCTCCTACCGGCCGAGCAGGCCGTTGTCCGCCGGTTCTTTGAGTGACACGATGGGCGACAACGGCCACGACACGACGGCTGTGAAGAGCCCGCGGCTGCGGTGGTGGCAAGATCCGAGGTGGATCGCTTCGGGCGTCATCGCCGCGACGATCGTTTTTCTGCTGTGGGGACTCTTTGGCCCCGAGGCGGCGATCCGAGTCTCGCGGGAGACGACCTACCTCACCGAGCCGCTCGCCGCCGACGGCTTGCCGCGACTACCGCGCGGCGCTGCTCGCGATGGCTGGCCCAGCACCGCCACCGGAGGAGAACGCAGCGGCCGCGCTGCTCCAGGTGTGCTGGCCGATGCGGATTGATGAAGCCGACTTGCCGAATGTGCTGCGCCGCGCTCGGGATTCCAAGTGAACCGCCGGCCGATCCCCTGCGGGATGAATCACCGCGGGCGTGGCTCATTCTCTGGGCGACACAGCCGCTCATTCGCCAACGAGCGCTAGGCTTCTGTCGAGAACGTCGCGGCCGAGGTACATCCCGCCGCCGACGAGGTCTTCGAGGACGGGGCGAGCGGCGGCGATCAATCCTTGTCTTCGAGCGCGGAGCACGATTCCGAGCGTGCCGATGACGGGCACGCCCGAGGCAGAAGCACATTTTCGGCCGGCCAAGTCGTCAATGACGGCCACCAGCCCCGGGTTTTCAATCGCTACGGCAATGACACTCGTCTCTCCCGGCCCGAGTGCCCATCCGGCCACGTGTTCAGGCACTTTTGTTGATTCTACCACCGTAAGCCATACGTTGTTGGCGAGTGCCCTTACAGTTGGATCACTGTCGCCACGATGCGCTATCTCATCGGCCACCGGGCGTGGTATGAGCAGGGGACTCCCCATGATTCGCAGGAGGTCGAGGTGGCCGCCGCGTGCCAGAAAAATCAGCGGCGACGCGTTCACCACGCAGCCGTCAGTCATCGCCGATCTCCCGCCGGAGATCCGCGAGATCGACCTTGAACACATCCTCGCCGTGCCGGGCCAGCGCGAGGAGGAAGTCTGTACGATCGAGTCCCGCTACCTGAGCGGCCACTTCCTGCGACACGGTGCCCCTTCGATACCAATTCATCGCTGCGGCCAACCGCAGCTCGGCGCCGAAACGAACCGGCTCTTCACGGAGTACGGCGAGCACTTCGTCGGGCATCTGAAGTGTCACGGTGGTCAACGGAGCATCGCTTTCTTGGGGGACTCTCTTGAGGTGACGGCTTCCCACCGAAGAATAGGCCGGGCAGCCGCACATCCGCAACAGTGGGAGGACTGATCAGAACGGAAAGAGAGACAAGGCGAGCATTGCCGTGTGCATCTGGGTGCGAACGACAGGGAGAATGCGCTGGACAGACCCGCGCCCAGTATGTACAGTATCGCGTACATGCTGGAGGCTGCGCTGATGGACGCCATTACCTACACCACCGCTCGCGCCAACCTGGCTCACACCATGAATCGGGTGTGCGATGACCACGAACCGCTGATCATTACCCGCAACGGTCAGCAATCCGTGGTGATGATGTCGCTCGAGGACTTCAAGGCCCTCGAGGAAACGGCGTACCTGCTCCGCGGCCCCAAAAATGCCAAGCGACTCCTCGAAGCCATTGCCAGCCTCGATGGCGGCCACGGGAAGGAGCGGAGACTCGCGGAATGAAGCTAATCTTTGCGGAGCACGCGTGGGAGGACTACCTCCGCTGGCAGGAAACCGACAAGAAATTACTCGCCCGCATCAACGCCCTGATCAAAGAAACCACACAGACCCCGTTTCAAGGAACCGGCAAGCCTGAAGCATTGAAGCACGCGATCGCTGGATACTGGTCCCGCCGAATGAATGACGAGCACCGCATGGTCTACATGGTCGATGGTGACTCGCTCCTGATCGCTCAACTTCGTTATCACTACTGAGCGCACCACACCTAAGCTTGAGGACGTGACACCATGAGCAACGACGCGGGACACCAATCGACGGTGCCCGTAGGCGACCACCGGTCGCGGCGCTGGTGGTGCGACATCCGATGGATCACGGCAGGCGTCATCGTTGGAACCGTCGTTTTTCTGCTGTGGGGACTCTTTGGCCCCGAGGCGGCGATCCGAGTCTCGCGGGAGACGACCTACCTCACCGAGCCGCTCGCCGCCGACGGCTTGCCTGACTACCGCGCGGCGCTGCTCGCGATGGCCGGCCCCGCACCGCCGCCGGAGGAGAACGCAGCGGCCGCGCTGCTCCAGGTGTGCTGGCCGCTTGGGATCGATGATGCCGACTTGCCGAAAGTCTGCGCCGCCCTCGGGATTCCGAATGAGCCACCGGCGGACCGGCTCCGCGCCCCGGATGACGACGCTGCTTCCAAGGTTACCCATGAGATGTACTTCGCTGCTGGAGAGCGACCGTGGACAGGGGCGGATCTTCCCGAGCTCGAAGCATGGCTCGTGAAGAACGAAGCAACGATTACTCAACTGGTGACGGCTTCAAAGCGGCCCCGATATTGGCTTCCGGAGCCATCGATGTTTCGCGCCGCAGAAAGCATGTTCGGATCATGGACGTTTGTGGATGTCGAATCGCGGCACGCGAGCACGATTCTGACGTGCCGGGCCATGTGGCACATCGGCGAGCGGCGATATGCCGACGCATGGCGGGATATTCACGCGATCTACCGGTTCGCTCGGCTGGTTGGGGATGCGAAGCGAGGCCCAACGACGCTCATCACCGAGCTCATGACGGTTAGGATCGAAGCTACGGCTTCCGACACACTCACGGAGCATCTGCTCGCTCAGTCCGACCTTCCCAGGGACCTCCTTACCGAAATCATTCATGACCTGGATGGGCTCGGAACGCCTTCGGCGGCCTCCAATGCAGTCATGACGCAGCGGCTCGAGGTAATCGACACGCTGGTCTTCGTCGCACGAAGGGCGGCTGGTGGACGCGCGGGGCGTTCGCTCCTCGTCGAGGGTTGGGGCTCTCCCTCCCTTGGGATGCTGCTTCGCGTGAGCCTCGACTGGAACCGCGTGTTGAAGGAGATGAACGACGACTTTGACAGGATTCACGCCGCCTGGGAGCTCCCGACCTATGCGGATCGAAGGGTCAGAATGCGTCAGATCGCCAATGATGCCGAGAGCGAATTCATGGTATCGATTCAGGGGTCTCAACTCGCCATGGGGCTCCTGAGTTGCGGGCGGCGAAGCGGGATCGTGGCCGCGCGGCTGCGTGCGAGGATCATCCCGTCATGGGTGTCGATCCTCAGCACAGTGACTCGGCGACGGGCACTCTTCGACTTGAGTCGCACGACGGTGGCACTCGCGGCGTGGCGGGCGGATCATGCTGGAGACGCTCCTGCGGTCTACCCTGAGCGTCTCGATGACCTCGTGCCGCAGTATCTTTCCGCCGTGCCGACCGATCCGTTCTCCGACAAGCCATTCATCTATGAGCGGAGAGGAAGCGGCTATCTCCTGGCGAGCGTTGGCGAGAACGGTGTCTACGATGGTGGCACCGATGAGGACGGGGACATCGTCAACGGTGAGTGGCAGGACAAAAAACAGGACGTGAACCGAAACGCATCGGATCACGTCGTCCGGATGCCCGTGCCCGAGCGGCCATTCGCACCATCGGAGTCGCCGTAGGTGGCAGGCGGTAGAGATGCTGGGTTCGTTGGTAGGCCCCTTACCGGCTGGTAGACTCCCGCGGCGGTCTTGGTCGCATTCCTTCATCACCCTCACGATTGCTGCATCCTGATGTCTGACCCCTCCGGCATGCAGCCGCTTTCTGAACAGCAGGCGGGGTTTGCCGCCGACACGATCGACAGTCTCAGGAAGGCACTCCAGAAAGTGCTCTTTGGCCAAGACGAATTGATCGCGATGGTGATCGTCGGCCTGCTCGCCAGCGGCCACATTCTGCTCGAAGGCCTGCCCGGCCTCGGGAAGACCGAGCTTGTGAAGGGGCTCTCGAAGGCGCTGGCCCTGTCGAGCAAGCGGGTGCAGTTCACGCCCGACCTCTTGCCGGGCGACATCACCGGCAACCCCGTGCTCGAAGAGGCAGACGGCCGGCGGAAGTTTGTGTTCCAGCCTGGGCCCGTCTTTGCCAACATCCTTCTGGCCGACGAGATCAACCGCGCGAGCCCCAAGACGCAGTCGGCGATGCTCGAGGCGATGCAGGAGCGGCGGGTGACGGTGATGGGCCAGACCCATCCGCTGCCCTCGCCGTTCTTTGTGCTCGCGACGCAAAATCCGATCGAGCTCGAGGGCACCTATCCGCTCCCCGAGGCGCAGCTCGACCGGTTCCTCTTCAAGCTCGACGTGAAGAGCAACGACGTGGCGACCCTCGAGAAGATCGTGCTCAACCGGGAGATCGGCGTGGAGCCGCAGGTGTCGGCGGTGATGGACGCCGGGGCGCTCGACAAGCTGCTCGACCAGGTCCGCCGCGTCTACATGCCCCCCACCGTGGCCAACTACATCGCCCGGCTCGTGCAGGCCACCTACCCCGGCGAACCACACGCGGGCGGCGTGAAGTTTGGCGCCTCGCCCCGCGCTGCCATCGCGCTTGCTTCCGCGGCCAAGGCCAGGGCCCTCTGTGATCGGCGGATCAACGCGGCCTATGAGGATGTGCGGGCGGTCGCGGCGCCGGTCCTCCGCCACCGGGTGATCCTCGACTACGGCGCGAAACTCGAAGGGCTCACGACCGATGCCCTCGTGGTGAGGCTGCTCGAGAAGGTGCCGGCCCAAGACAAACCCCTGCCATCGAGCCTCGCGGCCGCCAAGGTGTGAGATGGATCGCCTTGTCGCGTGTGTCGTTGTCGCGGGAATCTCGTTCGCGGCCGTCGGGCGTGCCGAGGTGGAAACAGTTTCCACGGACCCCGGCAGCGGGATCACGATCGAGGCCGAGGGCTGGGCGGGCCTCAACTCGCGGCCGACGGGGCGTGATGTCGGCCTGATTCCCGTCACCGTCACGATCAGCAATGCCAGCGGCGTTGATCGCGTCTGGACGGTCGCGACGGATGACCGGTTTGGCCGATGGACGGGTGTGGCACCCTCGGCGAGGATCGCCGTGCCCGCAGGGGCGACGGGCAAGACGACGCTTTTTGTCGGCATGGCTGATCGGTGGGGTGGCCACCATCAGTTACAGATCTCCGGGCATGGCGTTCAAGGGTCGATCTACCTCGACTGCCGCACGGAGGAACAGGGGCATGGCGGCGCCGCGAGCCCCGCGCTGCTGCGAGCGGGGGTCTCCACAGAAGTGCAGGCCATTCAGGGCTACCCATTTGAAGATCTGCAGCGCTCGGGCAATCCGCTCGACATGGCGCAAGCACCGGAGGATTGGCGGGGATGGTCTGTCTTCCGCAATGTCATGCTCTCGGAAGGGGAATGGCGGGCGCTCGCCGGCGGACGCCGCAAGGCCATGCTCGACTGGGTCGCAACCGGTGGGCAGGCCGCCGTGATTGTGGCCGACGCCGCGGCCGAGCGGCTCGATGGCATGGGACTGCCCGCCGCTGGACCGGATGGCCGCCGGCGGATCGGTGCCGGGGAAGTCGTGGTCATACGCTCTCAAGGCACGGGCCTCGATGCCAAGGGCTGGGGGCCGTTTCAGGCGAACGGTCGCGAGACGTTCGCGAGCCTTCTTGCGAGCTATCAGCCGGCGTCCTCGTCCAGCCGGGACTACGCGGGCGACGGCGGAAGCTGGGATCGTGGGTTTGGCCGGCTCGTCGAGGTGTTCGGCTCGCGGACGCTGCCGGTTGGCTGGATCCTCGGGTTCCTGACGCTCTTCGGGATCATCGCGGGGCCGCTCAACGTGATGGTCCTTGCTGGTGCGGGAAGGCGGTCACGCATGTTCTGGACGACGCCGCTCATCTCGCTTGCGGCCACCGCGTTTCTGCTCGCGCTCATGTTCCTGCGGGATGGTGTCGGCGGAGCCGGGGCCCGCCGCGTGCTCGCGCTGCTGGTGCCCGAACACAACGCGGTGGCGATCATCCAGGAGCAGTTCAGCCGGACGGGCGTCCTCCTCGGGTCGTCGTTTCCAATCGAGGAGCCGGCGTGGCTCCAGCCCATCGGCCGGAGCGATCAAAACGCGCAGCTCAGCGAGGTGGATGGCAGGATGCGGCAAGGGGATTGGTTCCGAAGCCGATCCGATCAGGCGTTTATCGCCACAGCCGTGCGGCCCTCGCGGGCCCGGATCGAGGTCGTGGGTGGGTCCGAAGCCGCGCCACCGGCGGTGATTTCGAGCATCGAGGTGCCACTCGAGCGGGTGTTTGTCATCGACGAGGAGGGCCGCTACTGGACCGCTGCCGACGTGGGCACCGGCGAAAAGAAGCAACTCGTGGCAAGCGATGCCGACGCCTATGCCCGCTGGTTTGAGTCGCTCGTGGTCGATGCTGGGCCGGTCCGTGCTCAGGCGCTTACCTGCGTCAGGAAGGTGCGTGGCTATGCCTACGCGACCAGCAAGGACGCATCCAAGCTCGCCGTGCGGACGTTGGGATCGATCCGCTGGGTGGACGAGCGGGCAGATTTTGCCGGCCCGTTCACAAGGAGCAAGCCATGACCGCTGTTGCTCCGGCCGCCGACACCGCCACTCCGCTTGTCGAGGTTCTTGGCCTCAACCGTGTGTTCGACGCGGTGCATGCAGTGCAGGATCTCTCGTTCGCAATCCGCCGTGGCGCGGTGGTCGGCTTCATCGGCGCCAACGGGGCCGGCAAGACAACGACGATGCGGATCATGGCGACACTCGACGAGCCGACGTCGGGCCGGATCGTTGTCGATGGGCTCGACGTCGTCGAAGAGCCGGCGCGGGTCCGCAGGCTTGTCGGCTGGATGCCCGACGCCTTCGGCACCTACCCCAACATGACCGTCTTTGAGTACCTCGACTTCTTCGCTCGCTCCTACGGCTTCACGCGATCGCAAAGGCGGGAACGGGTCGAAGAGGTCATGGACTTCGCCGACCTCACGCCGCTCGCCGACCGGCAGATGGCGAAGCTCAGCAAGGGCATGGGGCAGCGGCTCTGCTTCGGGCGGATGCTCATTCCCGACCCCGAGTTCATGATCCTGGACGAGCCCGCCGCAGGGCTCGATCCGAAGGCCAGGCTCGAGTTCAAAAACCTCGTGCGGCTCCTGGCCGCCCGCGGCAAGACGCTCTTCATCTCGAGCCACATCCTGAGTGAGCTGGGCGAGATGTGCGATTCGCTCCTCTTCATCGACGGCGGCCGTCTCGTATTTCACGGCGACGCCGAATCGCTCAGGCATGGCGTGCCTGGAAGCGGCGAGGCCGCCACGGTGATCGTCTCTGTGAACGTCGCGGGCGACCCTCGACCGCTCGTGGAGTGGGCCGAGACGAATCAGGGATGGAGCGTGCTCGAGGAGCGGCGAGACGGGGCGCGACTCGTCTGTGACTCAGGCGATCCGGCGCTCCTAGCCGACGGCCTGCGGAGGATGGTAGCCGCAGGCATCCCTGTGATCGAGTTCCGCCGCGAGCAGCGACGGCTCGAGGAGGCGTTTGTAGACATGGTGAAAGAGCGTCGCTAGTTCTGGGCAGGCGGCAGGCACATGAACATGGCGACGATCGCCTACTCGCGAACCAGGGCTCTGGCCAAGGGCTGGCCCGGCGACGATTTTCCAGCGTGGATCTCGCCGATGCTCGTCAAGGAGCTGCGGCAGGGGGTGCAGTCGGGCGTCTTCTTCTGGACGTTCCTAGTTTTCCAGGTCGTGCTCTCGTTGCTCTTTTCGATCCAGGTGCTCTCAGGGTCTGGCGGGTTCGACGCGTGGACCTGGCTCTTTTGGTTCGCTGCTGTTGTGGCTGTGTCGGTGATCGTGCCGCTACGCGGTCTCGGAGCGGTGAGTGGTGAACGGGTCGGCAATGGCCTCGATCTGCTGGCCCTCACGCGGCTCTCGGCCACGCGGATCGTGCTCGGCAAATGGACCGCGCTTGTCGCGCAGTCGGCGGTCGTGGCCGTCACGCTGCTGCCGTATTGCACGCTTCGCTACTTCTTCGGCGGTGTCGATGTGCTCACTGAACTGCGAGGACTCGGCTGGATCCTGGCTGCCGGAGCGGTTGTTGCGGCGGCGGCCGTGGCGCTGTCGACGCTCCACCTCGGTATTCGGATCGGGATCATCGTCGCGGCCGTCCCAGCGGCGTACATCGGGTTTGTCGGCATCATCATGGAGAGCCGCTCGGGGATGATGGCCCGGTGGTGGGCATGGTCACCCGGGCAGGGGTGGATCGTTGCGATCCTGGCCATCTACACATTCGCCCTGCTCGAGTTTGCGGCGGCGAGAATTGCACCGCCGGCAGAGAACCATGCGGCCCGCAAGCGGATCTTCGCGCTGATCCTCGCGGCAGCGTGGCCGATCGTGGGATGGCTTGCCCCCTTGCCGGCAGCACTGCCCACGTTTCTCGCAACGGGACCGCTGCTCTTTTGCTACGCCGTGGGCGCGATGCTCGATCGGCCGAGCCGTGTCCGGACGGTGTTCCTGCCGTTTCGGAGAGCAGGGATAGCCGGTCGCGTCGCGGCCGCTGTATTCACGCCCGGCTGGGCATCGGGCCTCGTGTTTCTCGCGCTCGTGGCTGGCGCGTGCGGCGCGGGATTGGTCGGCGCCTTCGAGCGGTTTGCCCCGCAGAGTGAGCAGAGTGTGCCGCTGGCATTTGCGACGCTGCTGCTGGCAGCGATCGTGTTTCCGCTGCCAGTGACGTCGCGGCTCGCGCCGTTGCGAAACCCGCTCCTTGTGTACTTCCTCTTGCAACTCATCTGTTTCATGACGTTCGTCTTCGCGAATGGGTTCAAGCCCTTTCACGAGCCGTGGGCGGAATACGAGACGGGCCGCATGGTGACACTTCCATTTCCACTCGGCGCAGCGTGCTGCCTGCTCGCGATGGGGCGGACCATGACGACATCGGCCCTGGAGGCCGCGGCGCTCGCCTCTACCGTTGCCGGCCTGATCGTGATCGGCGTCGTACTGATGGCGGTCGCGCGGTCCTGGCTTCGGGAATTCGCCGCCGTCGGCAGGCTCATCCGCGGCGATGAGCGTGAGAGCAGCCTGTGGAGATCGGCTGTTCGCGTCGCCCCTGTTGGTCGTGTCGCGGTCACTCAACCATGGGCCTGGCGGGGCGACGATTTTCCGGCGTGGCTGCCGCCGATGCTCGTGCGTGAGTCGCGTCAGGGGGTGCAGTCGGGCGTCTTCGCCTGGACATTCATCGGGATTCAGGGGGCCATGTTCGCGCTCATGACCTGGGCCGTGGGCACGTTCGGCGGTTCCATGGAAGGCTCCTATGCCCGCGACTTTTCCGCCTTCTTCTGGCTGGTGATTGCCGCGGCGATCGTCGTTGTGGTGCCGCTGCGTGGGCTCACGGCCGTGAGCGGCGAACGGGTGGGCAACAACCTCGACCTCGTCCGGCTCTCCCGGCTTTCGGCCACGCGGATCATCGTCGGCAAGTGGCTGGCAATCGCAGGGCAGGGGCTGCTCGTCACGGCGGCGCTGTTGCCCTATCTCGTGCTCCGGTATTTCCTCGGCGGTGTGAACGTCGTCGCCGATCTCGAGGCCTTTGGCTGGCTCGCCGTGGCCTCGTTGGCGGTGGCCGCCGCGGCAATCGCGCTTTCGACGCTGCCCCTGTGGATGCGGATTGCCACCGGCTTGGTGGCGGTAGTGGTTGGGTTCGTGCCGGCGGCTGAGCTCATGTCGGAAGTGATGTACGGCCGGCTCAGTTTCACAAGCCTCAGCGGTGTCGAGCGGCTTTGGATCGTGGCTGGGATCATCGTCTATACCGTGGCCTTCCTCGAGTACGCCAGCGCACGGATCGCCCCGCCGGCTGAAAACCACGCGGCCCGCAAGCGGCTCCTGGCCGTGGGCCTCGCGGCCACGTGGGCGATCGTGGGGATCTTTGGGTCGCAGGTCGCGGCGGGGACCACGTTCCTCGTGACGGCGCCGCTTGTGCTCTGCTACGCGATCGAGTCGCTCCTCGAGAAGCCGATGCCGATCGCGTCGCTCTATCGGCCGTTCAGGCGATGGGGCTTCATGGGCCGGATCGCGGCGGGCGTGTTCACACCGGGATGGGCCACGGCCGTGCCCTTCGTCGCGATCGTGGCCGGCCTCTGCATGGCCGGATGGCTGGGATGGTTTTCGGCGATGGTCGTGAGCGGCAGCGAACGATGGAACAGTTTCTGGATTGCCTCGGCCGTCGGTTGCCTCATTGCCGCCGCGGTGATCTATCCCCTGCCTGCACTTGTGTGGCTTCCGCGGAAGTGGCCACGACTTCGCGTCTACGCCCTCGTCCACATCGCCTGCTTTCTTGTGTTTGTCTACCTCGCCGCGATGGCCCCATCCGGCTCGTCTCAATCCTGGCGTGACTGGGGCGGTTGGGTGATCACGCTTCCGTTTCCGCTGGCGGCACTCCCCGCCTATCTGCAGTTTGGCTTTTTGGTTGACCTCGAGGCCTACGCGCTGACTTTCATCATCGCGGCCGCCGGCACGACGCTTGTCGTCCTCGCGACCGTGGCTGACCCCTGGCTCCGCGAGATCCGTGTGGTCATGCGGCTGATTGATAGCGAGCAGCGCGCGACCGGGACGGCCCTCTCATGACTGGGGCAGACGCGATGACAACAGCAGCCGCCATGAAAACCGCAACGGCCGACAATCGACCCTGGCGAGGCGATGATTTTCCAGACTGGCTGCAACCGATGCTGGTCCGCGAGCTCCGACAGGGCATCCAGTCGGGGGCATTTGTCTGGACGTTTCTCATCTTACAGTTGGCGCTGTTCATCCTCGCCGTCATCACACTTCTCGCAGCGTCTGAGCATGCCAATGCCAACATGACTCGCTGGATCGGCGGGTTCTACTGGGCGATCCTCGGGATCACCGTGGGCCTCGTGATCCCGCTTCGCGGCATGACGGCGATCGCAGCCGAGCGAGTGGGCAACAACCTCGATCTCGTGCGGCTGACGAGGCTTTCCGCCACACGGATTGTCGTCGGCAAATGGCTGGCGAACGTCGCCCAGGCGATTCTGGTGGCGGTGGCGACACTTCCGTACCTCGTGCTCCAGTATTTTGTTGGTGGCGTGAACGTCGTCGGCGACCTCATGCGGTTCAGTTGGCTGCTGCTCGGTTCGGCCTTCATGGCGGCGATTGCCGTCTACGCCTCGACACGGCCCCAGCGCGAGCGGGCGGGCGTCATGGGGATCGTTGGCGTGGTGGCCTGGGCCTGGGTGACCCTGAGCGTCAGGAGCTCTCCCATGATCGCGATATTCGCGATATTCTCGCGCAGCAGTGGCTGGTTGTGGATGCTGATCCCGATTCTTTACATCGCCCTGGTCCTCGAAGCGGCGGCCGCGAGCATCGCGCCGCTGGCCGAGAATCACGCCCTGCGAAAGCGGCTCATCGGGCTTGTCTGCGCGGGAGTCATCACGGCGATGGGCCTTTGTGGCTCTGAGTCCAGCTTCGCGTTTACGCTCATCATCTTCGGTCTCCCGCTGCTCGTGATCGGCGTAGAAGCCCTCCTCGAACGCCCCGTGCGAATCCGTCGGATGCATACCGTCTTCGCTCGCGGTGGGATCGCAGGTCGCGTTGCCGCGGCGGTCTTCACGCCCGGATGGGCCACCGGCTTTGTGTTCGTCGCCCTGGTGGGCGGATTGATGGCTGGAGCGGTTCTTGTTCAGGCGGAAGCGGCAGGAAGGCTTCAGGCAGTCCTCCCATTCGTGACGCTTTCCGTTGCCGCGATCATCTTTCCGTTGCCGCTGCTGCTCCTCTTTCCGAGGCTCGAGGCCAGAGGCACATTTTATGTGATAGTGCAGGTGCTCAGTCTCGTGCCCTTATTGATCGAAACGGTGCTCATGGATCTGCCGGGCTCATGGCGCTCATGGGGCTCATGGGGCTCTGGCTCAGTGGGCATTGTCGCGGCGTTCCCACTCGCGGGGCTGTTGCGACTGTTGGGGGACACAAGCGCCGGCGGGCAGCAGACGCTCTTCATTTCGGGATTTCTCATCACCGCGGTGGTGATCGCCATGATCGGCAGGCCCTGGCGGCGGGAGATGCGGGAGACACAGCGGCTTGTCGGCGGAGGGCTCACGGAATGAATCTCACCGAGATCCACGCGCGGGCGAAGGCGGCGGCTGCTGCCGCGCGGCTGCCCCTGCGGAGCGGGCAGTGGGCGGGCACGGCGGGCAACGTGCTCGGCCGCGGCAGTGGCAGCTCGATCGACTTCCAGGACCACCGGCAGTATGTCCCCGGCGACGACCCCAGGCACATGAATTGGCAGGCCTACGCGCGGACAGGTCACTACACGATGAAGCTCTACCGCGAGGAGGTCACGCCCCGAATCGATCTCATCTACGACGTGAGCGGCTCGATGTTCCTCGGCCCCGCCAAGGCCACGCGGGTCTGGGAGCTTTTTTTCTTTTGCCTCGAGAGCGGCCTGCGGCTCGGAGGTCACCTGAAACTCACGGTCCTCGGCCGCGCGAGTGGCGAGGTACCCGAGGAGGTGCCAGTCGAGCGGGCGCTCGCCAATGGCTGGCCGGCGACGGTCGCCGCCTCGGCACACGGCGGCACCGCAACTGCCGTCGCAGAGCCTGCAACCCTGGCCGATCAGCTCGACCGTGTGCCGCTGCGGGCCGGTTCGCTGCGGGTGCTCGTGAGCGACCTGCTTGATGAGTCACCACCGGATCGCGTGGCGGCGCGGCTAAGCGAGTCGCGCAGCCGCGGCATCGTGCTCGCTCCCTTTGCCGCACGCGAGCGGGAGCCCGACTGGGATGGCAACATCGAGTTTGAAGACGCCGAACGGGGAGCGCGATCGCGGCAGCGGGTCGATCCAGGCATGCTTGACCGCTATCGTCAGGCGTACGGGCGGCACTTCGCGGCCTGGCGGGAGGCATGTGCGCGGCGAGGCCTCGGATTTGCTCGTGTGGGCGATGCCGGTGATGTACTCACGGCCTTCCGCGGCGAAGCGGTGCCGGCCGGTGTGATCGATATGTGATTCGGGGAGCCGAGGCAATCCATGATCCCGGGACTATTCTTGGCGAATCCGTGGGGCCTCCTCGCGCTTTTGGCTGCGCCGGCGCTCGTGGCGATCCATTTCCTCCAGGAGCGGTCACGGCGCGAACGGGCGAGCACGCTCTTCCTGCTCGAGCGGGCGGCGCCGATGCCAAGCGGCGGCATTCGTCTGGAAAAATTTCGCAACTCGCTTCCCTTCTGGATGCAGCTCCTGGCAGTCATGGCCTTGGCGTGGCTTTTTTCAGATCCGCGATGGGTGCGGAGCGACTCACGCCAGACGGTGGTGGTGGTGCTCGATAGCTCAGCCTCGATGGAGGCTGCCAGTCGCAGCACGCAGGACATGCTGGCTCAGCGCCTTTTGGCCTGGGATGCCCTCGCATCCCGCACCGACTGGCATCTCCTCGAGACCGGGCCCGGACGGCCCCCGCGTTACGCCGGAAGAAATCTTGCGGGCCTGCTCGCCGCGGCTGCGGAGTGGCGGCCCACGCTCGGCACCCATGATCCGTCGTCGTCGCTCGCTCTTGCCGAGGCGATCGTGCCGGGGGATGCAGGCGTTGTGATTCTCGTGACCGATCGACCCACGGCCGTGCCTGGAGGCGTGGCGGTGCTTTCGGCCGGCGAGCCCTTTGACAATGTCGGCTTCTCAGGGGGCGACGTCGATCATGGCGGCGACAGGATCGCGTGGCGGGCGCTTGTGACCAATCATGGTGACGCTCCGCAGGAGCGAGCGGTGTCTGCGCGAGTCGTCAGCGACGATGGGACATCCGCGCCGATCGGGGCATCCGCAGCCATTCACCTCGAGCCGGGAGAGAATCGCACGCTCGAGGGGCCGTGGCCGGAGGGTGCCGAGCGGGTTGTGCTCGCGCTCTCGGGCGACCGTTTTGGAGTCGACGACGCGATGCCGCTCGTTCGGCCTGTGCCGCGGATCGTGAAGGTGGCCATCGCGATGAGCGGGCCGACTGCGGAACTGCTTGCGCGGATGGTGCGCGCCACCGATGGTGTGGAGATCGTCGCGGACGCGGCCACCGCCGACCTTGTCGTGGGCCAAGTCGATCCCACGGTCACGACCAATGCCATCCAGGTCATGGTGCTCGACGAGCAGCCCGCTGGCGATACGGAAGTCTCGAAAGAACCTGATCCCAAGCGGACGCCTGTGGCGTTCGACCCGGCCTGGGTGGCGGCCGAGGATCATCCGCTCACGCGCGATCTTGGCTGGGGCGGCCTCATGTCGGGCCCCGCGGGCAATGTTGGGCTCACCAATGCCGATGAGCCGCTGCTCTGGAAAGGCGGGCGGCCGCTGGCGTTGGTGCGGTCTCACATGCTGCCAGGGGGCCGTCGCGTGCAGTGCCTGGTGCTCAATTTCGACGTGGCCGGATCGACAGCAGCCCGTACGCCGGCCGTCGTCGTACTCATTCAGCGATTCATCGATCGCATCCGCGTGGGAATCGATCGGCCGTGGGCCGACAACTTCGAGACAGGCCAGGCAATCGACCTGCCAGATCGAGTCGTGAGCGGGCCGGCGGGGCGAGCGACCGTCCTCATCACAGGCCTCGACGGTGGGCCGCCCACGGCACCGATTCCCTTTCGCGGCCGGGCTCCGGCGGACCCTCGCTTCTTCACGGTCACGGCGGCCACGAATCCACCGGTCACCGCTCCCTTCGTGCGCGGCGCGGCGGAGTTTGCCGATTCACGCGAGAGTGATTTTCGCGACGCAGCGCCCGTCGATACGCTTGAGGCGATCCGGGTCGAGCAGGCAATCAAACAGTCGGTCGAAGATCCGTGGGGGCCGCTCTGGCTCGGCATCGCGATCGGAGGCCTGCTTGTGGCGTGGGGCTGGCGTGGGGCCAGGGGCCGCTCTGGCAGCGATGATCCGTTGAATCCATTGGGCGTGTGACCAGAGGAAGTGCTCGATGCTGTCTCTTTCGTGGATTCGCTTCCTCGCCCCGCAGTGGTTCCTGCTCCTGCCCGCCTTGGCAGTTGCCGGATGGTACTGGCGGCGTCTCCACCTGGAACGACCGCTTCGCGTCGTGTGCCTCGGCCTGGCCGTCTTTCTCCTTGCAGAGCCGCGGGTGCGGCAGCAGGGCGACGGGCTCGATCTCTGGGTGCTCGTCGATCAGTCGGATTCGGGCTGGGACGATCTCGCGCCGAGGCTCGCGGAGATGGAGACGATCCTCGAGAAGTCGCGGGCCGCAGATGACCGCATCTTCTTCATCGACTTCGCCGACGAAGCAGTGATGCGCGGGGCGCTGCTTCGTAGCGGGGCGTCGGCGACGCAGTACGCCGGCAGGCGAACGGCCACGCGGCTGGCGTCGGCCATCTCCCACGCACTGGCCCAGATGCCCGCCGACCGCGCGGCGCGGATTCTGGCGCTGACCGACGGCTACGCGACCGAGCCCCTCGACCGGGTCGCCGACAAGCTCGTTGAGAAAGGGGTCGCCCTCGATCTGCGGCTGCCCCCACGGCAAGAAATGGAAGACTATGCCGTGGCGGCCTTGCGCCTGCCTCGCCGGGTGCAGGCCCGCGAGGGCCTCTTGGCCGAGGTGGTTGTGCGGGGCGGCAGCGATGCCACGGTGCCGCTCGAAATCCTGCGTGACGGGAAGCCCATCGGCACGCGCGAGGTGGAGGTGCGCGGGGGCACAGGCCGCCTCCGGTTTACGGATCGGCTCGCAGGAGCCGGGGCCCACCGCTACGCCGTGCGCATCCTGCCCGACCGCGATGCAATTGCTGGGAACAACATGGCCGAGCAGTGGGTGGAGGTGCAGGGGAGTGGGCGGATCGTCCTCGTGACATCCTCCACCGATCCGCCGCTGGCCACGGCGCTGCGGGCTCAAGGGCTCGAAGTCGACGTGGTCGACGTGGTCGACGACCTCGCCGCGGCACACGTGGGGCTCTTGTCGGGAGCCAAGGCAGTGATCCTCGACAATGTGCCGGCCTACAAACTCGACCCAGGGTTCGTGAAGGGCCTCGACTTTTTCGTGACGGCTCAGGGGGGTGGGCTCGCGATGATCGGAGGGAAGTTCTCGTTTGCCTCCGGCGGCTGGTTTGGCTCGTCACTCGAAACGCTCCTGCCGGTGAGCATGGAGCTCAAGCAGGAACACCGGAAGCTCGCCGTCGCGATGGCTATCGTGATGGACCGTTCAGGCAGCATGGCGATGACCGCGCCGGGAACAAACGAAACAAAAATGGCGCTTGCCGATGAAGGGGCGGCGAGGGCCATTGAGCTGCTCGGTGACAACGACATGGTCGCGCTCATTCCGGTCGATAGCGAGGCCCATCCGCTCTCCGACTCGCCGGTGGCCGTTGGGCCCAACCGGGCCAAGCTCGTGGCCGCGGCCCGCAGCGTGGAGAGCACCGGTGGCGGCATTTTTGTGTACACGGGGCTCGCGAAGGCCTGGGAGCTGCTCGAGAAGACCCGCGTCGGCCAGCGGCATGTGATCCTGTTTGCCGACGCGGCCGATGCGGAGGAGCCCGGAGACTACGAGGCCTTACTCGCGAAGATGGCGAAGGAGAAATGCACGGTGAGCGTGATTGGCCTGGGCAGCGACACCGATCCAGATGCCGACTTTCTCAAGGACGTCGCGAAGCGGGGCGGCGGGAGGATCTTTTTCAATGCCGATGCCAACGAGCTGCCGGCGCTCTTTGAGATGGAGACGGCTACGATCGCCCGGTCGGCCTTTCTCGACGAGCCCGTGGTAGTGAAGGGCACGCCTGGCTGGCTCGAGATCGCTGCCGCACCCATCGAGTGGCTGCCTCAGGTTGATGGCTACAACCTCACCTACCTCAAGCCAAACGCAGCGCAGGCGGCGGTCTCAGGCGATGACTACGCGGCACCTTTGGTGGCGTTCTGGCGGCGTGGCACGGGACGGGTTGCGGCCGTGATGTTCCCGCTCGGTGGCGACTTCTCGGCCCTCACGCGGGAGTGGGATGGCTACGGCGGCATGGTGCAGAGCCTTGCCCGGTGGCTTGCCGGCCCACCGCTCCCGCCGGGCGTGGGCATGCAGACCCGCGTGAACGGCACGCAGGTGCGGCTCGATCTCTTCTACGACTCGTCATGGGCAGACCGCGTGGCCAGCAGCGCGCCTGAGCTGACCGTCTCGCGAGGGCCTGGCGGTGCGACGACGATGATCCCATGGGAACGGCTGGCGCCTGGTCACTTCTCAGCGGCGGTCGATGCCGCGGATGTCGAGTATGTCCGCGGGGCGATCCGGCTTGGCGATGGGGCGCTCGCGGTTGGGCCGGTGAACGTGGCATCGAATCCGGAATGGGCGTTTGACCGTGGCCGTGTGGAAGAGCTGCTTGCCGTGAGTGGCCGCTCGGGCGGCGTTGAGCGGGTCGATCTGTCGGATGTCTGGAAGGCTCCGCGGCCGACCGCGTGGCGAAGTATCCGTCGCTGGCTTCTGCCGGCGCTGCTCGTGGCGATCCTCCTCGAAGCCCTCACGACGCAGGTGGGGTGGACCTGGTCTGGAGTGGCTTCACGCCGTCACGCCGGCGACAGGGCGTAGTCGTCGAGGAGTGTTTCGATCCGACTGCACACGTCGGCCATTTCGTCGGCGTCGGGCAGGAGCGTAACCCGAAAATGGTCGCGGTAGGGCACGTTGAAGCTCGACCCTGGCGCGACGAGAACATGCTTTCGCTCGAGCAGATCGATCGCAAAGGCCTGATCGTCGAACGCGGCGACGCCGCCTGGTAGCCGCTCCGCATGGACGCGAACAAAGCCGTACATCGAGCCCATGGGCGGCGGCTCGAGCGAGAGCCAGTGGCTCTTCTGCGTCGCGTCGAGGAGCGCGGCTCGCGTGGCATGGAGACGGCCGCCGGGCCGGGTGAGCTCAAAAATTGACTGATGGCCACCGAGCGCTGTCTGGACTGCGAACTGCCCAGGCACGTTCGAGCAGAGCCGCAGCGACGCGAGCAGGTCGAGGGCATGGATGTAGTCGCGGGCGTGTTCGCGTTCGCCGGAGAAGACGAGCCAGCCCACACGGAGGCCACACGCTCGGTACACCTTGCTAAGCCCGGAGAACGTCAGGCACAACGCCTGCGGCGCGAGTGTCGCCATCGGTACAAACTCGGCGTCGTCATAGAGCATCTCGTCGTAGATTTCATCGGCGCAGAGCACGAGGTGCCGTCGCTCGGCGATGTCGGCGAGCGCCGCGAGCACCTCTCGCGGGTAGACGGCCCCTGTGGGATTGTTGGGATTGATGACGACGATGGCCCGCGTCTTGTCGGTGATGAGCCGCTCGATCTCGTCGGGGTCGGGCAGATAGCCACGCTCGGGCCGACAGGGATAGTGCACGGCCTTCGCGCCGTGGATCACCACGCTTGCCGTCCAGAGTGGGTAATCGGGACTGGGCACGAGCACCTCGTCGCCCGGATTGAGCAGCGCCCGCATGGCGAGCATGATCAGCTCCGACACGCCGTTGCCGATGAAGACATCGTCGGCGGTGACATCCATGATGCCGCGGTTCTGCTGCTGCATCACCACCGCCTCGCGAGCCTGAAAGATCCCCTTTTGATGGGAATAGGGGTCGGCCTGATGGAGGTTCTCGACGATGGCTACCCGCATCGACGAGGGCATGCGGAACCCGAAGGCACCAGGGTTTCCGATATTGAGCTTGATGATGTCATGCCCTTCGCGCTCGAGTTGCTCGGCGCGGCGGGCGAGCGCTCCACGGATCTCGTATTTGACATCGTGGAGATGCTCGGAGGCGCGAAGGAGAGGGAGGCTCATGGGTCGTGCTCGTGGACGGGCTGGAACCTTCAAGTGTAGGTCGACACGCTCGCCTTCGTCGTCCGGCTTCTCCGGAACCGTTTCCCGCCAGCTTTCGGCTTCTGCTGCTTATTCCGATTTCGACGGTGCTTCCTTGAGAAGCGACACGATGGCGGCGGCCATGTCGGCTTCGTCACGTGGGCGGTAGCCGATCCAGGCGCGGCGGACGGTGGCGTCGGGGCCCACGAGGAAGGTGGCGGGTATGCCCTGAAGACGAAGCGTCGTGACGAGGAGATCAGTTCCTGGCGGGTCGGTAAAGATGGAGGCCGAGATCGGAAGCCGCTGCGAGAGGAGGAATTCTCCTGTCTCGGCAGCGAGGTCGGCCGGGTCTTCCCCGCCGCCGCTTCCGCACGACACGGCCACCAGCTGGAACCGTGGGTCGTCACTGAGCGAGGTGGCGATGCGGGCGAGGCCTGGCAGCTCGCGGCGGCATGGGCCACACCAGGTGCCCCAGAAGTTGAGAAGCGTCACGCGACCTGCGAGCGGCGGCGGGGCTGCGGAAAGGTCGGCGATGGGCGCGATCGGCAGCGAGCCAAGTTTTGTCCCAATGGCTGGGTGGGGCGGTGAGCTGCATCCGCTTGCCAGCACAGCCAGCAACGCGGAAAGGAGGCAGGCGGGGAGTGACCAGTTTCGCGAAGGTATCATCGAAGCGACGTTGGAATTCCAGCGAGGGAACAGTGCGGGGGCGAGGCGTTCGTATCGGCTGGCCATGTCCCGTGCGTGCGAGGCTCTCAGTGTACGAAGTCGAACAAAAGTTTCGCGTTACGGACCATGGCTCCATCGAGGGAAGGCTGGTCGCGTTGGCCGCCCGGTTTCGCGAGCCGGGTCGCCCGCGTCCCGTGGCAGGGCAGGGAAGTCGAGGTCGCTCTTGATTCAATCGCAGGCCTCGGTGACTTCATCGAGCTCGAGCTTCAGGCCTCCCGGTGGGAAGTGCCCCAGGCCACCGCCTGCCTCATGTCGCTTGCCCATGAACGTGGCTGCGAAAACCCCGAGCGCCGCAGCTATCTCGAGCTTCTCATCGCGGCAGGCCAGTAGGTGGCGCGGTCTGTGACAGGAGTGGCGTGCTCGGAGTCAGCGGTGGAAGAGGATGCAGACCGGCGATGGCACCTCGACCGACTGGCCCGTGAAGGCGAGCCGCCCGGAATTCTCGTCGATCGCGAAGACGGTTACTGCGTGCGACGTCTGGCCGGCCGCGAGCAGGAACTTCCCGCCGGGGGCTATCGCACAATGCCTGGGCGTCTTGGCTCGCGTCGGCTCGACGCCGAGAAAGGTGAGCCGGCCAGTAGCCTCGTCGATTCGGTACATCGCGATCGAGTCGTGGCCGCGGGTGCTGGCGTAGAGGAATTGTCCCGACGGATGCACGGTGATCTCGGCGGCGGTGAACCCGTCCCGATCGACGACGTCGTCAGGAAGGGTGGAGAGCGTCTCGATCTCCGTGAGCGTGCCAGCATCGGCGTCGTACGTGAAACCGGTGACCGTGAGCGCCAGCTCATTCACACACCAGGCAAATCGGCCCGACGGGTGCAACACGAAGTGTCGCGGGCCCAATCCGGCTGCCAGGGACGCGTGGCCGTGGGGAGCGAGTGTGGCCGCCTCCGTGTCGAGCCGATAGACCAACACCTTGTCGAGGCCGAGATCGCACGAGAAGGCGAACCTGCCATCCAGTGAGACGTCAACGGAGTGGGCATGCGGCTTCTCCTGACGCTCCGGGTCGATGCCAGGGGTGCCTGCTCGGTCGTCGACATGCTTGACGAAACCACCGGGCGTTCCTCGCGAGACAGGCCCGACACTGCCATCGGCGGCGAGCGGCAAGCAGATGACGCTCCCGCTCCCGTAGTTGGCCGCGAGGACGACCTTGCCCTTCGGATCCACGCACACATGGCACGGGCCCTTGCCGTCCGTCGGGGCCAGTCCACCGGTCGGGAGGCTGCCAAGGCGGCCGAGCATTCCACTCGTCATGTCGATCCGAAACGCAGCGATCGCACCGGTGGGCTCGCCTGGTGCATCGTCGATGCACACGGCGTACAGTCGTGGCTGCCTGGGGTGCATGGCGAGGAAGGATGGGTTTTCGACCTCGGCAGCCAGCGACGGGGGTGACAGCACGCCGTTCTCACGGTCAAAGCGTGCGACATAGATACCGCGTGACTCAGGCCCTTTCTTGTTCGACCCCGTGTGGGTGCCGAACCAGACGAGATCACTCTCGGGAGGCTCGGCGGCTCCGAGCATTCGCGGAAACGCGACCAGGCTCGCCACCACGACAACCGAGAGGTAATAAAAGAGAGGCATCGGCTCTGTTGCTCCCATGCTGGACGCAGCACTATGATCCCGATAGATGTCTGGGCCGACGGTCCTGTCCAAGGAGTACACCATGAAATCGATGATGTTTATAGTGGCCGGTTTTGTCGTTCTCGCGACGGTCGCCCTGGCGGCCCCCGACACGAAGACGGAGCCGATGTGCCCCGTATCCGGTCACGCCTGTGACCCAGACGTGACCGTGACCTTCGAGGGAGGCAAGGTCTGCTTCTGCTGTGAGAAGTGCGTCAAAGCTTTCGAAGCCGACTCGGCCAAGTTTGCAGCCAAGGCTCGGCAGCAGCTCGTCGCGACCGGCAAGTTTGAGCAGACCGGCTGCCCGCTAAGCGGCAACAAGGTGAAGGCAGGAACAGAGCTCAAAGTCGGCGGCGTGGAGGTTGGCTTCTGCTGCAACAAGTGCAAGGGGAAGGTGGAGAAGGCCGGGGCCGACGAGCAGGTCACGATGGTCTTTGGCAGCGGCAAGGGCTTTGCCCTGGCGAAGTGAGCAACGAACTGGCCTAGGGCGCCGTGGCCGATCATGAAATACTCCGGCACGGATGCATGCCATTCGTGCCGGAGTCGATTCCATGCGGGTCTTCATTTCAGCTGGCGAGCCCTCGGGCGATCACCATGCGGCGCTCCTCGTGCAGGAGCTCCGCACGCGGATGCCCGACGTCGAGTGCGTGGGCCTCGGGGGCCCTCGGATGGAGGCCGCCGGTTGCCATCTCGTGGCAGATCTCACGCGGCTGGCCGTGATGTGGTTCCTGCGGGTGATCCTCTCGATCCACCGATTCGTGGACCTCGCAAGGCGGGCCGAGCGGAACTTTCTCGACGCGCGGCCCGATGTCTGCGTGCTGGTCGATTTCCCGGGCTTCCACTGGTGGCTTGCCTGGCGGGCCAAGCGGCATGGCATTCCGGTGGTGTTCTACTGCCCGCCCCAAATCTGGGCCTGGGCGAGTTGGCGGATCGGCAAGATGCGGCGGCTCGTGGATCATGTCCTCTCGGCGCTGCCGTTTGAACATGAGTGGTTCCTGTCGCAGGGTATGGCGAGCACGTTCGTTGGCCATCCCTTCTTTGACGAACATGAATCGGCGAGCGGCGTTTCGGTGGCCCACGAGCAGGACGGCCCGCTCGTCGTTCTTCTGCCCGGTTCTCGCGCCCAAGAGATCGAAGCCAATCTCGGAAGCATCCTCCGGGCGGCGGCGGCCATACGAGAGCGGGTGCCATCGGCTCGGTTCGTCGTGGCCGCACTCCACGATCGGCATGCGGCGCGGGTTCGTGAAGCCATTGCTGCGAGCGATGAGACACGCGGCCTCAGCGTCACCGTTGCTGCAGAACAGACACGGGAGTTGATCGGTCAAGCGACAGCAGCGATCGCCGTGAGTGGGTCGGTGTCGCTCGAGCTGCTTGCCGCGCGGGTGCCTACCGTCATCGTCTATCGCATCGGCGGCTTCGCCTATGTGGTGCAGAGCTTCTTTCGCCATGCCCGGTTCATCACGCTGGTGAACCTGCTGGCCAGCCGCGACCCGATTGGGCCGTTGCGGCCGGTGCTCCTGCCGCCGAAGGCTGTCCTGCCGGCTGACCCAGAAGCTGTGTTCCCCGAGTATCTGACGGTGGGCGATCCAGCGGAGCAGGTTGCAGCCCATGTGATCGAGTGGCTCGAGGATCCGAAGGCCCTCGCGAGGGCACAATCGCGGATTGCGGCGGTGGCCTCGGGGGTGGCGGTGCCGGGATCAGCGGCCCGTGCGGCTCGTGCGGTGCTTGATATCGCCCGCGACGGGGATGCCAGATGTGTGGTGGCCGGAACCATCTCGCGGGCTGCATGACAGAATCCGGTATTCTGGCAGGCCATGTTGCTCGCCGAGCCCCAGCCGACGCCCGCCGATTGGCAATTTGAAGTTGCCAAGATCCCTGTTCGGGTTTCGGCCTGGTTCTGGGCTGGTGCGGCCCTCCTCGGCTGGAGTGCCTGCCAGAGTCTTTCAATGGGTGACCAGCGCTCGATGATTGGCTACCTCTTGGTGTGGGCCGTCACCGTGCTGGTGTCGATCCTTGTGCACGAGATGGGCCATGCGCTCGCCTTCCGTGCTTTCGGCCAGGGCTCCCACATCGTCATCTACCACTTTGGTGGTCTCGCGATCCCCGACGCCTGGGGCCGCCGTGGGCACCTGAGGCCGATCCAGCAGTTGCTCGTGTCGGCGGCGGGCCCGGGAGCGCAGCTTGCACTCGCAGCGGTGATCATCCTCGGCCTCAAGGCCGGTGGCTGGCGAGTTCCCTTTCCGATTGAGTCCATTGGTCAGAGCCTTGATCTCTATTCGGGCCGGCCGTTTCAGCTCCCGTTCCTCGGTGCCTTCTTCGCCTTCCTGCTGTATGTGAATGTCTTCTGGCCCATCTTGAATCTCTTGCCGGTGCCGCCGCTCGACGGTGGGCAGATTGTCCGCGAGGGCATGCTCGCAATGGGCGTGGCCGATGCCCATCGAATCGCGGGCATGATTGGCGTGGTCACCGGAGCGCTCGTGGCCTATTGGGCCTACACGAATAGCGAGCCGTTCCTGGGCATCATGTTCGCGCTCTTGGCGGCGTCATGCTGGCAGAATCTTTCGAGCGGCCCGCGCTGGCGCTGACAGCTACGCGAAGACAGCGTCCACCGGTTTCCCCTTGCCGTCCTCGGTCGCATAGAAGGGGCGGTTCTCGATGTCGAAAACGGTCTTGGGGCTGATGCCCATGGCCGTGAAGAGCGTGGCATGCAGGTCGGTCACGGTGACGGGGTTTTCGATGGCCACGCAGGGCCGTTCGTCGGCGGTCTTCCCATACACAAAGCCCCGCTTCATGCCGCCGCCAAAGAGCACGACGCTGGAACCTCCCGTGAAGTGACGGTGCTGGCCATAGTGTTCGGGCTTCTGGAGGAAGTCCTTGGGCGATTTCGCCTGGTCGTTGGCCGTGGAGCCGGGCTGGCCCTCGGTGATCATGTCGCGGCTGAATTCGCTGGCGATCACGACAAGCGTGCGGTCGAGGAGGCCGCGGGCCCCGAGGTCGCGGATGAGCGCGGCGACAGGGCGATCGATGTCCTCGTGGAGCTTGATCATCCGCTCATGGCCGCGCTCGTGCGTGTCCCAGTGAACGAAGGGAATGTATTCGGTCGTCACCTCCACGTAGCGAACACCCTGCTCGACGAGCCGACGGGCCAGGAGGCACCCACGGCCGAACCGGCCGGTGCCGTATTGCTCCTGAACGTCCTGAGGCTCGAGCGTGATGTCGAACGCATCGCGTTCCTTGGCACCGAGGAGCCGGTGGGCTTTGTCAACACTTCGCAGCATTGAATCCTGGTGATAGTCGCTGGTGAACTCGGCACGTGGCGATGCCTTGACGAGTCGCTTGAAGTGCTCGTAGCGACCGGCGAATCGCTCCGCCGCCATGCCCTTCGGAGGCTTGACCGCGAGCGCCGCTTCCTCGGGAAACGGGAGGTTCAAGGGACCATACTCGCTCCCAAAAAATCCGGCCGTGGTGAAGGCCTTTATCTCCTCGTTCTCGCCGATGCCCTCGAGACGCTGGCCAATGTTCACAAAGGCTGGCATCACGGGGTTTCGCGGCCCGAGGACGCGGGCCATCCAGGCGCCGAGGTGCGGGCAGGCCACGGTCTGAGGCGGAACATAGCCCGTGTGCCAGTGATACTGATGGCGAGAATGAAGGATGCTGCCAAGGTCGGGCTGCACGTGCGAGCGGATGAGCGTCGCGCGATCGAGCACGCGTGCAATCTCCGGCAAGCCGCTACAGATCTGCACGCCGTCGATGGCCGTCGGAATGGCGGGAAACGTGCTGATCACGTCTGGCACCGCCAGGCCCGGCTCGAAGGCCTTGTACTTCTTGGGATCAAACGTGTCGGGCGCGGCCATGCCGCCGGCCATCCAGAGCACGATGATGGAATCGGCCTTCGCGGCGGGATGCTCGATCGCGGCCCCGTCGATCGAAAGGGCTCGTGCCCTGGGCTCGGGGAGAACCAGGGTCGCGGCTGCGGCTCCGGCCAGCGATTTCAGCAGTTCACGGCGTGTTTTCATGGCGAGCTCTCCACATTCATTCTACGGTGCTCGCCACCCATCGCCATGCAAGCCCACGACGACAGTCGTGGGATCGTGAAACGCATGGTGCTACCCCGGATCAATCGGACTCGAAAGCCTTTCGGTGTACCACCCCCTCATTATCGTGAGGGTGTTTTTGATTGAACAGTTACCGGACAAGCTGAAATTCGGGCAGCATGACGATCGTCCAGAGCAGATCGGCGATACTTTCCGATGTCGGCGTGCTGCCCAGGAGGTCGCGAGCCGCCGCGGCTTCTTCGGGCGTTGGCCCGCGAGAAAGAGACGCATCGAAAAGCCACGCACCGACACGATCGGCGTCGGGGCCGTGCTTCTCGAGGATCTTGGCACCACCACGGGTCAACTCATCGGACAGTGTCGAGTCGTTGGCAAGCTGGATGGCCTCGAGTGTCGTCAGGTTGCTTGGACGACTTGTGACGATCTGGTCGCGGTTTGGCCGACCGAGAGCTGCCATCAGCGGCGTCGCCTTCACAAGCGACGCCCGCATCATGGGCTCAATCGCCCCTTCCGAGCCGTCGGTACGTTTCACCTCGGCATCGGCCTTGTCGGGCGCCGTGCCTGTGAGCTGCCAGATGGCATCGGTCAATTGTTCGGCCGTCATGCGTCGCGGCAAGGGGCCGCGAAACACATAGGAGCTCCCGCGCGGCAGGTCGGTCACGGCCGGCGTGGCGGCACCATAGGCCTCGGAGGTGCAGATCGTCTCGAGCACATGCTTGATGTTCCACTCGTTCTCGACGAGATCGGCCGCGAGCATGTCGAGGAGATCCTCGTTCCACGGTGGCAGTCGAAGAGCATCGACCGGATGGACGATGCCGCGGCCCATGAGGCGTGCCCAGAGTCGGTTGACCAGATTTCGCGAGAGCCAACCGTTGTCCCGGTGCGTGATGAGGCCCGCGAGCTGCTCCAGCCGTTTTTGTGGCGGTGCCGCAGGATCAATCTGCCCAAGCTCTGGAAAGAACCAGCCGGGCTTGGCCATTTGGCCGGTGGCCTTTTCGCAGCGATGAAGTTCGAGGGGATCGGCCGACGCGATCGCGGCCAGGTCATACGTCTGCTGGAGCGTCCAGCGGTCAACGAAGGAGTCGTGGCAGCTCGCGCATTTGAGGTTGATGCCGAGGAACGACTGGCCGACGTTCTGGGCGAACTGAATCGGCACGGTCTGGCTGGCGTTCACGGTGCCCCGCCAGACAATGCCGTCGATGAAGCCGCGTGATTCTTTGCTCGGCGCGATCAGCTCGCGGACAAAAGCATCAAAAGGTTTGTTCTCCACGAGCGATCGGTAGAGCCATGTCGTGATCTGGGTGCGGCCCCCGGTGATGAAGCCGGTGCCGGCGTAGTCGTTACGAAGCAGATCGTTCCAGAACGAGAGCCAGTGGTCGGCATAGGAAACGTTTTCGGTGTCTCCGAGAAGCTCCTGCACCAGGAGGGCCCGCTTGTCGGCGCGCGTGTCAGCGACAAACGCCTCGACGCGTTCGGGATCGGGCAGGAGGCCAACCAGATCGAGGCTCACACGGCGGATGAACGTACGGTCATCGCTCTGCGGCGGTCGCGGGATTCCCTGGGCCTTCCATGAAGCATCGATGATTCGGTCGACAGGGTTCATGCGTCCCTGCTCGGGGGGCGGAAGTGTCACCGCACGCAGGGCGAGAGGCGGCTCCCAGGTCGTCCGCTTGAAGGCGAAACCCGCCTCCCAGGGGGCCTTGGCATCAATCCACGCTTTGAACACGGCAATCGCCTCGGGCGGCACCGGATCGCCTTCACTCGGCATCCGGAAGTCGGGGTCATCGCTTGTGATCCGGGCGATGAATTCACTTGCCGAGGTATCCCCAGGGATCAGTCCTGGCGTGCCCGAATCACCACCGGCAAGCAGATCCTCTCGGGAGTTCATCGAGAAGCCGCCCTGCCGCGCGTCGCCTGTGTGGCACTCGCCGCAGTGCTTCCTCAGGAGCGGCACGACCGCGTGAGCAAAGTCGACGCCCTGCGCAACGAGTGCATCGCCAACGCACCATGCCGCGGCAAGGGCAACCAGAGGGAGCCAACGGCCTGGGGGGGATACGGACACTGTCGTCGCTCGGAGAGGCGGGATTTCCGAGTATACCCACGCCGTGCGGCCATCGCGCCCATCGCGAGAGGACTGGCAGGCTCGGCAGCGGCGGCCGAGCGGCGTCGCCGTGCTCGCGGATCGGAATCTGGATGGGCACTTCGCCGAGGAACGGAATGTCGAGATCGTGGGCCGTGCGCTTCGCGCCACCTGAACCAAAAATGTCGTATCACATGTTCTCGTCGGGCAAAATCGCTCCCGTCCCTATTTTCTATTCACCGGCCCGCGCGCGGCGTTCCCGACGGCTACAGTACCGGCAGGCTCGGCAGCGGCGGTCGAGTAGCGGCTGCTGCGGCGAGATCGCTCACGAGCCGTTCGCAGATGGCTTCGAGGTAGAAGCGGGTCGCGGGATCGTCGTAATTGGCAGCGGTTTTGCCGGCGTCGCCGTGCTCGCGAATCGGAATCTGGATCGGCAATTCGCCCAGGAACGGGATGTCGAGATCGTGGGCCGTGCGCTTCGCGCCGCCCGAACCAAAAATGTCATAGCGCTTGCCAGTGTCGGGGCACGCGAAATAGGCCATGTTCTCCACCATGCCGAGAATCGGAATGTTCACCTTTCGGAACATCGCGATCGCCTTGGTCGCATCGAGCAGGGCCACGTCCTGCGGCGTGCAGACGATGACGGCACCCGTCAGCGGCAGCACCTGCGAGAGCGTGAGCGCGATGTCACCCGTGCCAGGCGGCATGTCGATGATGAGATAGTCGAGCGGGCCCCACCGCGTGTCACGGAGCATCTGCGTGATCGCGCCATGAAGCATCGGCCCGCGCCAAACGACCGCCTCACCGGCCGGAACCAAAAAACCCATGCTCATGACGGGCATTTCGCCGCCGCCGATGGCAAGCGTCATGGGAACGATCTTGCCGTCCTCGATCTGCGGGCGACCGGCGAGGCCAAGCAAGTGCGGCACGCTCGGGCCGTAGACATCGGCGTCGAGGAGTCCGACCCGGCTGCCAGACCTGGCCAGCCCGATGGCGATACTCGCCGCGATCGTGCTCTTGCCCACGCCCCCCTTGCCACTGCCGACCGCGATCACGCTCTTGGCCTCGAGGCCAATCTGGCCGATCTTGGAAGGTGGCCGGTCGTGTGGCTCGATGGTGACGGTGACTGAGGGCACCGCCGGAAACGCCGCGCGGAGAAGCTCCTCGGCCCGCGCCCGCGTGGCGTTCCAGAGGATCGCCGAGTGGGTGGTGAGCCGCAGGGCCACCGCAATCGCCGAGGCGTCGGCCGAGGCAATCTTCAACTGACCCGTTGGAGCCAGAGGTCGGCCCGTCTCGGGGTCACGGATATCGGCAAGGGCGGCGGTGACGGTTGCGTGGTCAATCTGTGGCATGGGAACCGGTAGTCTTTGACGGCGGGATGGGATTGGTGAGGCTTTGGCCGGCGCGGGTTGCGGCGGCGAGCAGGCCCCGAGGTTGGATCGTCACGAAGAAGACGAGCACGAGGCAGGCGAGCATCGCGAGACCTCCTGCCAGGCCACCGTCCGCCTGCACACCACGCTTCGTGCTCTTGAAATACATGGCGGCGATGATGCGAAGGTAGTAGGCCGCGGCGATCGCAGCATTGAGAGCGAGGATGACGGCAAGCGACACGAACCACGCCCGCCGGCTCCCGGAGGTAATCGGCGATGTCCAGTCAACCTCGAGCGCACCAGCCGCGAGCGTCAGCTTGCCCCAGAAGCCCGGCAGCGGAGGAATACCCGCAAGGCTGAGAGCAAAGAGCGCGATGGCAAACGCAGCGACAGGATTGGTGCCGGAGAGCCCGTCGAGGTCGTCAACGCTGGAGATTTCGTCACGAGGCGGTCGGGGCCCAGAGCCAGCCGTCCACTCGGGCCAGCGATGACCCAGGTAGGCGACCGCGCCAAAGATGCCGATCGTCGGAAGCGCATAGGTGGCCAGATAGAAGAGCGAGGCTGTCATGCCGCCCAGGCCGAGCGTCCATCTGGCAGCGACGATACCGGTGTCGCCGAGAGGCTGCTCTGCCTGGGTCGAAGCTGCGGCTGCGGCTACCGCGACACCCACAAGGAGGTAGCCGGCGTGGGCGATCGACGAGCAGGCGAGGAGGCGGCGGAGGTTCTTCTGCCAGAGAGCCATGACATTCCCGACGGTCATGGTCACTGCCGCGAGCACCACTGTGAGCTGCCAGAAGAGGTAAAGCCACGCCTGGGCGGCTGGGCCAATGCCGTCAGCAGTAGGCGCGGCGGTCGTGATGCCGAGCGCCAGGAGGCGGCCGAGCACAACGAGGCCAGCGAGCTTGGGGAGCGTGGAGAGCATCGCCGCGTTCCCAGGCCCAGTGCCTTCATAGACATCCGGTGCATAGAACTGCATCGGCACGGCGGCGAGCCGGAACATGGTGCCAACAACGGTCATCCCCAGGGCCACCGGCAGGAGAATCGTGGCCATCCCAGACGTGGTGGCGTCGCTTGACTGAAGAACCGCCGCGATGCCGGCAAGACTCGTCGTGCCGCCGATACCGTAGAGCGTGGCCGCGCCGTAAAGGAAGATGGCCGAGGCGATGAGCGACAGGAAGAAGTATTTGAGGGCCGCTTCCTGACCACGGGCATCGGTCCGCTTGAGTCCCAGGAGCACATAGGTCGGGATCGACACGAGCTCAAGGCCAGCGAAGAGAAGCACAAGGTCGGCCGCCACGCCAACGAGCGACATCCCGGCGAGCATGACGAGGAATGTGCCGGCCTCCTCGCAGGTGCCACCGCGGCGCAGCCCGGAGCTTCGGCTCGAGGCGGCCGAAAAAATGTCGCCCGACTGCACCAGGGCCAAGAGGGCCCCGACGCCGAGCACCGTCCAGCGGACGAACGTTGAGAAGCTATCGATGACCACGGGACCGGAGATCGCCGAGGCACCGTCCGTAGGCTGGCTCGCGGTCACGCTCATGGCGCCCGCGATGCCGACGAGCGCCACAAGCCAGCCATGGCGTAGCCCCGTGAAGGCACCGCCCAGGTAGACGACCAGCGCCGCGCCTACAAGGACGATTTCGGGCGCGAGCAATCCGATGGTTTCGAGCGACGTCATGGAGTAGCGACAAATGGGACGGTGGATGATTCATGAACGATCGTGCCGTTCGGCTGCCCGTCGGCCATGCGGGCTGCGAAAGCCGCTGAGGCGTCATCGGTCGCATGGCGGACGGCTGCGGATGAAGGGGCCAAGAAGGTCTGTGGCATGAGGCCGATCCAGATGACAAAGACGGCGAGCGGGGCCAAGGCCACGAACTCATGCCAGCGGATATCGAGCCGCTCGTCATGCGAGGCGTGGTCGCCGTGGCGTGGCGGTTCCCGTGACGGCCCGAAGAACACCCGCTGGACCGCCTGGAGCATGTACCAGGCACCCAGCACGACACCCGCAACGGCAAAGAGTGACATCACGAGGTAGGGGGTCTGCCACGCTGGGCTTACACCAGTCCAGGCTCGCTGGAACGAGCCAGCGAGGATCATGAACTCGCCCACAAATCCGTTGAGCCCCGGCAGGCCGATGCTCGAGAACGTAAAGAGCATGAAGAACACGGTCAGCCACGGAGCCTTCGCCGCGATGCCGCCGAGGTTCGCGATGCTGCGGGTGTGGAACCGCTCGTAGAGCATGCCCACGATCGCAAAGAGGCCGGCCGATGCGAGGCCGTGATTCACAAGCTGAAGGTTCGCTCCCTCAACGGCCAGTGGCGTCAGGGCAAAGATTCCCATCACGACGTAGCCCATGTGGCTCACCGATGAGTAGGCCACAAGCCGTTTGAGATCGGTCTGCACAAGAGCCACGAGGGCCCCGTAGATGATGCCCACCACGCCCAGCCCAAAAAGCCACGGGGCGGCCACGGCGGAAGCCTCGGGGAGCATCGGGAGCGAGAAGCGCAGAAACCCATAGATGCCGATCTTGAGAAGCACGCCTGCCAGATCGACGGAGCCTCCGGTCGGTGCCTCGACGTGGGCCAGTGGCAGCCATGTGTGGAAGGGCACAATCGGCACCTTGACGGCGAAGCCCGCCAAAAGCGCGAGGAACACAATCATCTGGAGATAGCCGGCCTGCGCGGTCATCGGGAGCGGGTGAAGAATCGTGGCGTCGGTGAGTGCCTCGATGTCGAACGTGACGGTTCCCGTGTGGGCCGTGTTCCAGAGCACGATGACGAGGAGCCCGAGGAACGTCAGCAGGCTCCCTGCCAGCGTGTAGACAAAAAACTTGACCGCCGCCTTGCGTCGCTCCTCGTGCCCCCAGATGCCGATGAGGAAGAAGAGCGGTACGAGCGTGAACTCGAAGAAGACGTAGAACAGCAAGAGATCGCGGGCAGCAAAGACGCCGAGCATCGCCGATTCGAGCACGAGCAGAAGCGCGTAAAAGCCAACTGGACGGTCAGTGATTGCCTCCCAGCTCACAAATACCGCCGTCACGGTCAGCAGGGCCGAGAGCCCGAACATCCACAGGGAAAGGCCATCAAGCCCGAGGGACAGCCGGATATCGAAAAACCCTCCCGTGAGCCAGGGCCGCTCAATGAGGGCAAACGGAATGCCGGCGGAGGCCGATGGTTCGGCGAGGAAGCGGATCACGAGCCAGCCAGCGAGGCCGAGCGAGACAAGGGATGTCACTGCGGCGCTCTGCCGCACCGCACTGAGCCCACGGGAGCGGAGCGCCCACGCCACGATCGCGCCCAGGAGGGGCGTCAGGATCGTCAGCATCAGGTGAGACTGGGGGCTAAAGCCGTTCATAGGATGGCGAATGTCGGGGGGAAGTCAGGCTCGCAGGCTCCAGGCGAGCGCCAAGACAATGACGAGCGTGCCAAGAACACCAGCAACGGCATATCGCTGCATGAGGCCCGATTGAAACCGTCGGACCGCCGCACCGACAGCCAAAGGAATGGCTGCGACGAGGTTCACAAGGCCGTCCACGATGGAGCGGTCAAACGCCGCACACAGCATGGCGAGAATTTCGAGCGGTCGCACGATGATCGCGGCGTAGATCTCATCGACATAGAAGCGATTCGCAAACAGGGATCCGAGTGGACCGAGGAAGCGGTCCATGAGCGGGCCATCGCTGCGACGCCCGAGGTATCCGAGCGCCGCAAGGACAATGCCGAGCGCCGCCGCGAGCGTGCCTTGCATCGCGAGGTCGAGGTGGAAGGCGTGGGGAGTTGCCGTGGCGGCGACCGCCGGACATGCCAGCGACGGTGTGGCAGCGAGGAAGTCGGCCAGGGAGTGGGTCGAGAAAAGAAGCCAGCCACTCACCGTCGCGGCCACGGCAAGAACCACGAGTGGGCCCGTCATGATCGGCGGCGACTCGTGGGCATGATGGCCGGCCTCTTCGGGCACACGCGTGGGACCGGTGAAGGTCATGAACACGGCGCGGAACGTGTAAAAGGCCGTGAGGAACGCGGTGAAGAGGCTCATCCAGTAGAGCGTGCGGTACGTGGCCGCCATGCTCCCATCATGGCCAATGCCACCAGCAGTCGCCGCTGTACGGCGGTCACTTGCGAGCCTGAACGGCGGGCGAGACGGCACCTCAAGGATCGCGTGGGCGTCGTGCGACGCCTCTCCATGATGCTCGGCGTGGGCATCGGGCCAGCCGCGGGAGTGGAGTGCGGCGAGGATCTCGTCTTTGCTAAAGAAGCCTGCGAAGGGGGCCACCCCGGCGAGGGCGAGCGAACCGATGAGGAACGTCGCCGCCGTGATCGGCATCACGCGGCGGAGCCCGCCGAATCGCCGCATGTCGATGACGCCACCCATGGCGTGCATCACCGAGCCTGCTCCGAGGAACAGAAGCGCCTTGAAGAAGGCATGGGTCACGAGATGAAAAATGCCAGCGGTGAATCCCAGGAGGATGCCCGTGCCGAGGCTCGCGAACATGTAGCCGAGCTGGCTGATGGTGGAGTACGCGAGCACCCGCTTGAGGTCGTTTTGCACGGTGCCGATGAGGGCCGCGACGAGGGCCGTGGTTGCCCCCACGATCGATACCGTGACAAGCGCCTCCGGGCAGGCCATATAGAGCGGTGCGCAGCGGGCCACGAGGTACACGCCCGCGGTCACCATCGTGGCGGCATGGATCAGGGCGCTCGCGGGGGTGGGGCCCTCCATCGCGTCGGGGAGCCAGACATGCAGTGGCAACTGGGCACTCTTGCCACACGCGGCCAGGAGCAACAAGAGACAGATTGCCGTGCCGACCGCGCCGGCCACGTAACCTGTTGGATCGGACAGTCGCTCCATACCGAGGATGCCGGGCACCGCCGACGCCGCGGAGTCGTGGAAATTGAGCGTGCCATAGGTCATCCAGAGGAGGAACACCGCGACGGCGAGGCCGAAGTCGCCCACGCGATTCACCAGAAAAGCTTTCTTCGCCGCCGCCGCCGCGGACGGCTTTCGGAACCAGAAGCCAATGAGCAGGTAGGAGCAGGCCCCCACCGCCTCCCAGAACACGTACACCAGGAGAAAATTGCTCGCGGCCACGAGCATCGCCATCGAGAACACGAACGCGGCCACGAGCGCGAAGAACCGTGGATAGCCAGGGTCATCGTGCATGTAGCCGATCGAGTAGATCGCCACGAGCAGGCCAACACAGGTGATCACAGCGAGCATGACCGCGGTGAGCGGGTCGAGGCGAAGGTCGATTCCAATGGAGAACGGCAGCGACGCAGGCCGCCCAGCGGCCTTCGCAACGAGGTCGTCGCCGAGGTCGATGGCGAGTGAGTCAGCGGGGGGCACGTAGGCGTCCGGCACGTTGGCCCACTGCCAGAGCGTCTGAATCTGTTCGAACGCAACAGGTGCCGCGGAGCCGCTCTCGCCATGGTTGCCAACGAGCACCTCGCGGCCGAGGCCAACGAGGAGCGTGATCGCGACGCCAGCCGCAGCGGCGATCGAGACGACGGCAGGCCAATGGGCCTTTGGGCCAAGGAGGCGACCGAGCGCCACGGTGAGGATTGCCCCAACCAGCGGCAGAGCAGGGACAAGAACGAGGAGCGTTGAAGCGTCGAGGTCAAACATGAATCGTGATCAGGTGAGGCCGAAGGGCTCTACACGTGCTCCCGCTGGAGGTGGGCAGCTTCGTCGATGGCCGGCTCGACGCCAGCCGGGGTGAGGGTGGGGAACTTCATGTCGACTGCATCGCCGGGCGGCAGTTCACGATCAACCACGCGAGGGAGATTCGATTCGCGGAGCGACTGCCATGCCGCTGCGTCGAGCCTGCCAGTTCGCGCGAAGGCTTGGAGCACGAAGACCAGGGCGATCGCCGCCTCACAGGCCGCGACCGTGAGCACGAAGATCACGAGGATGTGCCCGCCCCAGTCGCCGTGGTGGCGGCTCCAGGCGACGAGCGAGACCGATACCCCTTGGAGCATGAGCTCGGCGGAGAGGAACATCACGATGAGGTTTCGACGGGCGAGAATCCCTACCAGGCCAATCGCGAAGAGCATCGCGCCGACGATGAGACCGTCGAGAACAAGTGGGGCAGGAGTCACGGGCCGGCCCTCCGAGCGACGAGGCCGGCGCCGTCTTCGGCAGGCGTCCGCGAGACGATCGCGATCGAGCCAATGAGTGAGACCAGCAGCAACACCCCAGCAGCTTCGACGGCCAAGAGATGCCGGCCAAAGAGCTCACCACCCAGCCGGGCGACATGGTCGGCCGCGAGCGGGTCACTGCCGGTGGAATCTGCTGGAGGCGACGGCGCCACGGGCGTCGTGCTGCCCGCCAGCGCCTTCGCTTTCGAAGGCACCGCACAGCATGTTGCCGGACCAGCGGAGAGCCGGCCAATGAAGAGCGTGAGCAACCCGAGGAGAACAGCCCCGGCGACCGCCGAAAGCAGCGGCTCATTGGAGACGCGGTCATAGGCGGCCATGCCCGTGGGTTGGGCGAGCATGAGCACGAAGAGGAACATGACAAGGATCGCGCCGGCGTAGACCACGATCGTCGCCACACCCAAGAACTGCGCCCCGAGGACGAGGAGGACGCCTGCCACGCCGGCCACGGCCAGCGCGAACCAAATGGCGGAGTAGACGGGCGAGCGGGTCACGACTGTTGCAGCCCCTCCGACCACGGCCACGAGAGCCACGACAAGAAAAGTCGCTTCTTCACCGATGCCACCGAGCCGATGTCCGGTCGCGACGAAGAGCGTGAGGGCCACGATGCCGAGCAGCGTGCCAAACCGGCGGGACGAATACTCACGGGCTCCGCTCTCCCCTCGCGGCAGCAACAGCCATACGCTCGCGGCAGCGCAGCCAACGGCGACGGCGAGAAGCGATCCGGTGGCGGAAATGCCATCCTGCATCACAGCGTGCCTCCCATGGCGGCCGACTTCATGGGCTCTGTGTCTTTCGTTCTGTCGTACACGCTCAGGAGTTTTTCCTTATCGAAGATCATTTCTTCGCGGCTCTTGCCGGTGAGATCGAGAAGACTCGTCAGCTCGATGGCATCCACGGGGCAGGCCTCTTCGCACATGCCACAAAAAATGCACCGCAGTTCGTCGATCTGGAACGACTCGGGGTATTTCTCACGGTCGGGCCATGGGCTCTCGGCCGCGACGATGTCGATGCAATGGGCCGGGCATGCGGTCGCACAGAGGAAGCAGGCGACGCACTTCACCCGCCCCTCGGGATCGCGGTTGAGCCGATGGACGCCGCGATAGATGAGCGGGTTGCCGACGACAGGCCGCTCATCAGGAAAGCTCACGGTCACCTTCGGGCTCACCAGATGGCGGGCGGTTGTCGTGAGCCCCTGCAGGAAGAGCGGCAAGTAGAGCCGTTCGGCGAGGTTCAGCGGCTTGTCTTCAATCCATGTGATTGCCGGATCGGTTGGTTTCATCTCAGGTCTCCACCAATTCATGCTCGACATCGAGCGGCCCGTGCGTACGAATCGGCGCGTTGTCGACACCCGAGGGGGTGAGGAGACCAGCCGCAATCCAGCCGCCAAAGAACACGCCCCACGGAATGAGGATGGCGACACAGCCGGCGGTTCCTGCGCCAAGCGCCTCGACGAGCTGCGGTCGAAACTCCTCGACGGCCGCCACCGTGACGAGGTTGGCCAAGCCCAGCGGCAGCATCACCTTCCAGGCCAGGCTCATGAGCTGGTCAAACCGAAACCGTGGCCAGCTCCAGCGGACGAGCATGAAGAACAGGATGACACCAAAAATCTTGGCTGAGAGAACCAGGAAGCGAATGATCGCGATCCACCAGGTCTCGACTGGGCCCGAGCCCGTGATACCCCACAGGTGCCAGCCGCCGAGGAACATGATCACGATCAGAAACGCCGCCGTGACCATGTGGAGGAATTCCGACACAAGGAACAGCAGGAGCTTGATCCCGGAGTATTCCGTGTGATACCCGCCGACCAGCTCCTGCTCCGCTTCCGGAAGGTCGAAGGGAAGACGGGCCGCTTCGGCAAAGCTCGCGATGAGAAAGACGACAAAACCGAGTGGCTGGGCGAAGACGTACCAGATGCCGGTCGAAGCCTGCGCATCCATGATCCGATCGAGCCTGAGCGAGCCTGCCGCCAGCACGACCCCGAGGAGTCCGAGGCCGAGTGGGATCTCGTAGGCCACAAGCTGAGCACTACTTCGAAGCCCACCCAAGAAGCCGTACTTGTTGTTGCTCGCCCAGCCGCCAAGCAGGACGCCATACACCGCGATGCTCGAGAGGGCAAAGACCCAGAGCACGCCGACGTCGAGATTCGGGGCCACGAGCAACGGCTCTTCAGCGGTAAGCCCCAGCGCCGGGATCGGGGGGAGCGCACTGCCAAACGGGATCGCGGCGAAGATGGCCAGCGACGCAGCGAGGAGCATGAGCGGTGCGGCGGCGTAGAGCACCTTGTCCACATGCTTCGGCGTGAAGTCTTCTTTGAGAATGATCTTGAGGCCGTCGGCGAGTGGCTGGCCAAGGCCGAAGAGACGGATCTTCGTGAGCGGGATGCCGACCCGGTTAGGCCCCTTGCGGTCCTGCACCCACGCGGCCATCCATCGCTCGACGAGCACGAGATAGGCCGCCGCCGTCATGAGGCCGCCGATGAGCGCGGCGATCTTAATGAGTGCGACGAGCGTGGCGGTGGAAGGAAGAAGATCGCTCATGCGAGTTGCCTCACGCGGAGATCGACACCTGTCGCGGGCATCTCACCGCCGATCGCCGCAAACGCCGCGGACGATTCGGCGACCTCGTTGCGGACGGCTGTCGGGTTGTAGAGGCCTCGGCGACCGAGCATGTTCCAGAAGAGACGACCCTCGGGCCAGACACCCGCCGGAGGACGAATGGCCTGCCGGAAGCTCTGGGCACGGTGGGCGATGTTCACCCACGTGCCTGCCCGTTCGGCAAAGCCGGCAGCCGGCAGCCGCCATGTGGCATGGGCCATGAGTGGCGAATCGAAGAGATCTTGAACGACGAGGCAACACAGGCCAGCGAACGCCGCAGCGGCCGGCTCGTCGATCCACGCCTTGGGATATCCGGCTGTGATCCAGGCTGCGTCGGCATGGCCGGCCGCGATATGGGCGACAAGATCACACCAAGTTTTGCCACTGGCTCCAAACGCTGCGAGGACTTCCTCCACGCCCTTGCGGTTGGGGCATTTTTCGCCGCGGATCGTGAAGCCGCCCGGGAATGACTCGTCGTTACCCTCGACGGGGACATACCCGAGGGCCAGAAAGGCACTCGAGTCGATCGACCGCGCGACGCCACAGAGCAGCCAGGCTTCTTCGACGGTAAGCATTGGGGAGACGGCCACGGCCAAGCGTCCGGCCTTTTCGAGATCGGCCCGCAGACGGGTGACGACGTCGGCCCACTCAACCGGCTGGAAGGCCGTTTCGGCATGGCCATTCCCTTCACCCCCGCCGGCCGCACGGTGTTGGGCATCCAAGATCCGCGACTCATCGTGGAGATGGTGCCAGCCGTAGCGGCCGTCGTCGCACATCCACCAGGTGTTGACGTGGGGATTCTCACGAGGCTTGAGCCGATAGACCGTGTCTTGGTTCTGCTCGGTCCAAATCGAACAGCCGGCCGCGCAGCCGCCGCAGACATTGGCCTCCCGCTTCATGAACCAGACCCGCTGGCTGTAGAGGAAGTCTTTGTCGCCAAGCGCCCCCACGGGGCAGAGGTCGACGACGTTGCCAGCGAGCTTGTTGTCGAGCGGGAAACCAGGAAAGACGTCGATCTCTTCCTTCGCCCCACGGTTCGTCACCATGAGCTCGCCGGTGCCCGACACCTCGCGAGTGAACCGCACGCAGCGGGTACACATGATGCAGCGGTCCACGAAAAGGCTGATCGTGGGGCCGACATCCCGCTTGCGACTCGTGAAAGGATGGAGGTCGGCACGACGCTCCGGCTGGCCATGCTCGAAGTGGTAGTCCTGGAGCAAGCATTCGCCTGCCTTGTCGCAGATCGGGCAGTCGATCGGGTGGTCGATCAGGAGGGCCTCTTCGACGCGGGCCCGGCTCTCCTTCACCGTCTCGCTTTCGGTGACGATCACCGTGCCATCCTTGACCGGTGTCTGACAGCCGGGTACGAGCTTGGGCACCATCGAGACCTTGCCCGTCGCGGCATCCCGCTGGCCCGTCTCGATCAAGCACATTCGGCAACTCGCGACCACCGAAAGCCCCGGATGCCAGCAGTAATGCGGAATCTCTTTGCCCGCACGCCGCGCAGCCTCGATGCAGTTGAGCCGCTCGTCGGCTCCGATCTCAATCTCTTGTCCGTCGACGATGACGACCGGCATCAGTGGGCTCCCACGATCGCGAGGGCGGGCACGGGGTCGGTTACCATCCAGCCCTCAGGGTTGGTCCGCTTGATGGTGTCCTCGAACTCATCGCGAAACTTGTTGATGGCGTTTTTGATCGGCCAGGCAGCGCCGTCGGCCAGGCCACAGATCGTGGATCCAGGCATCATGCCCATCGTGTTGCCAAGCTCGAGGAGAAGATCGAGATCCTTGAGCCGACCCTTGCCGGCCCTGATTCGCTCGAGCATCCGCAGGCTCCAGCTTGTGCCCTCGCGGCAGGGCGTGCACTGGCCGCACGACTCATGGGCGAAGAACCGGCAGGAGTTGTAGAGAAAGTCGACCATGCGCACGGTCTCGTCGAGCACGACGACGGCGGCCGTGCCGAGGCCGAGGCAGCCGACCCGCCCAGGACCCGCGAAGTCGAGCGGCGTGTCGAATTCGGCCTCGGTGAAGAGACCCATCGAGATGCCACCCGGGATCGCCGCCTTGGCTTTGCGGCCCTTCCACACGCCGCCGCCGTAGTGGTCCACGAGCTCGCGGAGCGTGATGCCGAGGGGCGCTTCGTAGCAGCCCGGCTTCTCGACATGGCCGGAGAGGCAGTAAAGCTTGGGGCCGTAGGAGCCGGGATCACGAGGGTTGTTCGGATTGGCGGGCACACCGATCGACTTGAACCACTCGACGCCGCGACGGGCAATTTGCGCCACGCAGGCCATCGTTTCGATGTTGTTAACGACCGTCGGTTTGCGAAACACGCCTTCGATCGCCGGGAACGGCGGCTTGATTCGCGGCCAGGCTCGCTTGCCCTCGAGGCTTTCGATAAGCCCGGTCTCCTCACCGCAGATGTAGGCGGCCGCACCGCGGTGAAGGTAGATGTCGAGCGAAAAGCCACTGCCGAGGATGTTCTTGCCGAGCAGGCCGGCGGCATAGCACTCGTCGATGGCGGCCTGGAGGCGTTTCCACGACTCAGGGTATTCGTAGCGGACGTAGATGTAGGCGGTGGTGGCCCGCGTGGCGAAGGAGGAGAGAATGATCCCTTCGATGACCTGATGCGGATCGTCTTCCATCAGAAGCCGATTATTGAACGTGCCCGGCTCGCTCTCGTCAGCGTTGACACAGAGATAGATCGGCCCCGGATGATCCTTCGGTAGGAACGTCCACTTGAGGCCGGTCGAGAAGCCGGCGCCGCCGCGGCCTCGCAGGCCCGACGACTTCACCATCTCCACGACATCGAGCGGCTGCTTTTCGCGCAGGATTTTCTCGAGCGGCGCGTAGCCGCCACGGGAGCGATAGCTCGCGAGGGTGTACCCCTCGGGCACGCCAACCGCTTCGAGGAGCACGGGCTTGAACGGTGTCATTTCAGGTGGCCCTCGCACGTGGTTTTGCGAGCTCGATCTCAGCGGCCTCGGGCGTCAGGTTCTTGAGCAGATCATCGTTGGCCAGAATGCACGGCGCGAAATCGCAGGCCCCGAGGCATTCGGCCGGCTCGATTGTCAGCTCGCCGTCGGGCGTGGTTTCGTACGGCCGGATGCCCTTGGCGTGGCAGAGATGCTCGAGGAGCTCGTCGCCCCCCCGCAGGGCACACGCGATCGATCGGCACACGAATGCCCGTACTTTTCCATGCGGCTTCTTCTGATGGAAAAACTCATAGAAGGTGAGCGTGTCCTGCACTTCGGCCGGGGCCAACCCGAGCAGGGCTGCGATATCGACCACCGCGTCGAGCGGCACGTGCAGCAGTTCCCGATTCACGATATGCAGCGCCGGCAGCACGAGGGCTCTCCGGTTGGGATAGCGCGGCGCGAGGGCCTCGATCGCAGCCACCATCTCCGCAGTGATCACGCGACGTCCTTGAGCGATCATCGGTCGAGCTCCGCGGCGATGATGTTGAGGCTGCCGAGCACCGCCACCACGTCGGAGAGCGTGTGCCCTCGGATGAGGTGCGGAAACATAGCAAAATGAAGCACGCTCGGCGGCCGGCAGCGGGCGCGGTAGGCGGTGTCGTTGCCGTCACCTGCGAGATAGAAGCCGAGCTCGCCGTTGGGGGCCTCGGTCGCCGCGTACGACTCCTCGTAGGGCACCTCGAAGCCGCGATTGCTCATCGAGAGCTCGAAGTGAGAGATCGTGCCCTCGATCGTGGAGTAGACCTGCTGCTTCGTGGGCAGGGCTGTTCGCTCGTCGATGCCCACATTGACGGGGCCGGCTGGGATGTTCTCGATCGCCTGGCTCACGATCCGGAGGCTCTCCCGCAACTCCTCCATCCGAACGAGATACCGGGCGTAGCAGTCGCCCGCCGTCGCACAGCAGACCTTGAAGTCGTAGTCGGCGTAGGCGAGGTAGGGCTCATCCTTGCGGAGATCCCGCGTGACACCGCTGGCACGGGCCACCGGCCCGGTCGCGCCACGGTGAATCGCCTCGTCCTTCGTGAGCACGCCCACGCCCTTCGTACGGTCAACGAAGATACGGTTCCGCGTGAGCAGCCGTTCCATGTCGTTGAGTGTTTTCGGAAAGGTCTTCACAAACGCGCGAATCTTCTCGATGACGAGCGGCGTAGCATCGTCCGAGAGCCCACCCACTCGCGTGTACGAGTTGGTGAACCGGGCGCCGCAGAGCGTCTCGAAGATGTCATAGATCACCTCGCGCTGATAGAAGCCGTAGAGGAAGAAGGTGAACGCGCCTGTGTCGAGGCCGACGGCGCCGTTGGAGAGAAGGTGATCGCTGATCCGGGCCAGCTCGGCGATGATCGTACGGATCACTTTGCAGCGGGGCGTCAGCTCGATGCCGAGCAGCGTCTCGACAGCATGGTGCCAGCCCACGTTGTTGGCCATCGGTGAGATGTAGTTCATCCGGTCGGTGACCGTCACGTATTGGTTGAACGTGAGGTGCTCGCCGAGCTTCTCGAAGCCCGAGTGGAGGTAGCCCATCTCGGGGAGCGCATCCACCACCCGCTCGCCCTCCAGCTTCAAGACAATCCGCAGTGTCGTGTGCGTGGCCGGGTGCTGCGGTCCGAAGTTGAGCGTCCAGAGATAGTCCTCGCTCCGTGTTGCGGCCTCGGGCACGCGGAACGACTCGTAGGTGGGCGGGGCGATGGACATGGGCTAGCTATGGTCGCGGGTGATAACAGGAAAGTTGTGGCGTTCACCGCGGCCCTGGAGCGGATAGTCCTTCCGCAGTGGGTGGGCCGTGAACTCCTCGGGCATCACGAGCCGCCGGAGATCGGGATGGCCTTCGAATCGAATCCCAAAAAGATCCCAGACCTCGCGCTCGAGCCAGTTGGCTGCCTCCCAGAGCGACACGACGCTCGGGACCGTCGGCTCAGGATCGTCGACGAACACGCGCACCGTGAGCCGCTGGTTCGTGGTCGTCGATGCGAGGAGATAGACGAGGCCGTACCGATGGCCAGCGCAGGCGGGCATCTGCATCGGCGCGTCGCGGTATTCGAGGTAATCGACGCAGGTGACATCCACTAGCAAATCAAACCCGTGATCCTTCAAGACGCCGAGCATCTCGAAAGCTTGCTCGGCCGGCACGATCACTCGCGTCTGGCCACGGAACACCGACGACTCGATCCCACCGAAGCGGTCCGTGAGCGCTGCCAGCACGTCATCGACAGGTGGGGGAGTGAAGGGCATCGTGATGGGAGCGGTTACCTCGGGGTCTCAAGAACCGGCAACAAAGGATTCGGCTTCGGCCGCAAGCTCGCGCTGGAGCACAGGGTTGCGGGAGGCATCGAGCGCCATCGGGTTGACGATTTCCACGAGGGCTCGCTTCCGGGCCTGGCGGCTGGCGGTGTCGAACTCCCGGCCGGTAATCGTGCCCTCGCGTTGGATCTTGTCCTGGAGGTCGATGATTGCCTGGATGAGCTGCTCGGGCCTCGGCGGGCAGCCGGGCACATACATGTCCACAGGGATGAATCGGTCGATGCCCTGCACGACGGCATAGGTGTCGAACACACCGCCTGTGCTGGCGCAGGCGCCCATCGAGATGCACCACTTGGGCTCGTGCATCTGGAGCCAAATCCGCTGAAGCACCGGGAGCATCTTCATCACGACCCGGCCAGCCACGATCATGAGATCGCACTGGCGAGGGCTAAATCGAAAAACTTCGGCACCGAACCGGGCCAGGTCGTGCTTGCTCGCGCCGGTGGCCATGAGCTCGATGCCGCAGCAGGCCGTGGCAAACGGCATCGGCCAGAGGCTGTTCTTTCGGCACCAGCTGGCCAAGGCGTCGAGGCGACTCACCACGACGTTCTCGGGGAGCTGAAGTTTTGCACCATCGGCTACCGCCATCGGAACACCCCCTTGCGCCAGTCATAGGCGAAGCCCACGATCACCAAGGCCGTGAAGAGCATGGCGCCCCCGAATACGAGACCGCGGGAAGAGACGAGCCCATCGGCCACGGCGGCATCGATACCCGCCAGCGAGCGACTGGCCACAGCCCACGGATAGAGAAAGAGCAACTCGACATCGAAGACGAGAAACGTGATGGCCACGAGATGGAACCGCACGTCGAACCGCCGCCGCGTGTCGTGGACCGGGTCCATGCCGCACTCGTACGGCATTTCCTTGACGGCCCCCGAGCGGCGTGGGCCGATCAGCTCGGCCACCACGACAAGCCCCACCGAGACCGCCGTTGCGATCGCGACAAACAGGAGGACCGGGAGGATCGCGTCCATAAGGACCAAGGCGACTCGGGGACGGAAGCCGGGATCAAAACCACGAAATTCGGCCGCAGAAAACGACTTCGTGAAATTCGTCACAAAGTCTGCTCTGAAAAAAGCCGGGGGTGAAGGACACCTCCGGCCGGCTGCCTTTCGGCGGTCTAGTTATACCGGCTCCGGGGGCACTCGACGAGTCGCCCCGTTTTGGCGCGTCGCCGAGCCTGGCCCGTCCGCCTTGTGGCTCCATAAAAGCCCCTCGCGCGAGCGAGGGGGCGGCGGGTCGTTGGGCGAGCCCGTTCGTGATTGCCACCGGGACGGCGGGCCACCCGCCGCCCCCCGGCTGGCGCCGGGGGCTTCTATGCGCTGATTTTCGCCCGCCTGGTGTGCTGGCGGTACACCAAACTGCCCCCGTCATCGCCTCACCCGCAGGCGGCGCGGTGGCCCTCGATGAGCCTGAGGTCGTAGTCGAACCGCCCGCGGAGCTCGGCCAACACCCGCCCGAGGTCGAGCCCGTAGTGGTTGACCTTGAAGAGGCTTGCCTTCACATACGGCACGCCCGCGTTCCAGAGCCGCCACCACACAAGCTCGCTCGGGTTATGGGGCAGCCTGCGGCTCTTGCGCAGGAGTCGCCAGCTTCGCCGTGGGGAACGAAGCGACAAGTGAGGCCATACCTCAGGAAGGGTCACAGACCCAGCCGTGGTCGTGTCGTAGAGCCCGGCCAGCGTAAGGCCTGCCTCCTTCATGCGCGCGGAGAAGCCAATCTCGTATCGCTCGACGATGTCCCGCTTCGTCGCGAGTGGCTCAAAGTCTTTCCAAAACTCGGCAAAGGCATCCGATTCGAGAAGCCGTCGCCGCAGCCCAAGAAACCACGACTGCACATGCGGCACGCGCGGCGCCTCACGTCGGGCATTCTGATCGGAGAGCACCATGCCCCAGAGGTCGGCATCGACCGTGCGCCGGTCGACCAGAGCGGGCCCGAGGTCGAAAAGCGGGCCGTACACGCTGTCGTTGATGCAGAGCACTTCGTCGTAGTCGCCGCCCTGCAGCGTGGCGAGGCCATCCTGCCACGCACCGAAGTCGTAGCCCACGTTGGCGCGCGGGACAAAGCCGTCCACAATCCTTGTGAGTGATGATGGCAGCCGCCGCGCCGAGTTGGAAACGACGACGAGACGCTCGGCAACATCGCGATACGCAGCGAGGGCATGGTGAACGTGCGGCGAGAATCCGCCCCCTGCATCGAAGTGGGCGAACACGATCGCGCGTTGCATGGGCCGGCTGCAGCGTGGCTCGACCATCATGGGTCGCGTCTCCCTCGCATGGTCAGGCCGCACGGCGATGGAGCTCGTGGCCGACCTGCTGTCTGAGGTTTGCCAGCCTCCGGAAGTCGGTGAGGCTCCGCGGCTCGTCATCGAGCAGCGCGAGCATGCCCGGCACGTGGCCGAGTGTCACCGCCGCGCGGGCGAAGGCGCCCTCGAGGATCTGCCGCTCGGCGGTCCGCATTGCCGAGGCCGTGTACCAGCGGACGCTCGCGGCGATGGTCCTCTCGCGAATCTCGGGAGGCAGCACACGGGCATTGAGCGCGATGGCGCGTGCCATGTCGGGCCATGCCGCGCCGCTGGTCAGGAGCCTGGTTGTCTCATTGGCCGCGTGCCGACGATACACCGCCAGTGACCGCGGCTCGTACCACACGGGATAGGCGGCGGCGATTCGCACCCACATCTCCCAGTCGACGGCAAGCTCGAGATCGGGGCGGTAACCGCCGAGGGTTTCGTATGTGTGCCTCGCGACGATGACCGATGGCGTCTGGACCCGTTGGCGTTCGGCGATCCTCGGGAGCCACTGATTCAGCAACCCTGGCATCCACCGGAGCTGCGACGTGGTTTTGAGCCGTCGGCCTTCCGCATCGACGAGACGGCTGCGGCAGAAGGCCATGCCGATGTCGGGCCGCCGCCGGTAGCCAGCGTCGAGTCGTGCATAGAAGCCCGGCATGACATAGTCGTCTTGATGGAGCAAGTGGATCAGCTCCCCTCGAGCCAACGCGACGGCCCGATTCCAATTGCCACAGAGGCCAAGCCTCTGGGCGTGGTCGAAGATCTCCACGCGGCCGCGGGGATCGACCTGCCGCACGATGTCATGAACGACGCCCGGCCTGGAGCCATCATCAACGACGGCAATCTGCATGACATCCGACTCAGGCGCCTGCGCGAGGACCGACGCGAGCGCGAGCGTGAGGAGCGCACCTGGCTCGTGGGTCGGGAGCATGACCGAGAAACGCGGTCGTGCCGACGACGCGTCGAGTGGCCGGATCGGTGGCGGTGGTGCGGGGTTCATGGCGGCCGTGGGGCGAGAGGCATGCCTTGTGAAGCGGGGAGATACCAAAAACCCCGGTGCCGCAAACAGGCCAATCCAAATCGTGAAGGTCGCCCAGCTTGCCCAGGGGACCGCGCCGCTCGTGGTGGGCGGGAATCGACGCTGCTGGAGGCTCGGGTTGCCCATGCCATGTCGCCGGACGTTCGCTGCGGCCATCCTGGCTTCGCTTGCCAGCAAGCCCGGCTCCCATGGCACGGGCAACCCTCGCAGACGCGTCCCCGTGGCCCCGAGGCTCTGAATAGGCCCCTCGGAAGGAACCGGTCAGGGGGAGGGCGGTGCCACTGGGGTGCCGAGGGATTTGAGGTACGAGAAGAGGTCGGAGACTTCTTCTGGCGGGATCGCCTCGAGAAGACCTTCGGGCATGATCGAGATGCCGGTGAAGTCGGCTTGGTCGATATCCCGCAGGGGGACGCTGATGTCGGCCGTGTCGGGCTGACGGATCACGATCGACTCGGCGTTGCGTGACACGAGCAATCCCTGCACGATTCGGCCGTCGCGCGTGACGACACGAAACGCACGGTAGCCGCCTTCCATGGCCGCGCTCGGCGTGAGGACGTTTCGCAGGATCGCTTCCGTGCCCGTGATACCCAGGCCGTCGAGCGCGGGCCCAACCTTGCCGCCTTGACCTCCCTGCTGATGGCAGGTGAGGCAGCGGGTTGTGAACACCGCCTTGCCCTTCACGGCATCACCGCCGGTTTCGGCAAGCTGCCGAAACCGTGCGAACTTTTCTGCGCGCCGCTCGAGCTCCTCGGCCGTCACGAGTTTTGGAAGGTCGATGGCCGGATCAACTCGGGCTTTTCCAGCAAGCTCGCCCCACGAAGTTCCACCATGAAATGCGATGAGGCTCGGCGGCCGTTTGTCGTCTCCGGCATAGCTGCGGTCGAAGTCGGCGCGGATCTCGTCGGCTGTCCGTGGTCGATCCCACACGCGAAACTCGGCGATCCGGCCCGCGGTGCCCGCGCGGGGAGGGCTGCTCGCGCCGATCCGCAGGTCGGCATACGGCGTGGTGTCGCGGGCTCGGCTCTCGGCGTCCAACTCGCCGTTCACAAAAATCCGGAACACGCCTTCAACGTCGCGGGTGACGGCATAGTGCTTCCACACATCGGGGGTCGTCGGCCCACGGGCAACGGCGACGTCGCCATGGGCCTTCGTCCACACGCGGAACTGCCCCCCAGCAAAATTCATGTCAATCGCACCGGCCGCGGCCAGGAGGCTGTCTTCATTTCCGATCGGCGGCTCGAGGTTCACCCAGGCCTCGACCGTGAACGGTCCATCGAGCGACACCCGCGCGGCCGCGCCGGCATCGTCACCGGCCAGCCGCAAGACGCCCGGAGCCTTCGATGTGATCTCGTTCCACGCGGCTTCGAGGACGGGATCGTTTTTGAGCGTCGCCCGCATGTCAGCAAGGACGGCGATCGGCAGGGTTGATGGGTCGATCAGGTCGGCCTCGAAAGCCTTCACCAGAGCGCCAGCCCCTTGCCGATGACGGGCCAGAAGGGCGGCGATCGCTGGCCGCTCCGTGAAACCAAAAGCGTCCCACGCCTCGATGACCGCGGTGCAGCTTTCGGCATCACGCGACTCGGCACAGGCAGCGATCGCGTCGGCCCGCAGCCGTGGATTCTGTGTGGACAGATCGAGTAGTCGTGTGACGGTCGCGGCCGACATGCCCCCCAGCTCGCGGAGACATCGCACGGCTGCACGCTGAACCGCTGGGGTCGTGCTCTCGTTTCCGAGAAGATCCGTTACCCGATTATCGAGGCTCCGAATACGGAACGCTCCGGCGAGCTCGAGCCCAAGCATGCGGTCGGCATCGGTGGCCTTTGCCCCGAGCAGGTCGTCGGCTGCTCCGGCCACGATCGGCTCGATCGCCGCAGCAGGGAGAGTCGTGCGAAACTCCAAGAGCGCCCGCAGCACGGCCACGCGGCTTGCGGGATCGCGTGCCAGCCGCTGGAGAGCGGTGGCGACTTCCGGGGCATCGACATGACCGGCGAGCACCCGAACCTCCTGGGCGTCGAGCGGCCGCTTGATGTCGGGAAGGAGGCCTGCGAGTACCACCGCTGCCATCCGTGGCTCGAGCGCCAGGGTGGCGAGGAGGCGGTTTTCCACGGGGAGCGCTCGGCCCGCCGGCGATTCGAGAAACGCCGCCACCGACGCGGCATGCTTCTCCAAGGCCCAGCGGACGAGGAACCGCTCGAATAGGCGATCATAGGCAGTCCACTTGTCGCCCTTCACTGGCCCGCGGCCGAGGCCAAGCATGAGGGCGATCGTGTCGGGCTCGGTCACTGGGATCCGGCGGAGAGCATCGCCAAGCGCCGCCCGTACGCGTGCCGACGGATCATCGAGAAGCGGCCGCGCAAGCCTGCGAAACTCGCCCTCCGAGCAGGTCGTGCCGGCGATCCGAATGGCTTCGTGCCGGAGGTCGGCGCTCGGATCCGCGACGAGTTTCTCGAGCACCGCCGGTGACACAGCGCCGAGCCCTTCGAGCGCCCAGAGGCTTCCCGCACGCGCCGACACCGTGGCCGATGGGTCGAGGGCGAGGGCCGTGAGCGACGGAATCAGCGACTTTCCGTCGCGGTCGATGATCTCTTGCCAGGCAAGATCGGCGACTCGGGCATTCTTCGCACCGAGATACTTTGGCAACTCTTCGGTGGGCACCCGTGCGACTGCAACGGGCTCCTGGACCGGCTGCGAGACGTGGCGAATCCGCCAGATCCGACCCCGCACGCGGTCACGCTCGGGGTGCGCCCGAGGCACTTCGTTGTGGGAGATGATTTTGTTGTACCAGTCCACGACATAGAGGCAGCCGTCGGGTCCGAACTGCACCGCTACGGGACGGAAGGCCTGGTCGGAACTGGTCAGGAGATCGGGGCCCTTGCGGTAGTCGTAGCGGTCGCCAGTACGGGTCGCGATGATTGACTGAATGCAGCTCGTGATCGGATTGGCGACGTAGAAGACCCGCTCACCCGGCGTCGCACCGGCGCCTGCGCCCCACGGGCCGGGCCAGCCGTCGAGATCGTCAGCGATCGCCAGGCCACTGAGGCCTGTGCCGCCCATCTGTGGGGGCCCGAGCGGCGCGGGCATCATCGGCTGATAGGGGCGAAGCCTGTCGCGAGAACCCGTCGGCACGAGCACACCGGGCTCATAGGGAAAGATCGGGAAGCCCATGTCATTGGCTTCCTGGAGCCAGGTCTCGCCTTCGCGCGAGATCGTCAGCCCCCAAATGTTGTTCGGGCCCGCCGTGACCGGCTCAAACAGGGAACCATCGGCTCGGAACCGCGCGAGCTTGCAGGCATCGAACCGCACCTCGCTGGCCCCGTCCGCAAACGGCACGCCATCTGGCCGTCGCACAGTCGATGTATTGAAAAGTCCTTGAGCAAGGAGAATCCAGTCGCCTGGTACCCGCGTGAACTGGTGCGGAAAGAGATGGGAGTCCTGCACACCGAACCCTTCGAGGACGGTGTCGAATCCATTGGCCCGGCCGTCGCCATCGGTGTCGCGGTAGAACCGAATCTCGGTGCCATACTGCACGAGCGCCCCATCTCGATAGGGAAGCACGCCGAGCGGGAGGGCTAGGCCGCTTGCAAACACACGCGGCGGCGCGGGCTTCTTCGCCCACGGGTTGTCGATCACGAGCACCTTGTCGCGGCCACCCGCTGCGAAGACCCGCTGCGACGCTTCCGCGTTCTCGTTGGCATCGAGGGGGTATTCGAGCGCCGTTGTCGTCCAGAGTCGGCCATGCGAGTCGAACGCCAGGGCCACGAACTTGCCGTACGGGTTGGCAGGATCGGTGCTCTCGGCGAGCACAAGCTCCGCCGTAAAGCCTTTGGCCAGTGAGAAATGTCGTGCCTCATCAGCCGCCGAGAGTGGCTCGGTAGGGGGTGGCAGTTTCACGAGTTGTGGCTCCACGGCTTTGGCTCGGGGCAGGGCGCGGATCGTGATGTCCTTCACTTCGACGAGCGCCTTGCCGCCGCCATGCACCTGGATGCCGATTCTTCCGTCGAGTGGGATTGCCGCGTCGGGTTCGACGTAGTCGAGCGCGGCAACGCCATTGATCCACGAGCGAATGCGTGGCCCGATCGCTTCAATCCGATACTCGTTCCAGTCGTCAGGTGTGACGGCTGCGGCGAGGGTCTTCGGGTCCTGTGGCTCGGCAATCACCTTATTGCGGCGGGACTCGTCGTAGAGCTTTCCCCACCAGCCCGGGCCGGCATCGACCTGGTAGCCCTTCATCTCGTGCGATCCCTCCACGCGGGTGCTGCGGATCTGAATCCCCGAATTCACAAAGCCGCCTGCGCCGCGAATGCGAATCTTCAGAATGAGGTCGAAATCACCGAATGAGTCTTGCGTGGCAAGGAACGTGTTGTGCGGCACCTTCTCCGTCAGTGAGCCACCGACGATCGCACCGTCGGCCACGGTCCACCACTTCGTTTCACTCCCGAGGGCTTCCCAACCAGCGAGGGTTGTGCCATCGAAGATCGATCGCGGCTCATCGGCATGAGCGAGCGATGCACCAAGCAGAAAAACGAGGGCGAGTGGGTAGCGCATGGAAACGGGTCGCATGGGTTTCATGGGGTCATGCCGGGGGCATCTCAAAATCAAACACCGTCACGCGGGCAAGGCACGGGACGACGATTGCCTTCACGCGCTCGTGCTCGGGATCGGGGAGGTAGGCATCGCGGGCCGTCGCGCTCTCAAACGTCATGATGAAGCCGTGCGTGAAGCCATCGTTGAGGCCTTCGTCGCTTTTGTATGGTCCGGAGTGGAAATCGAGGAGACCTGGAATCCTGCCGACCATGCCGGCCAACTCGCGGAAGCAGGCGGTGATCTGCTCATGTGATACCTCAGGCTTGAACTCAAAAACTCCGAAATGCTTCACGTTCGGCATGGGGAACCTCCTGAGGCATGGCTGTGAATATTCTCGAGGAGCGCGGTCACACAGGCCCGCGCAAAAGCTGGATCGTTGATGTCGCAGTCGAGCGACACACAGGGGACGTCGGGGCGAAGGCCCGTCACGATCGCGCCAAAGAGCGAGGCATCGGCGGCTGCATCATGAAACGGTCCGCCGGGGGCACTGATCACACTGATGCCGCGGCGCGGGATGAGCACGGTCACAGGGCCGCGCGAGGCATTGACCTTCGTGGCGACGAGGCTGCCGAGCACCGCACATTCCTCAGGAGTTGTCCGCATGAGCGTGACCTGAGGGTTGTGGGCGTAGAACGTGCGGCCCGAGAACTTTTGCGGCACGGTCTGCGGCTCGCCAAAATTCACCATGTCGAGGCAGCCGGGGGCGACGACGGCCGGTATGCCGTGGAGGGCCGCGGCGTCGAGTCGGTCGGGGCCGGCAGAGAGGACGCCGCCCATGAGCTCGTCGGCGAGCTCGGTGGTGGTGACGTCGAGGACGCCTGCCACGAGGCCGCTTGCTACGAGCGCCTCCAACGCCCGACCGCCGGTGCCGGTGGCATGAAACACGAGGACCTCATAGCCCGCCTCCTCGAGGAGCGGAATCGCTGCCTCGATGCACCGGGTCGTATTGCCGAACATGCTCGCCACGATGAGCGGCTTGTCGTCGCCCAGGGCGATGTCGGCCTCGGCCATCCCGCAGATGGCGCCGGCCGCCCTGGCAAGGATCGTGCGGGAGATCCGGTTGAGTCCCTGGATGTCAACGACCGCGGGGAGCATCGCAATGTCGCTCGTGCCGATGTATGGCGCCGTATTGCCACTGGCGAGCGTGGAGACAAGCAGCTTTGGAAACCCGATCGGCAAGGCCCGCATCGCCGCAGCGGCAATCGCCGTTCCGCCGCCGCCGCCGAGCGAGACGATGCCTTGAATACGGCCCTCGGCCGCGAGCTGCGCCACGAGCCGCGGGACGGCTGCCGCCATCGCCGTGACGCATTCGCCGCGATCGCCTCGTGCCACGATGGCTCCAAGATCGAGGCCGGCAGCCGCCGCCACCTCGCTCCGTGGGATATCGGGCGTGACGGTGGGCTCACGGCCGGTGCCCACGTCGATCAGGAGCACACGGTGGCCGCGGGCGCGGATGCGCTCTGCCACGAACGCGTGTTCGTGCCCCTTCGTGTCGAGTGTGCCGAGAACGGCGATCGTCGTCATGGGTGTCTTCACGTCGCTATGGCAGACGACCGAGAGGGATGTTCTTGAACTCACGGGTGAGCGCGGGAAGCGACTGTTCGAAGGCGAGCCGTTCAAGGCTCGAGGCGCCGACGAAGCCGACAACGTCGGTGTGTTCGTTGACATACGCCGCATCGGCAGGCGTGCAGATCGGGCCGCCGTGGGAAAGACAGATCACGTCGCTACGATCATCGAGGGCAGCTCGCGCGATGGCCTGAACGCGGGCCGCGGCTTCCTCGAGCGTGCAAGTGGCGTGGGTCACGCCGATCGAGCCGCCGACGGTAGTGCCCACATGCGCGATCACCACGTCGGCCCCGGCGCGGGCCATTGCTCGGGCCTCGTCGGGCGTGGCCACGTAGACGATCGTGAAGAGGTCCATCTGGCGGGCGACGCCGACCATGTCGACCTCCTTCTGAAAACTCATCCCGGTCTCTTCGAGGATCTGGCGGAACTGGCCATCGATGATGCAGTGCGTCGGGAAGTTGTTCACCCCCGAGAAGCCCATCTCCTTGACGCGGCCGAGCCAGTGCCACATCCGCCTTCGCGGGTCGGTGGCATGCACGCCACAGATCACGGGCACATGCTCGACGACCGGGAGCACCTCGAACTCACCGATCTCCATAGCGATCGCATTGGCGTCACCGTAGGCCATGAGGCCGGCGGTCGATCCATGGCCTGCCATCCGGAAGCGGCCGGAGTTGTAGATAATGATGAGATCTACGCCCCCTTGTTCGAGGAACTTGGCACTGATCCCGGTGCCAGCGCCGGCGGCGATGATTGGCTTGCCAGCGTCGAGCGTGGCATGGAGCCGGTCGAGTACCTCGGTTCGTGTGTAGGGATTTCCCGTGCCTGTCCAGGGATTCGGCATCGTGTTGGCTCTGGAGGTATACCTGCGACCGACGATGGAATTGAGCCTACGCAGGGAACACGGTGCGGTCCATGACCGAAATCCACCTCGACCTCACCGAAACGACCATCGACGGAGCCGGCACGCGGCTGTGGTTGCTTCGTCGGGACGACTGCCCGGAGCTTGCGGTTCACCGGATCATGCATCTGGGCTTGGCCGATGTGGCCGTGCCCTATCGCCGGGTGCGTGTGCAGCCTTCCGGAAGTTTCGTGATGGTCTGCCACGAGGGTCGCGGCCGCGTCCTGCTCGACGGGCGATGGCAGACGAGTCGGGCTGACGTTGCCTGTCTCGCGCCACCGCGGGTGCTCAATGCGTTTCATGCGGTGCCGGGATCCCGGTGGCGGTTTGCCTGGGTTCGGTTTGATGAGCCCGAGCATGTGCGTCCGATCGTGTCGGCGGCGTCACCGGTGCGGGTGCGGTGTGACGGTGACGTTCTCGCGCGGATCATCGTAGGACTCCGGACGGAATGGGACGGCGCTCGCGAGCCGCGGCTCGTGCATCACTGGATCGAACTGGCTCACGGCGAGGCCCGTCGGATCGCCCAGCCTTGGCGTGTAGACGATCGGCTCTGGGCCATGTGGGACGACGTTGCCCGCGATCTGGCGGGCACATGGACGCTCGACAAACTGGCGGCGCGGTATCGGGGGAGCAAGGAGCAGTTTCGCCGAATCTGCCTTCGCGAGCTAGGTCGCAGCCCGATGCAGCATCTCACGTCGCTGCGGATCGAACGGGCGCAGCATCTGCTCACGGTCACGTCCGATAAAGTGGAGGAGATTGCGAGGCAGGTGGGCTTTGAGAACGCATCGGTCTTTTCCCGCGCCTTCAAGCGCTGGGTGGGCCGCAGCCCGAAGGCGTACCGAAACTGACGTGGGAAAGGATGTGATGATGAACACGATGCACATCCTCGGTTTCTTGACGTGCCTGGTGGGTCTCACGATCACGGCCGATGCCGCTGCGCCTCGAAAACCCAACATCATCGTCATCTTTACCGATGACCAGGGCTACGCAGACCTTTCCTGCATGGGCGTCGAGAAGGACGTCACAACGCCCCACATCGATCGCCTCGCATCGGAGGGCGTCCGGTTCACCGACGGCTACGTCACGGCGCCCCAGTGCTGCCCGTCACGGGCCGGCCTTCTGATTGGTCGCGACCAGAACCGCTTCGGCCTCACGAGCAATGGCCACGGTCCGCTGCCCAAGGAAGAGGTCACCATCGCTGATCGACTTGCCAAGGCAGGCTATGTCACAGGGATGGTTGGCAAATGGCATCTCGACCCGAACCACAATGACCAAGCGTTCCTCGAGCGTCATAGCATCGTCAATACAAAGATTCCGCCGAAGCTCCATGCGTCGTATCTCCCGCATTCGCGCGGGTTTCTCGAGACCTTCTGCGGTCAGCTCAACCGCTCCTCCGCCACGTATGACCTCGCCGGCGCACGCTTCAGCGAACCTCGCGGCGTCAAAACCGAGGGGGATCGCCTCGACCGGCAATCGGATGCCGCGGTGCGGTTCATCGACATCCACCATGAGAAGCCGTTCTTCCTCTACCTGGCCTACTTCGCTCCGCATGTGCCCCTGGCGTCATCCAAAAAGTATCTCGATCGCTTTCCTGGTCCGATGCCGGAGCGGCGGCGGCATGCTCTCGCGATGATCTCGGCGATGGACGACGGTGTGGGCCGAATCATGAAGAAGCTCGTCGACTACGGGATCGATAGCGACACGCTCATGTTCTTCATGAGCGACAACGGGGCACCTCTCAAGCTCACGATGGCCGATGACCCGATGTCGATGCAGGCTGCCCACTGGAACGGCTCGAAGAACACACCGCTCACGGGCGAGAAGGGCATGCTCACCGAAGGTGGCATCCGCGTGCCTTTTGTGGTGTGGTGGAAGGGCACCGTTCCCGGGGGTCGGGTCAGCGCGACGCCCGTCAGTACGCTCGATGTCGCGGCCACCGCCTGTGCGGTCGCCGGCCTTGGACGCCCCGAGAAGCTCGATGGCGTTGACCTCAGCCCAATGCTCATGGATGGCACGCTGCTTGCCGACCGCGTGCTTCACTGGCGCTTTTGGAATCAGTCGGCCGCCCGCCAGGGGCCGTGGAAACTCCTCAGGGTCGGGAGCGACAAGACGTTCTTATTCAACCTGGCGGATGACCTGGCCGAGAAACACGATCGCGCGACTGAGCAGCCCGAGATCGTCGAGCGGCTGGAGAAGAGCCTCACTGCGTGGGCCGCGACCCTCGAGCCCCCCGGCCTTGCCACAGGCTCAATGAATCCGCAGGAACAAAAACTCTACGACCACTTCTTCGGCCTTCAGCCAAAGCAGTGACCGCGCTGACGCCCGCCAAGACCGCCAAGACCGCCAAGACCGCCGGGGCCATCCCTGGCAATGGTGTTCGGCACGCCTGGTGCATTGGCTACTACATCCGACCGCATTGGTTCGCCGGCGGTGACATGCTCGCGAGCCTTCGGATTGTGCGCGTGTGCTCTCGGGGATGATG
>ENA-ORBV01000355-ORBV01000355.1-microbial-mat-metagenome-genome-assembly--contig:-NODE-355-length-104426-cov-17.971950_pt1 | contig 104426 bp, 94 predicted proteins | sample MGYA00237777_ERZ505514 | MGnify/ENA primary metagenome ERZ505514 (study PRJEB26160, sample SAMN06269048) | microbial mat metagenome | isolation source: Oligotrophic lake microbial mat | place...
CGGTTCGGCAGGCCTTTGACACTGGAGGCGATCGAGGACATGTTGATGATCGAGCCGCCGCCCTTGGCGAGCATCGCCGGCAGGAACGCGCGGATCGTGTAGTACATGGAGCGCACGTTGAGGTTGAAGCTGAACTCCCAGTCCTTGGGAGTGCAATCGAAAATCGTACCCTGGTGCACGTAACCGGCGCAGTTGAACAGGATATCGATCGCGCCGATCTCTTTGGCCGCGGCATTGACCGCAGCTTCGTCCATCACGTCGAGGATGCGGGTGAGAATCCCGGGGCGGCCGTCGAGCCCGGCGAGCGTTTTTGCATTGACGTCAGTGGCCCAGACGGTCGCGCCTTCGCGCGCAAAGGCTTCGGCGGTCGCGCGACCGATTCCCTGCCCCGCTGCCGTGATCACTGCGGTTTTGCCTGCGAGTCTGCCTGCCACATGCTCTCCCGTTTTGCTTCAGGTCTTGACGGAGCGCGGATTATAGCAACGACCGTTGCAGCGGCTACTGTCCTCCAAAGCGACGGATGCGAAACGCTGCGCCGCACCACCGCGTGTGCGTGTATTGCAGGCAGCCAGGCGGTAAAATTGGCCAGGCCACTTGATGCGAATCAGCAGATTTCCTGGAGCGAAATGAACCAACTCGATTTCAAGGGACGCACCGCGGTCGTCACCGGAGGCATGCAGGGCATCGGCGCGGCCATTGTGAAGCGGCTTGAAACCTCCGGGGCCAAAGTGCGCGTGTGGGACCTCGACGCGAAGGACAAGGTCGACGTGGCCGATCCGGCCTCGGTCGAGCGCGCCACGGCCAGCGCGATTGCGGACCTGGGCAAGATCGACGTACTCGTCAACAACGCAGGGATCGCGGGGATAAACAAGCCCACGGTCGACTACCCGGTCGAAGAGTGGCTGCGCGTGATGTCGATCAATCTCACGAGCCAGTTCCTGTGCTGCCGCGCGGTCGCGCCGCACATGATCAAGGCCGCCTATGGCCGCATCGTCAACATCGCCTCGGTCGCGGGCAAAGAGGGCAATCCCAACGCAGTGGCCTACTCGGCCTCGAAGGCCGGGGTGATCTCGCTGACCAAGTCCCTGGGCAAGGAGCTCGCGCAGACCGGCGTCCTCGTCAATTGCGTGACGCCCGCTGCAGCAAAGACCGCGATCTTCGACCAGATGACCGAGCAGCACATCAACTACATGCTCTCCAAGATCCCGATGAACCGATTCGTGCAGGTAGACGAGATCGCCGCGCTGGTCGGCTGGCTGGCCTCCGCGGACTGCTCGTTCTCGACCGGCGCGGTGTTCGACATTTCGGGTGGCCGCGCCACCTACTGACCATCAAGCAGGGTTAACGAAGGACGGAAAAGCGGAAATGGCAACCAAGAAGAGCAAGGGCGAGCTGCGCAGCACCCAGTGGTTCGGCCGGGACGACATCTACGGCTTCATCTACCGCAGCTGGATGAAGAACAAGGGCATCCCGCACGACCAGTTCGACGGCCGGCCGGTGATCGGCATCTGCAACACCTGGTCGGAGCTCGTCCCCTGCAACTCGCACTTCCGCGTGATCGCGCAGCATGTGAGGGACGGTGTGCTGGAGGCCGGCGGCTTTCCGCTCGAGTTTCCGGTCATGTCGCTCGGCGAGACGCTGCTGCGCCCCACGGCCATGCTTTACCGGAACCTCGTCAGCATGGACGTGGAGGAATCGATCCGCGGCAACCCGCTGGATGGCGTCGTGCTGCTCGTGGGATGCGACAAGACCACGCCCGCGCTGCTCATGGGCGCGGCCAGCGTGGACTTGCCTACGATAGCGGTCTCAGGCGGGCCGATGCTTTCGGGCAAGTACCGCGGGACCGACATCGGATCGGGCACCAACGTGTGGTCGATGTCCGAGGACCTGCGCGCCGGCAAGATCACGCGCGATGAATTCCATGAAGCCGAATCCTGCATGCACCGCTCGCATGGGCACTGCATGACGATGGGCACGGCTTCGACCATGGCGTCGATGGTCGAAGCGCTGGGCGTTGGCCTGCCGGGAAACGCCGCGATTCCCGCAGTGGACGCCCGCCGCTACGTGCTTGCGCGCGAGGCCGGACGCCGCGCGGTCGAGATGGTCCGCGAGAAGATGAACCTTTCCAAGATCCTCACCCGCAAGGCGTTCGAGAACGCGATTCGCGCAAACGCGGCCATCGGGGGATCCACCAACGCGGTGATCCACCTCATCGCGATCGCGCGCCGGATCGGCGTCGACCTCAAGCTCGAGGACTGGGACAAGTTCGGGCGCGGCATCCATACGCTCGTCAACCTGATGCCGAACGGCAAGTACCTCATGGAGGACTTCTACTATGCCGGCGGACTGCCGGCGGTGCTGCGCGAACTCGGGAAGAACGACAAGCTCCACAAGGACGCGCTGACCGTCAACGGCAAGTCGATCTGGCAGAACAACAAGGATGCGCCGTGCCACAACCGCGACGTCATCCACACTTTCGACAAACCGTTCAAGAAGAACACCGGCATCGCGGTGCTGCGCGGCAACCTCTGCCCGGATGGCGCGATCATCAAGCCCTCGGCCGCGACGCCCAAGCTCATGAAGCACAAGGGCCGCGCGGTCGTGTTCGAGAACATCGAGGACTTCCACACGCGCATCGATGACCCGAAGCTCGACATCAAGGCCGACTCGGTCATGGTGCTCAAGAATTGCGGGCCCCGCGGTTACCCGGGCATGGCCGAGGTCGGCAACATGCCGTTGCCGCCGCGGCTGCTCAAGAAGGGGATCACCGACATGGTTCGCATCTCCGACGCGCGCATGAGCGGAACGGCGTATGGCACCGTTGTCCTGCATGCAGCGCCCGAGGCCGCCGCCGGCGGAACGCTCGCGCTGGTCCAGAACGGCGACCTGATCGAGCTCGATGTCGCGAACCGCCGCCTCGAGTTGCTCGTCTCCGAAGAAGAGCTCGCCAAGCGCAGGAAAAAGTGGTCGCCGCCGAAGCCGCCGCTCACGCGGGGCTACTGGAAGCTCTACAACGACCACGTGCTGCAGGCCAACGAAGGCGCGGACCTCGACTTCCTGGTCGGCAAGAGCGGTGCGCTGGTACCGCGCGACAATCATTGACCCGGCAGGAGGCTGACCATGGCTGCCAACGCACCCGGTGAAGGCGAGGCCGGGGAACAGATCCTCGGCGACGACGGCGAGTTTCATATCACCGACGTGCCGGTCGACCTCGGCGTGTACGCTTGGGAAGACTGGGTGACCTTCGGCCTGTTCTGGCTGCTTGCGGCGACGGTCTTCTACCAGTTCTTCACGCGCTATGCGCTCAACGACTCCGCCTCGTGGACCGAGGAGATTGCGCGCTACCTCCTGATCTGCATCGTGTTCGTCGGCTCCGCCATGTGCGTGCGCAAGGGGACGCACGTCCACGTCGACATCTTCTACCGGTTTATGCCCGCGCCGATGGCCCGTGCGCTCTCCACGTTCGTCGACGCGGTCCGTATCCTGTTCTTCGCCTACGCGGTCTACCTCACGTGGCTGCTGATCGGCAAGATCGGCAAGCAGCAGATGGCGATCATCGACTGGCCGATCGGGATCATCTACGGCTTCGTGCTGTTCGGCTTCGCGCTGATGTGCTTTCGCTCGGTCATGATCGCGATCCGCCATTGGCGGCAGGGCTTCAGCGTGCTCGAGCGGCCGGAGTATGCCGGGAGCGAGCAGGCATGACCGCCGTCCTGCTGGTTTCCTTCCTGGTCCTGATGTGCGCCGGCGTGCCGGTCGCGCTCGCCATGGCCGGCGCGTCGCTGCTTTACGTGATGCTTTCGGGCAACGTGCCGGATTTCGTCGTCATCCATCGCATGGTCAACGGCATCGACAGCTTCCCGCTGCTCGCGGTGCCGTTCTTCATCCTGGCCGGGAACCTCATGAATTCAGCCGGGATCACGAACCGCATCTATAACTTCGCGCTCGCGCTGGTCGGCTGGCTCAAAGGGGGGCTTGGCCACGTGAATGTCCTTGGCTCGGTGATTTTCGCGGGCATGTCCGGCACCGCGATTGCCGACGCCGCAGGCCTTGGGACCATCGAAATCAAGGCCATGACCGACCATGGCTATTCGAAGGAATTTGCCGTCGGCGTGACTGCGGCCTCCGCTACGCTCGGGCCGATCATCCCGCCATCGCTCCCCTTCGTGATCTACGCGATGTTCGCGAATGTGTCGGTCGGCCAACTCTTCCTGGCCGGCATCATCCCGGGCGTGGTCATGGCGATCATGATGATGTGCACGGTTGCGTATTTCGCGCACAAGAACGACTGGGGACGCGACGTCAAGTTCAGCTGGAAAAAAATCAACAAGGCGCTGCTGGAGCTGGCCGTGGTGGTGGCCTTTCCCACGGCGATCTGGGCGGCCACTGAAGCAGGCACGCAGCCGGCAACGACTTTCTTCGCGGCGATGGCCCTGCTGCTCATTGCGGACTACTACCTGCGCTTCAACGCGGTCCTCCCCATCATGACGCCGGTGCTCCTGATCGGCGGCATGACGAGCGGCATCTTCACCGCCACCGAGGGGGCGATCGCGGCCTGCGTCTGGGCCATGTTCCTGGGGCTGGTGTGGTACCGCACGATGAGCTGGAAAATGCTCGTCAAGGTCTCGATGGATACCGTCGAGACGACGGCTTCGGTCCTGCTCATCGTCGCCGCCGCATCGATCTTCGGCTGGCTCCTGACGGTTACTAGGGTAACCGACGCGGTGGCGTCGATGGTGCTTGCCTACACCCACAACCCCGCAGTGTTCCTGCTGCTCGCCAACCTGCTGATGCTTTTCGTCGGGTGCTTCCTCGAGCCGACCGCGGCGATAACGATCCTCGTGCCGATCCTGCTGCCGATCTGCCACCAGCTCGGCGTCGACCCGGTGCACTTCGGCCTCGTCATGGTCCTCAACCTCATGATCGGCCTGCTTCACCCCCCCATGGGCATGGTTTTGTTCGTGCTCGCGCGCGTTGCCAAGCTTTCTGTCGAGCGAACTACGATCGCCATCCTCCCATGGCTGATACCCTTGCTCCTTAGCCTGGCGCTGATCACCTACGTCCCGAGCATCTCGCTTTGGCTCCCGCGCCAATTTTTCTGAGGGGCTGACCATGCTGCAAGCCGCAGACCTGACCATCCGTTTGAATTCCGCTGACGATGTCGTCATCGCAAGGGTCGAAATTCCCGCCGGCACGACGCTCGTGAAGGAATCGAACGTGCGCGTCTCCGCCAAGGTTCCGGCCGGGCACAAGATCGCTGTGCGCGCCGTCCCCAAGGGCCAGCCCGTGCGCCGCTACGACCAGATCATCGGCTTCGCTTCTCAGGACATCGCGGCCGGCGACCACGTGCATGTGCACAACCTCGCGATGGGCGATTTCCAGCGCGACTACGCGTTCTGCGTCGACGTGAAACCGACGCAGTATGTGCAGGCGCAGGCGACCTTCCAGGGCATCGTGCGTCCGGATGGGTCCGTCGCCACGCGCAATTTCATCGGCATCCTCACCAGCGTCAACTGCTCGGCCACGGTGGCGCGCATGGTTGCCGACCACTTCAGGAACCGGCTGGACGACTACCCGAACGTCGACGGCGTCGTGGCCCTCACGCACAAGTCCGGTTGCGGCATGGCCTCCGAAGGCGAAGCGATGGACCTCCTGCGCCGCACGATGGCAGGTTACGCGCGGCATCCCAATTTCCATGCGGTGCAGGTCGTGGGGCTCGGCTGCGAGGCGAACCAGATCTCGAGCTTCGTCTCGACGCAGGAGCTCAAGCGCAGCGACAAGTTCTCGACCTACACGATCCAGGGAAAGGGCGGCACCATGAAGGCCGTGCGCGAAGGCATCGCGCGCGTCGAGGCGGTCCTCGCCGAAGCCAACAAGGCCGTGCGCGTCACGGTGCCGGCAAGCCACCTCACTCTCGGGCTGCAGTGCGGCGGCTCGGACGGGTATTCGGGAATCAGTGCCAATCCCGCGCTTGGCGCCGCGGTCGACTTGCTGGTACGCCACGGCGGCAGCGCGATCCTTTCGGAGACGCCGGAGATCTATGGCGCCGAGCACCTGCTCACTCGCCGCGCAGTAAGCCGCGAAGTCGGCGAGAAACTCGTGCAGCGCATCCGCTGGTGGGAGGACTACACCAGCCGCAACGGCAACGAGATGAACAACAACCCCTCGCCCGGCAACAAGGCGGGCGGATTGACGACGATCCTCGAGAAGTCGCTTGGCGCCGTCGCCAAGGGCGGCACGGGCAACCTAGTCGATGTCCTCGAGTACGCACAGCCGGTGACCGTGAAAGGGTTCAACTACATGGACACGCCCGGTTACGACCCCGTGTCCGCCACCGGGCAGGTGGCCGGCGGCGCCAACATGATCCTCTTCACCACCGGACGTGGGTCGGCCTACGGCTGCAAGCCCGCTCCGTCCCTAAAGCTCGCCACGAACAGCGCGCTTTTTGCCCACCAGGAAGAGGACATGGACCTCAACTGCGGCACGATCGTCGACGGCAAGGAGTCCGTCGACGAGGTCGGCCGGCGCATCTTCGACCTGATCCTCGAAACGGCTTCCGGCCGGAAATCCAAAAGTGAAGCGTGGGGCTACGGCGAAGACGAATTCGCGCCGTGGGTGCTCGGCGCGACGATGTAATCCCCAACATAGGCTCAACCAATCCGATGAGTACCGGTTTCCGCGTCCTGCCCTCCCCGCCGCGTCCCGCAGAGCGCCTGCTCGCGGCCTTTGCAAAGCTTCCGACGTCCAACATCAGCGACAACATGGCGCGCCACTACGGCGCCGGCGCGCGCCTGCGTCCGTACCATCGCCGTGGCCTGCTGATCGGCCCGGCGTTCACGGTCAAGACCCGGGCGGGCGACAACCTCCTCACCCACAAGGCCATCGACATGGCGGCACCCGGGGACGTCATCCTCGTCGACGCGGGCGGCGGCTTGGACCACGCGATCATCGGAGAGATCATGTCCTCCCTTGCCAGGAAGCGTGGCGTGGCCGGTATCGTCATCGATGGCGCAATCCGTGACGTGGATGCAATCAGTGCGAACGATTTTCCCGTGTATGCCTGCGGCGTGACGCACCGGGGCCCGTATAAAGATGGCCCAGGCGAGATCAACGTCACGGTCTCGATCGCGGGCATGGTGGTGAACCCGGGCGACATCATCGTCGGCGACGGGGACGGCGTGGTTGCCATTGCCCAAGCGGAGGCCGAACGCGTGCTCACGCTGACTATCGCTCAGAAAGAGAAGGAAGAGGGCGTCCTCGCCGCAATCGCCTCCGGCAAGCCGGTCGACCGCGGCTGGGTGGACAAGATGCTGCGCGACAAGGGTTGCACGCTACCCTGAAAGCGACCGGATGACGCAAAGCACCTTCCGCTGGATCGTCATTGCGCTGATGCTCGCGGCGTTGCCCATCCCTCAGGCCCTTGCGGCGGAAACGAAGTCCCCGGGAAAACCCACGGGTGCCCTTGCCTATCACCGCGACTCCGGCAGCTTCGGCTACGCGGTCAACGCAAAAGACTCGCACACGGCGCGCGTGACTGCGCTCAAGCAATGCGGCCACCCACGCTGCGAAGTCGTCGCCAGCCTCAGCAAAGATTGCGGCGCGGTGGCCAACGGCCCGAAGAAATTCTCCGCGGCACGCGGCGCCACCCGCCAGGAAGCAGAGACGAAAGCGCTGCGCCAGTGCGGCGAACGCTGCGAGGTCGTCGGCTGGGCCTGCCCGCGCTAAGCGGCGTGATTTCAAACGCGCAGGCGGCGTTTGGTCAACACTTGTAAAAATCGTTGAACGATTGCAAAACCGCGTAGACGGCGCGAGCGGGCATTTGTTTCAATGCCGCCATGCGTTTTTCACTGGTCCTGGCGTTGCTCTTCCTGCCGATACAGACGGCACTGGCCGCCACGCCGCACGCAGCAGAGGACACCTCGACTGGCACCTGCCTTCGCATGACGGTCGCCGCGAATGACATCGCGAGCTCCGGCGGCCAGGCCAGGCAGCACTACCGGATCTACTTCCAGAATCTGTGCGACTCGGTGCGCGTGGTCTACTGGTGCGCCGAGCACCCTTCCAAAACGCTCACGGTCAACTCGGTGTGCTCGCAGAGGGCCGCGCCCCAGGCCAGGATCGCCGCGCCCCTGTACGCGGTGATCAAGCAGCGCGAGTTCCAGTGGACGTTTCCGCAGGGCACCCGTATCCGTTTCATCGATTGCGACGACTCCAAGTATCCCACCAGCGACTTTCGCTGCAGCCCGTCGAGCGCGCGCCTGCGCTAAAAGCCCGCTCCCACGGGCGTGCGAGAATGCCCGGGCGATGTTCCCCCTGTCCCTGCAGAGTTTCATCCCCGAGATTGCGCTCGCGGCGGCGCTCGCGTGGGGCAGCGGCCTGCGCCTTTACGCGGTGCTGTTCGTGGTGGGCCTTGCCGGGTGGTTCGGCTGGCTGCCACTGCCTGTGCATCTCGAAGTGCTCGCCAATCCATTGGTGCTCGGCGCAAGCGGCCTAATGACGATCGTCGAATTCGGCGCCGACAAGCTGCCTTGGCTGGACACGCTGTGGGATGCCGTCCACACCTTCATCCGTATCCCGGCCGGCGCCGCGCTCGCCGCCGGGGTGTTCGGAGGTTCGGAAGCCGCGGTGTCCATCGCAGCCGCTGTGCTTGGCGGCACGATCGCAGCCGGCACCCACCTGGCCAAGGCGGGCGGCCGCGCCGCGATCAACACATCGCCTGAACCCTTCAGCAACTGGTTCGCTTCGTTTACCGAGGACACGATGGTGCCTGCCGGGCTCTGGCTCGCGGTCGCCCACCCGATCGGATTCCTGATTGCCCTGGTGCTCTTCATGGTGCTCGCGCTTGCCATGCTGGGCGCGATCGCCACCGGGCTCGCCGCGGTCTTCAGGACGCTGCGCGGCCGGTTCGCCGGCCCCCCCTAAGCGCCATGCCAAGCGGTTCCGCACGTGCTCCGCGGTTTCTCGTGCGGGAGAGCCTTTCCGAGGGCGCGGAGCTGTCGTTGCCCCAAGACGCCGCGCATCACGCATCGCGTGTCCTGCGCATGAGGGAGGGCGACGCGATCGTCCTCTTCAGCGGGGCGGGCGGCGAGCACACGGGGCGGATTTCGCGCCTCTCGCGCGATGGCGTTGCCGTTGAAGTCGGCGCCTTCGACCCGGTCGAACGCGAGTCACCGCTGCAGGTCACGCTCGTGCAGGCGATTTCCGCGGGCGACCGCATGGACCTCACGCTGCAGAAAGCCGTCGAGCTCGGGGTGGCGGCGATCCAGCCGATCCTGGCCGAGCGCTCGGTGGTGCGGCTCAAAGGCGATCGCAGCGATTCACGCCGCGAGCATTGGCAGCGCGTGGCCGAAGCGGCGTGCGAGCAATGCGGCCGCAACCGTGTCCCCACTGTCGCGGCGGCCGTGGCGCTCGCCGACTATCGCGCGCCGGCCGGGGCGCTCAAGCTCTTGCTCGCCCCTGCCGGGACTGCTTCGCTGCGGACCTGCGGTGCTTGCACCGGTCAACCGATCGTCCTTGCGGCCGGTCCCGAAGCGGGGTTCAGCCCCCGCGAAGACGCGATGCTGGTGGCGGCCGGTTTCCTGCCGGTCCGGCTCGGACCGAGAGTGCTGCGCACAGAAACGGCCGGACCGGCTGCGATCGCCGCGCTGAACGCGCTCTACGGCGACAGCTGACCCGGGCGCGTGCGTGAGGCCAGCCTCCCGGGGCTGGCATACTATTCGTCGCAAGCAATAACAATCCTCGTCAATCGAGATTCGGACCGCATGACCAACAATCCGCAGCCTGAAGCATTCGTTCGCTGGTTCCGCCAGACGGCGCCCTACCTGCATGCCTTTGGCGGCCGCACGTTCGTCGTCGCGTTCGGCGGCGAGCTGGTCACCGACCGCGCGCGCTTCACGCATTTCATCCAGGACATCAATCTGCTCGCAGCGCTGGGCATCCGCCTGGTGCTGGTGCACGGCGCGCGCCCGCAGATCGAAGCCGCGCTGAAGAGCGCCGGCCAGCGCTCGCGATTCACGAAGGGCCAGCGCATCACCGACCAGGCGGCGCTCGCTGCGGTCAAGCACGCGGCTGGCGCGTTGCGCGTGGAACTCGAGGCGCTGCTCTCCCAGGGACTGCCGAATTCGCCGATGGCCGGGGCGGACATCCGCGTGGCCTCCGGAAACTTCATTACCGCGAGGCCCATGGGGATCCTCGACGGCGTGGACCTGCAGTTCACCGGCATCGTGCGCAAGGTGGACGCCGTTGCGATCAAGCGGCGGCTGGAAGCCGAAGAGATCGTGCTGGTGCCGCATATCGGGTACTCGCCCACCGGCGAAGTGTTCAACCTCGGGTGGGAAGACGTCGCCTGCAGCGTTGCCGTGGCGCTGAAAGCCGACAAGCTGCTGATCTTTTCCGACTGGCTGCCGACCGACCGCAAGGGCGTGGTCATCGCCGAGATGACCGCCAAGGAGGCAGAAGCCATGGCGAAGAAAAGCCGGATCTCGCCGGTCTCGGCGCGCACGCTCAACTGCGCGCTCGACTCGCTTTCGGCCGGGGTGCCCCGAGCGCACCTGCTTTCGCGGCGCTCGTGGGGCGCAATCCCGCTGGAGCTCTTTACCCACTCGGGCGTCGGCACGATGATCACCGCCGACCCGGTCGAGGAGATGCGCACCGCAAAAGTCGACGACGTGCGCGGCATCATCGCGCTGATCGAGCCGCTCGAAGCCGAAGGGGCGCTGGTCAAGCGCAACCGCGAGATGCTCGAGCGCGAGATCGGCAATTTCACGGTCGTCGAGCACGACGGCGTGATCGTGGGCTGCGCGGCGCTCTACCCCTTTCCCGAGGAGAAAAGCGCCGAGTTCGCCTGCTTTGCGGTGGCGCCGGAATATCGCGACGCCGGGTATGGCGAGCAATTGCTGCTCGCTTGCGAGGAGCGTGCCCGGGCGATGAAGATCCGCCGCCTTTTCGCACTGACCACCCGCGCGGAGCACTGGTTCCTCGAGCAGGGATTCCGCCCCGCAGACGTGAGCGCGCTGCCCGAGAAGAAGCAGGCGCTCTACAACTGGAAGCGCAACTCCAAAGTCTTTAAGAAACGCTTGAGGTAAGGGGGCTCAAGGGCGCCCCCCAGCCCCCCCGCCGCGCGTGACTCTGCGCGGGGTAAAATTCGCCCCCACTCGAAATTTGCGGGACCACCATGGCAAGAATGGTCAATTGCGTGAAGCTCGGCCGCGAAGCCGAAGGGCTCGATGCGCCGACGTACCCCGGACCGCTCGGCAAGCGCATTTACGACAGCGTGTCGAAGGAAGCCTGGCAGGCGTGGCTGAAGCACCAGACGATGCTGGTCAACGAAAACCGGCTCAACCTGGCCGACTCCAAGGCGCGCAAGTACCTGGTCGAGCAGATGGAAAAGCATTTTTTCGGCGAAGGCGCCGACGCCGCAGTGGGCTACGTGCCTCCCAAGCAGTAAGCCGGAGTCGCCCGTGGCCGGGCGATCCTCCCTAGCGCTTGAACGTGCTGACGCCCTCTGCCGATCCCAGAAGGAGAACGTCAGCCGCGCGCCGCGCGAACAAGCCGTTGGTCACCACGCCTGCGATGTTGTTCAGCTGGGCTTCGAGCGCCGGCGGGTCGGCGATCTCGAGGTTGTGGCAATCGATGATCAGGTTGCCGTTGTCGGTCTTGAAATGCTCGCGCAGCACCGGCTGTCCACCGAGGCGCAGCAGCTCGCGCCCGACGTGGCCACGCGCCATGGGGATCACCTCGACCGGCAGAGGAAACTTTCCCAGCACGGGCACCCTCTTCGATGCGTCGCAGATACAGACGAACGTCCTTGCGACCGCGGCCACGATCTTCTCGCGGGTGAGCGCGCCGCCACCGCCCTTGATCATGTGCAGGTGCTCGGTGATCTCGTCGGCCCCGTCGACGTAAACAGGCAGCTCGTCGACCGAGTTGAGGTCGAAGACGCGGATGCCATGCTTCTTGAGCCGCTCGGTGCTTGCTTCGGAGGCCGCGACCGCGCCTTCGATGCGCCCCTTGATCGAGGCCAGCGCATCGATGAAGTGGTTGACCGTCGATCCCGAGCCGACGCCGACCACGGCGTCGTCGACGACATACTTGAGCGCTTCCTTCGCGACAGCTTGCTTGAGCTCGTCCTGGGTCATAGTGCCTCGGTCATTTCTTCTTGGCCGGCGGCATATCGGTGCAGACGCCCTCGTAGAGCTCCGCCGCCATGCCGACCGACTCGCCAAGTGTCGGGTGCGGATGGATGGTCTTGCCGATGTCGAGGGCGTCAGAACCCATTTCCACGGCCAATGCGAGCTCGCTGATGAGGTCTCCCGCACCGGTGCCGACGATGCCCGCTCCGAGGATGCGGTGGCTCTCGGCCTCGAAGATGAGCTTGGTGAAGCCTTCGTCGCGCCCGTTCGCAATCGCGCGGCCCGAAGCGGCCCACGGAAACTTGCCGACGCCGACCTTGATGCCCTGCTTCTTTGCATCGTCCTCGGTCAATCCGACCCAGGCGACTTCCGGGTCCGTATAGGCCACGCCAGGAATGACGCTCGCGTCGAAGTGCGATTTCTCGCCGGCGGCGGCTTCCGCGGCCACATGGCCTTCGTGGACCGCCTTGTGCGCAAGCATGGGCTGGCCGACGATGTCGCCGATTGCGAAAATATGCGGCACGTTGGTGCGCATCTGCGAATCGACGGGGACGAATCCGTGTTCATTGACCGTGACACCCGCCTCGTCGGCGCCGATGTTCTTGCCGTTCGGCGAACGGCCGACGCAAACCAGCACGAGATCGTAGGTCTGCGGCTCTTTCGGCGCTTTCTCGCCTTCGAACCACGCCTTGATGCCGGCGGAAGTCGCCTCGACCTTGACCGTCTTCGTGTTCAGCATCACGTTGTCGAAACGCGCGGCATTGTATTTCTGCCAGACGGCCACGAGGTCACGATCGGGACCCGCCATCAGCGCGTCCATCATCTCGACCACATCGAGTCGCGCGCCAAGGCTCGAGTAGACCGTGCCCATCTCGAGGCCGATGATGCCGCCGCCGATGACGAGCATGCGCTTGGGCACGCTGTTGAGCTCGAGCGCGCCCGTGGAATCGACGATGCGCGGGTCCTCGGGCAGGAAGGGCAGCTTCGCGGCCTGCGATCCCGCGGCGATGATGGCGCTTGCGAAGCGCACGAGCTTGCGCCCCTCCTTGGTCTCGACGGCCAGCAAGTTTGGTTCGACGAATGCGCCCGTCCCCTGCACGACCGTGACCTTGCGCAGCTTCGCCATGCCGGTCAGGCCGCCGGTGAGCTTGCCGACGACCTTGTCTTTCCATGCGCGCAGCTTTGCGAGGTCGACGGCGGGCTTGCCGAACGAAATGCCGTGCTCGGCCATGTGGGCGGCTTCGTCCATCACGGCGGCGACATGCAGCAAAGCCTTCGACGGGATGCATCCGACGTTCAGGCAAACGCCGCCGAGCGTCGCATAGCGCTCCACGAGCACGACTTTCCTGCCGAGGTCCGCGGATCGGAACGCAGCCGAATAGCCGCCCGGACCCGAGCCGAGCACAACGACATCGCATTCGAAGTCCGCCTTCACGCCGGACGCAGCGGCCGGGGCTGGCGCCATGGCCGGCGCGGCAGGTGCTGCGGGGGCGCTGGACGGCGGCTTGGCGGTGGCAGCATTTTGGCCGGAGACTGGCTCCTGGCCTTGGGCTTCCTCGGAAATTGTCAGTATTAGCGAGCCCTCGGCCACCTTGTCACCGAGCTTGACCTTGACCTCGCTGACCACGCCCGCCGCAGGCGACGGGATCTCCATCGTGGCCTTGTCGGACTCGACGGTGATGAGGGAGGTCTCTTTCTGGACGGCATCGCCGGGCTTGACCAGGATCTCGATGACGCCGACTTCCTTGAAGTCGCCGATGTCCGGGACCTTGATTTCGATGATCTTGGCCATCTAGAGCAGCGACCGGCGGATGTCGGACAGGACGGAGACCAGGTAAGTGGTGAAACGCGCGCCGGCGGCGCCGTCGATCACGCGGTGGTCGTAGGAAAGGGACAGCGGCAGCACCAGGCGCGGCGTGAATTCCTTGCCGTTCCATACCGGGCGCATGACCGAGCGCGAAACGCCGAGGATCGCCACCTCCGGCGCATTGATGATCGGCGTGAACATCGTGCCGCCGATGCCGCCAAGGCTGGAGATCGAGAACGTGCCCCCCTGCATGTCGCCGGGCTTGAGCTTCTTGTCCTTGGCGAGCTTGGAGACCTCGGCCAGCTCGCGCGCGAGATCGAACACGCCCTTGCGGTCCGCGTCGCGGATCACGGGCACCACGAGGCCCTCGGACGTATCGACGGCCACGCCGATGTGGAAATACTTCTTCAGCACAAGGTTCTCGCCCGACTTGTCGAGCGACGCGTTGAACTCCGGGAACTGGCGCAGGGCCGTGACGCTCGCCTTGATGAGGAACGCGAGCATGGTGAGCTTGAAGCCCTGCTTCTCGGTGTCCGCGGTATTCGACTTGCGGAAGGACTCGAGGTCGGTGATATCCGCCTCGTCGAACTGCGTGATATGCGGAATCGAGATCCAGTTGCGATGCAGGAAGGCGCCCGAGATTTTCTTGATGCGCGAGAGCGGCTTCGTTTCGACCGGGCCGAACCTGGCGAAGTCGATGTTCGCGAGCTCCGGCAGACCGAAAGGCAAACCGCCGGCGCCCGCGGGAGCCCCGGCAGTCTTGGCGCCCGAGAGCACTCCCTTCACGAAGCCTTGGACGTCCTCGCGCGTGACGCGTCCTTTGGGTCCGGAGCCCTTGACCTTGGTGAGATCCACGCCGAGCTCGCGTGCGAAAGCGCGGATCGAAGGGCTCGCATGCGGCTTGGAGACGGTGGCGTCCTGTGGCTCGGGCGGAACCGGATCGGGCTTGGCGAGCGGCTTGGCTTCAGCGGGCGCCGGTTCGGGAGTGGCTTCAGGCGCGGATTCGACCTTGGGCGCAGGCGCGGCGGCCGCGGGAGCAGCCGTGGCTGGCGCCGCTGCCGGCGCACCCGCTGATTCTTCGAGAACCAGGATCAGCGAGCCTTCGGCGACCTTGTCGCCGATCTTGATCTTCAGCTCTTTCACCACGCCGGCCACGGGCGAGGGAATCTCCATCGTGGCCTTGTCGGATTCGACCGTGATCAGCGATGTTTCCTTCTCCACCCGGTCGCCGGGCGCCACCAGCACCTCGATGACGCCGACCTCCTTGAAGTCCCCGATGTCGGGAACCTTGACCTCGATTGCACCAGCCATTTCGGGTTCGCCTTTTCTTGTCTTTGGGTGGCTAAGCCGACTAGACCGTCGTCGGGTCGGGCTTGGAGGTGTCGATGCCGTACTTCTCGATGGCTTCGGCCACGGTCTTCGACTTCAGCTCGCCCTGCTCGACCAACGCCTTCAGCGCCGCAATCGTGACCCAGTAGCGGTTGACTTCGAAGAAGTGCCGCAGCGCCGCGCGCGTATCGGAGCGGCCGAACCCGTCGGTGCCAAGGACGCGGTAGACCTTTCCTTTCGGCACGAAGGGCCGGATCTGCTCGGCGAAAGTTTTCATGTAATCGGTGGCCGCGATCACCGGCCCCGCGCGCCCCGTCAGGCACTGCTCGACGTATGAAACCCGCGGCTTGTCTTCGGGGTGCAGCAGGTTCCAGCGATCGGCCGCCAGGCCTTCGCGGCGCAGTTCGGTGAAGCTTGGCGCGCTCCAGAGGTCGGATGCGACGCCCCAGTCCTTTTCCAGCAACTCCGCCGCGGCGATGACCTCGCGCATGATCGTGCCCGAGCCGAGCAGCTGCACCCGGTTCTTCGCTTTCGACTTGGATTCCGAGAGCGGATACAACCCCTTGAGGATGCCTTCCTCCGCGCCCTTGGGCATCGCGGGATGTTCGTAGTTCTCGTTCATCACGGTGATGTAGTAGTACACGTCCTCCTGCTTCTCCACCATGCGCATGAGGCCATGCTGGATGATCACGGCGAGCTCGTAGGCGTACGTCGGATCGTAGGAGACGCAATTCGGGATCACCGAAGACATGATGTGGCTATGGCCGTCTTCATGCTGCAGGCCTTCGCCGTTCAGCGTCGTGCGGCCGGCAGTTCCACCAAGGAGGAACCCGCGCGCGCGCTGGTCGGCCGCGGCCCAGGCGAGATCGCCGATGCGCTGCATGCCGAACATCGAATAGAAGATGTAGAACGGGATCATGTTGACCCCGGTCGTCGAGTAGGCCGTCGCTCCCGCGATCCATGAGGAGAACGCGCCGGCCTCGTTGATGCCTTCTTCGAGCACCTGCCCGGCCTTGTCCTCGCGGTAGTACATCACCTGGTCCTTGTCGACCGGCTCGTACTTCTGCCCTTCCTGGGAAAAGATGCCGAGCTGTCGGAACATGCCTTCCATGCCGAAGGTGCGCGCCTCGTCCGGCACGATCGGGACGATGTTCTTGCCGAGGACCTTGTCGCGTACGAGCGTCGTGAGGATACGAACGAAGGCCATGGTGGTCGAGATCTCGCGGCCTTCGGAACTCTTGAGCTGCGCTTCGAAGGCCTCGAGCTTCGGCACCGCCATCGCCTGCTTCGCCTGGCGGCGGCGTTGCGGCAGGAAACCACCCAGCGCCGCGCGGCGCTCGAGCAGGTACTTCATCTCGGGCGAATCCGGCGCCGGCTTGTAGAACGGCAGCGCTTCGAGCTTGTCGTCCGGGATCGGGATCCTGAACCGGTCGCGCATCTGGCGGATGGAATCGATGTCCATCTTCTTTTGCTGGTGCGTCGTGTTCTTGCCCTCGCCGATCTTGCCCATGCCGTAACCTTTCACGGTCTTGGCGAGGATCACCGTGGGCTGGCCCTTGTGCTTGACTGCGGCCGCGTACGCCGCGTAGATCTTGTGCGGGTCATGGCCGCCGCGGTTGAGGCGCCAGATATCTTCGTCGCTCATGCGCGACACCATCTCGAGCAGGCGCGGATCCTTGCCGAAGAAATGCTTGCGCACGAACGCGCCGTCATTGGCCTTGAAGTTCTGGTACTCGCCGTCGACCGTGTCTTCCATGACCTTTTGCAACGCACCGTCCTTGTCGCGCGCAAGCAGCGGATCCCAGTAGGAACCCCAGATCAGCTTGATCACGTTCCAGCCCGCGCCGCGGAAGTCCGCCTCGAGCTCCTGGATGATCTTGCCGTTGCCGCGCACCGGGCCGTCCAAACGCTGCAGGTTGCAGTTGACGATGAAGACGAGGTTGTCGAGCTTCTCGCGCACGGCCATGCCGATGGCGCCAAGCGATTCCGGCTCGTCCATCTCGCCGTCGCCGCAGAACACCCAGACTTTGCGGTTCTCGGTGTTCGCGATGCCGCGCGCATGCATGTACTTGAGGAAGCGCGCCTGGTAGATCGCCTGCAGCGGGCCGAGGCCCATCGATACGGTGGGAAACTGCCAGAAATCCGGCATGAGCCAGGGGTGGGGATACGACGTAATGCCCTTTCCGTCCACATCGCGGCGGAAATTGAGCAGCTGCTCTTCCGAGAGCCGGCCTTCGAGATAGGCGCGTGCGTAGATGCCAGGCGCCGAGTGGCCTTGGAAATAGATCAGGTCACCGCCGTGGTCCTCGGTCGGCGCATGCCAGAAGTGGTTGAAGCCGATGCCGAACAGCGTGCCCACGGAGGCGAAACTGGCGATGTGGCCGCCGAGGTCGCCGTCGGTCTTGTTGGCCTTGGCCACCATGACCATGGCGTTCCAGCGCGTGTACGAGCGGATGCGCTCCTCGAGCGCGTGATCGCCGGGCGAGCGTTCCTCCAAGTGCGGAGGAATCGTGTTGAGGTAGGCGGTGTTCGCCGAAAACGGCAGGTAGGCGCCGGAGCGGCGCGCGGTGTCGATCAGCTTTTGCAGCAGGAAATGGGCGCGCTCGGGTCCTTCGCGCTCCATGACGGCCTCGAGCGCGTCCAGCCACTCCTTGGTTTCCTGCGAATCGGCGTCGTTGGCCGCTGGGAATTGGGGAACGGCAGACATGACTCCTCCAGCTTCGTGGCGTGGGCTGTCGAACGGAAAACGCAGACAGGATTTTTATCCCGGGCGCGCGGGAATTTCCGTTGAAGCTTAATACGTTCAAGTGACCCGCACAAACTTGCGCCCTGTTCCCCGGGGTCTCGGTCGAGGGCCAATTTTTCATATTGTAAAACGTTGTTCCGCATTATGCAATGAGACCGGGTGCTAAACTTCGGCCCCTTTTCAAGGCGCCGGCAGGCAATGACCGCTCGCATCATTGATGGAAAGGCGCATGCGGCAGTGTTGCGCGCCGAACTGAAAGTCGTCGCCGACGACCTCGTAAAGCGTGGAGTCGTGCCCGGACTGGCGGTCGTCATCGTTGGGGACGACCCCGCCTCCCGTGCTTATGTGCGCAACAAAGTGCGCGCGTGCGAGGAAGCCGGCGTGCTCTCCGAGAAGCACGATTTTCCCATCGACACTACTGAATCAGCGCTGATCGCGCGCGTCCATGAGCTGAACGCCGATCCGCGTATCGACGCAATCCTGGTCCAGCTGCCCCTGCCGCCGACGGTGGACGAAGCGCGAGTCCTCGGCGCCGTGACTCCCGAAAAGGATGTGGACGGCTTTCATGTGCAAAGCGCCGGCGCCCTGCTGATCGGCGCGCCGGGGTTCGTGGCCTGTACGCCGGCCGGCATCATGTACCTGCTTGAAAAGGAAAAGATCCCGCTGGCCGGGCGGCGGGCCGTGGTGCTCGGGCGCAGCAACATCGTGGGCAAGCCCATGGCGCTCCTTCTATTGCAAAAGGACGCCACGGTCACCATCTGTCACTCGAAGACGCCTGATCTCGCTGCTCATACCCGCACTGCGGACATCCTGATCGCCGCGGTCGGCCGGTTGAATCTTGTGGGCGCGGACATGGTCAAACCCGGTGCCTGCGTCATCGACGTGGGAACCAACCGCACCGCCGATGGCAAGCTGCGCGGGGACGTGGATTTCGATCCGGTCTCCCAAGTGGCCGGCAGCATCACTCCGGTCCCGGGCGGCGTCGGCCCGATGACAGTTGCAATGCTGGTAGCCAATACGCTTCGAGCCGCGGCCCGGCGAACCTAGGATTGAGAGAGCATGAACCCGTTACTTGATTTTTCCGGACTGCCGCGTTTCTCCGAACTGAAGCCCGAACATGCAGCCCCTGCGCTCGACCAGTTGCTGGCCGAATCGCGCGGGGTGATTGCGCACATCTCCACGGATAAGGTTCCGGCGACCTGGGAAGCCTTCGTGCATCCGCTGGAAGACTCGACCGAGCACCTTTCGCGCGCGTGGGGCCAGGTCGAGCATCTGCATGCAGTGCTGGACAGCCCCGAATTGCGCACTGCGTACAACGCCGGGCTGCCGAGGGTCACCCAATTCTGGACGGAACTCGGCCAGAACCAGGCGCTTTTCGACAAGTACCGCGCGCTCCGGGCCTCCAAGGAATTCGAAGCGCTCGTGCCGGCACGCAAGAAACTTATCGAAAATTCGCTTCGGGATTTCCGCCTTGGTGGCGCCGAGCTGCCCGCTGAACTCAAGCCGCGGTATGCGGCGATCCAGGATGAACTGGCGGCCCTTTCGGCCAAGTTCTCCGAGAATGTGCTGGACGCGACCAACGCCTATGCGCTCGTGATCGAAGACGAGAAGCGCCTCGCGGGCCTCCCCGGGGATGCGATCCAGGCTGCGCGCGAGGCCGCGGAGAAAGAGGGCAAGCCCGGCTGGAAATTCACGCTGCAGATGCCCTCCTACCTGCCCATCATGCAGTACGCGGAGGACCGCAATTTGCGCGAAACGCTTTACCGCGCCAGCGCCACGCGCGCCTCGGAGTTCGGCAAGGCCGAGTGGGACAACGCCCCGTTGATCGCGCGCATCCTCAAGCTGCGAAAGGAAGATGCGGCGCTCCTCGGCTACCCCAATTTTGCCGAAGTCTCGCTCGTGCCCAAGATGGCCAGGACGCCGAAGGAAGTGCTGGATTTCCTGCACGACCTCGCGCATCGCGCCCGACCGTTCGCGGAACGCGACCTGGTCCAGCTGCGCGAGTTCGCGAAGGACAAGCTCGGCCTCGATACACTCGAGTCGTGGGACATGACCTACGCCTCGGAGAAATTACGCGCCGAGCGCTACTCGTTCTCCGACCAGGAAGTGAAGCAGTACTTTCCCGAGACGCAGGTCGTCCCGGGCATGTTCAAGCTGGTGGAAACGCTTTACGGCGTGCGCCTGTCGGAGTCTTCTGCACCCACGTGGCATGAGGATGTCCGATTCTTCGATATCCGCAACGCGGCCGGGGGCCTGATCGGCCAGTTCTACATCGACCTCTATGCGCGGGAAACCAAGCGCGGCGGTGCATGGATGGATGGCGCAATCACGCGGCGCCGGCAGGCCGATGGCATCCAGACACCGGTGGCCTACCTCAACTGCAACTTCACGCCTCCGGTGGGCGGCAAGCCCGCGCTCTTCACGCACGACGACGTCATCACCCTGTTCCACGAGACCGGCCACGGCCTGCACCACCTGCTCACTCAGGTCGAGGATCTCGGCGTTTCCGGGATCAACGGCGTGGAATGGGATGCGGTCGAGCTGCCCAGCCAGTTCATGGAGAACTTCTGCTGGGAGTGGGAAGTGCTGGAGCACATGACCAGTCACGTGGATACGGGCAAGCCGTTGCCCAGGGCCCTGTTTGAGAAGATGCTCGCGGCGAAGAATTTCCAGTCCGGTCTCGCGATGCTGCGCCAAGTAGAGTTCTCGGTCTTCGACATGCAACTGCATTTCGACTTCGATCCCGAAGCCGGCCGCAGCGCCCAGGACCTGCTCGAGGAAGTGCGCAGGGAGATCGCGGTGATCACGCCGCCCTCGTACAACCGCTTCCCGAATAACTTTTCGCACATCTTCGCCGGCGGCTATGCGGCGGGCTACTACAGCTACAAGTGGGCTGAAGTGCTTTCGGCCGACGCGTTCAGCGCGTTCGAGGAAATGCGCGCCGATCGGAGCGTCCTCGACTGCGCGACCGGCGCGCGGTTCCGCGACGAAGTGCTCGCGGTCGGTGGAAGCCGCACGGCGGCCGAATCGTTCCGAGCCTTCCGCGGTCGCGATCCGCAGGTCGATGCCCTCCTGCGGCATAACGGCATGATCCCTGCGTAGTCCGGGTACCATTGCCGGATGAAGCTGGCGACCTGGAACGTTAATTCGCTCAAGATCCGCCTCCAGCACCTGACCGACTGGCTGCACTCGGCGCAGCCCGATGTGGTCTGCCTTCAGGAGCTCAAGCTGGAGGATGTGAAGTTTCCGCGCGACGAGCTCGCGGCGGTCGGCTACGCATCGGTCTTCTCCGGACAGAAAACCTACAACGGCGTGGCGATCCTCGCTCGCAGCCCGCTCAATGATGTCCAGATGGGCATTCCCGCGTTCGTGCATGAGCACAAGCGGGTCATCGCAGCCACGGTGGATGGCGTACGGGTCATCTGCCTGTATGCGCCCAACGGGCAGGCGGTCGGCTCCGAAAAGTACGTATACAAGCTGCAGTGGTATGCGGCGCTTCGCGAGTGGCTCAAGGATGAGCTCACACGCCATCACCAGCTCGCTGTGCTTGGCGACCTCAACATCGCGCCCGAGGACCGCGACGTGCACGACCCCAAGCTATGGGAAGGCCAGACCCATGTTTCCGAGCCCGAGCGCGCCGAGTTCCGCGCGCTGCTCGACCTGGGCCTCAAGGATTCCTTCCGCCTGTTCGAGCAGGCGGAGAAATCGTTTTCGTGGTGGGATTACCGCATGGTCGCATTCCGGCGGAACGCCGGTTTGCGCATCGACTTCATCCTGCTATCCGAGGCGCTCGCGGCACGCTGTACTTCATGCGCCATCGACAAGGCGCCCCGCAAGCTCGAAAGGCCCAGCGACCATACCCCGGTCGTGGTCGAGCTCTCCTGACATTTTTAGCTTCAACTCCGCGCCAGGAGCGGCTCTCCAGCCGGACTTCCTGACATCCACCGGCTTCATTCGATGGCCTCGTAGGCGGGCAAAGTCAGGAACTCGACGTACTCGCCGGTGATGAGCCTGGCGAACAGATCGGCGCCTTCCTCGTACTTGCCTTCGCCCCAGGCGGCATCACCCAGATGAGCTTTGACCTTCGGCAGCTCTTCAGCGAGCAGTGAGCGGAAGAGCTCGGCCGTGACTTTGCGTCCGTCGTCGAGCTTGCCCTTGTCGCTGCGGATCCATTGCCAGATCTGCGAGCGCGAGATTTCCGCGGTCGCCGCGTCTTCCATCAGGTTGAACACCGGCACGCAGCCGTTGCCCGCGAGCCAGGCGCCCAGGTACTGGATCCCGACCGAGATGTTATTGCGCAGGCCCGCTTCGGTGATCGGCGCCTCCGGCTTGAAATCGAGCAGGTCCTTGGCGCCGTAGTTCACGTCCGGCCGCTGCTTGTCGTACTGGTTCGGGCCGGGCATGTACTTGTCGAACACTTCCTTGGCGATCGGCACGAGCGCCGGATGGGCGACCCAGGTCCCGTCGCAGCCATCAGTCACTTCGCGCAGCTTGTCCTGGCGCACTTTCTCGAGCGCGGCTTCGTTCGCAACGGGGTCGTTCTTGATTGGGATCTGCGCGGCCATGCCGCCCATCGCCGGCGCACCCCGGTTGTGGCAGGTTTTCACCAGCATGAGCGCATACGCACGCATGAAAGGTGAAGTCATCGTCACCTGCGAGCGATCGGCGAGGCAGAAATCCGCGTTCGAGCGGAATTTCTTGATGCACGAAAAGATGTAGTCCCAGCGGCCGATATTGAGGCCCGCCGAATGATCCTTGAGCTCCCAGAGGATCTCGTCCATTTCGAAGGCGGCGACGACCGTTTCGATCAGGACCGTGGCCCGGATCGACCCGTGGGGCACGCCGACCTCCTTCTGCGCGGTCGTGAAGATGTCGTTCCAGAGCCGCGCCTCGAGGTGCGACTCCATCTTCGGCAGGTAGTAATAGGGTCCGCTGCCGCGCTTGAGCAGCTCTTTGGCGTTGTGGAAGAACAGCAGCGCGAAATCGAAGATCCCGCCGGAGACCGGCTTCCCATCGACGGTGACGTGCTTTTCCTCCAGGTGCCAACCTCGCGGACGCGGCAGCAGAACTGCGCTCTTGTCGTTCAGCCTGTACTGCTTGTCGCCCTGGTCGAGCGTGATCGTGCGGCGAACGGCGTCGCGGATGTTGATCTGCCCGTCGATCATGTTGAACCACGTCGGGCAATTCGCGTCCTCGAAATCCGCCATGAAGGTCGAGGCGCCGCAATTGAGCGCGTTGATGACCATCTTGCGATCGGTCGGGCCGGTGATCTCCACGCGGCGATCAATCAGATCGGAGGGTTGTGCCGAAACTGTCCATACGGAGTCGCGCACCGACTTGGTTTCCGGGAGGAAGTCCGGAAGCTTGCCTGCGTCGAACTCTTTTTGCCTTGCAGCACGGCGGGCCAGCAATTCGAGCCTCCGCGCATTGAACGTGCGATGCAGCAAGGCGACCAGCCCGAGTGCCTCGGAGGTCAGAATCTCTGCAAATTCAGGGGGGATGCTGGCGTTGATCTGCACGCCCGCGGGGACCTGGTTGGCCATGGACAATCCTCTATTGCTCTGCACAAAAGGAAGCGGGATTGTACCTTGCGATTCCGCATAGTGAAATCTGCGGAATGCGCACAGGACTATTTTAGGCCGCGTCCTTGTCCTCGATCCCCAGTTCCTGGATCTTGCGGGTGATGGTGTTGCGCCCCATGCCAAGCAGCGTTGCGGCTTCGATGCGCCGTCCGCCCGTCTTGGAAAGTGCCTTGATTATCAGTGACTTCTCGAACTGCCGGCCGAGCATGTCGAGAATGCCGCTTTCCCCACGCCCCAACCGCCGCTCGACTTCCTGCTCGAGCGCCGCGACCCAGTCGGAAGCGACCGCCACCGCACCCTGCTCGCGGAATTCCGCGGGAAGGTCGCCGATATCGATCACTTGCCCCGGCGCCATGACAGTAAGCCAGTGGGAGAGGTTTTCGAGCTGCCGGACGTTGCCGGGGAAATCGAGCCTGGCGATGTGTTCGACGACCTCGTCCGAGAGCCGCTTTGGATCCACGCCAAGCTGGGCCGCGCTGCGGGTCAGGAAATGACGCGCGAGCAACGGAATATCTTCCCTGCGCTCGCGCATCGCGGGGAGTCGGATCCGGATGACGTTGAGGCGGTGATAAAGGTCTTCGCGGAAACTGCCTTCGCGCACTCGCGCGTCGAGGTTCTGGTGGGTTGCCGCGATTACGCGCACGTTGGTCTTGATCTGCTGATGGCCGCCGACGCGATAGAAGCTTCCGTCCGAAAGCACGCGCAGGAGGCGCGTCTGGAGGTCGGCCGGCATGTCGCCGATTTCGTCGAGGAAAAGCGTGCCGCCCTCAGCCTGCTCGAAACGTCCGCGGCGCTGCGCCTGCGCGCCGGTAAACGAACCGCGCTCATGGCCGAACAATTCGGACTCGAGGAGATCCTTGGGCATCGCCGCGGTGTTGATCGCGACGAACGGTTTGGATGCGCGCGCACTATGCCGGTGCAACGCCCGCGCCACCAGCTCCTTGCCCGACCCGGATTCACCCGTGATGAGAACGGTCGCCGTCGATTGCGAGAGGCGGCCGATGGCTCGAAACACTTCCTGCATCGCCGGCGCCTGACCGAGGATTTCGGGCGCCTCTGCCACGGGCTCGAGCGCCGCGGCTTCACGCTGGCTTTCGTCGAGCGCCCTGCGGATCAGGTCTACGGCCTGGTCAACGTCAAAGGGCTTAGGGAGGTATTCGTACGCGCCGCCTTGGAACGCGGCGACCGCCGACTCGAGGTCGGAGTACGCGGTCATCACGATGACCGGAACGCTCGGATGCCGCTCCTTCACTGTCTGCAGGAGCTGCAGGCCGGAAGGACCAGGCATCCGGATATCGGACACCAGCACTTGCGGCGGCCCATTGCTCAGCGCATCGAGCGCATCGGAGGCGGACGGGAAAGACAAGAATGCGATGCCCTCGCGTCCGAGGGCTTTTTCGAACACCCAACGGATTGAGCGGTCATCATCGACGATCCAGACTGGCTTCATCTGCTTCCAAGCATGCGCCGCGCCCCCGGATCACCCGAGGGGCAGCAGGATTGTGAACACGGTGCGGCCGGGCCGGCTCTCACATTCGATCATCCCCTGGTGATACTGGACGAAAGTCTGCGCCAGCGAGAGGCCTAGACCGCTGCCCCCCTCGCGCCCGGACACGAGGGGATTGAATATCTTTTCGCGAATCTCCTGTGCGACGCCGGGGCCGTCGTCGATCACTTGCAATTCTAGTGCCAGCTTGTGCCGCTGCCGCACGATCGTAATCTGGCGCGCAATCCGGGTGCGGAACTCGATCGTCCCACCGACCGAGGGGTCTTTCACCCGCCTCTCAGGATGACCCGGCCGCAGGGCCTGGGCGGCGTTTCGCGCGATATTGAGGGTGGCCTGGATCAGCTGCTCCTTGTCGCCGATCAGCTCGGGGACGCTCACGTCGTAGTTGCGCCGGATCGTGATGCCGTCGGAAAACTCCGCAAGGATCAGGCTGCGCACCCGCTCCAGGATCTCGTGCACGTTGACCAGGGCGAGGCGCGGCGTGCGATGCGGCGTCAACAGGCGGTCCATGAGCGCCTGCAGGCGATCGGCCTCCTTGATGATGACCTGGGTGTATTCCTTGAGGTCGGGCTTGTCGAGTTCCCGCTCCAGCAACTGCGCAGACCCGCGAAGCCCGCCCAGCGGATTCTTGATCTCGTGGGCGAGGTTACGGATGAGTTCGCGATTCGCCGCCTGCTGGTCGATCATCCGCTCCTCGCGGGCGATGCGCAGCTGCTGTTCGATCGGGCGCAATTCGACGAGCAACGGCGTTTCCGCCAGCGAGATATGGGCCACCATGGCCACGAGCGCGAGGGGTTCATGGCTTGCGCGAAGGTACGAGACGTTGCGCGCGGAGTAGTCCCAGTGGCTGGCGAGCGCGTCCTCGAGCGTTTTGCCAAGCTCCGTCTGCTCAGCGAACAAGGGGACGAATGGCTGGCCGAGCAGGCTCTTGACGCCCGTATCGAGCAGGCTTTCCGCCGCGGGATTGACGTAGCGGACGACGAACTCTTCGTCGAGGACGGCCACCGCGGTCGGCAGCAGCTCCAGCCCGGAAAACTGGGCGCTCATGGACGGCCTACCTCAGCTTGCCGAGCTCCTTGCGCAGCTCTTCCGCGTTCTTCGCGTGCAGCTCGACGTTGTCCTTGTACTTCTGCAGCCGCTCGAGGACCTTGGCGTAGTTCCTCTCGTCGCCTGTGCGGATCGATTCCTGTTCGCTCAGTTCGGCGCGCGCCTTCGTAAGCATGGCCTCTTCGCTCGCAAGCTCCGACTCCAGGGTTGCACGCTGCCTTTGCTTTGCATCTGCGCGCTGGCCAGTAGTTTCCTTGGGGAAACCGGCCGGCGATGGGGCTTTGGAAGTGGCCTTGGGAGCAGAAGGCGGAGGCGCTACGGTCACGCGCTGGGTCTGGATGACCTTGCAATCCTTGCCGCTGGTTTCGTCCTTCACGTTGGTGACGTGAGTCTTGCCTGTCGTATCCATGCAGCGCCAGATCGTCTGGATTTCTCCAGCGCCCGCGCCAGCGGCAGCGCCCTGGGCCTGGACGAGCTGCGCCACAGCCATCAGGCCGGCGACTGCCAGACCCCGTGCGCATATGGGATGCATCATCCAGAAGAAACCTTAAGTGAGGGCAACAAGTGTATGTTACGCATCCGGAATTTTCAATCAACGCCGGAAAATGAAAAAGGACGGGCCAAGCCCGTCCTTTCCTTAACGCACGACCTTCGCTTTGGGTGACTATCCGCCGCTCAGGACGAGTAATACATCTCGAACTCGACCGGGTGCGTTGTCATGCGAAAGCGCGTGACTTCGATCATCTTGAGGTCGATATAGGCATCGATGAAGTCATCGGAGAACACGCCGCCCTTGGTCAGGAAGGCGCGGTCAGCGTCGAGAGACTCGAGGGCCTGATCCAGCGACGAGCACACGTTCGGGACCTTCTTGGCTTCTTCAGGGGGAAGGTCGTAAAGGTTCTTGTCGATCGGGTCTCCGGGATGGATCTTGTTCTGCACGCCATCCAGGCCCGCCATCAGCAGTGCTGCGAAGGCCATGTACGAGTTGGCTGTCGGGTCAGGGAAGCGGACTTCGACACGGCGCGCCTTCGGGCTGTTGACGAAAGGGATGCGGCAGGACGCCGAGCGGTTGCGAGCCGAGTACGCCAGGTTGATCGGCGCCTCAAAACCGGGAACCAGGCGCTTATAGCTGTTGGTGCCCGGATTGGTAATCGCGTTCAGCGCTTTCGCGTGCTTGATGATGCCGCCGATGTAATACAGCGCGAATTCCGACAGGCCAGCATAGCCGCTGCCGGCGAACAGGTTCTCGCCACCCTTCCAGACCGATTGGTGCACGTGCATGCCGGAACCGTTGTCGCCAACGATAGGCTTGGGCATGAACGTCGCCGTCTTGCCGTACGACGCCGCCACATTCCACACCGTGTACTTGAGGATCTGCATCCAGTCCGCGCGCTGAACCAGCGGGGCGAACTTGGTGCCGATCTCGCACTGCCCGGGGGCCGCGACTTCGTGGTGATGGACTTCGACTTCGACACCTTGCTGCTCGAGCGCAATGCACATGGCGTTGCGAATGTCTTGAAGGGTGTCTACCGGCGCTACAGGAAAGTAGCCGCCCTTGATCGGCGCGCGATGGCCCATGTTGCCCGACTCGTAGTCGATGCTGGACGACCACGGGGCTTCTTCGGAACGGATCTTCACCGCGCAGCCCGACATATCCACATTCCAGGTCACGCCGTCGAAGACGAAAAATTCCGGCTCCGGGCCGAAATACGCCGTGTCTCCGAGTCCGGAGGACTTGAGGTACGCCTCGGCGCGCTTCGCAATGCCGCGCGGGCAGCGATCATAGGGCTTGCCGTCGGAAGGCTCGACCACGTCGCACGAGATGTTGAGGACCGGCTCATCGTTGAACGGGTCCAGGCGCGCGCTGTTCGGGTCCGGCATCAGCAACATGTCGGAGGCTTGAATACCTTTCCATCCGGCGATCGACGAGCCGTCGAAAGCATGGCCGGATTCGAATTTGTCCATGGTGAAATACTTGGCCGGCACGGTCACGTGCTGTTCTTTTCCGAGCGTGTCGGTAAAACGGAAGTCGACGAACTTGACCTCCTTCTCCTTGGCCAACTTCAATACATCGGCTGCCGATGGCATTTAACTCTCCCTGAAGATGCGAATAAAAAAAGCGGAACCGGCCTGAGGGCCGGACAACGGAATCGAGCAGTTTCCATGCCAAACAGAAAACCGGGTGAGTTCCCTGCTTGCAAACAACCCCCCAAAGGGATTCTACAGAAAGAAAACGCACCGTTTCAATGCGCCCGGAGTCGCTTTGCACCACGACGGGGCTATGGACGCACCAGTCTGAAAAGGTGCCGGCGCAGCCCTATAATCGCCCATCCACGAGGACCTCGTCATGGCTGACCCCGAATCGATCAAGAAAATTGCGCGCCAGCGCGCGACGGAACTGAGACTTCCCTATGCGGGAGCATTGCTCCCCAAAGAGGCGCAGGCCCTGATGGAGGCCGGGGCGAAACTGGTCGATGTGCGGACCAAGGCCGAGCTCGAATGGGTCGGCCGGGTGCCCGGATCGGCGGCAGTGGAGTGGAATTCCTGGCCTGGCGGCAAACCGAATCCCGAGTTCCTGCAGCAGCTCGAGTCCCAGGTCAGCAAGCAAACGCCGGTCATGTTCCTTTGCCGCTCAGGCGGACGCTCGCATAACGCGGCTGTCGCGGCGGCACAGGCCGGCTATCCGGAGGCCTATAACGTCCTCGAGGGATTCGAGGGCGACAAGGATTCCGAAGGCCACCGCAACGTTTCGGGGGGGTGGCGCGTGGCTGGGCTTGCCTGGGTCCAGGGTTAACCGGCCGACCAGTTCACGACGCCGGTATACGCGGTCAGCAGGACCGCAATCCCGAAAATGATGCGATACCAGGCGAATACGGTGAAGTCGTGGGTGGTGATGTAACGCAATAGCCAGCGCACGCACAGGAAAGCCGAGATGAAGGCGGTGATCCCGCCGACGGCGAACAGGCCGATGTCGTTCACGCTGAGCAGCGCCCGGTTCTTGAACAAGTCGTACGCGCCGGCTGCAATCAGTGTCGGCACCGCAAGGAAAAACGAAAACTCGGTGGCGGCTCGGCGCGAAAGGCCGAACATCATGCCCCCGACGATGGTCGCGCCCGAGCGCGACGTGCCGGGAATGAGCGCAAACGCCTGCGCACACCCGACTTTCAGCGCGTCCTTCCACGTCATGTCATCGACGTTCTCCACGCGCACCTTGCGCGGCCGTCGCTCGATCCACAGGATGATGAGGCCACCGATCACGAAGGCCAGCGCCACGGGCACAGGCTTGAAGAGCTGCGCCTTGATCATTTTCCCAAAGATAAGTCCTAGAACCGCAGCCGGCATGAACGCAATGACGAGGTTGGTCATGAATCGCCGGGCCGCCGGATCGCTGAACATGCCGCTCAGCACTTTCGCAAAGCGCGCCCGGTATTCCCAGATGATGGCCATCATCGCGCCCGTCTGGATCACCATGTGGAAAACCTTGGCCCGGTCGTCGTTGAAGCCGAGCAGGTCGCCGGCCAGGATCAGGTGCCCGGTGCTCGAGATCGGCAGGAACTCGGTCAGCCCCTCGACGACCCCGAGGACGATCGCGCAAACCCAGTCGTGAAGCGTCATGGCTCAGCCGCGCGTTCGGTGAGCTTCTTGTTCGCCGCGGAAAGCCGCTCGATCAGGATTCGCATGAACGATTTGTTGAACTGGACCTGGCACGCATCGCTCGCGGCCGACAAGGAGGTCGCTTTGATTTCCAGCACCAGGACCGGCGACGTAGAGCGGATCGTGGTGCTGCGCATTGCGGTATCCGAGGTGAAGTAGAGCATCTCGCCGAAACAGTCACCCGCGCCAAGGGTGGCGAGGGCGTGGCCCTCGCGCGAAACGTCGCACCGCCCGTCAACCAGGATGAAGAACCCGTCGCCGCGCTCGCCCTCCCTGATCAGCAGGCGGTTGGCAGGCATGTGTCGCCAAGCCGAGATCCGCAGCGTTTCCCAGATCTCCACATCCCGGAAATCGCGAAAGAAGGAAAGGTTGCGCAGCAAGTGGAACTTTCGTGTTTCGGAGAAATCCTCCCGCGGCGCCTCCAGTTCACGGAAGAGCGCCGCCAGGTCCTTGCCGAACTCGATCCAGTTCTGGTAGCGCCGTGTCACGTCCTTCTGCATTGCGCGCTCGACGATAGCCTCTATGGCGGCCGGGAGGTTCTGGCGGATCGACGAAAGCTGCGGTGCTGAGTGATTCACGATCTGGTACATCAGGCTTGCCTGCGAGGAGGCTTTGAAGGGGAGCCTGCCGGTGAGCAGCTGGAACATCACCACGCCAAGCGAATAGATGTCCGTCTGGTGCGTGAGTTCGCGGTCGGTCAGCTGCTCCGGCGACATATAGGCCGGTGATCCCGCGTTGCCGATGTTCGTGTGTGTGGCTTCTTCCAACTGGGCGACGCCGAAGTCGGCGAGCTTGACGTCGAATTCCTCGGTGACGAGGATGTTGGCCGGCTTGATGTCCCGGTGGATGATGCCCATCCGGTGGGCGTATTCGAGCGCCCGGCTGCACTTGAAGACGACTTCGACGACTCGCTCGAGCGGCAGCAGGTTGTCCATCACCGCGTATTGCGCAAGCGTGCCACCGGCAATGTAGTCCATCACTACATAGCTGTACTCTTCCTCGACCGCGGCATCCAGCAGTGACACGATGTGCGGATGCTCGAGCTTGCCGACGAGCGCCGCCTCGGTCAGGAAAGCGCTGCGATGCTTTCCGCCAAATGAAGGATCCTCGGCCGCGTGGTTGAAGATCTTGATCGCGACGTCACGCTCGGAGAATGTGTCGCGGGCCCGATAGACGGAGCTCGTCGCCCCGCGCCCGAGCTCTCCGAGGATGAGGTATTTGCCGATCGAGGCCGGCGCGTTGGTCGACATGCGCGCGCGTTTCCCGCTAGGTCTTGTGGTAGATCTGCGCGCCTTTCTTCACGAACTCGATCGCCTTCTCTTGCATGCCCTTGTTGAGCGCGTCATTTTCGGAAACGCTGTTGTTGCGGGCATATTCGCGCACATCCTGCGTGATCTTCATCGAGCAGAAATGCGGCCCGCACATCGAGCAGAAGTGCGCCACTTTCGCGCTGTCCTTCGGCAGGGTCTCGTCATGGAAATCCTTTGCCGTGTCAGGATCGAGCCCCAGGTTGAACTGGTCCTCCCAGCGGAACTCGAATCGCGCTTTCGACACCGCGTTGTCGCGAATCTGGGCGCCGGGATGACCCTTCGCGAGGTCGGCCGCATGAGCCGCGACCTTGTAAGCCATGATGCCGTCCTTGACGTCCTTCTTGTTCGGCAATCCAAGATGCTCTTTGGGGGTCACGTAGCAGAGCATCGCAGTTCCGTACCATCCGATCTGCGCGGCGCCGATGGCTGACGTGATGTGGTCGTATCCGGGGGCGATATCCGTGGTCAACGGTCCCAGCGTGTAGAACGGGGCCTCCTTGCACCAGTCGAGCTGCAGGTCCATGTTCTCCTTGATCAGCTGCATCGGGACATGGCCCGGCCCCTCGACCATGACCTGGACATCGTGCTTCCATGCAACCTGCGTGAGCTCGCCTAGCGTCTTCAGCTCGCCGAGCTGGGCTTCATCATTCGCATCGTAGATCGAGCCGGGACGCAGCCCGTCTCCAAGCGAGAAGGAGACGTCGTACGCCTTCATGATCTCGCAGATATCCTCGAAATGCGTATGGAGAAAATTTTCCTTGTGGTGGGCAAGGCACCACTTCGCCATGATCGAACCGCCGCGTGAAACGATGCCCGTCATGCGGTTTGCGGTAAGCGGCACGTACCGCAGGCGGACGCCGGCATGGATGGTGAAGTAGTCCACGCCCTGTTCGGCTTGCTCGATCAGCGTGTCCCTGAAGATCTCCCAGGTCAGTTCCTCCGCTCGGCCGTCGACCTTCTCAAGCGCCTGGTAGATGGGCACCGTGCCGATCGGGACGGGGGAATTGCGGATGATCCACTCGCGGGTTTCGTGAATGTGCTTTCCTGTCGACAGGTCCATCACGGTGTCGCCGCCCCAGCGAATCGACCAGGTCATTTTCTCCACCTCCTCGCCGATCGAAGAACCCAGCGCTGAATTGCCGATGTTGGCGTTGATCTTCACGAGGAAATTGCGCCCGATGATCATCGGCTCGGATTCGGGGTGATTGATGTTCGCGGGAATGATCGCGCGGCCGCGGGCCACTTCGCCGCGCACGAACTCCGGCGTGATCGAGTTGGGGATTTCTGCGCCGAAGCGCTCGCCTTTGTGCTGCCGCCCCATCAAGGCCGCAAGTTTTTCGCCCATCGGACCGGTTGCTCTCAGGCTCTCGAGATACTCCTCGCGCCGCAGATTCTCGCGGATCGCAATGAACTCCATCTCGGGCGTGATGATTCCTTGCCGGGCATAGTGCATTTGCGAGACGTTCTTGCCCGCCTGTGCACGACGCGGTTTGCGGCTCAGGTTGAAGCGAAGCTCGCCGAGCTTTGGATCGGCCATGCGTTCCGCCCCGAACCGGGAAGTAGGCCCGGGCAGGCTCTCGGTGTCGCCGCGCTCTTCGATCCACCGGCCGCGCAACGGCGCCAGACCCGAACGGATATCGATCTTCACTCCTGGGTCGGAATAAGGACCGGAAGTGTCGTACACCCAGAGCGGGGGATTTGCCTCGGCGCCGAACTCCGCGGGAGTGGCCGCCTGAGAAATCTCGCGCATGGGGACGCGAAGGTCCGGGCTTGAACCGGCGACGTAGACTTTGCGGGAGTTGGGCAGCGACTTGACCGCCGCCTCATCTACCTGGGCGGTCGCAGCAAGGAATTTCGGGTTGGCGCTCATGTTCGCTCCTGTCGTAGTTCGCACGGGGAGCGGACGGACGCCGCAGCAAAAAGCCGGGCGGCCAACGCTTCCCTGCGGCGGCATTACCCGCATCAGGTTCGAAGGGTTTCTCTCACCCGGGGAACATCCCCAGGACCCCTACGCTGACATGCACCGATTATAGGAGCATCAGCTTGCGAGCCTGCGCTGATCGCACCGCAGAATCTTGACGCCGGTGACAAGTGATCGTATATTACTGACCGGTCAGTAACTGACATGAGCCCGTGAAAGCCCCCCTCGCCGAAAAACCTGAGCCCCGCTGGATTCGCCGCAAGGACGCGCGCCCTGAGGAAATCACCGCAGCCGCGTTGAAATTGTTCGTCGAGCGCGGGTATGCGAACTCGCGCCTGGAAGATGTCGCCACGTTGGCGGGCGTCAGCAAAGGCACCCTGTACCTCTACTTCACGAACAAGGAAGACCTGTTTAAGGCGGTCGTTCGCGAAGGACTCGCTTCACCAATCGCCGAAGTTCGCGGTCTCATCGATCACTACGAAGGTTCGGCGTTTGACCTGCTACGCATGGTTTTACGCGGCTGGTGGGAGCGCATCGGGTCGCAGCCCGTTTCCGGCATCCCGAAGCTGATCCTCGCCGAGGCGCGCAATTTTCCCGAGATCGCAAAGTTCTACCTGGATGAAGTCGTCCACCCGGGGCTCGATGCGATCATCGGTATCATCGATCGAGGTGTCAGCTCGGGCGAGTTCCGGCCTGTGGATTCCCGGCACGCAGCTCAGCTGGTGTTCGCGCCGACGTTGCTCATCGCCTGCTGGTGCAACTCGCTCGCGCCATTCGATCCGAAAGGCATGGATCCGATACGCGTGATCGACGAACACCTGGAAATGCTCCGCCGCGGGCTCGCGGCGGGCGAACCCGTTGCCATTCCCGGATAAGGCCATGCGTATCCCATCGCGCCGTATCTTCTGGACCGCATTGCTCCTCGCGATAGTGACCGCCGGCGCCGTTGCCGGACTGGGCGCAATGCGCAGCAAGAGCGTCGACGCGAAGGCGGCTGCCGTCGTGAAGGTGCCCGTGCTCGAGTTCGTGCCCGAAGACCTCTACACGACGAAGCAGGAGACAATGGCGCGCACGCTGCCGATCACGGGCAGCCTCATGGCGCTCACGACCGCGATCTTGAAGGCGAAGGTTGCCGGAGAACTGGTCGAAGTCACGGTCCGGGAAGGCCAGCCGGTCCGGGAAGGTCAACTGCTAGCGCGCATCGACCAGACCGAGGTGCAGGCAAGGGTCGCGGCGCGTTCCGCGGATGTGGCCGCAGCGCGGGCCCAACTGCAACTGGCGGAGAAAAACCGCACCACGCAGAAGGCCCTGCTGGACCGGAATTTCATCTCCCAGAACGCATTCGATACCACCCAATCGGGGTATGACGTCGCGATTGCCCGCCTTCGGGCGACCGACGCCGATCTCGTATCGGCGCGCAAGACACTGGGCGACTCGACCCTCTATGCGCCGTTCTCGGGAATTGTTTCCGAACGGCATGTGCAGCCGGGCGAACGAGTGGCGCTGGACGCAAAAGTCATTTCGATTGTGGACCTGTCCATCCTTACGCTTGAAGCGTCAGTTCCGACAACCTCCATCGCGCAGGTACGTTTAGGGCAGCCGGTCGAGTTCCGGGTCGATGGCTTTGGCGAACGCCGCTTCGCCGGCCGCATCGACCGCATCAACCCGTCGACATCGGCCGGCTCGCGCTCGATCAGCGTCTACGCGGTCATCGACAACAAGGACGGCCTGCTGCGTGGCGGGTTGTTTGCCCAAGGCGATCTGACACTCGAGCGTATCGAAAACGTTGTGACCATTCCGGCTTCCGCGGTGCGCGAGGAACTCGGCCAGACTTTCGTTTACGCGATCGAAAGCGGCGCGGTTCGCAAGAAGTCCGTACGGGTCGGCCAATCGGATGCACATGGGGCGCTGCTGGTCCTTTCGGGGCTGGCGCCGGGGGAACGCATCGTCAAGAGCAACCTGGGCCAGTTGCGTAACGAATCCCCAGTCCAGGTCCGTGGCCAAGGGGCGTCGGCAGCGACTGCCTCGAAGTAGCTGACACCATGTGGTTTACGCGCGTCAGCATCCAGAACCCGGTCTTCGCGACCATGATGATGGCCGCGCTGCTCGTGCTGGGCCTGTTCTCGTACAACAGGCTCCCGGTGGAGCAATTCCCCGATGTCAGTTTCCCCGTCGTCGTGGTGCAGACGGAATATCCGGGCGCGTCGCCTGAGAACGTTGAGGAAGAGGTCACCCGCAAGGTTGAGGAGTCCGTTAATACGATCAGCGGGATCAAGACGCTGTCGTCACGGTCGTATGAAGGGCGCTCGGTCGTCATCGTCGAATTCGACCTGAACGTCGAACCGAAAGCCGCTGCCCAAGAGGTGCGCGAGAAGATCGCCATCCTGAAGCCGGTCTTCCGGGACGAAATCAAGGAACCGCGGGTCTCGCGCTTCAACCCCGACGATTTCCCGATCGTTTCGGTTTCGGTCACGGCGCCCGGGCGCAGCCTGCGGGAGCTCTCGACCATCGCCGACCAGGTCATCAAGAAGCGGCTGGAGAATGTCGGCGGCGTCGGTCAGGCGACGCTTGTCGGCAGCGTGAAGCGCGAGATCAAAGTTTACCTGCGGCTGGAGGACATGGAGGCGCAACGCATTGGCGCCGACCAGGTGGTCAGGGCCTTGCAGACAGAGAACCAGGAGTTGCCGGCCGGCACCATCGTGACCTCAAGCCAGGAAAAAGTCGTGCAGATCAAGGCGAGGGTTGCCACTCCGCGCGATTTCCAGAGCCTGATCGTTGCGCGCAGAGGGGGAAAGGCGGTGACCCTGGGACAGGTCGCCGACATCGAGGATGGCCAGCAGGAGGAAGAGACCGTCGCCCTCGTCAACGGCGAGCGCGCGATCTCGATCGATATCATCAAGGCGCAGGGCGAAAACACCATCGGCGTCGTCGATGGCGTGCGGCGCGTGGTCGCCGACCTCAAAGCGCTCGTGCCCGCGGACGTCAAGATCGGAATCGTGCGGGACGCTTCGATGGGCATCCGAAACTCGGTCGCCGACGTCAAGAAAACGCTGCTCGAAGGCGCGCTGCTCACCATCGGGATCGTGTTCCTGTTTCTTGCTTCATGGCGCAGCACCGTCATCACCGGCCTGACCCTGCCGATCGCCCTGATCGGCACCTTCCTGTTCATCTATGCATTCGGGTTTACGCTCAACGTCCTCACGTTGATGGCGCTCTCGCTCTCGGTCGGCCTCCTCATCGACGATGCCATTGTGGTGAGGGAAAACATCGTGCGGCACGTCGCAATGGGCAAAGATCACCACGCTGCCGCGCTCGAAGGCACGCAGGAAATCGGCCTGGCCGTCCTTGCCACGACCTTTTCGATCGTCGCTGTCTTCCTGCCTGTGGGGTTCATGGGTGGGATCATTGGGCGCTTCTTCCACCAGTTCGGCCTCACCGTAGTGGCCGCGGTGCTGATCTCGATGTTCGTGAGCTTTACGCTCGACCCGATGTTGTCGTCGATTTGGCACGACCCGCAGGCGGAAGGCAAGTTCAGCTCCGGGCCGCTCGGGCGCCTGCTCGCATGGTTTCACCGCGCGATGGAGAGCTTTTCGGCGCGCTACGAGAAGCTGCTTGGGTGGGCATTACTGCATCGAAAAACCGTCCTTGTGATTGCGGTGATTTCATTCCTTGGCAGTTTTCCGCTGATGAAATTCGTGGGTTCCGAGTTTGTGCCTGAGCCCGACCTGTCCGAACTCCAGGTCCAGTTCACTACACCCGTGGGGTCCTCGCTCGAACTGTCGACCCAGAAGGCGCGCCAAGCGGAGGGCGCTTTGCGCGAGTTCCCGGAAGTGAAGTACACCTACGCCACCATCAATACGGGGTTTGCGCAGGGCAAGAACAGCGTCAACGTTTTCTTGCAACTGGTGCCGCGAAAGGAACGCAGCCGGTCCCAAGCCGCCCTCACGCAGCCGATGCGCGAGCGCCTAGGGCGTCTCGCCGGAATCGAATTGACCCAGATCGGCGCCTTCAAGTCGGTGTCGAGCGGCAAGCCGCTGCAGGTCTCTATCCTCGGGCAGGATCGAGAACTCCTGGACGGGATCGCAAAGCAGGTCATGGCCGCAATGCGCGAAGTGCCTGGGGCAGTGGATGTGGAATCTTCCAATAAGGCGCCCAAGCCGCAGCTGTCCGTGGACGTGAAACGCGAGGTTGCAAGCGATCTTGGCGTGGGGATCGGACAGGTCGCGGCTGCGCTGCGGCCCCTGCTCGCCGGGGAGGCGGTCGGGAACTGGCGAGGCCCGGACGACCAGTATTACGACGTGCAAGTGAGGCTCGCCCGGGCCGACCGCGCGCGACCCGAAGACCTTGCCCGCGTTCCCCTCTCCAGCAGCCTGGCCGACGCAACCGGCGCCCCGAAAATGGTGACGCTTCGTGAAGTCGCCACGATCAACGACAGCCTTGGCGCGCAGCAGATCAATCGCAAGGAGCAGCTGCGCGAGGTCCTCGTCACGGCGAACGTCTACAACCGCGCAGCGGGGGACGCCGCGCAGGAAATGCGCGCCAAGCTCGAGGCGATTCCGTTGCCGCCGGGATATCGCTACACCATGGGGGGTTCGTCGAAGGACATACAGGAATCCATGAACTTTGCGGGCCAGGCACTCATCCTCGCGGTCGTGTTCATCTACCTGATCCTTGCCTCGCAGTTTGCAAGTTTCCTCCAGCCTATCGCGATCATGATGTCGCTGCCGCTTTCGCTCATCGGCGTGATCCTGGCGCTGATGCTGTTCCGCTCCACGCTGAACATCTTCTCGATCATCGGTTTCATCATGCTGATGGGCCTCGTGACCAAGAACGCGATCCTGCTGGTCGACTTCGTCAATCACGAGCGGAAGGCCGGTGCCGATCGTCACGCCGCAGTTTTGGCCGCGGGGCGTATCCGCCTGCGCCCCATCCTCATGACCACGCTCGCCATGATTTTTGGCATGGTTCCGCTCGCCCTCGGATTGGGCGAAGGCGGGGAGCAACGCTCTCCGATGGGGCAGGCAGTCATCGGCGGGGTCATCACTTCGAGCCTGCTGACGCTTGTAGTGGTGCCGGTGATCTACACCTATTTGGATGATGTCGCAGATTGGGCAAAGCGCCGCTTTGGTAGACTACGCGTCCTTCCTTCGCAATGAACGACCGATCATGGCTCCAATGAACTTCGATCAGGCCCGCTTCAACATGGTCGAGCAGCAGATCCGCACCTGGGAAGTGCTGGACCAGGATGTGCTGGACCTCCTGTACGTCGTCCCGCGCGAAGACTTCGTGCCGGCGGCCTATCGGGCACTGGCGTTTTCGGATATGGAAATTCCGCTGGGGCAGAATGCGAGCTCGAGCGAGCGCATGATGCCCCCGAAGATGGAGGCGCGGATCCTCCAGGAAGTCGCCGTGAAAAAGTCCGACCACGTACTCGAGGTGGGCACCGGCAGCGGCTATCTCGCTGCCCTTTTGGCGCATCGGGCGGCCCATGTCTTCTCGGTCGAAATCGACCCGGAGTTGGCCGAGTTCGGCCGGGGCAACCTGGTCCGCCACGGGGTGGAGAACCTCACGCTTGACGCCGGCGACGGCGCGCGCGGCTGGTTGAAGCATGCGCCATACGATGTCATCGTGCTTGCCGGGTCAACCCCAGCCTTGCCCCGAGCGATTACCGACCAGCTGTCCCAGGGCGGGCGCCTCTTCGCGGTGGTCGGGGACGCGCCGGTCATGGTTGCAAAGCTGGTGACCTGTACCGGACCCGGAATGTTCGCCAGCACCGAGCTTTTCGATACCGTGATCGCACCGCTTCGAAACGCCCTGCGGCCTTCGCGTTTCGAATTCTAGCCATGAAAAACATCTCGCCCGCAGAACTCAAATCCGAACTCGCTTCGGGCAGAAGAATGCAGCTCCTGGATGTGCGCGAAAACTGGGAGTTCCAGACCGCGCGCATAGACGGTTCGGCCCTGATTCCCATGGGGGAGATCCAGGCGCGGATGTCTGAGCTCGACCCAGCATCCGAAACTGTAGTGATCTGCCACCATGGCGGGCGCAGTATGCAGGTGGCGATGTTCCTCGAGCGTCAGGGTTTCTCGAGCGTCCATAACCTGGCGGGCGGTGTCGATGCCTGGGCCCGCTCGGTCGACCCTTCAATGCCGACTTACTGAGCCGAGCAATGAGCATGCGCAAGGATTTCCGTATCCGGACACTCGCCGTCCTATTGTCCACTTCTGCGGCGGCGCTTCTGTCGCCCGGTGCGGGGGCGGAGGATTTAATACAGGTTTTCCGCGACGCGCGTAACTACGACGCGCAGTACGGAGCGGCGCGCTATGCGCTGCAGGCAGGGCTCGAAAGGCTGCCACAGGGGCGCTCGCTCGTTCTGCCCACACTTGGGCTTACATCGGGATATACCCGCACCAACCTGGACATCGAAGGGCGAGGATCGAATCCCGCGCCCTCAGCGAACCGCGGCTTTACTACCGGCACTTACCAGCTCACGTTTACGCAACCCCTGTTCAGGCCGCAAAGCTGGGTGCAATACGACCAGTCGGAGTTCCAGGTCAGGCAGGCAGAGGCGATCTTTGGCCAAGCTGCGCAAGACCTGGTCATTCGTTCGGCCCAAGCTTATTTCGATGTGCTCTCGGCGGAAGACACCCTGGCGCTGGTGCGCGCGCAAAAGGCCGCAATCTCCGAGCAGTTGGCTCAGGCGAAGCGCAATTTCGAGGTGGGCACGGCGACGATTACCGATACGCACGAGGCCCAGGCGCGCTTCGACCTGAACACGGCCCAGGAAATATCGGCCATGAACGACCTGGAAGTCAAAAGGCGTACGCTGCAACAAGTCACCGGCAAAGCCTACGAGAAGCTCAAGCCGTTGCGCAGCGACGTCAAGCTCGCGCCGCCCAACCCCAACAACATGCAGAACTGGGTAGACATCGCCGAGCGGCAGAGCTTCCCGGTGCGGATCCAGGAAGCCGCCAGCGAGATCGCGGGACTCGAGATCCGCCGCACACGTGTTGCGCATTACCCGACCGTGGACCTTGTGGCCAGCATCGGCCAAACCGACCAGACCGGATCGGCCCTCGCCTCCACGGGCAGCCTGGCAACACCGACCGCGATCGGCTTGCAGGTCGCGGTGCCTTTGTACCAAGGGGGATTCCTCTCGTCACGCGAACGGGAAGCTGGAGCAAACTACGAGAAATCGAAGCAGGACCTCGAGAACGCACGCCGTACGAGCGCACTTTCATCGCGCCAATCCTACTTGGGCGTCATCAACGGCATCGCCCAGATCAGCGCGCTTGAGGCTGCGCTTGTCTCGAGCCAGAGCGCGCTGGATTCGAACAAGCTTGGCTACGAAGTCGGGGTGCGCATCAACATCGACGTCCTGAACGCGCAGCAGCAGCTGTTCTCCACCCGCCGGGACCTGGCGACCGCGCGCTACAACACCATCACGAACTACCTCAGGCTCAAGGCGGCTGCCGGCAGCCTGCGCGAAGAAGACCTCAACGAGGTCAACAGGGCACTGCAGTTCTAAGCAGGGCCTAGAACTCAAAACCGCGGTTTTCAGGCGGGAGTTCCGGCGGCCCGCTTGCCGATCCTCCGGATTGCCTCAATGTGCCGAAGCGTGGCGCCCCGATGCTTCGCACTGAATTCGAGACCTGCGTCCCTCATTTTCTTGCGCCTTTCCGGATCATCGAGAATCGCGAGAGCTGTTTCGACAGCATCGTCGGCATTTGCCACTTGCACCGCCGCTCCGCATTCGACCGCGAGGCGTGCCGCTTCGCTGAAGTTATGCACATGAGGGCCAAGCACCACCGGCACCCCGGCTGCGCTGGCCTCGATCAGGTTTTGCCCGCCATAGGGGAGCAGCGTTCCGCCAATCACGGCGACGTCGGCTGCGGCGTAGTAGGTCGGCATCTCACCCATCGTGTCACCCAGCAGTACGTCCCGCGCTCCTATTGCATCGGAGCGGCTGCGTCTCGCCACAGAAAAGCCGGCCGCTGAAATCAATAACTCGACTTCGTCGAAGCGCTGAGGGTGGCGGGGAATCACGATCAAAAGGACATCCGTTAAAATCCGTGCGCGAAGCGCCCGTAGAAGTAAGTCCTCTTCTCCCTCACGGGTGCTGGCAAGCGCAACGACCTTCTTCGCTCCCAGCGACCTTTTGAGCTCGGCTCCGGCAGCAAGCAGGCGCTCATCGAGCCGGACGTCAAACTTGAGGTTTCCACACACCGAGACTTTGTGCGCACCGAGGGAAGCAATCCGGTTGGCATCCGCCTCGCTTTGGGCGCAGACCGCCGCAAGGCTCTCGAATGCCGGGCGCGCGAGCGCAATCACCCTACGATAACCGCTGGTCGAACGCGGGGACATGCGGGCGTTTGCGAGCACGACGTCAAGGGAGCGCCGATGGCATTCGGCGAGGAGATTGAACCAGATCTCGGTTTCCATCAGCACGCCGAACCGGGGACGGAAGTGATCCAGGAAACGGCGGACCGCAAACGGGTAGTCGTAAGGAAGGAAGGCGGCGAGCACGCTTTCCCCGTACGCCTGGTCGATGGCGTCACGGCCGGAAGCCGTCATACAAGTCAGCAGCATGAGGTGATCCGGATACTCTGCGCGCAACGCATTGACCAACGGCACGCTTGCGCGCACTTCACCTACCGAAACGGCATGCAGCCAGATGACTGGCGCGCCAGGCGACTGAGAGTAACGTCCGAAACGTTCGCCGACCCCCTTGCGATAGCCGGCTTCGCGCCGCCCTCGCAACCACAGCTTCAGCACGATCAGCGGGAACGCGATCCAGAGGAGCAGCGAATAGCCGGCACGCAACATCAGGTCAGCGCCTGAACCGCGGCCAGCGCATCTCCTGCGGCTGGGGCCTTTCCGGGCCCACCGAGATTCAGCATCGGCCCGCTGCCGTGCAATCCCGTCAGCCTCGGGTCCGAACCGCAGAACAATCCAACAACGGGAATCTTCAACGCAGCAGCCAGATGCGACAAGCCGGTGTCGACGCCCACGACCGCATGCGAAGAGCCGATCACACTGGCGAGTTCGGCAAGCGACAACGACCGCGGCACGATGCCGGAGCCGGCCATGCCAACGATTCTTTGACAGCGTGCCAGCTCTGCATCGCTGCCCCATGGGAGAACGCTTTCATTTCCGGAGGATGCAAGTCCGCGGACAAGCTCAACCCACCGCTCTTCGGGCCACAGCTTGTCCGAACGGCTAGTCATGCTCAACAGCACGCAGAAAGGTGAGCGCACTGTCAGGGGACTCGCAGTTTGCGGCACGAGCCCATAGTCGCAGGTCTCGCCGGGACGGATTCCGAGCGCTGCGGCCGACAACGCGCGGTTTCTATCGACTGCATGCTGTTCGCGCGTAACGAGGTGGCATACGTCATAGAATCGGCTGGCGACCGCCTCGCGTGCGCTCAATGCGTCGAACCCGTGCGTGGCTCCGTGCGCCTGCGAAGTAATCAGCGCGCTCTTCAGAAGGCCTTGCGTGTCGATGACGCGATCATACGTTTGCGCACGGAGCGCGCGCCGGAAAGCGGCAATCTCCGACCAGACCGAGCGGTGGGTCAATTGGCGTCGCCATCGCCGGATCCCGACCTGGATGATGCGCCCGACTGCCGGATGCATCTGCGCAATCTCAGCAAATGGTTCCTCGACCACCCAGTCGATCGACGCTTCCGGGAACCTGAGCCGGGCGTCGCTGACCGCCGGACAATTGTGAATCACGTCACCAAGCGAAGATGTTTTGACAAACAGGATTCGCATGACGCCAAGGGCAAGAAGGAATCGCCGCGGGCCGCCCGGGGCCGGACCCGAGCGTGGGATAAAATGCGGCTTGCAGGTTCGCACGATTATACGGGATAACTCCTTGACCGATCCCACCCGCCCCGCGCTCTCGGCCGTGGTCATCACGAAGAATGCCGCAGCGAAGCTGGAAGGATGCCTCGCGTCCCTGGGTTTTTGCGACGAGATCGTGGTTGTCGATTCCGGCAGCACGGACCCCACGCTGGAGATCGCGCGCCGGTTCAATGCGCGCGTGATCGAAAAGGAGTGGCTCGGGTTCGGGTTGCAAAAGCAATTCGCGGTCGATCAGGCGCGCAACGATTGGGTACTTTGCATCGACGCCGATGAGTTTGTTTCTCCCCGGCTCGCCTCGAGCATTTCCAAGGCGCTTTCCGGTCCTGCTGCCCCCGTGTTCCGGATGCCGCGGCGCAATCGCTTCCTGGGCAAGTGGCTCCGCTATGGCGAAGGCTATCCGGACTGGAGCCTGCGGCTGTTCGATCGCCGCTCTGCGCGCTGGAGCGATGACCCGGTGCATGAGAAGGTGCTTTACGCGGTCACTCCCGGCTCGCTGGAAGGGGACCTCATGCACGAATCCGGCGAGAGCCTGCGCGACTACATGGACAAGCAGAACCGGTACACCACGCTCGCCGCGCAGCAACTCTTCGATCGCGGAAAGTCGGCGAGCCTCTTCCAGCTGATTGCCAGCCCGCTCGTTCGTTTCGTAAAGCTGTATTTTTTCAGGCTGGGCATGCTAGACGGCTTGCCTGGGTTGACGCATGTAACGATCGGCTGCATGAACAGCTTCATGAAGTATGCAAAGCTTGCCGAGTTGCACAGACTGCGCAGCGGATCGGCCTGATGAACCTGCGTTCGAAAGTCAGGCAGCTGCGGCTGTATCTGAAATCGAAGTCACTTTTCAGTGCGCACCTCGCCACACCGTCGATCGCTTGGCGGTTGCCTTTCTTGCCCGGCAGCACGCACGTGGAGTTGACCACCACTTCCGGCCGAACGTTCAGGATGCTTGCCCGCCATTGGCCATTGCTACCCAGTGCCTGCCGTCTCCAGAACATCGGAGCCACGTTCGAGTTTCTCGACGATGCAAAACGCATTGAGGTCGACGGCCTGATTCTCTATTCGCCCCTTTGGAGCCGCGAGGAGGCCAGCTATTACCGGGAAGTCCTGATCGACGATGCATACCAGGTCAAGAACCGGAACCTCAGTGGCCGCACGGTCGTGGACGTTGGGGCTTATGTGGGCGACAGCGCAATTGCGTACGCGCGGCAAGGCGCGTTCGTTCACGCGTTCGAGCCTTCCATCGCTTTTTGCGGATTCATTCGGCGGAACCTTGCGGCGAACCGGCTCGAATCGAACGTCCGCCTCCATGAAGTGGGGCTTGCGGAGCGCGAGGAGGAGGTCATTTCGAGGAATGACCGGCTGATTCTCGTCGAGGGAGTTGACTACATCCTTGAACACCTCCCTCGAAACATCGACATTCTCAAGCTGGACTGCGAAGGATCCGAGTACCATCTACTCGCGGACACCCGGTTCCTGGGCCACCTGAGACCACGGGAAATCCGGATGGAGTATCACCGTGGCGCGAGCGCGATCGCGTCGCATTTGCGCGAAGCCGGATATTCTCTGAAGTTCTACTCCGACGACAACCCAGTGGGGTTGCTATACGCGCGCAGGAATGACGACTCATGATGAGCATTCTCTCCTCGAAGGATCTAACCGATTTCCACGACGCATGCCACGCGCAGGCCAATTGGGCAAAGCGCGGTGCGGTGCGCCACGACGCCGGCGTGTGGCAGGTGATCGAGCTCAATCATCGCTTCAATTGCCTCTTGTGGGATCAAGAAGACCTGGCCAGGAGGAAGCAGGTCCCGGATGCCGAGATCGCAGGCAACAAGCGCGCGATCGACGGTTTCAACCAGAAGCGAAATGACGCCATCGAGCGGATCGATGAGACATTGCTTGGACTGCTGACTGTTGCGGTCGTCAAACCCGGGGCACAGCTGAATTCGGAAACGGCAGGTTCGATGGTGGATCGGCTATCGATCCTAAGCCTCAAGATCCACCACATGAGGCTGCAGACGGTGCGAACCGATGTCGACCAGGCACACCTTGAAAGCTGCTCCACGCGGCTGACCCGGTTCCTCGAGCAGCAGCGAGACCTCGCAGGATGTCTCGACAGGCTGCTCGCCGAGTCCTTGCGAGGGGATGCGTTCTTCAGGGTCTATCGCCAGTTCAAGATGTACAACGATCCGAAGCTGAATCCGGCGGTCTACGGGGAAAAAGCCTAGCGGATCATTTCTGCGACCCTGCCCAGCACGAGTTCGTCAGGCAGCTCGCCGACGCTCGTTCGGGCTTCAAGATAGTTTGCGTTTGCGCCTCTGGGCGCCCATTGAACCGGGCTGGGCGACACGTCGGTCTCGGCAAAAAACCCGAGCACCCCCCCAGGACTGGCCGCGGCAAAATGCATGAGGCCGCTATCGGGAAAGAGGCTGGCGCGCGCACCCCAGATCAAGCCCAGCGCTTCCAGGATCGGTCCGCGGAAAGGGTGGATGTAAGGAATTTTTCGATCGAGCACCGGCTGCGCAACCTCGTCATCTCCCGGATATAGGGGATTGTCGGAACTCCCCGGTGTCCAGATAAACACCGTGTCCAGCCCAAGCGACTGCTTGAAATGGGCGCACCACCGCAGGATCTGCTCGGTGGAGGGCTGCTTCTTGGGGCGCCGTGCTCCCAACCCCAGCACGACGTACTCCCGGGATTGAAGGCCGTTTCGTTCCATCCACCGCCGTGCGAACACGGCGGCATTCTCCGGCAGGAGATACTTGGGTAAGGGCGTCTCGGAGGTCGCGTCGATCCCGATTGGGCCGAGCATGGCCAGCATCCGCTCTGACTCGTGCAAGTCGTTTCGGAGCGGCAAGGGATCGGAGAGCCGGGGATACCGCGATGGATCGTTGCAATACGCGATGCACCTGGCGCCATGCGCTGCGAGACCACGCGTTGTGGCGCGGGGCGAATCCTCACCATTCGCGACGATGACCCAGTCGAAGCGCGCACGCCTGAGGGCGAAGTCCTGAATGACGTGGTCGAAGGCGGCAGTCAGCCGCACCCGCCCGGCGTGACGGACCCGCCGTGAGACCCACAGGCGATCGATGTCCGTATTGCCAGAAACGACCCAAGCGTTGTAGTCCGTGGCGAGGAGGTGTATTTCGGCGCCCGGCAGCTTTTCCTTGAGGCGCTCGAGCATCGGGGTGGCAAGGAGAAGGTCTCCCAGCTTGTCACGCTTGATGACTAGTATTTTCATGCAGTGCGATTTCGGTCAGCCTTTCAGGCGGGAAGGCGCGCAACGGGCAATTCACGGGCACCGGAGCCAGGGAAACGGCGCGTTCAGCGTGGCCGAAGCCACGGACGGCGCCTTCAATACAGGCAGGCGATTCGCACGACTTCTCTTCGCAATGCGCCGTGCCAAGCACCATGAGCCGGATTCCACGGGCGTTTTCCTGGGCAGGCATCATGTTTTTCCAGGGTTGCGTTGGTCCGTAGAACACGGTGGCCGGAACGCTCATCGCGGCCGCAAGGTGATAGAGGCCGGTGTCGGTGCAATAGACATGCGCGAGATCGGAGAAACCGCGAAGCAGGTCCTCGAGCTCAGGGAAATAGTAGAACTCCGCCCCCTTGGGCAAGCCCGCCGCTTCCAGTTCCGCACAGCCCCTGTCGGATGCGTTGACGAACACCTTGATAGGCGCGCCGGGATGACGAATCGCGATCGAGTGCAAAAGTTGCGCAAGAGTGTCCGGCGACATGATGCGCCTTGGCTCATCGGCCAAAGGGGCGACTCCGATTGCCGCCGGCGTCTCAGATCGCCTCATGGCGACACTGGGCACATGAAGGCGATCCGGCTGAGGCAGTGCCGGTTCGAACAATCTCGCCACCCGCCACATTGGCTCGGACTGGAGGCGATCGGGGGAGAGGTCAGCAAATTCCGGGAAGAGCGCACCAAACCTGTTGTCGAGGTAGATTTTTCTTCTGGCGCGAACCAGACGGCCGATCCATTTGATTGGGTTGCCGAAGCCCCAAATGACCAGCAGCGCATCGAAAGCTGGCTCGAACCAAAGCTTGAGCAGCAGCGCGAGCAAGCCAAGACGGCTGGAGAATCCCAGTACGCGCACGCCTTTTTCCCCCGCGAGGAGCGCAGCGTAGCCGCTTCGCGTGAGCAGGGTCACGTCATCTTCCGGGAACGCATCCAAATACCGGCGCACGGTAGCGAAGGCCACCAGAGTGTCGCCGAGCTTGCCGCGAATCACGAAGAGAACTCTGCGTGGCATGGAGTCGGGCGATTATAATCGCTCCACTCAAGCAACCCTCCAATGATACGTGTTGCTCACAACTGCGGCCCAGCGAGTCCCTGACCGATCAACTCGTCTATTTCAATTCGAAGCGTTTGCGATCTGTGCTTTCGCTTTTGTGCTGCCGCAGTTCGAAGCGCCCAAGAACGTTCTTTGGATCGTGTATGTCGCATTTTGGGTTGCGAACCGGTGGCGAGCTCAGGATTTCGGAGGTCGCTGGGATGGCTGGGATTCGCTTTTCGCCGTGTGGATTGCCTCGGCCTACCTTTCCGCGACGTTTGCGGGGCTGCACGACAAAGAATGGAAGTCGGCTTTCGACGTGGCGCGCTACGGAATCATCCTGTGCCTGATGCGGCGCTCGCGGTATGACGAAAACACCTTGCGGAGGATCCTTGCCTGCCTGGTACTGGGTACGCTTGCGGCACTCGTTTACGGGTACTACGGCTTGCTTTTCGTCCCGAGGGCCGATGGGCAACCCCGCAACCTCGGTCTCAACTCAGTCGGCCACGTAAACCATAGTGCGATCTATCTCGCGATCGCTTTTGCAGCGGCCCTGGCCTGGGTGCGAGGTTCGTGGCGGAAGGAAACCTGCAGGCATCGAACCCTGGGGCTCGCCGTCTGCACTGCGTTCGTTTTGTCCATCTTCGTCATGCAAAGCCGCGCGACTGTGGGCGTCGCGCTCCTAGTGGGCTTCGTGCTGCTTGCGGTTTACGCTTTTCGCTCAGGGAAGCGGCTGTGGAAAGTTCTTGCCGGAGCGATCGTCGTCGTAATGGTCCTGTTGATCGCAAGGCCCGAAGTCGTGGAGAAAAACGCCCTCCGAATGAAGGAGGACAATCTGCTCGCTTTTCGCGATCGCATCTGGCGAACCGGCCTCGAAGCCTGGAGCCAGTTTCCGGCTTTCGGCGTCGGAATGGGCAACTACGGGCGAATCAGTCACGCAAGGCTGGAGCAGTGGAGCAAAGATCGTGGCAATGCATTCGATCGTACGCTCGTCATGCCGCAGGCGCATGCGCACAATCTCTACATCAATACCGCGGCCGAGCGAGGTGCGTTCGGATTGCTGGTCCTGCTCGCAGTGCTCGCGGCCTGGGTCGGTTCGCTGTTCCGCGCAGTGCCGGCAACCGGCGACAGCGCGGTGCGCTGGGCGTATTGGGGGGGGGCTTTAGGAGCGTGGCTCGTCGCGGTTCTTGTAGGGCTGGTCAACACTACGATGCACCATGAGCATGCCCTCATCAGCGCAATGCTGCTTGGTGGTTGGCTTGCACTTGCGCGAGTGCCACGCCAGGCACAGGCCGCCCCTCCCTGAGCTGTCATGCGTATTCACCAGATAAACCTGCAGCCCACGGTTGGCGGCGGCGAAGTTTACACGCGGTGGTTTACCCGCGCGCTCGTGGAAGCAGGAGCAAGCGTGACCCTGTACGTAAACCCCGCGAATCGATTTTGGGACGCGCTGTCCGCTGAGCGTATTGAAGTGGTGCGCGTGAGCGAACCACTTCAAATTGCCAATCGACTGCCTGCGCAAGGTGCGGTCCTCGTGACCCAAAGCCGAATGCCCGACTCATTTGTCGGATTGGCCGCCGGGCGGCATCAATTGACCGGGTTTGCCCATATGCCGATGCTCGGCCGGAGCGCAGGCGAGTTTGCGCGTTACTCGACCGTCTTCACGGTTTCGAACTATTGCATCGAGCTGCTTCGCAACGCGGGCGTCCCACAGGTCTATCCCGAGCCGCTTTACGGAACGTACGAACTGGAGCGCGACCTTGCCCACGCGCCCGCAAACGAGCGTGCGATTCGGGCAAGCTCGCCCTACCACTGGGACAATCGAAAAGGTCGCGACCGGCTGCTTTCCGTGCTCGAGCCGCTTGCGCAGTCTGTTCGTGCGCCCGGGATATTTGTGAGAAAGCCCGGGATAACGTTGGGAGTCGTTTCCCTCCTCTCTCCCATCAAGCAGTTTCCGCTCCTCTTCTCCCATCTCGCGCCAAGAATTGCGCGCTTCCCCCAAGTCCACATCGAGATTTTCGGCAATGGCGGCTACGCGCAAGTCCGGGACATTCGGAAATCGTTAGCGCCACTGATCGACAGGGTCCGGTTTTGGGGATATCAGCGAGACGTGGCATCCGTCTATCCGCAACTCGACTACCTTTTGGCCGGGCTACCGGAGAAAGAGGCCTTGGGCCTCAACGTGCTCGAATCCCAGGCCGCGGGTACACCTGTCCTTGCGCCAGGATCACCCCCGTTTACCGAGACCATGGTGCACGGGGCAAGCGGATTCCTGTATCGAGACCCGCGCGAGGACGGCGGGGAGGAGTTCGAGTCTGTGTTGACCAGCGTGATTGAAGGCCGGCTCAAGCCCGATCTTGGTGTGGCGACCGGTCATCTGCGGAAGTTTTCTTACGCCGCAATGGTCCAGCGCGCGCATGGTGTGATCGAACACTTGCGCGCCACAAGCACGACGAACTCGCTCAATCGATGACCGACCCCAAGAGAATTCTTGTCATTCGTCGAGACAACATTGGCGACCTGGTATGCACCACGCCGTTGCTTGCAGCGCTTAGGACGCGGTTCCCTGAATCCCGACTCGGCGTCCTGGCCAATAGCTACAACGCACCGGTTCTCGCCGACAACCCCGACATTGATGACCTTCATGTCTATCGCAAGCTAAAGCATCTAGGAGCCCAAGGTGGAGTCCTCACAGCCCTTGGCCAGCGACTATCGATGCTGTGGGATTTGCGCCGGAGGAGACTGGACCTGGTCGTAGTCGCGGCGGGGATCCAGGACGAGCGTGGCGCAAGACTTGCGAAATTGCTCCATCCCCATGAGATCCTCTTTTCAGACAAACCGACTCCAGGCCAGCACGAAGTCGCGCGCACTTTCTCGGCCGCCCGCCAACTTGGCATTACCAGTCCGATTCCTCCGGTGCGCGTCGTCGCGGACCAAGCGAACGTCGCGCGGGCACGTAAGCAAATTGCGCGAGAGAGTCCAGGCCCCCCTTGCAAGCTTGTCGGTTTACATATCAGCGCGCGGCGGATTGCGCAGCGTTGGCCGGTCGAAAGATTTGCTGATTTTGCGATTGCCCTTCAAGAAGGACTCGGCGCGGCGACCATGCTTTTCTGGTCGCCGGGCGAAACGGACGATGCACAGCATCCCGGTGACGATCGCAAGGCGAAGGCGATTCAGGACCTTGTGGCTGGAAAGGCGAGGCTCATTCTCTGGCGGACTACAGAACTGGGAGCGCTGATGGGGGGCCTCGAGGCATGCGACGCAGTCGTCTGCAGTGACGGAGGTGCCATGCATATCGCAGCCGGCCTTGGAAAGCGCATCGCATGCTTTTTCGGGGATTCCGATGTGGCTCGATGGCGGCCCTGGGGCGTGCCCCACAGGGTGCTTCAGGCCACAAGCGGACGGGTTGAAGATATAGAGACGAAAGACGCGCTAGAAGCGACCGCTCAGTTGTTAGGTCGAGTCTGACCTGGAGCGATCCAGGTACCACCGCGCAGTCTCGGCTACCCCTTCCTCGAAAGTCTTCACCTCTCGCCAACCTAGTTCCGTCCGGAAGGCTGTGTCATCCAACTCGAGCGACCGGGTCAGTCGTTTGACCGCTTCGCCGCGCCCCACCGCCGTTGCGCAGGCCTCAAGCAGCCCCGGAGGGAACGGCACAAGGCGCGACTGCCTCCCAAGCGATCGAGCGATGACCATCGCCAGCTCGGGAGTCGAATGCGACGCACCGTCGGTGACATGGAAAATGCGCCCGGATACTGCGTTCGAATCCAAGCTTGCGAGAATGGCCGACGCCAGGTTGGCTACTCCGATGAAGCTCCGCTTGTTTTGGATGCTGGCCAAAGGCAGCGGCAAGCCCCGGTATACAGCCGACATGAGCGAAAGGAAATTCGCCCTGACGCCCGGTCCGTAAACCAACGGAGGGCGGAGGATCAGGACGCGCAAGCCGTTGCCGATGGCCTGCAGACCCTGCTCCGCCAAATGTTTCGACATGGCGTAAGCGTCGGCGGGCCTGCACGATGCGGACTCGTCGAGCGCGACCGCGCCGGATTCATCTCCCAGCACCTTGGCCGTACTCATGAAAACGAATCGAGTGACACCCATGGCCGCAGCATCGCGCGCCAGCTTTATCGTGCCATCACAGTTCTCCACCTGATACGCCGAAGTATTCGCATCCGACGAGAGGTGAACACGGCCCGCCAGGTGCACTACCGAATCGATGCCTTCGAGTAACGGTTTCCAATTTGCCGCGCCAGAAAGCGCGGGGCTGCGACTCCACCCGATACCCGAATTCTTCGGCGGACTTCTTGACGCCGCAACGAACTCGAGGTTCGCCGTCCGGGCCGCCAGCACTGCAGCTGCGACGAAGCCGCTAGCCCCGGTGACGAGAACCCTCGAGATCAAATGGGTCCGTCGGTTGGATTGTTGTGCAGAAGCCGAGCGGATACACTCGCGCACTTGTCGAAATAGAAGGTTTTCACATTGCAACAGCTAAGGGTTGTCCATGTCCGCTGAATCCATTCCGGTCAAACCGGTCATCCTGTGTGGAGGGAGTGGTACGCGGCTGTGGCCCATGTCGCGAAAGTTCCTGCCCAAGCAGTTTCTTCCGCTCGTTTCCAAAGATACCACCCTATTTCAAGACACGATTGTACGCGCTGAGGCGGTTTCTCCGGGCGCGGAGGCCATAGTGATTTGCAACGAGGAGCATCGTTTTCTCGTTGCGGATCAGCTTGTCTCAATAGGTCGATCCGGGTTGCAGATACTCGAACCATCAGGCCGAAATACCGCCGCCGCGGTAGCAGTGGCCGCAATTGCAACCGAGGCTGAGAATCCGGTTCTCCTTGTGCTCGCTTCGGATCATGCTATCGGGAATATTGAAGCATTCAAGGGTGCGGTCGAGCGCGCGACGGCGCTTGCGGATACCGGGTATCTGGTGACGTTTGGAATTCAACCTACCCGGCCTGACAGCGGTTTCGGCTACATCGCGCGAGGCGAAGAGATTGCGGGAACCGATGGCGATTTTCGTGTCGCGAAGTTTGTCGAGAAGCCGGGGACGGAGGAGGCCGCGGCGCTTATAGACACTGGGCTGGTCTACTGGAACAGCGGAATGTTCGCCTTCAGGTCGAGGCGTCTCATTGAAGAAATGCAGCGTTTCCGGCCGGACATTCTCACGGCCGCTCGCAGATCAGTGGACACCGCCAGTCGCGATATGGGATTCCTTCGATTGGGGCGTGACGCATTCCTTTCTTGTCCTGCAGAAGCCCTGGACCGCGCGGTCATGGAACGCACTGAGCGCGCGGCGGTCGTCCCGGCAGAGTTCGGCTGGAGCGATGTCGGTTCCTGGACGGCGCTGTGGGAGATCGCGAATAAGGACGAAAGGGGAAACGCCGTTCGCGGCGACGTCCGCATGCACGACAGCGACAACTCGATTGTCTTCAGCAATCGCAGGCTGGTGACTACGCATGGCATCAAAGACCTGATCGTAGTCGAGACGGCCGATGCCGTGCTTGTTGCAGACCGCGCGCATGCCCAGGACGTGCGAGACATTGTCGACGACCTTGTCGAGACGAATCGCACCGAGCACATCAGGCATACTCGCGTGTTTCGTCCCTGGGGCTACTACGAGAATCTTGATCAGGGTTCGGGATACCTTGTAAAGCGAATCATGGTAAAGCCGGGGGAAGCATTGTCGCTACAGATGCACCACCACCGAGCCGAGCATTGGGTAGTTGTGCGGGGTAAGGCACGGGTTACCCGGGGCGGGGAAGTGACGATGCTCGAGCGAAATCAATCGATCTATATCCCGCTTTCCGAAACCCATCGACTGGAGAATCCTTCCGAAGAGGAATTGCACCTCATCGAGGTTCAGTCGGGCGATCTTATCAGCGAGGACGATATCGTCCGGTTCGAAGACCGTTACAAGCGCTGACTTCCGAACATCGCTCGAACGCGCCAACCCAGGTCGATCAGCGGGCAAAGCATTCGGGAAAAGATTTCTGGGTAAAATATTTCAGAGATCTCATTTTCATTGACCTGGCCGCCTGCCGCCCTGGTCCGGGCAAGGCTGGACGCCATGCGCGCATCCCAAGTCAGCTTTTCGGCCACGGACAGGCTGCTTAGGATACGTGGGGCGTATCGCCTGAACAACAACTGCTTGTCCCTCACGATCCGGCCACTGGGGATGTTTGCCTGGGTCATCTGGTTCCCGTGCTGCCTAATCAATGAGAACGCTTCTGGCAGCAGCACCGCCGCGCCTCGATCCAGCAGATGGAACCACATCTCGATGTCTATGGCCTGGCTAAGAGTGGGATCAAACCCGCGCAGGGCTGCCTCCCGACGGAACATGACCGCGCTGGGTTCGCCAATCCTGTTTCCGTGTACAAAGCACTCGCGCAGCATGTCGGCCGGGGCCACCACCTCTTTTCGCTGCCGCGCCCTGGAGACCCGTACAGGCCGCAACTCCGGATCGGTAAGAGTTCGACCGCAGGCAGCCAGCGCAGCGTCCGGATGATCGTTGAGGGCGCCGGCCAGGAATTCGGCGCAACCCTTTTCCAGGGCGTCGTCGGCACACAGAATCATTACATATGACCCGGCGGCGCTTTCGATGCAGGCATTGAAGTTACGTGCCATCCCGATGTTTTCTGGGTTACGGCTGACCCGCACGCGACGATCGGTGGCCGTAATGTCCTGAACAATTGTCCACGTTTCGTCGGTCGAGCAATTGTCGACCACCAGGACCTCGAGCGGAGCGTATTCCTGTCGCATTGCAGAGCGAAGCGCGTCCGACACCACCCGCGCATCGTTGTGCGTCGGGATGCAAATGCTGACCAGCGGACCGACGCTAGCGCCCATGCGCGCGCGCAGCTTCGAGTATGTCCCGGTAAGGCACATCGTGCAGGTTCGGGTCGAAGCGGGGCGATCGGCTGAACAGCGCATGACTGATGAATTCCCGCACCCGGCGTGGATACTTTCCCGGCACGAATCGAAAGAGCGCGTAGACCGAAGCTATGGTGCCATACACAATGATTTCCCAGAATCGCAGCATCCTGAGCACCTTCAGGTACCGGCCAGGATCGCTTGAGCTCAATACGGCGTGATACTGGAGCCGACGATATCGAGAGTACGATACCCGTGGGCTCAATTCGGAGAAGTTTCGCTTGAGCGTCTCCATGGCGCATAGCCACGAGTCGTTCATATTGGTTCCGGGAACGACCTCGCCGCGTAACCGCTCGACGATCTCTGGCGCCGCGACGTTGTGCAGGAACTCCACGCCGTCGCTCTCCATTGCATTCAGGTAGTAGTACCCGAAGGATTTGGGGCTGATGCCGATGAGGCAGACTGCCTCCGGGGTAGCCACAATCTTCTCTGCCATAAGAAGCACTGCGTTGGCGGCGTAATAGTCAGGATACGGTGACTGGAAAAAACGCCCCTTGCTTCCAAGGTTCTCAACCAGCCTGCGGCTGAAAACGAAATGCTGCATGTTGAAGCCATACAGGATGCGAAAATCCATGGCGGCGCTCACCATGCTTAGAGCCTCTTTCCGCGAGAGTTCAAACGGCGTGTTTCGTCCGGCCAGGAAGGCGTTGTAGCCCGTCTGGATGAACGGGCTTTCGTGCCCCGGGACAACATGGGGATATGCATACTGGTGTGCTTGGGCGTAAATGGCGTCGGGACTGCCCCACGCATCGATCAACTGCCGGACAGTTGAAAGACTTCCCGGAAGAAGGACGTCGTCATCCCCGAGCATGATGAAATAGTCGCCCGTTGCCGCCTCCAGCGCTGCATTCCAGTTGTCCGTGACCGGCACTAGCTGGTTAAAACGGTGGGTAAGAATGCGCGGTTCGCCGATCTGGGAAACTGCGGCCGCGATATCGACTTCCGAAGCGTTGTCTGAAACCACGACCTCCCAGTCGCCGTAGTCCTGGGAGCGCACCGATTCGATCGCAAGCAGCAGCAACTCGAGCCGGTTACGCGTTGGCAACAGGATGGAGAACTTCACGCCGGCTTTCGGAACACGGCGGTGTAAGCGCTCCCGACTCCTTCCCGCCGCTCGGCAAACGCGGTAGCAGCGCTGATGCTGCGTCCCACGCGACGAAGCAACCGTTTAGCCAGTCTCCCTGAAACCAGATGCGGTAGCGAGTACACCCAGCCAAACTCATTCCACCCCAGGCTTCCAGTGTCGGTAGTAGTGCACAGCTCCTGCCTCAACCCGGCGCGTTCGGCACGCGAGCGCAATAAGTCTGCGGGAATGAGGTGCAGGTGACGCGGCGCGTCCACATGCGCCCAGTAGCGTCCAAGGATCCTGAACTGAAGCGCCTCCGGGTTGGGCACCGCCAGAACGAGCACGCCTCCTGGCGCAAGCCGATCGGCGGCGGCATCTATCAGCCGCCAGGGGTCGCGCAGGTGCTCAAGGACGTGCCAAGCCGCGATCACATCGGGCGTCGCAGCGTCCGAAAGCGCAGCAGCCTCATCGCTGCGGCAAATGGCGCGCACGCCGATGCGGGACGTAAGGAAGTCGCAGCAGTCGGGATCCATTTCGATCGCTTCCACTGAAAAGCCTGCACGCTTGGCAAGGAGGCAGAAGGCGCCCCACGAAGGCCCGATCTCAAGCAACCGCCCGGACGGGACGAACTTCCGTACGAGATCGATCTTGTACTTCTCGTGCTCTACACCTGCCTCGATGGCAGCCGCCGAGGCTGGCTGCAAGTGGTAGCCGGACACATAGTAAGGAGCCAGATCCTCTGGAACGTTTTCCAGCGAAGTCAGGCCGCACTGTACGCACTTCGCGTAGTGAAATATGTCGTTCGACGCCGTGTGGTTGAAATCCCGGGTGTCGAAAGCAGCACCCATGACTCCTCCGCATGCCCCGCACCGGGACCACTCTTCGCCGACATGCGATCGGGGATCAATCGTGGACACGATCAATCCGGCCGGGCATTGTCGCCCCATGCGTATTGGGCAAGTTCTGCGCGCGTTGCTGCGTCGGACTCCAGATAGTGCTCGGTCTGGTTATCCGCCACCAGGAGATTCTCCTCGCGTGATTGCCAAAAGGTGTTGGATTGATGCCAACGCTCCGGTTCGTAGCCCATACCATCCCGACCCACGACAAGCACCCGCAATCCGAGCCTGCGCACCTGATTCGTGAGACTGTCCTTGCCGCTTTCGAACTTGTAGGCCGACAACTTCATGCGCAGTGGTCCGAGCCTCACGCGGCGCAAAGTGTCTCGAGACGCCATGAACGCATTCGTCCTCACGTGCGGATTCGGAAACGGCGGAAAATCACGCGCCGGACGCCATACTCCGGCCATGCGCAGGACTACCCTGAACGCGCGTTGCGCATTCGCGTTCGGACGCCGGTCCCGGAGCGCCCGGCCGATCCTGCGCAGAAACTGCGTCGCGGGGGGGAGGGACTTCAAGTGGCGCTCTTCGCGCGTGTATCCGCCCGCAATGCTCTGGCACGACCCGGTTGCGCCTACAAGACCTACGTCGCTTGCCTCGCCCCATCGGTTCATCTTCTCGAGCCAGCCGTCGGCAAGGATGCGGCTGTAGGAATTGAGAAAGCAGAAACGCGAGTGATCCAGCTGCCTGGCCGCGTCGAAATAGGCATTGAGGTCGAGCCCGCGATCGGAAATGAACAGCCGGCGATGTGGAATATCCGCCAGGAGCGCGTTGTGTTCTGGACACTCCCCGTGGAATCCCTTGAATAGAATCACCAGGTCGTGCGACACCCCGGGCGAATGCGATTGCCAGGACGCGATGAACCTCTCGAACGGGGCAATCCCGTTTTGCTTGCGTGCCAAATGCACTACCGCCAGCCCGGCCATCAAGCAGGCTCAGGATACTTGGCACGCAGGTAGTTAACCAAGGCTTCACGCCAGGGTCGCAACGTTATGCCAAGCGCTTGCGCTCGCGTATTCTCGAGGACGGAGTACAGCGGGCGGCGCATGCCTAGCGTCACCCCGCCTCGATCCACGGGCACCACGTCCACTGATGCCCCTATGATCTTTACGATCTCACGGGTAAACTCATACCAGGAGCAGCAGCCCGAGTTCACTAGGTGGTAAATACCCGGGTCACTTCGCTGATGTGCGATCAGTGCGTACACGGCGAGGCTCAGGTCATGCGTGGAAGTCGGGCTGATCACCTGTTCGCAGGCCATTTCGATCCGCTTGCCTGCGCGGGCGTCGGCGACCCGCCCGTCCACGAAGTTGCCGCCCTTGGACTTGGCGCCGGAAAAGCCATACAGCCCGCAAGTACGCACCACGATTGCGTGTTCCGGCGCGACTGCAAGCACCGCGTGCTCTCCGGCGAGGCGGGTTATTCCGTAGACCTGCAGCGGATGCGGCAGCGCGTTCTCGACGTGCGGTTGTCTTCGGTTGCTGCCAAACACGTAGTCGCTGCTAAAAGTGACTAGCCGTGCATCGGCATCACGACAAGCGAGCGCTAGGTCCCGCATCGCAACGCAGTTCACCCGGAAAGCGAGGTCGGGCTGCTGTTCGCAAAGCGGCACATTGTGAAAGGCAGCGCAATTGATGACGACTTGCGGACGATAGCGGCCAAGCGCAGCCACCACCTGCGTCGGATCGACGACGTCGAGTTCGCCGCGATCGGGCGCAATCAGCTCGTGCCCGGTATTGTTGCGCACCAGGTCACCACCCAGTTGGCCCGTGCGTCCGATCAATAAAATGCGCATTGCGTATCAGCCTGCGAATAGGGGAAAGGAGCGGTCCCGGTCCGACATCGCGGGATTGGCGATCGGCCATTCGATGCCAAAAGCCGGATCGTCCCATCGAACGCCGCTCGCGGACTCCGGATAGTAGAACTCGGCCATCATGTAGAGCACTTCCGCATCCTCGGTCAGCGTCTGGAATCCGTGGGCAAAGCCCTTGGGGACATAGACAGCGCGTCGCGTCTCCGCGCTAAGCTCGATGCCGAACCATTTCCTGTATCCCTGCGACTCAGGCCGCAAGTCGACGATCACGTCCCAGATCGCGCCTCGGGTACATCGCACGAGCTTGTCTTCCGCGTGGGGGAACACCTGAAAGTGCATTCCGCGCAATGTGCCGCGGACGGGATTGAAGGACACGTTGCACTGGGCGACGTCGGGGTTCAATCCCTTCCCTTCAAACTCCTCCCGGCAAAATGATCGCGCAAAAAAGCCGCGGTCATCTTCGAGGCGCTTCATCTCGATGACGTAAGCGCCCATCAGCGGCGTGGGCAGAAAGATCAACTAGGGGCCCTGGGTGTGTGCGTTTGAGATTGGAACGAGGTTGCGCCTTCCGGCCCCGGCGCACGCGCGTGGCGTCTGCGCGCCCAAGCTTGATGCTAAAATTCATGTTTAGATTCAACGCGTAATTTTCTCATAATTGGCTCGTTCCAGCGAGAAAACGCGAATTTGCAAACTTGGATATTCGCGCAACCCAAATCGGAAAACACCACCTTGAATTGGAGGCTATGGTCGGTGAGGTGGCCGCGAGCCATGGGCTTTACCGGCCATCCAGGTTCTGGAAGGACGTGAATGAGATCAACCAGGCGATGATCGATGAGCTCGGCCTGGAGAACCTGAAGCGGACCCTGGCGCAAAACTATTTCAACTGGCTGATCATCAGCAAGAGCGATCCGCAGTACCGCGCAATTCGCAAACACTGGCTGCATCGCCCTTCCCTCCAGCCTTACCTGAACCGTCTCAAGGTGCCTGCGCTACTGAAAACGCTTCAACCCTATCTCGGCCGGCTGCAAAACCCGTCCATGCCGGTGACGTCGATGGGGCGCGAACCCTCGATCGGGAGGAGCGAGCTTCGCACCTACAAACTTTTCGTCGGAATGTTGTGGGAATTCGCGATCCAGCACGACTGGTCGGGCATCGGTGAGCATGCGCAAGAGCCGACTGTGGGCAACCCAATTGAACTGTTTCGAAGGGGCCGGCTGATTTCGCAGGATCTGGCGAACTCCATCCGGGAGTACAACGCAATCTTGAGCGACACGAAAAAACTTGCGGGACACGATAAGCGCATCGCTGAACTCGGCGCGGGCTACGGACGTCTCGCTCATGTCTTCCTGTCGGAGGGACGGACTCAGTACTTCATTTTCGACATCCCTCCGGCATTGTTCGTATCCCAGTGGTATCTGGCCGCGGTCCATCCGGGCAGGAAAATATTCCGGTTCAGGCACTTTGATAGCCTGGATGAGGTGGCCTGCGAACTCGACGAAGCCGACGTAGCTTTCCTCACGCCGAATCAGATGGAGCTGTTCCCGCCCGGGTACTTCGATATTTTTGTGTCCATCAGCACCCTGCCCGAAATGGCGGCGGACCAAATCGATAACTACCTGCGGCAGGCGCAGAGGCTTGCGCGAAGGTATGTCTACCTCAAGCAGTGGATCGATTGGGTGAACCCGGCCGACGGGTACCGGGTGACTGCCGACGCAATGAAACTTGGAAACGATTGGCTTCCGGTGTTCGACCGGAAGGATGCGGTCCAGCCGCATTTTTTCGAGAGGCTCTGGCGGCGCGGCCGGGATTCCAGTGACTAAGGCCGCGACGCCCTCCGATGGGAAGCGGCTGACGGTAATCGAGGCCGGACGCGCGAACCGTGAATACTTCGAGGACTTGTGGCGATTCAGGGAGCTGTTCTTCATCCTGGTATGGCGCGACCTCCTGATCCGCTACAAGCAAGCCGCGCTCGGCCTTGCATGGACCCTCCTGAAACCTCTGCTGACCGCCCTCGTATTCGCACTCGTTTTCGGCAAGCTGGTCAAGATTCCTTCAGGCGGAATGCCGCATGCGCCTTTCATCTATGCCGCGCTGGTTCCCTGGCTTTTCTTTGCGTCATCGATTGCGGAATCGAGCACCAGCCTCGCATCCCATTCCGCACTGATCTCGAAGGTCTATTTCCCCCGCTTGCTCATCCCGCTTGTAGCCACGTGCGTCGCATTGATAGACATGCTGATCGCACTTGCGCTGCTAGTCCCGATGCTGGTTGTATTCGGCGTCGAGCCCAGCTGGCGGCTGCTTGCTTTGATTCCACTGACGTTGCTCACTGCGGCCCTTGCTTTTGGTCTGGGTGCTTGGTCTGCCGCGCTGCATGTACGCTATCGCGATACTGGAATCGTCCTGCCGTTCGTGCTTCAGTTCGGCCTCTACCTCTCGCCGGTCATTTTCCCAAGCGACCTGGTGCCCTGGCCCTGGCGTGTGCTCTATTCACTCAATCCCATGGTCGGCGTCATCGAAGGCTTTCGCTGGGCGTCCTTCCCGGACCAGGCCGTCCACGCTTCGGCGATTGCAACCTCGGTCATGGCGGCAGGTTTATTCCTGTTCTTCGGACTTCGCTATTTTCGCGGGATCGAGCGCGATCTAGCCGACGTGATCTGACGCCGATGAGCACCGCCCTTTCCGTGAGGAATCTTTCAAAGCGCTACCGCATCAAGCATGGCGGCGAACGCGGCTATCACACCCTGCGAGACGAAATAGCATCGGGCTTCGGGCGTCTCGTCGGTCGTGCGGCGCCACGCCGCGAGACGGTCGAGGAATTCTGGGCCGTTGAAGACGCGAGCTTCGAGATCAAGACCGGTGAACGGGTCGGGATCATCGGCCGAAACGGCGCCGGCAAGTCCACTCTCCTGAAGATGCTCAGCAAGATCGTCGAGCCCACCCGGGGCAGAATCGAGATCCACGGCCGGCTTTCGAGCCTGCTCGAAGTCGGCACAGGATTCCACTCCGAACTGACCGGCCGTGAGAACGTCTTCCTCAATGGCGCCATCCTTGGAATGCCTCGCGAGGAAACCCTGCGGAAGTTTGAAGAGATTGTGGCCTTTGCCGGGGTCGAGCGGTTCATCGATACGCCGGTCAAGCACTACTCTTCAGGGATGTATATGCGTCTCGCGTTCGCGGTTGCCGCGAACCTGGACCCTGACATCCTACTGATCGACGAAGTGCTGGCGGTGGGGGACCTCGCCTTCCAGCAGAAGTGCCTCGGCAAGATCGAGTCGATCACAAACGCGGGGCGCACCGTTCTCTTCGTCAGCCACAACCTCGGGTCGGTGTCGTCCTTGTGTAGCTCCGCAATGCTCATGGATGCGGGAAGAATCGTGGCCATTGGGGACGTTCCGGGGGTCGTGATGAAATACTATCGGGATGGCGCCTCATCTCCCGCGGCCTTCGACCTGAGCGATGGGCGAAGGCCCGTCGGCAATCACCATGCGCGTCTACTTGCCGGCAGGGTGGTCGACGGATCAGGGGCGCCTTCGATGGAAGTGGACATTTCGCATGACACCACCCTGGAAATGGAATTCGAGATCCTCGACTCGCACCCCGGCCCGTTCATCCCGAATTTCCATTTCCATACCTCGGATGGGACGGTCGCATTCGTTTCGGTGGACACCACCCGAAATGTCTCCTCTCCGGGGCGTTATCTGTCCCGATGCGAGATCCCCGGGAACCTTCTCAATGAAGGCACGTACTTCGTCGGCCTCGGTTTGACTACCTTCTCGACGGGTGTAACAGTTCATTTTTTCGAGCCGGGCGCGGTTTCGTTCAACGTCCGTGATCCAATCGAAAACGTCGCCTCGCGGGGCGACTGGGGAGGGGCCATGCCAGGCAGCGTCAGGCCGAATCTCGCCTGGACTACGGAGAGGATTTCTTGAAAGTCGTCATTCTTGCAGGTGGATTGGGCAGCCGCATCAGCGAGGAATCGCACTTGAAGCCCAAACCGATGATCGAGATCGGCGGAAAGCCGATCATCTGGCACATCATGAAAATCTATTCCACCTATGGCCTTAACGATTTCATCGTTTGTCTGGGCTACAAGGGCTATGTCATAAAAGAGTATTTCGCGAACTATTTCCTGCATATGTCGGACGTCACTTTCGATCTCTCCAACAATTCCATGCATGTTCACCAGAACAATGCCGAACCATGGCGGGTGACCTTGGTGGAAACCGGCGAGAACACCCAGACCGGCGGACGGCTCAGGCGAGTCCGGGAGTACCTTGACGAAGAGGATTTCTGCTTCACCTATGGGGACGGTGTAAGTGATGTGGATGTCCGCGCGCTTATCGAGTTCCATCGCAACTCGGGACGACTGGCGACCCTGACCGCCGTGCAGCCGCCCGGACGTTTCGGGGCATTGAATCTCGAAGACACCCGGGTCGTGTCTTTTGAGGAGAAACCCAAGGGAGACGGAGGCTGGATCAACGGGGGATTCTTCGTGCTGTCGCCGAAAGTAACCAGCCTCATCGAAGGCGACTCAACGGTATGGGAGCGCGGCCCCATGGATAAACTGGCCGATGACAGCCAGCTGGGGTCTTATTTTCACAAGGGTTTCTGGCAACCGATGGATACCCTGCGCGACAAGAACCATCTCGAAGATCTTTGGACAACCGGCACTGCCCCTTGGAAGAAGTGGTAATGGACTCGGAGTTCTGGGCAGGGCGCAAGGTTTTCCTCACCGGCCATACGGGCTTCAAGGGCAGCTGGCTGGCGCTCTGGCTGCAGCAGTCGGGTGCGCAAGTGCTTGGATATTCGTTGGAGCCCCCAACCGGTCCGAACATGTTCCAAATTGCAGGCGTGGGAGACGAAATGCGCTCGATTTTCGGGGACATCCGCGACCTCGAGAAGGTTTCCTCCGCCATGAGCGAGTTCAAGCCGGAAATCGTATTTCATCTTGCGGCCCAGTCACTGGTACGTCCTTCATACGCCGACCCGGTCGGAACGTACGCGACCAATGTGATGGGGACAGTACATGTCCTCGAGGCTATTCGCTCCGTAGAAAGCGTCCGGGCTGCCGTCGTCGTATCGAGCGACAAGTGTTACGAAAACAATGAATGGGTCTGGGGGTACCGTGAAACAGATCCTATGGGCGGTTTCGACCCCTACAGCAGCAGCAAAGGCTGCACGGAGCTTGTCAGTGCAGCCTTTCGGCACTCTTATTTCTCCTCTGCAGGCGGAGTCGCTTCACGGGTACGCCTCGCATCCGGACGCGCCGGGAACGTGATCGGCGGTGGCGACTGGGCGACCGACCGACTCGTGCCCGATTTCCTCAAGGCAATGGCGCGAGGCGAGCCGATCCGGGTCCGCAACCCGCACGCTCAACGGCCTTGGCAGCATGTACTTGAACCATTGAGCGGCTATGCCTTGCTGGCTGAGCGCCTGATTGGCCGGCGTGGAGAAGATTTCGCCTCAGGCTGGAATTTCGGCCCGGATGACAAAGATGCGATACCGGTCTCCGAGATCGTGACGACACTGACTGGATTGTGGTCATCGAAGGCCGCCTACGAGATTGCCGAAGGTGAACATCCACACGAAGCGTCATTCCTGAAGTTGGATTGCTCCAAAGCCCGCGCGCGCCTCGGCTGGCGACCGCGTTTGAACGTTGATTCCGCGCTTGCATGGACTGTCGAATGGTTCAAAGCGCTGCACGCCGGCTCCGACATGCGTAACGTAAGCGTGGATCAGATTGCCCGCTTTAAATCCATCGCCCCTGACATCGACTAGTTCCGCTCAACCTATCCTGGGATTCATAGAAATGTATCGTTGTCGGTTTTGCCAATCCGGTCTTTCCGAGACCTTCGCAGACCTTGGCATGTCTCCTCTTTCGAACTCCTACATTTCGTCCGGGCAGCTGAACGGCATGGAGCGCTTCTATCCCCTTCATGCATACGTCTGCAGTTCCTGCTTTCTCGTTCAGCTCGCCGAGTTTGAAACTCCCGACAAGATCTTCTCGGACTACGCGTACTTCTCCTCTTACGCGGACAGCTGGCTGAAACATTGCGCGGCTTATGCAAAGGAAATGATCACCCGGTGGAACCTCGGCGCGGGCTCCCTGGTCCTGGAGGTAGCCAGCAATGACGGCTATCTGCTGCAGTATTTCAAGCAGTCAGGAGTTCCAGTGCTTGGCATTGAGCCGGCGGCCAATGTGGCAAAAGTCGCTATGGAAAAGGGCATCCCCACCGAGGTCGCTTTTTTCGGCGAAGCCAAAGGAGCCGAGCTCGCAGCCAGGGGGCAATCTGCGGATCTCATCGCTGCGAACAACGTGCTTGCACACGTCCCGGACATAAATGATTTCGTGAAAGGCTTCAAGAAAGCCCTCAAGCAGGGCGGCCGTATTACGGTGGAATTTCCGCACCTGCTGCAAATGATGCGCCATAACCAGTTCGACACCATTTACCATGAGCATTTCTCTTACCTGTCGCTTGGCTTCGTGTCCGGCCTTTTCGACAAGCATGGCTTGCGTGTGTTCGATGTCGACGAGGTTCCCACTCATGGCGGTTCGCTGCGTGTGCATGGATGCCACAAGGAGGATCCTGGCAAATCGACGTGTGCTGCTGTAGGCGCGGTCCTCAAGCAGGAGAGCGAAGAGGGCTTGTCGGACCTGGAGGCTTACCGGCGTTTTGCCAGGGCGGTTGTCCGAACGAAGTGCGAAGTCCTCGATTTCTTCGTTGAGACGCGGCGCGCAGGAAAACGCGTAGCTGGATACGGCGCGCCCGCGAAGGGCAATACTCTGCTTAACTACTGCGGAATCGGCCGTGAGTTCATCGAGTTCACGGTTGACCGCAGTCCCCATAAGCAGGGACGCTTTCTCCCCGGCACACACATCCCTATCCTTGCGCCTGACGCCATAGCGAAGTTCCGCCCGGATTACCTTTTCATTCTTCCCTGGAATCTACGCGATGAAGTTGTCGGGCAGATGACCGGAATCCGGGAGTGGGGCGGGAAGTTCGTCGTTCCAATACCCAAGGTGGAAGTCTTCTAGTGTCCGATGAAAGCTTGGTTCTCTCGGTCGTCAGCCATGGACAGCGGAGCATTCTGCTCGACCTTCTTGATGACCTTACGGACAACGTCCGGACGCCGTTCCGCCTCATCCTTACCGAGAACATTCCCGAAGAGCCGGATCTACCCGTATCCCGCTATCCGTTCCCGATCGAGGTTGTAAAAAACCTGAAGCGCCGTGGGTTTGGCGCGAACCACAACGCGGCCCTTGGACGCTCTCGCGGCGAGTTGTTCTGCGTGCTCAACCCAGATATCAGGATTCCATCGGACCCGTTCCCGGTACTGGGTGCAATTGCGGCAAGCCCGCTCGTTGGCGTGGTAGCGCCCGTTGTAAGAGCCCCAGACAACTCGGTCGAAGACCATGCGCGGCGGTTTCCGAGCATCTTCACGCTCTTGGCAAAGGTGTTCGGGCATCGACCGCGCATGGTTCCAACCGAAGGCCAGTCCGACTACCGCGTAGATTGGATAGCCGGGATGTTCATGCTGTTTCGAAGCGACACCCTGCGCTCTGTCGGCGGGTTCGACGAAAGGTATTTCCTCTACTACGAGGATGTGGACCTGTGCGCAAGGCTACACGAGAGGGGGCTGGGGGTAGCGGTAAACACGGCAGTATCCGTAACGCACCATGCTCGGCGAGAGAGCCGTCGGAATCTCAAGTACGCCTGGTGGCACCTTGGCAGCGCCGCTCGCTTTCTGGCGTCCCATCCGCGAATTGCGCTCGGTCTGAGATAGGGCGCGCAACCGAAAGCGGTAAATCGAAACTCATTCGAAGCGCTCGGCCGTAGCGAATGTCCGGCCCTTTCGATCCTTCTCGCTGAGTACCGGCTCACCCACTTCCGCCAAGGGCCACTCGATTCCTAGTTCGGGATCGTTCCAGAGCAGGGTCCGCTCATGTTCGGGCGCGTAGAAATCGGTAGCCTTATACATGACCTCAGCTGTTTCCGAGAGGACTAGGAATCCATGCGCGAATCCGGGCGGGATCCAGGCCATCCGCCGATTCGCCGCCGAAAGCCGAAGTCCCGCAGCCCCGCCGAAAGTTGGCGAGCTTGCTCTCAGATCCACCGCAATGTCGAAGATTTCACCTGATATGGCCCAAATGAGCTTTCCCTGCGGCTGCCTGATCTGGTAATGGAGGCCACGCAAGACGCCTCTGGTTGAACCGGAATGATTGTCCTGAACGAAAGCCGGGTCGACCCCCGTATCGTCAAGAAATTGACTACGGTTGTAACGCTCCAGAAAGAACCCGCGCCCGTCGCCATGAACCTTAGGCGTCAGGACAAGAACATCCCGGAGAGTGGTTTTCTCGACTTTCACTTGAACACCTTCTCTGACAGAACCCGCGCCAGATACTCGCCATAGCTGCTTTTTGCCAGTGGTCTTGCGAGCGATTCGAGCTGGCCTGAATTTATGAAACCGGCCCTATATGCGATCTCTTCCAGGCAAGCGATCTTCAGGCCCTGGCGTCGTTCTATGGTCTCGATGAACTGCGAAGCCTCCAGAAGGGATTCGTGCGTCCCAGTGTCAAGCCAGGCCAGGCCGCGACCCATGGGAATCACATCCAACTCCCCTCGTTCGAGATAAATACGATTGACATCCGTAATCTCGAGTTCTCCGCGCGCCGACGGTTTCAGCGTTGCAGCGATGTCAGCCACCTTGGCATCGTAAAAATACAAACCCACTACGGCGTAACGGGATTTCGGCCGCTGGGGCTTTTCCTCGATACTCAGCGCGCGCCCGGCGCTATCAAACTCCACTACGCCGTATCGCTCCGGATCGTTTACAAGGTATGCGAATATGGAAGCTCCGGCTCGTCGCGCCGCCGCCTGCTTGAGGAGGGTTGAAAGGTCGTGACCATAAAAGATGTTGTCGCCGAGAATAAGTGCAACCCGGTCCTTTCCAATAAAATCCTTACCGATGATGAACGCCTGGGCCAATCCTTCAGGCGCCGGTTGCTCGGCATACGTTAGATGGATTCCGAGCTGCGCCCCATTGCCAAGCAGTTGCTCGAAGCGGGGCAAGTCCTGTGGCGTGGAGATGACAAGGATCTCCCTTATCCCCGCCAGCATCAGCGTCGAAAGGGGATAGTAAATCATAGGTTTGTCGTAGATCGGCAGGAGCTGTTTCGAGACAACCTGCGTCACTGGATACAGGCGCGTGCCGGATCCTCCTGCCAAAATAATTCCCTTCATAGCATACGTCCCGAATCGAGCCGCTTGAGGTCGGCATTCACCATAATGCGGCAAATCTCCTCGACTTCCTTGCCGGCTTTCCAGTCAAGCAGTAAGCGAGATTTACCGGGGTTTCCGCACAAAGGGTGAGCCTCTGCCGGTCGAAAGAACTGCGGTGACACCTTGACCCGAATTTTTCCGGTGGCGTTTTCGATCCCGGTTTCATCAAGACCGGCGCCCTGCCAGATTAGTCCCATCCGCACGGCTTTGAACGCAGCATCGACAAACCTGCGGACCGTTGTGAGCCTCCCGGTCGCCAAGACGAACGAATCCGGCGTGTGTGACTGGAGAATCCGCCACATGCCGTCCACATACTCCGGCGCGTATCCCCAGTCCCGGCGTGCGTCGAGGTTCCCGAGCTCTAGAAATTCCTGTTGCCCCCGGCTGATGCGCGCCGCGGCAGAGGTAATCTTGCGCGTCACGAACTCATTTCCGCGCAGGGGGGACTCGTGGTTGTACAGGATGCCGCTCGAAGCGAATACGCCGAGATCGTTCCTATAATTCACCGTCGCCCAATGCGCGAAAGCTTTGGAGGTTGCGTAAGGGCTTCGCGGATTGAAGCGAGTTTCCTCGTCTTGCGGTGAAATCTCCGGACTACCAAACATCTCAGAGCTCGATGCTTGGAAAAACCGCGCTTTTGGATGCCTGCATCGAATCGCCTCGAGCAAATTCCAGGCGCCCAACCCGGTAACGCGGGCCGCGCCCAAGGGATCGGAGAATGAGAGTCCGATGAAACTCACACCGCTAAGGTTGTAGACCTCGCCGGGCCTCGCGCCTCCCACGGCTTCCAAACATCCTGCGGCGTCGGCGACATCCAGCTCGATGATCCGCAGACGTGCGTGAGACCTGATTCCCAACTCTTCCAGCCGCCAGAGGCTCGAGGAAACGAGACTGCGCACGGAACCGGTGACTTCGTAGCCTTTTTCAATCAGCAGTCGGGCTAGCAGCGCACCGTCCTGACCGGAGACTCCTGTAATCAGGGCTGAGCGGGAGTCGATGTTTTCCGCTCCACGGCCGGCCGGCCTTTCAAGCAGCGCCCCGCGCCGCGTAATTGCGGTCGATCCAGTTCCTGTAGCCACCGGTGGCAATGTCCTCCACCCACTCTTGGTGGCTGACGTACCAGTCGACTGTTCTCTTTAACCCGGAATCGAACGATTCCTTCGGCTCCCATCCGAGTTCCGTCCGGATCTTCGACGAATCGATGGCGTATCGGCGATCATGGCCCGGCCGATCCTTGACATAGGAAATCAGCGATGTATAAGCGCCTTTGCCTGAAGGCCGGGCAGCATCGAGGAGCGTACAAAGCTTCCGGATCAGGTCGATATTCGTCATCTCGGCACCACCACCGATGTTGTACGTCTCGCCCACCCGGCCCTTCTCAAGGACTTTCCGGATCGCTGAACAGTGGTCGCCGACGTACAGCCAGTCGCGGACGTTGCGGCCGTCGCCGTACACGGGGAGCGCCTCCCCGCAGAGCGCGTTTCGGATCATGAGGGGGATCAACTTCTCAGGGAACTGGAACGGGCCGTAGTTGTTCGAGCAATTCGTCGTCAGCGTGGGCAGGCCGTAGGTGTGGTGATAGGCCCGCACGAGATGGTCAGAGGCGGCTTTGGATGCGCTGTAGGGACTGTTTGGCGCGTAAGGCGTTATTTCGCTGAAAGGGGGATCGGCTGCAGTAAGCGAGCCGTAGACCTCATCGGTGGAAACATGCAGGAATCGGAATGCCTTCCGTGCGCTTTCATCCCCGGCACTCCACCAGGCCTTGAGCTCATCTAGCAAGGTGAAGGTCCCGACAATGTTCGTCTGCACGAAATCGGAGGGACCATGGATTGACCTGTCCACATGGCTCTCCGCCGCAAAATGCACGACTGCTCGAGGTTTGTGAGTCCTCAGGAGTCGTCGCACCAACTCGCGGTCGCAGATGTCCCCGCGGACAAGCGTGTGCCGCGGATCATTGCGAATGGAATCGAGGTTATGCGGATTTCCGGCATAAGTGAGCTTGTCGAGATTGATGACGGCCTCACCCACGCCGGAAACGCAATCCAAAACGAAATTGGCGCCAATGAAGCCGGCGCCACCGGTGACTAGTAACATGCCGAAATTATACTTTGAGGGCCGCGACTACCTGCGCCGGCGCGATGGCTTCCATGCACCGCGCTCTTGGGCACTCCGGCACGGTACGGTTGCACCTTCGCACCCAGCCGATCTCGCGCTTGAAGAGCACCCTCTGGTCCCGGCAGGGGAACCGCGGAACCGTGACTTCGGCGAACTCATTCCTGCTCCAGAAGCGTCCCTTCCCGAAAAGCTGCGCCGAGCCTGGGCCAAAGAGCGTGGCCACCGGCGTGCGCGTCAGCTTGGCCATGTGGGCGATTCCGGTGTCGAGCGTAACGGCCACACGTGCGCCAGCCAGCAAATGCCAGAGCTGGGCCAGATCGAGCCCGCCTGCGAAGGAGCGGTATGCACCGAGCGGATCGATGGCCTGCACCAGCCCGGTTTCGTGCCTTGCCGCTGACCACGCTACATCGATTTTCCGCTCCGCCAATGCCTCGGCGACCGCCCGCCACTTTTCCGCTTCCCAGAGTCGAAGGGGGGAGCCGGCGCCCACATGCAGGACGGCATAGGGACCCGATGGCCGTTCGAAAGGCTGGAAAGCGGGCGCAGGCCAATCGCCCTCACCATAGTGCAGCTTGTCGATCACCGAGGGCTTCAGCCCAGAAAGCAGCGCGAAGATGTCCGCAAGGGCCGTCGGCTGGGAAGGCCACTCGACCAGTTCGTCGACTGCCCGGTTTCGCCATGCCGGCCGTCCCCCGGCGAAGCCAACGACCCATTTGGCTCCGATGGCGCGCGCCGCGATCGCGTGGCGATTGTCTCCGGGTAGCACCGCAAGATCGCAGTCGCTCGCAGGCGCCAGCGCATCGAGCGCATCCGGTCGCCTTTCCGAATAGGGCAGCACGGTCGCGCCGTACGGCTTTCCGCTGAACAGGCTTGCGTATGCAGGATTCGAAGTGACAAAGAGTGCGGCTCCTGGATAGTGGCCGCGTAGTGCCGCCAGCAGTGGCGCGAGCATCAGCGTGTCACCCAGCAGGAGCTCGTGGAGCACCATGATCTTTCGGGGAGCTTCCGGACGCGCAGAGGCGCGCGGCAGCGCGAGCGCGCCCGCAAGCGCGCCGGCAAGAGCCCGCAGGCGATTCGCAGTCCGCGGCATCAGCGGTTTCTCAAGGCGTGGGCTACTGACATTTTTCTCTGCAACCCCCAGTCTGGGTGCGGCTTACCAGCCTACTTCCTGACATCTTCCACGACCGTTTGGAAGATGTTTTCCATGCTGTCGAGCATTTGGGCGCGGGAATAACTCGCCAGGCAGTGAGCACGGGCCGCGGCACCCAAGCGCTCACGTAATGCGGGATCGGCCAAAAGGCGCTCAATGGATTCGCGGAGGTCGCCTGCATCCTGGGCTCGCGCCAGCAAAGCTGTCTCCTCATGGCGAGCAAGCTCCGAAATGCTACCCGCAGTAGTGGTGACGCAAGGCAATTGGACCAGCATTGCCTGAATCAGGGCCTGGGGCACGCCTTCGTTTGCGTAGGAAGGCAGCGCAAAGACATCCAGTGCCTGCAGCCACGGCAGGACGTCAGCCTGGTTGCCGGGCATCCAGGTCCGTTCTGTCAATCCATGCGAAGCGACGAGCGCATCCAGGGCCTCGCGCTGCGGCCCGTCGCCTACGATCACCAGGCCAATGCCGTCCGGAAGTCCGGCAAGCGCCTCGATCAGGTACCGGTGACCTTTCCAGCTGCGCAACGTGGCCACGATGCCCACCAAGGTTTTGTCGCTAGGCAATCCTAGATTCGCGCGCGTCGCTGCCCGGTCGCCGGGAACGAAGCGCGCGGTGTCGATGCCCGTCGGAACGGAATCGATGCGCCCGGACGCAATGCCCAGGTCATCGATCAGCTGGGTGCGCAATGCCTGCCCCGTCGTCACCACCCGGGAAGCGGCACTCGTGTAGAGCCAGCGTGTCAACCGGTTGCGCGCAACCCGAGCCGAGATGTGGCGTGTGCGCACAATCGGAAAGGACCTTCGCAGCGCCTGGAGTCCCAATGCCACCAGCCAGGAGTCGGTGGAACTGTGCGTGTTGAACACGCTTCGACCGGCGGCTGGGTCCTGGGAGCGGATCCAACGGATCGTGGAAGCCAGCCCCTTCAAGTTCTTTCTGCCGATCGGCAGGGCTTCGACGGGGACACCGAATCGCGAGGCCTCGTCGTGGATGCGCGCTTCCCGGGGGCAAAGGAGGCGGACGCGGTGTCCGCGGTCCTGGAGGCCTGCAGCCTCGGACAGGATACGGATCTCCTGACCTCCCCAGCCAAGCGATGACTCGGTATGGATGATGTCGAGCGGCGTCATGCGCCCTGCGCGAGGTCAGGCACAACGCCCTGCGTCGCGTACTGCGTGTTGTAGAGCCGGGCGTAGGTCCCGCCTGCCGAGAGCAAGTCAGCGTGGCGACCCGCCTCGACGATCCGCCCCTGACCCATCACCAGGATGCGGTCCGCGCGCTCGATCGTCGATAAGCGATGCGCGATGACGAGCGTAGTCCGGCCTCGCATGAGCACTTCGAGCGCCGCCTGGACCTGCCGCTCGGATTCCGAATCGAGTGCCGACGTCGCTTCGTCCAGCACCAGCAGCGGCGCATCCTTGAGAAGCGCCCGTGCAATGGCGAGCCGTTGGCGCTGCCCCCCGGAAAGGCGCATTCCGTTCTCGCCGATCAACGTATCGAGCCCTTGGGGCGTTTCGCGGATGAAATCCATCGCATGCGCGGCTTCGGCCGCGGCAACGATGGCCTCCCGGCTGATGCTGCCCAATCGACCATAGGCAATATTGGCCGCGATCGTGTCGTTGAAGAGGACAACCTCCTGTGACACCAGCGCAATGTTCCCACGCAAGCTGTCCAGGGTCAGGAGCTGGATATCGTGCCCGTCGAGCGTAATGCGTCCGCTGGAGGGGGTGTAGAAGCGCGGCAACAAGTTGGCTAGCGTAGTTTTGCCGCCTCCCGAGCCGCCCACGAGCGCGACGGTTTCGCCCGGCGCAATCGTGAGGTTGATCTCCTTCAGTGCCGGTTCAGTTCGTGTCGCATAGGTAAAGCTGACGCGATCGAACGTCACATGACCCTGTGCGCGCTTGAGCAGGATCGTGCCGGTGTCGGGTTCGACAGACTCGTCGATGAGCCCGAACACGCTTTCCGCCGCCGCGAGGCCGCGCTGCAGCGGAGCGGAAATCTCGGTGAGGTGCTTGAGCGGCGCCAGCATCATGAGCATGGCGGTCACGAACGAAACGAACTCCCCGATCGTCGCCCGCTGCGCAATGGACTCCTGCAGGCCGATATAGATGATGATCGCCAACGCCATCGAGGCGAGGATCTGCGTGATCGGCACCGTCAGGGCCGCAGGAACCGTCTGGCGCATGTTGAACCCACGCAACTGCTGGTTCGCCTTCATGAAGCGCGCGGTCTCATACTCCTGTCCGCCAAACACCTTCACGACCTTGTGCGACTCGATCGTCTCCTGCAGGACATGGCTGAGGCTGCCCATCGCATCCTGGGCGCCCCGGCTCATTTCGCGCAGCCGGCGGGAAAACAGGCGCACCACGATCGAGACCATGGGGAAGACCGCAAGCGCTACGAGGGTCAGCTTCCAGTTGAGGTAGAACAGCCAGGCAAGCAGGCCGATGACTGCAATCGAGTCCCGGACCATGACCGTGAGCACTGAGGTGGCCGCGGCTGTTACGCCGGCGACGTCGTAGGCAATCTTGGACATCAGGGTGCCGGAACTGCGCTCGTCGAAAAACGAGGAAGGAAAGCGCACGAGCCGGGCGAACATGGCCGCTCGCAAGTCCAGCACCACCCGGTTGGATACCCATGCCGAGCAATAGGAGGCGACAAAAGAGAAGATACCGCGCAGCATGAAAATACCGACAAGCGCCAGGGCGAACTGCAACGGCGTGAAGGCAGCGCCCCCCGACTGACCGCTGAAACCGCCATCGAGCAACGGCTTCATGAATGCAGGGAACAGCGGCTCGGTTGCTGCCGTCGCGACCATCGCAAGCACGGCAATGCCGAAAATGCGCGCATGGGGCCGCACATAAGAGAGCAGCCGCAAATACAGCCTGCGGCTATCCACCCGCCGCTCAGCCACGCGTGATCCCGGGTCGTCCCGCTTTAAAGGAAAACACTCAGGCTCCTTGCGTACTTGCGGCCGCGTCATGTCCTAGCAGCCGCGCATACAGGTTGATCATCAAGTCCGCCATCTTGTCGATGCCTAAGGATTCGGCGGTCTCCCTCGCGGCCGCCCCCATCCGTTCCCGGGGAGCACCCTCGACCTCGACCATTAACCTTGCCAGCGAGTCGGTGGCATCGGGATCGCAGACCCAGCCATTGGTGCCGCCCTCGATCACCTCTGCCGCGCCGCATTGGGTGCTGACGATCGCCGGGATGCCCATCGCGAGCGCTTCCAGCGCGGCATTCGGGAACGGATCGTATCGCGTCGGCAGGATAAAGCAATCGGAGGCCGCATACACGAATCGGACGTCGTCCTGCGCGCCAACAAACCTCACCCGGTCCCCGATTCCTGCGCGCGCGGCCTGCGCAACGAACTTGCTCGCCGCGCGGTCCTGGCCCGCAACCAGCAAACGGAAATCGCTTCGCCCGCAAGCTGCAAGAGCGGCGATCGCGGTTCTGAGTCCCTTTCGGGCGTACCCCGAGCCGACAAAACAGAATACGAGGTCGCTCGCGGCCAGGCCCAACCCGACCCTGGCTTCCGCTCGCAACTCATTTCGCTGTCTTGGATGGAAATGCGCCAGATCGACGCCGTTATAGATCACATGAAGCTTGCCCGACGCTATCGGGAAGTGCGAGCTGATCTCCGCGGCGACCATTTTCGAATTGCAGATGATCGCGCGCAGCGACGGATGCTCGAACATCGAGCGCTCGGCGGCACAGACATACCAATGGTAAGGATTCAGGCGGATCCCGACCCTCTCGAGCAGTGGCGCAACTTTCAGGCGATGGTCGAGCCACTGGCGATGAACTCCGTCGCCCGCGCGGTACACGTCGCAGCCGGGGATGCGTTCGTGCGACTGCACCAGGTCGAAGTGTTCGTCCTGGAGCAGTGCCTGCACCCCGCGCGAGAAGGAGGCATCCCGCCAGACCCGGCCGGCGTAGGGCGGGTTGACGATCAATGCGTTGCGCCCGCTCTCATCTCGCCATGCGCGCGTGATCAGGGTCACCGTTGCGCCGTTCCTTTCGAGCGCGGCAATCGCGCGCTCGACGAATCGTTCGGCGCCACCGAAAGGCGTGTACCGCTGGCGCACCAATGCAAGGCGCATGGCCGCGAATCCCTACGACGCAGCCAGCAAACGCCCCGCTGCCGCAAAAACTCTCGATACATCGAGGGAAGTCAGGCACTCACTCACCTTGCCGCCGCCGCATCCATCGTTGCCGCAAGGACGGCAAGGGTGATCGCTGGACACGATCTCGCTTGCCACCCTCCACGGACCCCATTCGACCTCGCCGCTGGGCCCGAACAGGGCCACGACCGGCGTGCCCGTGGCACTGGCGACATGCATCGGCATGGAGTCCACGCAGATGGATAGTTTCGCCTTCCCGATCAGGGCTACGAGTTCCTTGATGGACAGCTTCCCGCCAAGGTCGAGCACCTTTGCGCTCGTTTGCCGGACGATGTCCTCGACGAGTGCCAGCTCTTCGGCGTCAGGAGATGAAGTGATGACAATGCGCTCGCCTCGCGCTGCCAGTTGGTCGATCAGCGCGGCGTTCTTCTGCGCGGGCCAGCACTTGAACTTCCATCGCGATGCTGGATGAAGATGCACGAATGCGCGCTCCTGCAGACCCTCCGTTGACAACAGGTCCGCAATCCTCCGTTCCGCTTCCACCCCGGCGACGATGGTCGCGCGACGCTCCTCTAGAGGTGGCTGCAGCCCGATGCGCCGTAGCGCATCGAGGTTCAGTTCGACCTGGTGACGCCTGCCGTTCTTCGGGAGAGGGTACAGGTGGGTAAAGCTTCGCTTCCAGAATATGCTTCGTTCCGGCATGGCCGGCGCAACCGCCCAACGGGCACCGAGCGATCTGGACAGCCACGCTCCGCGTGGGTGCTCCGACAGGTGAACGACCAAATCATAGTTGCGAGCGCGCAAGCTCGTGTAGAGCTTCCACTCGTCGCGCAGCCTCTGCCCGGCGCTCGAGCGCCTCCACGCGCGGCCCACGGAATGCAGCTGCGACAACGCCGGATGTCCGGCCAGCATTGGCGCGGTGTCGCCGTAGACGAGTGCGTCGACCTCGATGTGCGAAGCGGCGCCTTTCAAGGCCGACAGCACCGGCGACGCAAGCAGGACGTCGCCGTGGTGGCGCAGCTTGATGACCAGCGCGCGGCGAACGTCCTTGAGGGGAACAGCATCCTTCAGCATGCGGTGAAGATAGCAGAAATGCCTCTCCCGTCGCTCTTGAGGGAAATCCTTTGCTTAGAGCTTGATCTCCGCAGACAAGGCAACCGTCCGGCCCGGCAACGGATACACCGCATAACGGTCTGCGATGAAGGCGCTGCGAACCGCGTAGTTGAAGTACTTCTCGTCGAACAGGTTGTTGATCGTGAGCCCGACGCGCACCCGTCCTAGGTCATGGGTTGCCTTGAGGTCGACGACCGAATAGGACGGAACCTTGGTGCCGAGCGTGTTCGGCTCGTCGTTGTCCATGAACTGGCTGGACACATAGACCAGCGCGCCGGACACGCGGGTCTTCGCCGCGACCTCCCACGCGAATCCCGCGTTGAGCTTGTGCTCCGGAACGAGCGGGACTTTCTTGCCGCCGATATTCATGTTCGTGCCGATCGCAAACAGGTTGCCCGCAAGCACGCCTTCGCGGAAACGCGCATCGGTATACGCGTACCCGGCGTTCAGCCGCAGGGCGGTGGCTGCCTGCCATGAGCCGCTGAGTTCGACGCCCTGGCGCCTGGAAGGCGGAAGGTTGGTGTTGCCTACGCCGGTCGTAAAGGGATCGAGGTGAATCTCGTCGGTCACGTTGCTGCGAAACAACACTGCGCGCGCCTGGAACGGGCCGCGACGCCAGTCCCCGCCGATCTCCTGCGTGCGCGCATGCTGCGGACGCAGGATCTGGAACTGCGCACTGAAGAAGAGGTCGTTCTCGTAGATCTCGTCGACATTCACGAAGCGGTAGCTGCGCGAGGCACGCGCGAATCCCGACCAGTTCGGGTTGATCGCGTGCCTAAGGCCGACCTCCCATGCGTTCTGGCGTTGCGAAGCTGCGGCCTGGGGCGCTGCAGTGTTGAAAAAGAAGCCCGGCGCAGCAGGGTTTACTGCATCGCTGGCTGCGACCTTCATGCGCTCGCCGCGCCATCCGAGCGTCAGTCCGGTGGCCTTGGTCAACTGGATCGAGTCCTGCAGGTAAAGCGCCGAGTTGTTCTGGTCGACGTGCACGCGGTTGATGGGCTGGCCCACATTCCCAGGCGAGTTCGTGCTTCGCCGGTCATACCGCCAGCTGTGCAGGTCCATCCCGATCGTCAGGCGATGGTCCATCGACCAGAGACGGAACGGGATGCGCGCGCGAGGCGTGATCGATGTGACCTTCAACTCGTCGGCGCGATAGACCGGGAATCCGCCTTGGTCGAAAAAAGAGCGCTGGTCCTTGTCGCGGTAGTCCAGCCCGAGCGAAAACTCGTTTTCGCCGATTCGGTGCCCCAGGGTGAGGCCGGCTCGCGCACCGTCGCGGCTAGCGTAGTCCAGCGGCGTCTGCGCGCCCCGCCGGTCGGCCGAAAGTTCATCCAGGCGAATCGACGGCTGGATGCGGCGTGCTCCGGGCAGCCGCAAGTCTTGCCTATCCGTGCCCAGGCGCAGGTCGATGGTGCTGTTCGCGCCCGCCCAGCGCATGTTGCTCGAGTAATTGGTTTGCTCGTTTCGGTTGTTGGCGCGGTAGCCGTCCGAGAAAAAATTGTAGACCGTCGCATTCAACCCGAACCGCTCGCTGGCCACGCTGCCTGTGAACTGGCTTTCCACCGTGTTGAAGGTGCCGACGCGGCCATATAGTTCGGCGTGGACCCCGGGCCGCAGCGCCGAACGGGTAACGATATTGATGACGCCTGCCGACGCGCCGTCGCCATAGAGAACCGATCCCGTCCCGCGCAGGATCTCGATCCTGTCGATCGACGACAGAGGCACGGACGACCACTGCACCGACGAGAGATCGATATCGGTAAGCCTGCGGCCGTCGAGCAGGATGAGTGTGTTCTGCCCACCGGTAACGCCGTAGCCGCGCAAGTCGATCGAGGTCGGCGATGCGTTGTTTCCGTAAAAATCCTTGAGCGTGATCCCGACCTGCTCTGCGAGCAGTTCCGGCACCGTGCGCGCCGCGCTGCGAGCGATGTCCTCCGGAGTGAGCACTGTGACGTTCGCGGGCAGATTGCGAGCATCGTCCGGAAAACGGGTCGCGGTGACCGTGAGCACGTCTTGCTGCGAGTGAAGCGGGGCCGAGAAAAGAATGGCCGCGGCACATCCGACTCGTGCGAGGTGATTTCGAAACATGTCGTTCCTCCCTGTACCGCCACGAACCCCGGTGGCGGGAAACCAGAGCATCGGGACAACTGGCCCGAGTTCTGTGTGGCAAGGCCGGTCTCCGGACTCGCGAGCGGCAGGCGGCCTTCGCCTTCCTGTCCAGTGCACGGCCTTCCCATGGGCGAACCCACAGTGGCTTGGTTGTGCGCACTTCCTCGCTTACCGTTGCGGGGGCAGCACAGGGATCGCAGAACTCAATTCTTCCGCACACCTGTTTCCCGTTTCATCCGCCGGGCGGGAATCGACCGGCGGACACCTTGCCGCAGCAGCCGGACTGGGTCCGGCGTCCCGCATTATATCCAGCGGGTTAGTGTAAGTTGCAAGGTCATGAAAGACTTGCACAACCGCCCGTTATTGCTTGACGCAGTGGAAAAACTGCAACTATAGTGCGCGCATGGAAGCGGAGTTCAACTCGCTCGAAGGCAAAGTCTCCCAGTTCGCTCAAGTGTGCGAACGCCTGCGTGCGGAAAACGCAGAATTGCGCGAACAGCTTTCGCTGGCGCAGAACGACGCAAAGCGCCTCGCCGAAAAAATCGACGGCGCCAAGGCGCGGCTCGAAAGCCTTCTGGTGCGCCTGCCGGAGTAGGGCTGCCCGGCACCCCGGCATGGCAGAGACTCCCAAAACCCTCGAGGTCAGCATCCTCGGCCGAAGCTACAAGGTCGCGTGCGAGGACGGCGAACGCGAAGCCCTCCTCCAGGCCGTGGCTTATGTCGACGGCAAGATGGGCGAGATCAAGACTTCCGGCAAGATCGCAGGCACCGAAAGGATCGCCGTGATGGTCGCGCTCAACATCGCGCACGAACTTCTTTCGACCAAGATCGGCGGCGGTTTTGATTTGGGTCAGGCCAAGCGTAGAATCGCTTCGATCGAGGCGAAGCTGGACGAGGCGCTCGCCCGGCAGGACAAGTTGTTCTAGCACGTACCTTGTGTGCTGGATGCAAGCTATGTCCCCTGCTGTGTTCGACCGGGCTCTAGTTTCCGAACCGATAGCAGTCCTTGGTTGCCGCCTAGATGTCACTGTTGCGACTGTCCCGCGCTCGATGAGCGTGCCGATGGACCTGATGTGACCGGTACGCAACCACCCTGAACCTGTGCTGGGTTCGGGAGACACGAGCCCACCGGCATGGCGGGGGACGCCACATTCGAAAGGGGGAAATTCCCCCTTTCGAATCCCCAAGGCTCTCCTACAATTACGCACCTTCCTTTTCCAACTGCGCCATGAACTACTGGCTTATGAAATCCGAGCCTGACGAGTGCTCGATCGACGACGCGCTCAAAGCACCGAAGAAGACCGTGCCATGGACCGGCGTTCGCAACTACCAGGCGCGCAACTTCATGCGCGATGGCATGAAAGTCGGCGACGGTGTCCTCTTCTATCATTCGACCTGCCCCGAACCTGGGATCGCGGGGATCGCTGAAGTCGCTTCGGCTGCTTACCCGGACGCAACCCAGTTCGACAAGAAGAGCAAGTACTACGATGCAGCGTCGAAAAAGGACAATCCGCGCTGGATGCATGTCGAGGTCTGCGCGAAACAGAAGACCCGCCTGATTCCGCTGGCCGAGCTGCGCGACAAGAAAGAGCTTGAAAACATGGTGACCCTCCGGCGCGGGAACAGGCTCTCGATCACGCCGGTCACCGAAGCCGAGTGGAATTTCATCACGCGCAAGCTCGCCAAGGGCTGAGGCTGACTGTGCAGCCGCTCGTTAACGATGTTTTTCTTCGCGCGCTCGCTCGCGAACCGACCGAGTACACGCCGATCTGGCTCATGCGCCAGGCCGGACGATACCTCCCCGAATATAACGCGACCCGGAAGAGGGCCGGCAGCTTCCTCGCGCTTGCGAAGAATCCGGCCTATGCGACCGAGGTTACGCTGCAGCCGCTTGACCGGTATCCATTGGATGCGGCTATTCTTTTCTCGGACATCCTCACCATCCCGGACGCTATGGGATTGGGTCTTTATTTCGCGGAGGGCGAAGGGCCGAAGTTCGAGCGTCCCTTGCGCGACGAGCGCTCAATCCGGGCTCTCGGTGTCCCCGACCCGGGCGGCGAACTCCGATACGTAACCGATGCAGTGCGGGAGGTTCGGAAAGCTCTTGGCGGCCGCGTCCCGCTGATCGGGTTCTCGGGAAGCCCGTACACGCTCGCCTGCTACATGATCGAAGGCGGGGGCAGCGACGATTTCCGCACAGTGAAGTCGATGCTCTACAGTCGACCTGACCTCCTGCACCACATTCTCGAAATCAACACCCGCGCCGTAGTGAGCTACCTGAATGCGCAGATCGAAGCCGGCGCGCAGGCAGTCATGGTCTTCGATACGTGGGGCGGAAACTTGACGACCGCAGGTTACGAAGAATTTTCACTTGCCTATCTACGCCGAATTGTCGCTGGTCTCGTGCGGGAAGCGGAGGGACGGCGAGTGCCCTGCATCCTTTTCACCAAAGGTGGCGGTCACTGGCTCGAGGCCATGGCTGCATCAGGCTGTGACGCGCTCGGGATCGACTGGAGTACGGATCTGCGGGCCGCTCGCGCCCGGGTAGGCTCGCAAGTTGCGCTTCAAGGCAATCTCGACCCGAGTGTCCTGTTTGCCCCGCCGGACAAGGTGCGGGAACAGGCTCGCCGGGTGCTCGATGCTTTCGGCCCGGGCAGCGGCCATGTGTTCAATCTTGGGCACGGAATTTCCCAATTCACCCCACCCGAAAGCGTCGGTGCATTGACGGACGAAGTGCACACTTACAGCATGAAACTACGCCCGGCTGGGCCGACCTGAGGCCCCCGGCCGGGACGCCTATAGGTAAGTTAATTTCGATTGCGGGGTTGACTTATGCACAAACACCCGCTCTGCCTCTGTAAATGGGACTCTCCCCGCAGCTTCGTAGGGAAATCGTTGCAAGAGGTTGTATTCGTTGGGGAAAAAAAATTTCTGCTGACTATTATGTCAGGCAGACAACATCCGGCACCTTCGCGTCGCTTGCGCCCGACAGTTTTACCCACAAACTTATCCACAAGTCGTCGCGGCCTGGAAAATAGGCCTTTCCGGTGAATGGTTACGCGCAAGTTCGCGAGTCTTGAAATCAACTGATCCCGATAAGCGATTGGCCATGAGGACTTTTTGCCAACCCCGAATTCTGGCGCCAGTGTGCGGGTGAAGATCGCCCGCGTCGCGCTGGATGTCCCGATACCGAAGCTGTTCGACTATGGGCCGCCCGACGATGCCGAACTCCGCGTCGGAGCGCGCGTGGTTGTCCCTTTTGGGCGGCGGCGCCTTGTTGGGGTGATCGTCGAGACTGCTGCGGCCTCCGAGTTCGATCCGGGCAAGATCAAACCGGTAGAACGCATGCTCGACGACGCGCCGGATCTTCCGGAGGACTGGATCGCGCTGATGCGCTTTCTCGCCGGCTACTACCAGCGTCCCTTGGGTGAAACCGTGATTTCCTCCTTGCCGCCGCGCGTGCGGTCGCTCAAACCGTTGCCGCGACAGGACCGCAGTTACTGGCGCGCAAGTTCCGCGGCCCCCGGCCCGGCTGTTCGCGGAGCCACGCGCAAGGAGTTGCTTCTGGCTAGGATCGAGGCGCTCGGCCTGGCCGAAGAAAGCGCGCTGCTGTCCGCCGACGCGAAAGTTCGAGTCGCAGAACGGGTGGCGCTGCGCGCGCTATTGAAGGCGGGTTGGATCGAACCCGCAACACCCACGAGCGGAGTGCAGTTCGCGCCGGGGCATTCGCTGACAGAAGCGCAAACCGCTGTCGTGGAGGCCCTGCGCGCAGAGCTTGGCCGTTTCAATCCTTTCCTGTTGCATGGCGTGACCGGAAGCGGCAAGACGGAGATCTACCTGCACCTGATCGCCGAGGTGTTGCGCCGCGGCGGACAGGCGCTTGTCCTCGTGCCGGAGATCGGCCTCACCCCGCAGCTCGAAGCGCGCTTCAGGAACACGTTCCCCGATGCCGTCGTGTCGCTCCTGCATAGCGGGCTAGACGATTCGACACGGACTTCGAGCTGGCTGCGCGCCGCTCGGGGAGAGGCCGGGATCGTGCTCGGCACGCGCCTGGCGGTGCTCGCGCCCATGCCGCGGCTCGGGCTCATCGTCGTGGACGAGGAACACGACAGCTCCTTCAAGCAGCAGGAAGGATTGCGTTACTCGGGCCGCGACGCGGCCATCTTCCGCGCAAGGCAGGTCGGCGCGCCCGTGATTCTCGGCACGGCGACGCCATCGCTGGAAACCTACGCAAATATGCTCGCCGGACGCTACACACTCCTCGAGTTACCTGAGCGTGCTTCCCCGGGCGCAAGCCTTCCGGTCGTGCGCACGATCGACCTGCGGAACGAGCCGGAAGAGAATGGATTCACGCCCTCGCTGGTCCGGGCGATCGAGGCGCGCCTGCAACGCGGCGAGCAAAGCCTCGTCTTCATCAACCGCCGCGGCTACGCCCCGGTGCTTACGTGCGCGGCCTGCGGATGGGCGGCCGGGTGCTCGCGCTGCACTGCGCGCCTTGTGCTCCATGCCAGCGACCGGCGCCTGCGTTGCCATCATTGCGGACTCGAGGAATCCGTTCCGCGCGCCTGCCCGCAGTGCGGCAACGTCGACCTGCATGCGCTTGGCCGCGGAACCCAGCGTGTCGAGGAAGCGCTTGCAAGGCGTTTTCCGAACGCCCGCATTGTGCGCATCGACCGCGACACGGCGAGGCGCAAGTCGCTTTCGGGCACGCTCGCGAGCATCCGCGACGGGGGCGCCGACATCCTCGTCGGCACCCAGATGGTTGCAAAGGGTCACGATTTTCCAGGTTTGACGCTGGTCGGCGTGCTGAATGCGGACAGTGCGCTGGTTTCGACCGACTACCGGGCAGGCGAGCGGCTGTTCGCGATGCTCATGCAGGTCGCGGGACGCGCAGGCCGGCGCGAAAAACAAGGCGAGGTCCTTGTGCAGACCCGCTATTCCGGGCATCCCCTGTACGCGGCCTTGGCGCGACACGACTACGCGGGCTTTGCCCGATCCCAGCTTGCGGAGCGCGAAGCCGCCGGGTTTCCTCCCAGTGTGTTCGAAGCCGCATTGCGTGCCGAAAGTGCGAGGCTAGAAGACGCGATGGCGTTCCTGCGCACTGCGGCCGAGCTCGTTGAAACGCCGGAGGGCGTGCGCATCTACGACCCGGTACCGCACGTGATTACACGGCGAGCGGATTTCGAGCGTGCGCAGTTGCTGGTGCAGTCGAATTCGCGGCCTGCGATGCAGGGGTTCCTTCAAGCTTGGAACGAAGCCCTGTTCGAGCACGCGCCCCGCGCAATTCGCTGGCACCTCGACGTCGATCCGCTCGAGTTCGACTGAGCTTCAAGGCGGTCGGTCAGGAGGGTCGCGCTGCAGCGCGGTATATAATCGCGCCCCCTATGAAGTTCGACATCAAATCACATATCGCAGCGCTGTTCCGCAGCGCGCTCGAATCGATCGCGCCCGAATCCGCCGGCACGCCAATCCTGCTGGAGCGCCCCAAGCAGGCCGACCATGGCGACCTCGCCTGCAACATCGCTCTTCAACTCGCGAAAAAGCTGAAGACCAACCCGCGCCAGTTTGCCGAGCGGCTGGTCGTCGCGTTGCGCTCGCAACCTGCGTTTGCCGAGCATGTCGACGCGGTCGAAATCGCGGGCGCAGGGTTCGTCAACCTGCGCCTTTCGGCAAAGACCAAGCAGGCCATCGTTGCAGCCATCTTAGCCGAGGGCGCCGCCTTCGGGCGTGGCGCTTCAACGGGCTGCAAGATCCAGGTCGAGTTCGTCTCGGCCAATCCGACCGGACCGCTGCATGTCGGTCACGGACGCGGAGCGGCTTACGGCGCATGCGTTTCGAACTTGCTTGCCTTCGCAGGCAACGAAGTGCAGCGCGAGTTCTATATCAACGACGCCGGCCGGCAGATGGACATCCTCGCCGTTTCGGTCTGGTTGCGTTACCTCGAGTTGCTCGGCGAGCGCACCGCTTTTCCGGAAGATGGTTACCGCGCCGATTACGTGCGTTCGATCGCGCAAACGCTGGTGAATGCGCATTCGTCGCGCTTCAAGCACGATGCGAGTCTCCTGCCGGATACTGCCTCCAGTGAAGACGCCGATGCTGCGCTCGATGCCTTGATTGCCGGCAGCAAATCGCTTCTAGGCGAAAGCTGGTGGGAACTGCACGGGCACGCGCTGGAAGCCATGCTGGCCGACCAGAAGAACGACCTCGGCGAATTCGGCGTGACCTACGACCGCTGGTTCTCGGAGCAATCGCTGTTCGACTCGGGCGAGATCGAGCGCGCGGTCGCGCGGCTCGGCGAGCGGGGGCAGCTGCATGAAAAGGACGGGGCGCTCTGGTTCAAATCCACCGCGTTCGGCGACGAGAAAGACCGCGTGGTGCGCCGGGAGAACGGCCAGCTCACCTATTTTGCCTCCGACATCGCGTATCACCTGAACAAGTTCGAGCGCGGCTTCGACCGGCTCATCAATGTCTGGGGCGCCGACCACCACGGATATATCCCCCGCGTCACAGGCGCAATGACCGCGCTGGGCCTGGACGCCGACCGACTCGAGATTGCATTGGTCCAGTTCGCAGTCCTCTATCGCCAGGGCGAAAAAGTCGCGATGGGCAAGCGCTCGGGGGATTTCGTGACTCTGCGCGACCTGCGCAACGAAGTGGGCAATGACGCGGCCCGGTTTTTCTACGTACTGCGCAAATCGGACCAGCATCTCGACTTCGACCTCGATCTTGCCAAGAGTCAGTCGAACGAGAATCCCGTGTACTACGTCCAATACGCCCATGCCCGGGTCTGCAGCGTTTTCGCCCAACGCGGCGGCGATGCGCGCGATCCGAAGGAGTTCGAGGCCGCGGCTACGCACCTGTTATCCAATCCCCGCGAGCTCACTCTGATGCAGCGCCTCGCAGAGTTCCCGGAGGTCGTCCAGTCGGCCGCGCGGGAGCTTGCGCCGCATTCGCTCGCCTTCTACCTGCGCGATCTCGCGGCGGATTTCCACAGCTACTATAATGCCGAGCGCATCCTGGTCGAGGATGCACTGCTCGCAAACGCGCGCCTCGCGCTCTGCGCCGCGACCCGCCACGTGCTTGCCAGCGGCCTGGCGCTGCTCGGCGTCGGCGCTCCGGAAAGGATGTAGCCCGCATGGCCAAGCCGTCCCGCACGTCCAACGCATACCGGGGCTCGCCGCGCAGCAAGTCCGGCGGCGGATTCCTCCTGGGCATGTTCATCGGCCTCATCGTCGGGCTCGCGGTCGCGTTGGGCATCGCGTTCTACCTGAACAAGACCCCGATTCCCTTCATGACCAAGAAGCCGACTGCGGACAAGCCGGTCGACACGGGCAAGCCGCCGGAGATCTCCGGCATGCCGGCGGGCAAGGCGCCGGCTGCCGAGAAGCCGAAGTTCGACTTCTACAAGATCCTGCCGGGCAGCGAGGAGCCCGTGTCCGACAAGGACCTCAAGGCGGCCGCCAAAAGTAAACCGGAAGCCTCCAAGGACGTTTATTTCCTGCAGGCCGGCTCCTTCCAGAACCCGGCCGATGCGGACAACCGCAAGGCGCAGCTGGCAATCCTGGGGTTCGAGGCGGCGGTGGAACCGATCAACCTGCCCGACAAGGGCACCTGGTACCGCGTGCGCCTCGGTCCGTACTCCAAGATCGACGAGATCAACAAGATGCGCTCGACGATGGCGACGAACGGAATCGATGTGAGTCTGGTCAAAATCAAGGACCCGGCCTCCGCCAAGTCCAACTGATCGATGGAGCACGTATGAACCGTTTCAACTCTTTTGCCCTGGCCCTGCTGGCGGCGGCATTCACCTTTCTTTCGCCGGCCGCCCAGGCGCAGCACGCGGGCACCGACTATACCGAGCTCAAAATTGCACAGCCGGTCGAGGCCAAGGGGAAAGTCGAGGTGGCCGAGTTCTTCTGGTATCGCTGCCCGCACTGCTACAGCCTGGAGCCGATGCTCGAGCCCTGGGTCAAGAAGCTGCCTGCAGATGTGCAGTTTCGCCGGATCCCCGCAGTGCTTTCGGACAGCTGGGCGGTCGACGCGGCCATTTTCTACACCTTCGAGGCGTTGGGTGTCCTGGACAAGGTCCACAAGCCTTTCTTCGACGCCATCCACAGGGACCGTCTCGTCATTACCAACGAAGCCGCGATGACCGAGTGGCTGAAGAAGAACGGCATCGAGCGCAAGAAGTTCGACGAGGCGTACAAGTCATTCGGGGTCCAGGCCAAGGTCAAGCGCGCGGCGCAGCTTTCGTCCGCCTACCAGCTCGAAGGCGTGCCCTTGCTTGCGGTGCAGGGCAAGTACACTGTGACCGCGGACCAAGGCGGATCGCAATCGGGAATGCTCGCCAGGACCGAACAGCTGATCGACTTGGTGCGCAAGAACCTGGGCAAGAAATAACGCGCTGCCCCGCGTGCGGGTCTTCATTACCGGCGCATCCAGTGGAATAGGCGAATCGCTCGCACGGCATTACGCTTCGGCGGACTCGAAGATAGGCCTGGCGGCGCGGCGGCAGGACCTGCTCGAGAAGCTCGCCGCCACCCTGCAGGGCCAGACCTCCGTTCACCCTCTGGACGTCGGCGATCCGGCAGCCCTCCAGGCCGCGGCCGACGATTTCATGGCACGCTTTGGAGTGGCCGATCTGGTGATTGCAAACGCCGGGATCTCCGTAGGCACGTCGGGTGAAGACATTGCGGATGGCGCCATACTCGCCCGCGTACTGCAGGTGAACGTCGTGGGCATGGCGGCCACCCTGGCCGCTTTTGCACCGGCGATGCGAAAGAACGGCCAAGGCACGCTGGTCGGGATTTCGAGCGTTGCCGGTTTTCGCGGCTTGCCGGGGTCGGGCGCCTACAGCGCATCAAAGGCGGCTGCGACGACCTGGCTCGAAAGCCTTCGCGTCGAGCTAGCAGGAAGCGGAGTTTCAGTCGTAACCATCTGCCCCGGGTTCATCGATACGCCGATGACGCAGGTGAACAAATACCGCATGCCCTTCCTGATGTCGTCCGACGAAGCCGCTGCGCGGTTTGCGCGAGCGATCACCGCCAAGCGCCGCCTCGCAGTGATCCCATGGCAAATGGCGCTCGTCGGCTCGTGCCTGCGCGCCCTTCCTGCCTGGGCGTACGACGCATTCATGTCGCGCGCCCCGCGCAAGTCGCGCGATCTTCCGCTCTAGCCAACCGGATGGACCTGGTTGACGCTGCGGGCACTGTGCATCAGCCGGCCAGCGGTACGGTGCGAATCGTGTCGCTCGTCCCTTCGATTACGGAACTGCTTTGCGACCTTGGTCTCGCACCGCAGCTGGTCGGGCGTACCGGGTTCTGCATTCATCCGGCGAAGGCCGTTCGCGCGATCCCGAAAGTCGGCGGCACGAAGTCGGTCGACCTGGAGCGCATCCGCGAGCTCCAGCCGACCCACGTGATCCTGAACATCGACGAAAACGAGAAGCAAACGGCCGACAAGCTCGCGGAGTTCGTGCCGAACCTGGTCGTGACCCATCCGCTCGGCCCTCTGGACAACCTTGAGCTTTACCGGCTCATTGGCGGCATTTTCGGGCGCATGGGCCAAGCTGAGGTGCTTTGTGAACGCTTCAAGGCGGCGTACGACGCGCTCGTCGCGGAAGAGCAGCCAATGCGCAAGGTCCTCTACCTGATCTGGAAGGATCCCTGGATGACGGTATCGCGCGACACCTACATCTCGCGCATGCTTTCCCTTGCCGGCCTTCTGACGCTTCCTGATGCGTCGGAAGTCCGCTATCCGGTCGTCATGTTGACGCAGCCCTGGATGGCCGAAGCCGAACTGGTGCTGCTGTCGACCGAGCCCTTCATGTTCCGCGAAAAGCACGTCACCGAACTCGGCAAGCTGCCTGCTTTGATGAACAAGCAGGTGCGGCTGATCGATGGCGAAATGACCTCATGGTACGGCAGCCGCGCGATCGAAGGCCTGGGCTACTTGCGCGAGCTCAGGCGCAGCATCGCGTAGCTCCCGGGCGCATCCTCGATCACCTTCAGGCCTTTGCCCGGCGACCGCGCGGGCACTTTGTCCGGGCCGTTCTGCTCGTCCATCCAGGATTGCCAGTCCGGCCACCACGAGCCCGGGGCCTGGGCGGCGTTCTCGAACCATTGCTCCGCCGTTTCGGGGCGGGCATCGCTCGTCCAGTGGTGATACTTGTTCGCGACGGGCGGGTTGACGATGCCAGCAATATGGCCTGAGCCGCCGAGCACGAAACGCACTTTGCCGCCAAGAGACTTCGATCCGCGATAGGTGGTTTTCCAAGGCGCGATGTGATCGTCCGCGGTGGAGATGAAATAGGCGGGCACCTTCACCTTGGAGAGGTCCATCGGCTCGCCCGCGAGCTCGATGGCCCCCGGAACGCCGAGCAGGTTGTTCATGTACATGTTGCGCAGGTAGAAGCTGTGCATCTTCGCCGGCATGCGCGTCGCGTCCGAATTCCAGTACAGCAGGTCGAACGGAAAAGGATCCTTGCCCATGAGGTAGTTGTTGATCACGAAGGACCACACGAGGTCGTTCGCCCGCAGCAGGTTGAAGGTCGTCGCCATCTCCGCGCCCTCGAGGTACCCGCGCTCGTTCATCTTCCGCTCGAGGCTCTGGATCTGGGCCTCGTCGATGAACACGCCGAGCTCGCCCGGCTGCGAAAAATCGAGCAGCGCAACGAAGAATGTCGCCGCGCCAACGCGGTCCTCCCCGCGTGCGGCCAGCCACGCAAGCGTGCAACCGAGCAAGGTGCCGCCGAGGCAATAGCCGATGAAGTTCACCTTGCGCTCGCCGGTCGCCCTTTCGACCGCGTCCAATGCCGCCAGCGGACCCTCTTTCATGTAGTCATCGAACCCCTTGGCGGCAAGCTTCGCGTCGGGATTGACCCACGAGATGACGAAGACCGTGTGCCCCTGGTCCACGGCCCACTTGATGAACGAGTTCTTCTCGCGCAGGTCGAGGATGTAGTACTTGTTGATCCACGGCGGGATGATGACGAGCGGCGTGCGCGAGACGTCCTTCGTCGATGGTTCGTACTGGATCAGCTGCATGAGGTCGTTCTGGAACACCACCTTGCCTGGAGTCGTCGCGACGTTCTTGCCGAGCTTGAACGCGCTCTCGTCGGTCATGCTGATGCCGCCCTTCTCGATGTCGGCCAGCAGGTTGTCGAGGCCCTTGACGAGGTTCTGACCACCCGAAGCCATCGTTTCGCGCAGGACCTGCGGGTTGGTCATCGCGAAGTTGGAAGGCGCGAGCGCGTCGAGGTACTGGCGCGTGAAGAACGCAACCTTCTTTTTCGATTCCTCGGGCAGGTCGTCAATTCCGGCGACCGCATCCTGCACGTGGCGCGAAGTAATAAGGTAGGACTGCTTGATGAAATCGAACACGAAGCTCGACTGCCATTCCTCGTCCTTGAAGCGCCCGTCGCCCTTGACCGGCGCGGCCACCGGCTGCGCCTCGCCGCCGAACATGCGCATCCAGCTTGACTGCCAGAGCTTCATGTAGTCGAAAGTCATGTTCATGGAGAAAGCGGCCAGCGCGTAGGGATCGGAGAGCATCCGCGCATAGAGGTCCATGAACGCCTTGGCGATGCCAAGCTCGTCGGTGACCGCGGCCGAAACGCCGGCAGGATGCTTTTGGGCAAAGTCCGCGAGCAGCTTGCCGGCGCGGTCGGCGACTCCGGCGTAAAGGCGTGCGAGCTCGGCAGCGTCCGCCGTGGGCCTGGCTTCCATGTCGTCTCCTCCGGGCGGCGCATGGCCGCCCCATGTAGTACGCTAGTGACCGGTACTACGCTAGTGACGGCTTACGTGGCAGGAGCATAGCGGACGACACGGTCTGCGCCAACCTTACGCGTGGCGCGTCCGGCATAGAGGAGATAGTGAAGGTGCGCGATCGCCTCGCCGATGGCGAACGTGGTCTGGTGCGTATCGAGTTTGCGCCGGAACAGCACCTCGAGCACATCGAACGCCGCAAGCGGCGACTTGGCGGATGCGATCGCCTGCTCCAGTTCGGCAAGACGGTCGGCGTGATGCTTCTCTAGGGCCGCAACGCGTTCGTGGGCGCCGCGGAAGGGCAGCCCGTGCGAGGGCAGGATCAGCGTATCCGCGGGCAAGTCGAGATAGGCGCGGATCGAGTCGAGGAACTGCCCGAGCGGGTCGCCGTTCGGGTCGACCGACCACACGCTCACGTTGGTCGAAATCTTGGGTAGCAGCATGTCGCCCGAAATGCACACGCCCAGGCCGGCGCAGTACAGCGAGGCGTGCTCCGGCGCGTGACCGAAACCGACAATCACTTTCCATTCCCGCCCGCCGACGGTCAGCGATTCGGCATCCAGAATGCGCCGGTACTGGCTCGGCAGCGGCAGGACGGCCATGCGATAGAAGTGGCCTCGCTTGGCGAGGCCTTCGTCATGCGACGAGTCCAGCCCATTCGCCTTGAAGAGTGCGATCGAGGATTCCGGCGAATAGCCCGCGGCATTGTCCATCACGGCATGCGCAGTGAGGTACTCGCCTTGCGTCATCCAGAGTTCGCAGCCGAACTTCTCGACCAGCCAACCCGCGTTGCCCGCGTGGTCCGGGTGATAGTGGGTGACGATCAGGCGGTGGACCGGCCGGCCGCCGAGATGCGCGGCAAAAATCCGGTCCCAGTTCGCGCGGGTTGCATCGTTCGACAGCCCGCAGTCGATGATCGTGTATCCCGGCACGCCATCGAGCTCATCGTCGAGCAGCCACAGGTTGATGTGGTCCAGCGCAAAGGGCAGCGCCATGCGCAGCCACCTTACGCCCGGCGCAACCTCGAGCGTCGTGCCGGGCGCAGGCGGCTCGGCAAACGGAAACTGAAGCGGAGCGGGCATCCGTGGAATCTCGAAGGGCCTACGAATCTCGGGGCGGCGCGGTCGGCTAAAATGCTCCGGAACAGCGCAGGGAGGGAAAGCCCTGCGATTATCGCAAGCATCGCAGCATCCCCGCAATCGAAGCCGTGAAACACATGCCAAGCACCGTCCCGGACGACAAGAGCAGCGAGCGCGCCGCGTACTCGATCAGCGACCTCGCGCGTGAGTTCGACGTCACGCCGCGCGCGATCCGCTTCTATGAAGCCGAGGGGCTGCTCTCGCCCGCCAGGGAGGGCCAGCGCCGCATCTACTCGCTTCGCGACCGCACGCGGCTCAAGCTCACGCTGCGCGGCAAGCGGCTTGGTCTGTCGCTGTCCGAGATCCGCGAGATCGTCGACATGTACGACCCCGGCCGCGACGAGCGGCCGCAGCTCGAGAAGTTCCTCGCGGTGCTCGAGACGCACAAGCGCCAGTTGCTGCAGCAGCGCGAGGACATCGAGGCACAGCTCTCCGAAATCGTGCTGTTCGAGAAGCGCTGCACCAAGCGGCTGGCCGACCAGAAGCAGGCCGCAAAGCGCCGCAAGCCTGCATAACAGGCGACTCTCCCGCAAAGTTGACGTTTACGTAAACGTTAATCACTATCTCGTTTTCCCGCCGCCCGCGGAGGTTCGATGGAATACCCTTTTCTGAAGTTCGACCATGGCGAAGATATCGCCGCGCTGCGCGAAACGGTTCGCCGCTTCGCCGAGGCCGAGATCGCTCCGCGCGCGGCTGAGATCGATCGCTCGAACGAGTTCCCGATGGACCTGTGGCAGAAGTTCGGCGCGCTGGGCCTTCTCGGGGTTACGGTGCGCGAGGAATACGGCGGCACCGACATGGGCTACCTCGCCCACATTGTTGCGGTTGAGGAAATCAGCCGCGCATCGGCGTCCGTGGGGCTGTCGTACGGCGCGTTTTCCAACCTGTGCGTCAACCAGATCCATCGCAACGGCAGCGAAGCGCAAAAGAAAAGGTACCTGCCTAAGCTCCTTTCAGGCGAACACGTAGGCGCCCTCGCGATGAGCGAGCCCGGCGCGGGCTCGGATGTGGTCGGCATGCGGCTGCGCGCCGAGCGGCGCGGCAAGACCTACCTGCTCAACGGCAACAAGATGTGGATCACGAACGGCCCCGACGCTGATGTGCTCGTGGTCTACGCCAAGACCGACTCCAATGCCGGGCCGCGCGGCATCACGGCTTTCCTCATCGAAAAAGGCATGAAAGGGTTCACCACCGCGCAAAAGCTCGACAAGCTCGGGATGCGCGGCTCGAACACCTGCGAGCTGGTGTTCCGCGACTGCGAGGTGCCCGAGGAAAACATCCTGAGCCAGGAGGGCCAGGGCGTGAATGTGCTCATGAGCGGCCTGGACTACGAGCGCGCCGTGCTTGCGGGCGGGCCGCTGGGCATCATGGCCGCCTGCCTCGACGTCGTGATCCCCTACGTGCATGACCGCAAGCAGTTCGGCCAGCCGATCGGCGAGTTCCAGCTCATGCAAGGCAAGCTCGCTGACATGTACGCGACGTTCTCGTACTGCCGCGCCTATGTTTACGCGGTGGGGCAAGCGCTCGACCGCGGAGAGACCACGCGCAAGGACGCGGCAGGCGCCATCCTCGTCTCGGCCGAGAAGGCCACCTGGATGGCGGGAGAAGCGATCCAGGCGCTCGGCGGCATGGGCTACATCAACGAGACCCAGACCGGGCGGCTCTGGCGGGACGCAAAGCTCTACGAGATAGGCGCCGGCACGAGCGAGATCCGCCGCTGGCTGATCGGACGTGAGCTGTTCGCCGAGACGGCATGAGCGCGACGATGAGCGAAGTCGCCAGTGCGCCGTACGATCTGCCCTCCTGATCACGCAAGGCTATCCGATGCCGCAGCTTAGAACGCCGTTTTCCGAAACACTCGGGCTTGCGGTGCCCATCATCCAGGCGCCGATGGCCGGAGGCCCGTCTTCGATCGAGCTGGTTGCCGCCTGTTCGGCCGCCGGGGCACTGGGCTCCTTCGGATTCGCTTATACCCAGCCCGAGGAGATGAAGAAACAAGCCGCCGCGGTGCGCGCCAAGACCGATCGGCCGCTGGGCATCAACCTCTTCAGCTCAAATCTGCCGCCGGACGTTGCGGACGACCAGCAACGTCCGGCGCTGGCCGAGGTCGCTGCGTATTTCACGGAGCTCGGCCTGCCAGCCCCCGAGCCGGTGCGCGCGCCTTACGGCCCGGACTTCGACGCACAGCTCGACGCAATCGCTGCCATTCGGCCGCGCGTGTTCACGGTCCACCTGAGCGCCCTGTCACCCGAGCGCATCCGTGCCTTCAAGGCCCTCGGCATCGCCGTCGGCGGCAGCGCGACCTGCATCGAGGAAGCGCAGAAGCTCGAATCGCTGGGGTTCGATTTCGTCATAGCGCAAGGCGGCGAGGCCGGCGGCCATCGCGGCTCCTACCTGCGCGACCCGTACGAGGCGCTCACCGGCACGCTCGCACTTACGCGGGCGATAGTGCGTGCAGTGCGGGTGCCGGCGGTTGCTGCGGGCGGCATCATGGACGGCGCAGGGATCGCCGCGGTGCTCGCGCTCGGGGCGCAGGCCGCGCAACTGGGCACAGCGTTCATCCCCTGCACCGAATCCGGCGCACCGCAAGCACACAAGGACGCCCTGCTCGCCGCGCGTGAGGACATCACGGCCGTCACGGAGAAGTTTTCCGGCAAGCCCGCGCGCGGCATCGCCAACCGCTTCATGACTGAAATGAACCGCCGCGACGCCGCGCAGCTCGTGTTTCCGGCGCAAAATACCCTCACCGGCAAGCTGCGCGCGGCCGCGGCCAAGGTCGGCAATCCCGATTTCCTCGCACTCTGGGCTGGCCAAGGACTGTCGATGTCGCGCGCTTTACCGGCCGCCGAGCTCATTGCGAAGCTCGAAGCCGAAACCATTGAAGCCGTCCGCTGCACGGCGGCTTTGCTGAAGGAGTGAGCATGCAAAAAGATCCGGTCGTCATCGTTTCTGCCGCCCGCACGCCCATGGGCGGTTTCCAGGGCGAGCTCAAGGCTTTCGCCGCGCCCGAGCTTGGCGCCGCGGCAATCCTCGCCGCGGTCGAGCGCGCCAAGCTCAAGCCCGAAGACATCGGCGAAGTCATCATGGGCTGCGTGCTGCCCGCCGGGCTGGGCCAGGCGCCCGCGCGCCAGGCGAGCCTCGGCGCCGGCCTGCCGCTGGGCACCGGCTGCACCACGATCAACAAGATGTGCGGCTCCGGCATGAAAGCCGCGATGCTCGCAAGCGACCTGCTCACGGCGGGCACCAACGAGATCATGGTCGCCGGCGGCATGGAGTCGATGACGAACGCGCCCTACCTCCTTCCAAAGGCGCGCGGCGGCTACCGCATGGGACATGGCCAGGTGCTGGACCACATGTTCCTCGACGGGCTCGAGGACGCGTACGACAAAGGCCGGCTCATGGGCACCTTCGCCGAGGAGTGCGCGAAGAAATTCAACTTCACGCGCGAGGCGCAAGACGCCTTTGCGATCAAGTCGCTCGAGCGTGCGCAGAAAGCCAACAAGGAAGGCTGGTTCGCGTGGGAGATCACCCCCTTGGCGATCAAGTCCGGAAAGGACCAGCGCTTTATCGAGACCGACGAACAGCCCTTCAAGGCCAACTTCGACAAGATCCCGACGCTCAAACCTGCATTCGCGAAAGACGGGACCGTGACCGCCGCCAACTCGAGCTCGATCTCCGACGGCGCCGCGGCGCTCGTGATGATGCGGCGCTCGACCGCCGGGAAACTCGGCCTCGCCCCGATCGCGACCGTGATGGGCCATTCCACGCACGCGCAGGAGCCAGGCTGGTTCACGACTGCGCCGGTCGGTGCCATGAAGAAGCTGTTCGAGAAAACCGGCTGGAGCGCAGACCAGGTCGACCTCTACGAGATCAACGAGGCTTTTGCGGTGGTCACCATGGCCGCGATGAAAGAGCACAACCTGCCGCACGAAAAGGTCAACGTACACGGCGGCGCCTGCGCGCTCGGCCATCCGATCGGCGCCTCCGGCGCGCGCATCCTCGTCACGCTGATCGGCGCGCTGCGCAAGTACGGCGGCAAGCGTGGCATGGCCACTTTGTGCATCGGCGGCGGCGAAGCCACCGCAATGGCGCTGGAGCTCGCCTGATGGCCGGCGGAAAGAAAACGGCCCTCATCATCGGCGCCTCGCGCGGCATCGGCTTCGAGCTCGCTCGCCAGTACCGCGCGGAGAAGTGGGACGTCATAGGCACAGCGCGCGACGCGGCCGGGCTTGCGAAACTCGAGGACCTCGGCGCAAGGGCGGTGAAACTGGACGCCACGGCTGCCGATGCGCCTGCGGCGCTCGAGGCGGCTTTGGCTGGCGCGAGCCTCGACGTCGCGGTCTTTTGCGCGGGCATCTATGGTCCGCGCACCCAGAACCTGGAGGCCTCGACCGAAGCCGAGTTCGACGCGGTCATGCGCACCAACGTGTTTGCAGCGATGAAGCTTTCGCCCCTGACGGCGCCTGCCCTCTCGCGTTCCAAAGGCTCGCTCGCCGTGATCTCTTCGCGCATGGCGTCCATCGGGCTGCGCAGCGCGCCCTCGGGCTGGCTTTACCGGGCCAGCAAGGCCGCGCTCAACTCGGTGCTCAAGGACATGTCGCTGGTTCTCGGGCCGCAAGGGGTGACCTGCGTGACCTTTCATCCGGGCTGGGTACGCACCGACATGGGCGGCGCGGGCGCCGACATCGACGTGGCCACGAGCGCCAGCGGGATTCGCGGGACGCTGGCCAGTCTACAGCCCTCGCAGAATGGGAGCTTCCTCAACTACGATGGCGCGACCATTCCTTGGTGATTTTCAGATTTTGACAAGTAGATTGGCCTGAAAGCCGCATGCCCATTGGTTGTTGACAGATAAAAGTTTCACTTTCCATGAGAAAACACCGCATTTCTTCCGGTTCTTCCTTCGAGTCCCTCGCCGGCTATAGCCGGGCGGTCGTCGATGGCGACTGGATCCACGTGTCGGGCACGACCGGTTTCGACTACGCGACGATGACGATCCCCGACGACCTCGTGACCCAGACCCGCCAGGTGTTCAGGAACGTTGCCAAGGCGCCCGGCGAGGCCGGCGCGTTGCTGGACGACGTCGTTCGCGTCACCTACTACCTCACCGAGCGCGAGTCGTTCCAGGAGCTCGCGCCGATCTTCGGCGAGCACTTCGCGCGCGCTCACCCGGCCGCAACCGCGGTGATCTGCGGGCTGGTCGATGAGCGCATGCGGATCGAAATCGAAGTCACCGCAAGGAAAGGCGCTTGAAGGCGGCATCGAAGCTTCCGGCAAGACCCGCGGCGAGCAAGGCCGAACTGCAGCGCATCCTCGATAGCGAGCGTTTCCTGCAGACCTGGCGGTTCCGCCTGATGAAGGCGGACGGCGAAGAGTGCGTGGTCGCCCTGCACAACAGCCCGGCCCTCGAGCGCCCGGGCGGCATCGTCAATGGCCCGGCGCTGGTGGCCGCGGCGGATGTGGCGATGTGGCTGGCGATCAAGTCGCGCCTGGGCAGCGCGGAGGATGCGCTGACCTCCGACCTCAATACCGTGTTCCTCGCACCAGCAAAGGCGAAGACGGTGTACTGCACCGCGCGCATCCTCAAGGCGGGGAGGCGGCGCTTCTTCGGTACGGCCGAATGCCACGACCGCGCCGGGCGGATCTTTTCCCACCACACCCTGACCTACGTGCGGGTGACCTGAAGTGCTGCTCACGAGCCAGCACGAGATGTTGCGCGACACCGTGCGCGCCTTTGCGCAGAAGGAACTCGCGCCGAACGCCGCGCGCTGGGACAAGGAAAGCGTGTTCCCGCGAGAGGCCCTCAAAGGCCTTGGCGCGATGGGCCTCTTTGCGGTCGCCATCGGCGAGGAATGGGACGGCGCCGGCATGGACTACACCGCGCTCGCGCTCGCCATAGAAGAGATCTCGGCGGGGGACGGCGCCACATCGACGATCATTTCGGTCACCAACCTCGTCGCGGGCATCCTCAACGGCTTCGGCTCGACCGCACAGAAGGAAAAGTACCTGCGCCCGCTCGCGCGCGGCGACCTCCTCGGCGCGTTCTGCCTGACCGAACCGCACACCGGGTCGGACGCTTCGGCAATCACCACGCGTGCAGAGAAACGCGGCGACAACTACGTGCTGAACGGCGTCAAGCAGTTCGTCACTTCAGGCAAGACCGCGGACATTGCGATTGTGTTCGCTGTCACCGCCAAGGAGGCGGGTAAGCGAGGCATCGGCGCCTTCATCGTGCCGACTTCGACACCTGGATATAGCGTTGCAAGGCTGGAGGAGAAGTCCGGACAACACGCCTCCGATACCGCGCAGGTGCTCATCGAGAACTGCGCAGTCCCGACCGAGAACCTGCTCGGCGAAGAGAGCCACGGCTACCGCATCGCGCTCGCCAACCTCGAATCCGGACGCATCAACATCGCCGCGCAGGCCGTAGGCATGGCGCGCGCGGCACTCGAAGCCGCGGTGGCCTATGCGAAGGAAAGGAAGACCTTCGGCCGGCCCCTGATCGAACACCAGGCCGTGAGCTTCCGCCTGGCCGACGGCGCTACGCACATCGAGGCGGCACGCCAGCTTTACCTGCATGCGGCTGCATTGCGCGATGCCGGCCTGCCCTGCCTCAAGGAAGCCTCGATGGCCAAGCTCTTCGCTTCCGAGATGGCCGAAAAGGTCTGCTCGGACGCGATCCAGGTTCACGGCGGCTATGGCTACGTGGCAGACTTTCCGGTGGAGCGCATCTGGCGGGACGTCCGCGTGTGCAAGATCTACGAAGGCGCGAGCGATATCCAGAGGCTGGTGATCGCGCGAGCCCTTGCGGGCGCGTAAACGGCCGCTTGTACCGGAGGCTAAGGAGCGGACATGGCACTGAAGAAAGGCATCAAGGATCTCATCGCCGAGGCCGAGAAGAAATCCAAGGGCATCACTGTGGATGCCGCGAAAGCAAAGCATGGTGAACCGGACACGGTGTTCGTCGACCTGCGTGACGTGCGCGAGCTCGAGCGCGATGGCATGATCCCCGGGGCCTTCCATGCGCCGCGCGGCATGCTCGAGTTCTGGGTCGATCCGGACAGCCCCTACTACAAGCCGGTCTTCGCCGAGGGCAAGACGCTGATCCTCTATTGCGCCGCCGACTGGCGCGGCGTGCTCGCGGCCGCAACCCTTGAGGAAATGGGCGTCAAGAACGTGCTCCACCTCGAAGGCGGCTTCGGCCAGTGGAAGAAGAACGGCGGCCCGGCCGCCGACAAGCCCGCGCACAAGGACAGAGCGGCCTGATGCCGGCCTTCAAGTCACAGCTGGATCCGCGCTCGGCCGATTTCAAGGCCAATGCGGAGCTCATGCGCTCGCTCGTGGCGGACCTGCGCGAGAAAGTCGCGAAGATCACGATCGGCGGCGATGAAACCTCGCGGCAAAAGCACATCTCGCGTGGCAAGCTCCTGCCGCGCGAGCGCGTCCGCACGCTGCTCGACCCGGGCTCCCCCTTCCTCGAAATCGGCCAGCTGGCGGCGTATGGGATGTATGGCGGGGAAGTGCCGTCGGCCTCGATCATCACGGGCATCGGACGCATCGCGGGCCGCGAATGCGTCGTCGTAGCCAATGACGCAACGGTCAAGGGCGGCACGTACTTCCCGATGACCGTAAAAAAACACCTGCGCGCCCAGGAGATCGCGACGCAGAACAACCTGCCCTGCATCTACCTCGTCGATTCCGGCGGCGCCAACCTGCCGAACCAGGACGACGTCTTCCCGGATCGCGAGCACTTCGGCCGCATCTTCTACAACCAGGCCAACATGTCGGCCGCGGGCATTCCCCAAATCGCCGTGGTCATGGGCTCGTGCACCGCAGGCGGTGCCTATGTCCCCGCGATGTCGGACGAGTCGATCATCGTGAAGAACCAGGGCACGATTTTCCTTGGCGGTCCGCCGATCGTGAAGGCGGCCACCGGCGAGATCGTCTCGGCTGAGGATCTCGGCGGCGCCGACGTGCATGCCAAGGTCTCCGGGGTGGTGGACCATCTTGCGCAGAACGATGCGCACGCCCTTTCGATCGCCCGCGACATCGTCGGCAACCTGAACCGCAGGAAGACCGTCACGCTCGACGTGCGCGAGCCGATCCCGCCGCTCTACGCGCCGGAAGAAATGTACGGCGTGATCCCCAGCGAAACGCGCAAGCCCTACGACGTGCGCGAGGTCATTGCGCGCATCGTAGACGGATCGGAGATCGACGAATTCAAGCGCAACTACGGCACCACGCTGGTGACCGGGTTCGCGCGCATCCACGGCTATCCCGTGGCGATCCTTGCAAACAACGGCGTGCTTTTCTCGGAGAGCTCGCTCAAGGCCACGCACTTCATCGAACTCGCCTGCCAACGCAACATCCCGCTGGTCTTCCTGCAGAACATCACCGGCTACATGGTCGGCAAGAAGTACGAAGCCGGCGGCATCGCCCGCGACGGCGCCAAGATGGTGACCGCGGTCGCCACCGCGCGCGTGCCCAAGTTCACGGTGATCATCGGCGGCTCGTTCGGCGCAGGCAACTATGGGATGTGCGGCCGCGCTTATTCACCGCGCTTCCTGTGGATGTGGCCGAACGCGCGCATCTCGGTGCTCGGCGGACCGCAGGCCGCATCGGTGCTCGCCACCGTCCGGCGCGACGGGATCGAGGGCAAAGGCGGCAAATGGTCGGCAGAGGAAGAGGCCGCGTTCAAGCAGCCGATCCTCGACCAGTACGAGAAGCAGGGACACCCTTATTACGCAAGCGCCAGGTTGTGGGATGACGGCGTCATCGACCCCGCCGACACGCGGCGCGTGCTGGGCCTCGCAATCTCGGTCTCACTCAACGCTCCGGTCGAAGACACGAAGTTCGGCGTCTTCCGCATGTAACTCGGAATAACAACGGAACAAAATGGCAAAGAACCTCGAACTCTCCATCCGCAACCAGTGCGCGATCCTCGTCCTGAACCGGCCGGAGATCCGCAATGCATTCGACGATGAGCTGATCGCGAACCTCGCGAAGACGCTCAGAAAGCTCGATGCCGACGACTCGGTGCGCGCGGTCGTGCTCATGGGGGCCGGCCCCGCCTTCTGCGCAGGCGCGGACCTGAACTGGATGAAGCGCATGGCGGGCTACACGCTCGAGCGGAACTACGCCGACGCCAAGGCGCTCGCGGACATGCTCAAGACGCTGGACCGCCTTTCCAAGCCCACCATCGCGCGGGTGCACGGCTCGGCGTACGCAGGCGGCGTCGGCCTTGTGGCGGCCTGCGACATCGCGATCGGCACCGTGGAGGCCGAGTTCGCGCTCACCGAATCCAAGCTCGGACTTTCGCCCGCGACCATCAGCCCCTATGTGATCCGCGCAATGGGCGAGCGCATGGCTCACCGGTACTTCCTGACCGCGGAGAAGTTCAGCGCCGCGGAGGCCTACCGGATCGGCCTGCTGTCGGAACTCTGCCTGCCGGGGGAACTAGACGACAAGATCAACGAGCTGCTCGGTCACATCGTGCTCGGCGGCAAGTCCGCGCTGGCGCAGATCAAGGACCTGATCCGCGCGGTTTCGCGCGGGCCGATCGACGACACGATGATCGACGGCACCGCGCAGCGCATCGCGGAGATCCGCGTTTCCAAGGAAGGCCGGGAAGGCATTGCTTCCTTTCTCGGCAAGAGGAAGCCCGCCTGGGCGGCCGCGCTCGAAGCCGGCGCGTCGGCGAAAGCGCCGGCGCCCAAATCCAAAAAATCGAAGAACCCGAAGAAGAAATAAGTGTTCACGCGCATCCTCATCGCCAACCGGGGCGAAATCGCCTGCCGCATCGCCAAGACCGCGAGGCGCATGGGTATCGGCGTGGTCGCCGTGTACTCGGAGGCGGATGCCGGCGCGCGCCACGTGGCGTTTGCCGACGAGGCCTATTGCATCGGTCCGGCCGCGGCGAAAGACAGCTATCTGCGTGGCGACACGATCATCGAGGTGGCGAGGAAATCGGGCGCGCAGGCCATTCACCCGGGCTACGGCTTTCTTTCGGAGAACGAAGAGTTCGCAGAAGCTTGCGAGAAAGCCGGACTGGTTTTCATCGGACCGCCGGCTTCCGCGATCCGCGCGATGGGATCGAAGAGCGCGGCCAAGAGCCTCATGGAGAAGGCCGCTGTGCCCCTGGTGCCGGGCTATCACGGCGAGCAGCAGGAAACCGGATTCCTGCGCGGCCAGTCCGACAAGATGGGCTATCCGGTACTCATCAAGGCCTCGGCCGGCGGCGGCGGCAAGGGCATGCGCGTCGTCGAGAAAAGCGCCGATTTCGAAGACGCGCTCGCCTCGTGCCGCCGGGAAGCCAAGGCCTCGTTCGGCGATGACCAGGTGCTGGTCGAGAAGTACCTCTCGCGGCCGCGGCATATCGAGATCCAGGTCTTCGCGGATAGCAAGGGGCAATGCGTCTACCTGTTCGAGCGGGACTGCTCGGTCCAGCGCCGCCACCAGAAAGTCCTTGAAGAAGCCCCTGCGCCGGGCATGCCCGAAGAACGGCGCCGCGCGATGGGCGAAGCCGCCGTAGCCGCCGCCAAGGCCGTGGGTTACGTCGGCGCGGGCACCGTGGAGTTCATCGCCAATCAGGACGGCAGTTTCTATTTCATGGAGATGAACACGCGCCTGCAGGTCGAGCACCCGGTGACCGAGATGATCACCGGGCTCGACCTCGTCGAGTGGCAGTTGCGCGTAGCTGCGGGCGAGCCGCTGCCGCTTTCGCAGGACGCCCTCTCGATCAACGGCCATTCGATCGAGGCGCGCGTCTACGCGGAGAATCCGGCGAAGAATTTCCTGCCCTCCACCGGCACGCTGCGCCACCTGCGCTCCCCGGACGCGGTCGAGTTCGAGGTCGGTTCGGGCACCACACCGGCGAGGGTACGCGTGGACTCGGGCGTCCGCGAAGGCGACACCATCAGCCCCTATTACGACCCGATGGTCGCCAAGCTCATTGTCTGGGGCGACACACGGGAAGCCGCGCTTGTCCGCATGGCGGCGGCGCTCGGCGAGTACGAAGTGGTCGGCGTCACGACCAACATCGAATTCCTCGGCCGCATCGTCCGGAGCCGCGCGTTCTCCACCGGCGACCTCGACACCGGCCTGATCGAGCGCAACCGCGAGGAGCTGTTGCCGCCGGCCTGCGCTCCGCGCGACGAGGTGCTCGCCGTCGCCACCTTTGCCGAGCTGGCGCGCTGCGAGGCGACGGCCCGCCGGCGCGCCAAAAGCTCCGACGATCCGCATTCCCCCTGGCACTTCGTCGATGGATGGCGGCTGAACGACACCTCGCACCACGGGCTGGTCTTCAGTGAAGGCGAGCAGCACACGGCGGTCACGGTTTTCCAGTCGCCCTCGGGCTACCGCCTGCGCACCCCCGCCGGCGAGTTCCAGCTCGCGGGCGAATCGGAGGCTGACGGCCGGTTGCGCCTGCGCCTCGATGGCCGGAGCCTGTCCGCGCGCGCAGTCCGCGTCGGCGATGAATGGAACATCTTCATTGCGGGCGAACAGCATCGCCTCGCTTTGCGCGACGAATTGCACGAGCTGGAGTCCGAAGCCCATGGCGGCAGCCTCGCGGCGCCGATGCCGGGCAAGGTGATCGCGGTACTTGTGCAGAAAGGCGCGCGCGTCGAGAAAGGCGCGCCGCTGGTGATCCTCGAAGCCATGAAGATGGAGCACACGATCACAGCGCCGCGCGCGGGCAAGGTCGTGGAGATCCGCTACGCCGCCGGCGAGCAGGTGGACGAAGGCGTCGATCTGCTGATTCTCGAAGACTAGAATTCACTTGAGGGCTATCCAATGACTCCTTCCGCTGCGACGGCCACCGAAGCCGCCGACCTGATTCTCAAGGGCGGGCGCGTCGTCGACCCGTCACAGGACATAGACGCGAGGATGGACGTCGCGATCAGCGGCGACCGGATCGTGCGGCTTGCGCCCGACATCGAGCCGGGCAACGCGCGTGTCGTCGATGTCAGCGGGTCGGTGGTCACGCCCGGCCTGATCGACCTGCATGTGCACGTCTACCGGCACGTGACCGATTTCGGCCTGCCGACCGACGATGCCGGCGTCAATTCCGGATGCACGACCGTGGTCGACCAGGGCAGCTGCGGCGCGTGGACCTTCGACGGCTTCAAGGCGGTCGCGATCGATCCGGCGATTACCGAAACCTTCGTGTTCCTGTCGGTCAACCTTGCAGGTGCGTTGCGGGGTTGCAAGGGCGGGCCTTTCGATCGCGACCCGAAGTATGTAGACACCGACGTGATGCGCCGTTTCATCGAGAAATTCCCGCACATCATCCGCGGCATCAAGGCACATGGCGAATCGGGCAGCTGGTCGAACTGGGGCGACGTGATGCTCCGTCGCGCGCGCGAGATCGCCGATCGCATGCACCTGCCGATGTACCTGCATACCGGGCAGCTTTTCCCGGTCAATGAGCAAAACCGCCCCGACCCGCTGACCGTGCTTCCCCAGGTCCTCAATTACGTGCGTCCGGGCGACCTGCTCGCGCACTGCTTCTCCTGCAGGGACGACGGCATTCTCGGCGAACGGCAAAAGCCCTGCCCCGAACTGATCGAGGCAGTGGCGAGCGGCGTGCGGCTGGATATCGGCCACGGCATCAACTTCAGCTTCGATACCGCGCGGCGAATGATGGATGCGGGCCTCTTCCCGTACACGATCAGCACCGACCTGCACGGCGATTTCCACAGCCATGACAACGACACGACGCTGGATTACAGCCTGTGCGGCACCATGTCCAAGCTCCTGGCGCTCGGGTTCGACCTGCCTTTCGTGATCCGTGCGACGACGCAGCACCCAGCCGAAGTCCTGCGACTTTCGGATGAGATCGGCACGCTCAAAGTCGGATCACGCGCCGACATTACTGTGCTGGACGCGATCCAAGGCGACTGGATTTTCCGCGACTGCAAGAACCTCGAGCTGATGGGCAAGCAGCGTCTGGTGCCGCGCCTGGTGGTCCGCGACGGGCGCACCATCACGCCGACACGCAGGCTCCTGCGCGACATCTGCGCTCCGGAGATGATGTCCGCGTAGCGGCGCAGTCCTCAGTACTTGGCGTTGCCGGGCGTGCGCGGGAAGGGAATCACGTCGCGCACGTTTGACAGGCCGGTCACGTAGGCGACGGTCCGCTCGAAACCGAGCCCGAACCCCGCGTGGGGTACGGTGCCGTAGCGCCGCAGGTCGCGATACCACGCGTAGTGCTCGCGGTCCAGGCCGGCCTCGCCCATGCGCGCATCGAGCACTTCGAGCCGCTCTTCGCGCTGGCTGCCGCCGATGATCTCCCCGATCCCGGGCGCCAGAACGTCCATCGCCGCGACCGTCTTGTCGTCGTGGTTCAACCGCATGTAAAACGCCTTGATGCCCTTGGGATAGTTCATGACAATCACGGGTTTCTTCGCGTGCTTCTCGGTAAGGTAGCGCTCGTGCTCGGATTGCAGGTCGATGCCCCAGCTCACAGGGAATTCGAATTTCTGCTTCGAGCGCTCGAGGATGGCAATCGCCTCGCCGTAGTCCATGCGCGCAAACTCCGAGTCGACGATGCCCTGCAGCTTGGCGACCAGCCCTTTCTCGATGCGCTCGTCAAAGAACGCCATGTCCTCCGCGCGCTCAGCGAGCAGCGTGCGGAAAATGTGCTTGAGCAGCGCCTCGGCGAGATTCGCGTCGTCCGAGAGGTTCGCAAAGGCGATCTCCGGCTCGACCATCCAGAACTCGGCCAGGTGCCGGCTGGTGTT